>Ga0172373_10006513_pt1 | contig 15496 bp, 17 predicted proteins | sample Lak10m_2_FD_114546 | JGI IMG/M metagenome (GOLD analysis project Ga0172373, IMG submission 114546) | Freshwater microbial communities from Kabuno Bay, South-Kivu, Congo - kab_092012_10m | ecosystem: Environmental > Aquatic > Freshwater > Lake | place: Democratic Republic of the Congo...
ATCCCCGGATATGGCCAGATTTTGAGTAATTATGAGACTGACATTTCTTGCAAGAAAGCATGGTTTTTTCAATGTTTTAAGAGGTACTGAGGTCATTCTAACAAAAAACATTCTTTAGTTCAAAATATCTGAAATATTTATTTAAAATAATAGATATAGAAAACTGAATACAATAAAAAATAATTATTTACTTTTTTGATAAAATCAATTATTAATGTGATCCCATTATTTTTACAAAGTTTAAGAAGAGTATATTTATGTATAAATTTATTTTATTTAGTTTTTTTTATTTATTTTCACAAAACTCCATTATGGCAACGGATTCTAGCCGTAGCAGTGATGTAGGTTCTAATAAAGAAAATGCTCACAAGCCCCCCCTTCAAGCCTCAGCCTTTAAAAAAGTTACTAAAACTCCCTATGAAGATCCACATAGTGAGTGCGTTGAAAGTGCAATGCAACGTTTGATAATCGGAAATATCCTCGGTTCTTCTTCTAAAAGCAGTGCGGATAATATCGCCTTAGCTGCAGCGCAGTTTTTTGTACAGGATCCAGAAAAGCTCACAAAAGCAGCAAAACAACGTGAAGTAAGCCCTACGAACAAGCACTAATTCCCATAAATTTATTTCACAACCCTGAGTAATCCCCCTCCATCACTGTGATGGAGGGGTTTTTCATGCTCGTCATCACGTTCAGCATCACCAAGTTGCGCCAACATAAGATAATAATTTCCATCACGCGCAGTTTCAGGGATTTTTTGCAAAAGCTGACGGCTTCGCCCCCAAAGTTTTGCATGAAATGCTAATAATGCGAGCAAGAATAAAACAGAGGGGGACTGATTTCCCTCAAAATGCACCTCAAATGCATGGAAAGTTTCCACCGTTTTCGGCAAAAGCCGTGTAATGGCCGCTGCGATAGAAGGCTCTGGATTCACAGCAAAGGTTTTCATCAAGAGTTTTTGAGCTTTTTGAGCGTTATCACGCTCTGCCAACATAATCACAGGACCGGCAAGAGTTAGATCAAGGTCATGGCTAAGCTGAGCCAACTCAAAAGCGCGCCCAGTCTCTCCTTTTTGTTGATGGTATTGCGCTTGACCCCACAATAATCCTGCCCGCATTTCATTGCGTTTTTGCTTGGAAATCGCCTTTATTTCATAGAGTTTATGGGTGAGAGACTCTGCTCGGTGGAGTGCTTCGAGGGTTCCTTTTTGAGCTTCTACGATTAAAGCCTGACGAAGCTTCTCAATAAGCCAAGGATTTTCAGGAAGCTCTTCTACGGCGCGCTCTAGCAGCGAAAGTGATTTTTCCGGGTCAAGGTGATAAAGGCCAAAATACCCCATAAAACGGTGCTGCGGATCCTTGAGTAAGTCCTCAAAATATTCATGGGCCAAATCACGTTGATCATTATTAAGGGCTGATACTCCCATAATTGACTCAAAAACCCCTTTTCGAAGGGGGTCATGCTTGATAGCACGGCGCAACTGCGTGATAGCAAGGGTATAATCTTCGGCAAAAAATGCAAACAATCCATTTTTTAAACAGAGATCCGCAATACGGCGGTTTTTACGCTCTCGACGCTCTCGCCAAAAATTGGTAAATCCAAGAAGGCCTTTTAAAACACCAATAAAAAGCCACAAAAGTGAAATTGCAAGGGCCAACACTGCCAAAGTAAAACTTAAACTGAGACGAAGCTCAATATCCGCAATGGAAATAAGAACTTCACCGGGGATCTTGGAAAGCCAGAGAAGTGCAAGCAGCCCAACTCCTACTTTTAAAAAGAACCAAAAAACGCGAAGAGAGCGCCTAAAAACACGCCCTGAAGCCGTTAGCATTGAGGAGTTATTGGTTTGTGACATGATCAAACTCCTTTAACATGAGCAATTGTTGTAATTGTTGGAGGGCTTTTTTTGTTTTGATGTGATCTTGAGCAAGGGATATCCAATCTTTCCACGTTTCTTTTTCCTGAGGGGCTTCATCCAGATGCCGCACAACCAAGGCTAAAGCTTCTTCAACTTGCCCACGATCGATAAAGCCTTGCAAGGTTTGTTGACGGGCACGCGTGAATCCTTTGCCGTTAGTGGATTCAATACTTACAAAATCCTGAAGCCACATTAAAAACCCTGGTAAGGGAAGATTTTTTTCTTTTTGTGGAATATGTGAAAGAACGTTTATGGGTTTCAAACCCTCTGTTGCATGGATTTTAAGAATATCCAAGGGAACTACTATTTCAGGTGCCATCCATTTTTGTTTATCAAGGAATCGTTTAAGCTCTTCTAAAGCTGTAGCATAAGGTTGCCCTTGCTCCACAAGGCCCTTTAAAATTTGCACAAGCAACAAGCCACGCAACGGCTGCGTTCCCTTATCATCATTCGATATGCTCTTGTTTTTAAGGGCATCCTCAAGCATTGGTTTCATTTTTTCGAGGATTTGTTTTGTTTGGAGATCCGAAAGATCCACCATTTTCCCCTCACCAGAAGAAGAGGCCGAACTCTCCACCTTTTCAGCCATCGTGGCAAGCTTTGTAAGAACATCCCCCATTTGACTGCGCACTTGGGCCTCGAGCATGGCTATTTTTTTATCATCCGTTGCTTGTTGGGGAGATCCCACTTGCCCTTGGAGTTTCTCAATATCCTCCATACTTTTCATATGAAAATAGAGATCAAGGCAGATAAGGGCGAGCAAAAAAATAATGACTATATTACGAAAGGAAAAATGACGACGGCGAGCATGGGGATGGGAAGATTTTTCATGCAAAGCCCTAGATTTAGAAGGAAGTTCTTGCTCTACTTGAATAGGTTTATCATCCAACACGGGCTTCTCTTTTTCTAATTTTTTAGTCGCCACTAACACAATTCCTTTTCATATTTAACCACCGCTTATTTTAACGTGTTTTCTCTCAAAATTTAAATGTCAGAATGTCATCCTCATCGCGAATAAGATGATATATGTGCTTTGGAAAAACAGAAGCAATAGCTTCACTCATCACGAAAAGTTCCGTTTTTAAAGGAAGTATGATGGAATACTTGTTTAAAAGCGCCAAAAGAGTTTGCGCTGATTTCAATGAAAAAAGAGTGATGTGTGTGACTGTTTCATTTAAAAGAACGCGAAGTGTAGTGGACCGAAGTGTATTCATAGGATTTGTTTGATACACCACTATGCGGTCGCAAGAAATTCCATGGGAAAAGAGGCCCTTTTCAAAGTCAACCATGATATTCTCCCCTGAAAGGTGGAGAAATCTTGGCTTTTCCTCTGAAAAATTTTCTTTTTTGAGGAGTTCCAAAATTTCATCACGCAGACCCAGCCCCCTACCCGGCCCCGTAATAATATTATGAAACCCAAAATCATGGCATGTTTTTGCGGTTTTTTCGCCCACACACCAAAGGCGTTGATTCTGATTAAGATACGTTGCGCATGGGATAACCGCGTGCTTCGATGTGAAAATAACATCCGAGAATTCTTGGATTCGCTGAGGATTAAAAGCCCGAGGAGTGATTGATAAAAGAGGCTGCATATAAAGTTGCCACGCCGTTCCTTTGAGTTTTTTTGCAAAGGAAAAAGAGTCCGCACAGGGGCGTGTAATCAGCAATGTTCCTTGTTTTTTCAGGGGAAACCTCCGTAATTTAAGAAGGAGGAGAAAGATGGCTGGGGTACTAGGATTCGAACCTAGGGATGGCGGTACCAAAAACCGCTGCCTTACCACTTGGCTATACCCCAACAGTCAGTTCATTTTTAGGGAAATGGACAAAAAAAAGCAAGCATTGTTTTAATGTCAGATTTTTGTAAAAATCGATTAACATTTTTTGTATTTATAGGGCACCTTGGCATCATTTCTTGAAACGGATACAGGATATGCCCTTTCCCTCTCAACACCTTTGGGGGCCAATGTTTTTATTGTCGACAAAGCCCATGTGATTGAACGACTGAGTGATCTTTTTACAATCACCCTAGACACCCACAGCCCGCAAAACGATATTGATTTCTCAAGCCTTATGGGGAAACCGGCTCAACTTAAATTTACTTATGGTGACGATACGACTCGGTATTTTAGTGGTGTTATCGCCCAAATTAGGCAAGGTTTAACGGATGATATTATGGGGCACACCCGCTATACCCTTACCTTGCGCCCCACATTTTGGATGGCCCTTCATAACCAAGACTACAAGATTTATCAAAACAAGTCGGCCCAAGATATTATCAAGGAAGCTCTTCCTGAAAATAATGTCAGCATGTTCAAAATAGGAGCAACAGATAAGGGATCAATACAACGAAAATATTGTGTGCGCTACGGTGAAAGCGCCCATCATTTTTTGACGCGCCTCATGACTGAAGAAGGCATTTTTTATTTCTTTAAACACTCTGATGGTGGTGATTCCCTTCAAATGCTCGATGATGTAAGCAGTTTGGAAGATATCACTCCTGGTTCTCTGCGTTTCTTAAGAAGCGAGGTTGATGTTCCTTTTGGCGAGACCGTTTTTGATTTTTTCCCCGAGCAACAAGTCGTTCCAAGTCAATCCGCCCTTGCTGATTATGATTTTGTATCCCCCTCGACAAAACTCTATCAACAAACGAGTGGCAAGGGTGAAGGCGGCGCGGTATATCGCTATCCCGGTCGCTTTTTCAAAATGAACACAGGCGAAGGGCTCAACAAAGTTCAAATAGAAGAGCTTGAATGGGCACGCAATCTAAGCTACGGAAAATCCACAGCGCCAACCATGCTTCCAGGGGGTAAATTTACTCTCACCGATTACCCACGCGATGATGCCAATGCTAAATACACTATTTATGAAGTTGAACACTTTTTAGACCTGAGTGGTGAATCAAAGCAAATTTATGAAAATCGGTTTGCTTGTTTTCCAGGAACAACGCCCTTTCGCCCAGAGCCCATTGCAAAACCAAGAATCTATAGCAATCAAGTAGCCGTTGTCACAGGGCCCGCAGGGGAAGAAATTCATACCGACGAACATGGCCGCATTAAGGTGCAATTTTTTTGGGATCAGTACGGAAAATCTGATGACACAAGCTCGTGCTGGATTCGCGTGGCGCAATTATGGAGCGGCAAAGGATGGGGATCTTTTTTCCTGCCACGCGTTGGCATGGAGGTGGTTGTTTCTTTCCTTGAGGGAGATCCTGACAGGCCCATGGTTGTCGGATGCGTATACAACGGTGAAAATAAACCGCCCTATCCCCTTCCCGATGAAAAAACAAAAAGCACCCTTAAAACCAACAGCTCCAAGGATGCCAGCGATCAATTTAATGAAATTCGGTTTGAGGATAGTAAGGACAAAGAAGAAATCTATATGCGCGCCCAAAAGGATTGGAACCGTGAAAGTATGAAGGGAAATCGCACCCTTACGATCCATGAAGGCAACGACACAAAAACCATCACAAAGGGTAATTATACCCTCACACATAGCGCAGCAGGCGATAATCCCCCAACCCACACTCTACACATGGTCAAGGGGGACCAAATTACCACATTGGATCAAGGCAATAAAAACACAACCCTTACAAAGGGTAATTGTACCTTTACAATTACAGAAGGAAATTTGACCAACACCTTAACAAAGGGCAATGAAAGCAATACCCTAAGCGAGGGGAACCTTTCTTTCACTCTGACAAAAGGCGATGAAACACATAGCTTGAGTGAAGGAAATTTAACATTCAAACTCGATAAGGGGGATGTAACCATTGAGGCCCCCGATCATACAGTCACCATTAAAGCAAAAACGATTATGGTCCAAGCCACAGATGGCATTAATATTGCCGCCGATAATGCCCTTAACCTCTCAGGACAGCAGGTTACCATCACAACAAAAAGTACCGTTGTTATGACAAAAGATGGGGGACCCATTACTTTTACACCTGGTTCCAGTGCCATGATGGATATGGGCCCCCAAGGAACGGTCAAAGCAGCAGCATCCATTACCGTGGATGGCGGCGCTGCCGCAGCGATCAAAGGAGCAAGTATTTCCATTGGTTAAGGCACAAGAAACATTTCCTCATAGAGAGATTTTCAAGCGGTTCGCAATAAAAAGGGGCCTCCCATGACTATGTTTTCGTCCGCTCCCCACACCTCCTCCCCCCACCTAAAAGAGATTATTAAACACGACAATCGCGGCTTAATCACCCACAAGTTGTGTGTTAATGAACAAGGATTTCCTGAGGGGGAAGGTTTTTTCTATCACCATGGAAAACTTCACATGGTTGTTACGTTTCAAAGCGGGCAACGCCATGGCCCCGCAACAACTTATTATCCCAATGGAAACGTTCAAAGCACGATGTTCTATCACCATAACCACCTTGAAGGCGAACTCCGTCATTTCACAGAGCATGGTGCGCTTGTTCTTGTTGAAACATATAAAAATGGTCAACTGGACGGCCCCTTTTCCACATTCCATAAAAATGGCGTACCCCATCAACGAGGGATTTACAAAAATCACCTCAAAGTAGGGGTATGGGAAGAATTCGACGAGCATGGAGATCTCATAACACACTCCCATTACAGTGAGAGTGGCCACCTGAGAACATCCTCTTTATAAACAATACTGTGAGAAAGAAAGGAATCTAATATGCCTCTTGCCGTTGCTGCCGATGCTGTTCTTCAATGCACCATGGGAGTGGCACCCTGCCCCCTTCAACTCGCCCCAACTCCTGTAAAATCAGGGGGTCAAACAATGGCCACTGCCATGGATAATAAAGCAGAACAAAACATCGCCGGTTTTGTGATGTGCACAAGTATGGGAAACCCTTCTGTTGCGTCAAAGCTTGGAGCACCACAACCTTGTCAACCTCAAATCAGCGCCCCATGGGTACCAGGAAAACCCAACATTATGGTGGGTGGCAAACCTGCCGTCGATCAAACAGCAAAACTTATTTGCGATTATGGTGGTGAGATTATGGTGGATTTTCCAGGGCAAGTCGTTGTGCAAATAAAATAACGGTTGTCACCACAAAAAAACTTTGTTCGTTTTTTATCTTTATTAATATTTTTTCATTAGAATTTTTATGTGAATACAAATTTAAAACATTTTTTTGATTTATTTTGATGGATATTAAATACAAACACATCTACGAGCGTTTTATTATGACGCTCTTTGCCTTGGTATTCATTGAATCTGCAGGGGCTGCTTTTTCTCCCCTATGGGCACACTTTACAAATAATATTGGTGGAAACCTCAAAACAGCGGGTATTGCCCTTGCAATCTTGCATGTTGTAAAGGGTGCCACCTGTGTTATTGCAGCGTTTTTTCAAGATATTCACAAAAATTACAAGATTCCCATTCTCATCTCCGTCCTTCTCTCGTCTGTGACATGGCTTCTCTTTGTTCACATTACATCCAAAGAAGAACTTTATATCATAGTCGCCCTTATGGGTATTTCATCAGGAATGCTCTGGCCTGGGTTCCATGTACTTTTCACACACACACATATTCAAGGGCGCGAAGCCTTTAGCTGGGGGATTTATGAAACCGTATACGCCCTCAGTGGTGGTCTTGGTGTTATTATTGGCAGCCACGTTGTCCACCATCTCAGTTATCAGGTTCTTTTTATCATTCTCTCCTTCATGAACGCCGTCGCATTTTTTATTTTTCTCATTTTGTTTAAAATTCAAAAAGAGCAAGAAGCCTCTTTAAATGAATCTTCTAATTCTTAAAGAAAGAATATCGTTTACAAAAACGACATCATTCTTTCTTTTCAAAAAAACCGCGCATCCACCCTTTATGGCTGACGCTGAATCCATTCCATATCAAAGTCTGTGAACCCAAAATGATGCCCAATTTCATGAATCATCACGTGTTGAACAAGAGCCTCAATGGATTCATGATTTTCTTCCGCAAATCGTACCATTGGGCACCGATATAAAAAAATCGTGTCAGGAACAGAAACAAGCATTCCCGATACTTTCATCGGCACAGGAACCCCTCGATAAAGGCCCAAAAGATCATATTTATCCACAAGTTTAAGGCTGTGAAGTGTTTGCTGATCCGCAAAATTTTCAACGCGTATGATAATTTCCCGGGTATAAATGCGAAATTTTTTCGGAAGTTCTTCTAAAACTTTATAGGATAATTCGTAGATATCGGTAAGATCAGGAAGGTTTGTCAGATCAAAAACATTTGTACTTGTCGTTGTATCGTCTGTTCTCTTCATTGAGTACTAAATACCTAACTCGCGTCATGCGCTTGCAATTCAATTTCAACCACGTCATTCTATTCTCACCTTTCAGCCTATCAAATGAATCTCAATAAATGGTTAAGACACTCGATAAAAAATCATTGCATGATGAAATCATAAAACTAAAAGGCTGGGACCTTTCTCCAGAAGGTGATCGCATAACACGGACCTTTGAATTTCGTGATTTCAACCAGGCCTTTGGGATAATGAGCCGTATTGCCCTTAAGGCAGAATCAATGAATCACCACCCTGAATGGTTCAACGTCTATAATAAGCTTGAGATTACTCTCACCACCCATGACTGTGGTGGCATCAGCGAAAAAGATATTACCCTTGCCCATTTTATTAATCAGACAACCCAAGAAAACTAAGTTAGAATTATAGGAGCCTCCATGAAAGCTATTTTCTTCACTTTTTTTGCCATGTTTTTACCCTTCATGCTGACATCGTGTGCAGGCGACATGTTTTCTTCCATTAAGTCTGTTCTAAAAATGGAAGAAACAAACGTATGGCTCCAAAAAGTTTACCTGGAGGTTGACCCTAAACTTAATAATGATGCACCGGTTACAGTTCACCTTCTCGTGATTTATGACGCGCAAGTGCTTAAGGATATGATGAAAAACACATCCCAACAGTATTTTAAAAAAGCAGAGCAAATCCGCCGAGACTTAAGTGCTAGCATTGATTTTTATACGTGGGAAGTTGTTCCTGGACAGGCTGTCGCTCCTCAAGTGATAAAAGCAAACCGTCTCAGCGGCCAAGGTGCTATCGTTTTTGCTCGCTATCAAACACCTGGCGACCATCGTCAATCCATCGGGCAAGACCGAGAAGTCACCGTCCAACTCGGCCGCAACGACTTTACCATCGTCCCCGTCCAAAACATTAGTGATTAGGACTCATATGTGAGAACATCCACGGGGCAATCCCCGTGAAGGCTCACATTCAGACTTTGGAAAAGTTACCCCCCTAACAACACTTCCGACAACACAAAAGGCGCATCCATTGATAAAAGAGCACTACCGTTGCAAGGCTCATCATAACAAAATAACCGGCCTGCGTTCCTGCATCCTTTGTTCTCATATCAGTTGCAAGTGACCATCCCCCCGCAAGTAGGGGTGTAAACACAAATGTTCCAATACCATCCACCACACATCCCACATCAGCATCCCGTAACACAGCCCTTGTTTTGTTACAGCAATTGGCCTGAGGCAACGGCGGCGTTGGAAGTTGTGGTGCCGAAAATATAATCATATCTGAAGGATCCCTTCGGTGGTGCCTCCTAGACTGTACCCCCTTTAAATCATGCTCTTCTGAGCGGTGGGGAGCTGAGCGACTCCTTATAGAAGCTGTTCCTTGAAGATGTGGATTTCGATCTCTTCTTGAATGAAGATCCGGAGATAATCCATTGCCAGAAGTTAAGGCATTAATAGTTGGAAGATGAGACATGGGAATACTTACACTAGCATAAGCACTCGTCTGTTGTTGTGGACTTGGATGCAATTGAAGAGCACTCAAAGAGGGAGGAGAAGGGATACTTACAACGTTTACCCAGGCCTCTTTCCGTTGTTTTGATTCATCATCATAATCTCTTGCATATCCCATGTTGGCAGCAAACCCCATAAGGATGGCAAAGATAATCATATTTCTTAAGAGGTACATTTTACCCTCCATTCCAATATTGGTTGATGCTAACTATATTCAAATAAACTATTCGTCATAGTTTAACGCAACGAGACTCATCCCTACACTGTTTGTTGTATCCAAGTTTTTATAAAAATGCCGGCAATCCCCTGGAAAAGCAAACACATCCCCCGCACTCAAGACATACTCTTCTCCCTCAACAATCACAAGCAGTTGACCTGTCATACATGCAAAATATTCCCGGGTCCCTTTAATATGGGGAGTGCCTGGCAAAAGACCATGGGGTTTAAAATCCAGTCGCTCCCACTGAACACCCGGCACAGGTTTTGGCAACAAACTAACCTTTACAACATCCCCCCTATCTCCCATGGGACGAGCAAGATCTTGATTTTTAACAAGAACGCAAGATGTCTGTGTGGGTTGCAATAATTCTTCGATAGTCACCCCCAAAGCTATTGCAAGGGTCGCGACAATTCTAAGGGATGGATTTCCCGCTCCAGACTCGATATGAGAAAGGGTCGTTCGTGGAACTTTTGCAAGTTTTGCAAGGTCATTTTGAGTAAGACCCCGTGCTTTTCGTAAATTTTCAAGGCTATGCCCAAGGGTTCTACAGATATCCGCCATGGCACCAACATTATTCCAATTTATTGTCATTTGTGACGATATTTTATCTTAATCAGGTAACTATGGAAACTGGAATAACACTAAAAAGACGTGGCATTTTTTATGAAGAAATTATCAGCATCCTTTCCAACGCCTGAAATACCGTTTTATCTCGAAGCCCCCCTTACACGCAGGCCTCTTTTTGATCATACTGCCTACGTTGATGGAACGGCAGGAAAGAATTTTAGGCCCACCCTGGATATTGAACTGAGCCATTGGATTCCCAATCAAACTCCCAAACAATATCGATCCACCACATCCACAGCCATTTGTTTTAAATTTCTTCGTGATCCACAGCATTCCCCCTATGATTTGGTTGTGAATAATCACCTTGATATCGATGGGCTTTTATCTGTTTTTGTATTGAGCTACCCCTCAATAAGCCTTCTGAACGAAGACCTTTTATGCAAAGTGGCTGAGATGGGGGATTTTTGGGATTGGGGCAGTGGCAAGGCCTTTTATCTTTTTCAAGAACTTACCCTCCTTACACAAGCATGCCCTTCGTCACAAAGAAGCCTTCATGACTCCTACAACGCATGCATCGCACTTGTATGGAGTATTTTAAGAAGACCTGAGATCAACCACAAAGATGAAACTATTTTCCACGAACAGGATGCTTTGATTCAAACGAACCAAATTCAACGACAAGAGATAACTCCACACTTCTCAACCTATTTTATCCCTAAGGAATTAACAAAAAACAATACCTCTCCATTTTTGAATGCACCGGGATTTTGTGAACCTATCACAAATCGCCTCGCCCTATGGCCCCAGGTTCGCAATCGTTATGACAAGGAAAAAGTTCAGCTTATAGGCATTGAAACAGATGGGGGGATTTATTATACCCTTTGGTATCCAGGGTATATTTGGGCAGATACGGAAAATCTTTGGCGCCCAAAGAATCTAATCGATCCCACAGGCAACGGTATTTTTTTCCTGGAGTGCCCTCTTTTAAAAAACGCCGTCGCATTACTTAATAAAGAGGAATCACATACATCCTGCAGTTGGAAACTTTTTCCTTCCTTAAGCTTAGAAAACACAAAAAACCCTCTTCCCTTCCCCATCGCCGCTGCCACCCTTACACAAAAAGGTCTACCATACCCCAGTTCCCTATCTCTTGAAGCCGTTACACAAATATTCAAGAAAGCGTTTGAGGGATAATGCATGATCGCACTTATTCAAAAATTCAATGATATCCCTTGCGACGATTTCACAGATTCTTTACATTCAAACCGTTATATCTAAAAAAGGAATATTCTTTATGAGCCTTAAAGGAAGCAAAACCGAGATCAATTTAAGGGAAGCATTTGCCGGAGAATCCCAAGCAAATCGCCGCTATCTTTACTTTGCGCAAAAAGCAGACATCGAAGGATTTAGCGATGTTGCCTCCGTTTTCCGCTCCACTGCCGAGGGCGAAACTGGCCATGCACACGGACATCTGGAATTTCTTGAGGCCGTAGGTGATCCCGTAACAGGCCTTCCTATTGGCGAAACAAAAGACAATCTCAAAGCGGCTATTGCTGGCGAAACACACGAATACACAGATATGTATCCCGCCATGGCCCGCGCTGCTCGTGATGAAGGGTTTGAAGAGGTAGCAGAATGGTTTGAAACCCTTGCAAAGGCAGAAAAATCCCATGCGGGTCGTTTTCAACGCGCCCTCGAATCCATGAGCTAATCTTTACGTATTCAATAAGATCACAAACCTCCCCCATGTGAAAGCTTTTGCTTTAACCTCGGGGAGGTTTATTTTTAGCCTCTTTATAAGCTATAAAAACTACATAACAGGATGCTTTTCATGGCCGATTTTTCAAAAAATATAAAGCTTTTCTGGCCCTTTTGTTTTCACAAGGAATCACGCTATTTTTTCATAGCCTCCCTTGCTGTCATGGGTACCGATATCGGTGCCGCAGCATATCTTCCCTATGCCTTTAAAAACATCCTTGAAGCCCTTGAAAATCATAATCTTCAGGCGGGTCTCCTCAGCCTTGGAGGAATTTATTTATGTACATCCATCCTTGTCAAAACATTGACCTTTGTCCAAGACATCCTTTTTTATCCTGTAGTAAACATCGCCGTCAGGGAAATTCATTTCCGCATCCCTGACCACATCCACAATCTGTCCATGGAAGCGTATAAAAAGCTCTCCATGCCAAAAATCATTAGCTATCAAAAGCGTGTGGGATATAGTGCCAGGGCATTTTTACGCACATTGCTTGTATCAATTGTCCCCACATTTATTAAAGCTATCGTCAGCATTGTGATTCTCTTAAACATCGGCATTTTTAAGACGGGCCTTCTCACGGGTATTGCCCTTACATTCGTTTTATTTTTCCTCATCCTTCAGTGGTACCTCAGTGCCCGCAAGGCAGCATGGCAGGTTACGGATAGAGTCATCCTTGGCATTGGGGACAATATCCTCAACACACGCCTCGTTCGCTATTATAAAAGCTTTGCTCAAAAGCATATGCGCAGCCTCGTCCAAGAGGAATATCGCACATGGTGGCGCGTTAACAATCGCATGGATGCTTTTCAAATGCTCCTTGGGCTTATCCTTGGGGGCATGGCAGGTGTCATGATTGTCCTTGGTGCACTTGCTGTGCAATCCGGAACAATTACTTTGGGCGATTTCGTCCTTATGAATGGGCAATTAACAGTCCTTCTCCTCCCCCTGCGTCAAGCTTTTGTGGATATGCGCCTTATGTGTGAAGCGGCCATAGATATCGAAAAAATCGCAGATCTCTTTGAAATCCCTGCGGAAACACCACAAACACGCACTCCTTCTTTTGATTTTTCAGCAGCACCCATTTGTTTTGAAAATGTTTCTTTTTCTTATGGGGATAAACGCAAACTTTTTGAGGATTTCTCCCTTAGCATTAAAACGGGTGAAAAAGTCCTAATCCACGGCGTTACAGGCGTTGGAAAATCCACCCTCGTGTCCCTTATGACGGGCCTTTTAAAGCCCCAATCCGGTCGCGTTAGAGTTTTTGGAGAAGACACCCAGCATCTCAGTCTTGAGGATATGGGAAAAATCCTTCACTTCATCCCCCAGGATAATCAGCTTTTCAATGCGTCCCTTTATGAAAACCTGACGTTTGGCGTGGGAAATCCCACGAAAGAGGATATTGAGAAGGCACTCGCACTCACCCTCCTCACCCAAGTTATCGCACGCCTTCCCCACGGGCTCGATACAGAAGTGGGGGAAATGGGGGCAAAGCTCTCGGGCGGAGAAAAACAGCGCCTCGCCCTAGCACGCGCCCTCCTCCTGAATCCGAAAATCCTTATCTTTGATGAAACAACCAACGCCATGGATATGGAAACGGAACGTCAAGTGTTTGAAAACATTGAAAAAACGATACACACCCTTGTGTTTATTTCCCACCGTGTGACGGACTTGCATCACCACCACAAAAAAATTGAAATAAAACAAAATGTATCCTTGAAACAAAAAATAAAATGAAGGTACTGTCATCACCACAGTTGTATAAATATTAAAAACCTAAAGGACAACGATGAAAAAAACACTCTCCCTTACCGCACTTACATTGGCCCTTGCCACAAGCAGTGCTTTTGCTGCTGCCCCTGCCACAACATCCACCACCCCCAGCATCCGCTCAGGATTTCTCATCGGAGTCGAGGGTGGTTACAGCATGATGCGCGGCAAAGTGGATGGAATTTTTGATACAGACGGACCAATCCCAGGTGGAGAACCTCCTATTCCCGCAGCACGTCAAATTAGCAAAAAAGCGTCGACTTTTGTTGGTGATGTTCTCATGGGGGCACGATATGTTTTTAAAAACGGCATAACCCTTGGTGGCGATGTTAGCCTTGGTTATGATGGCAATCATATTTCATCGCCATTAACCTATAATGATCCGCTTGCAGGAACAACCGAATTTGGAAACAAATTAAAGAGAACGTATTTTATCACCCCCAGCTTTATTGTGGGAAAAACGTTTACGCCGCGCCTCCATGGCTTTATTAAGTTAGGGTTAGGGGTATCTAAATTCAAAAATGAAATTAAAAATATTGCAGTCAATCGCACTTTTCGATCTTCAAAAACAACAATTGGGTTTGTTCCAACAATTGGCCTTGAATATGCACTCACTCAGCGGATCTCTCTCACAGGAAGTCTTAGCTATGAACGCTATGGTGATCTAAAAAAGAAATATGTCAACGTTGTTTCAAACGCTAATCCAACAGCGGAATATACATCTCGCATTCGTAAAGTTAATTTTTTCACAGCAAAAGCAGGTGTTACCTTTCACTTTTAGCTCTTATAAATTTACCCGTTTACAGCAAATCCCCCCTCAACAGATGGGGGATTTTTTTTACCAGAAAATTTATAATGCATCCATCTCATAAAAAGACTGGACGTTTTTAAAAACATACGTATATCGTATGATGAAATGCTAATCATATATTAGCCAACTTCCTATTTTTATATACAACCATAAATAATTAAGAAAATCTTGGGAGCACACATAATGTCTTACTCTAAAAAAACACTTAAGGCCCTTGGTCTTTTTTTGATAGCGGCTACTCTCTTCCCCTCAAAAGAAATAAATGCAAGTGATGATTATGTTGAAGCTCGCAGACGTAAGAAATTAGGTCTTTCTGCCTCTACCTCCTCTACAGCACATAGCGCAGCCTCTTCCTCTGCTGTAGATCTTGAAACCGAAAAAAAGAAACTCGCTGCTACTACTACCAAGAAAAAGGAAGAAGAGGACCGCCTCGAAGCTGAGCGTAAAAAGCGTGAAGCCGACGAAGCTGCTCGCAAGAAAAAGGAAGAAGAGGACCGCAAAGCTGAGGAAGATCGTAAAAAGCGTGAAGCCGACGAAGCTGCTCGCAAGAAAAAGGAAGAAGAGGACCGCAAGGCTGAAGAAGAGCGTCTGAAAAAAGAAGAAGCGGATCGCATCGAAGCCGCTCGCCTGAAAAAGATAGAAGACGACCGCAAAGCTGAGGAAGATCGTAAAAAGCGTGAAGCCGACGAAGCCGCTCGCCTGAAAAAGATAGAAGAC
>Ga0172373_10006516_pt1 | contig 15491 bp, 14 predicted proteins | sample Lak10m_2_FD_114546 | JGI IMG/M metagenome (GOLD analysis project Ga0172373, IMG submission 114546) | Freshwater microbial communities from Kabuno Bay, South-Kivu, Congo - kab_092012_10m | ecosystem: Environmental > Aquatic > Freshwater > Lake | place: Democratic Republic of the Congo...
CCCGCCGCAGCCGGCCTATCTCAACGCGGTGGCCTTGCTGGAGACGTCGCTGGACGGTCCGGCGCTGATGGATGCGCTGCTGGATGCGGAGCGGGCGCTGGGGCGTGTCCGAGGCGAGCGCTGGGGGCCGCGAACGATCGATCTCGACCTGATCTGCCTCGGATCGGAGCAATGCGACAGCCCGGGCCTGACGCTGCCGCATCCGGAGGCGCATCGGCGTGCGTTCGTGCTGGTGCCGCTCGCCGAGGTCGCTCCCCACCTGAAGTTGCCCGGTCACGGCGTCGTGAGTGCGTTGCTGCGAGCGCTGCCCGCCGACGCGGTGGCGGCCGTCAAGCCGTTCGATGAGAATCGACGTACGTGACCACAGACGTTCATGACCACAGACGTTCATGATCATCGGCGTCAATGACCGTCGTCCCGGGCCTAATCCGATTGGCCGTATGACTGCTCGGGCGCCAGATTCTCGAAACGGGTGTAATCGCGGAGGAAGGCGACGCGGACGGTGCCGGTGGGGCCGTTGCGCTGCTTGCCGATGATGATCTCGGCGATGCCCTTGTCGGGCGACTCGGGGTTGTAAACCTCGTCGCGGTAGATGAAGCAGATGAGGTCGGCGTCCTGCTCGATGGCGCCCGACTCACGCAGGTCGCTCATCATCGGCCGCTTGTCCTCGCGCTTTTCGAGCGAGCGGTTGAGCTGCGAGAGCGCGATGACGGGACACTCGAGCTCGCGGGCCAGGGCCTTTAGGCCGCGGGAGATGTCGCTGATCTCCTGCTCGCGGCTGTCGATGCCCGGGCGGCCCTTCATCAGCTGGAGGTAGTCGACGACGACGAGCGCGAGGTCGCCCACCTTGGCCTTGAGGCGGCGGCACTTGGCGCGCATCTCCAGCGCCGTCATGCCGGCGGTGTCGTCGACGTAGAGCGGCGCCTTGTAGAGCCGGTCGGCGGCGCGGCTGAGCTTGGGCCAGTCGGTGTCGAGCAGCTTGCCGGTACGCAGCCGCTGACCGTCGACCCGCGCCTCGGACGCGAAGAGACGGGTGGTGAGCGAGTCGGCGTTCATTTCGAGCGAGAAGACGGCGACCGGGCGGCGCACCTCGATGGCGATATGTCCGGCCATATTCATGACCACCGAGGTCTTGCCCATCGAGGGTCGGCCGCCGACGATGATCAGGTCGCCCTTCTGTAGGCCGGCCGTCATCTTGTCGAACTCGGTGAAGCCGCTGGCGACGCCGGTGATCTCCGTCTGCCGCTCGTACAGCTGCTCCAGATTGCTGAAGACGCGGTTGACGCTGTCCTTGAGCTGGGTGAAGCCGTTCTGGGCCTTCTTTTCGGTGACGTCGAAGATCCTCGCCTCGGCGCCGTCCAGCAGCTCGTCGACGTCGCCCTTCTGCTCGTAGCCGTCGCGGGCGATCTGATGTGCGGCCTCGATGAGGCGGCGTGCCAGCGCCTTGTCACGGACGATCTTGGCGTAGCGGCTGAGGTTGGCGGTGGCGGGGACGAACGCGTCCAGGCCGGCGAGGTAGGGCGAGCCGCCGGCGGACTCCAGATCGCCCCGCTTGCGCAGCTCGTCGGCCAGCGTGATGACGTCGATCGGCTCGCTGCGCTGCGCGAGCTCCTGCATGGCCGTGAAGATCTTGCGGTGCGGCTCCCGGTAGAAGTCGTCGGTCTTGACGATCTCGAGGACGTCGTAGAGCCCCTCGTTGGTGAGCAGCACTCCGCCCAGGACGCTGCGCTCCGCCTCCAGATCCTGCGGGGCCAGCCGGGCGTTGAGCGTGGTGGAGAGCGCGGCGCTCTGCAGTTGCGGATTGGCCGGGGCCCCCGACAGCGCCAGTGCAGCGGTGGATGCGTCGGGCAGGGCGGGGATCTCGATGGCGTGCGGCTCGCTCATGGGAGCTTCCTAGCCCAGCGGCCGGCCGGCTGACCAGTGCGGAGAAGGCGGTGCGAGGCGGCGTGCAGGAAACAGCAGGATTCCCGTCCGTTTGATCGTCGGGGGCCTTCGCTCGAGAACGGTCTTGACGTGCCAGACGAGGTCCGCGTCCAGCTGTCCGACCGTCAGCGCGTGACGACGAAGAGCCAGTGCGACCAGGCGAGCTCGCGACGGATGGCAGGGTCGCTGCCGTGCAGCTACGCGAGATGATCTGCGATGCCTTTGAGGTTGCGTGCCGGGATCGCCGAGATGCCGACGCGCTCGCCGGAACGAGCGAGGGGGGCGAGGGCGGACTCCAACGGCTCAGCCAGAAAAAGGGGCACCAGCGCCGCCGGCTCTCGAAAGCGGTCGACGTAAGCCGACCACACCTACGCCGGCTATCCGCCCTCGAGCGCGCTCGCTATCGTGCCTATGGCGAGATACATCGGCATAGGCGCGCCATGAAGCAGTCCGGTGCGGACACCCTCGAGCGGGATGAACCCGAGCTTTTGGTAGAAGCCGATCGCCTGTGGTTTCGCATCGGTGAGGACGCCGACGCAACCGATACGGTCACGCTGTTCGATGGCGAGTCGAAAGATGTGATTCAGCATGATGCGGCCGATGCCGCCTCCCTGCAGTCGCTCGTCGACACCCATACGTGCCAGGCGAAGCACCGGGATCGGATAGGCGGGCATGCGTCGACGAGCTGCCGCCGATGGGAGCGTCTCGCGATCGATCGTCGCCATCGTCACGGTGGCAAACGAAACGATGCGCTCTTCGATCGTAGCGACCCAGGTCGCGCCGATGTGGAGCTTGAACTGGTTCTGTGCTGCATAGTGGTGAAAGTATCGATCGATCGCCGGTTCGCCGCTCCGGAGTTGCAGGCGGTCGTCGTCGGGACGCAGCAGGCGGATGTCAACGACGCTGGCCACGCATCAGCTCCCGCAGGGCATCCGTCGGCGCCGGCGGACTTTCGATGGATCGAACAAGGGCGTCGAACTCAGCACCATCGAGCACGACGCGTGAGGGGATGAACGCCTCGTCGGGCAGCGTGCGCCTCGTGTCCATGTAGAGGAGGAGCGCCTGCTCGACGACGAAGTTCTTCTTGAGTCCGAGTTCCTCGGTGAAACGATCGAGCTTTTCGCGGGTCTCCATGGAGATTGTCGCCGAGACCTGTGTGGCGGTACTCATCTGGACTCCTGGTTGCACATTCTTGTCCAACCATGGAAAAACTAGCCGCTACGTTGACGCCACACAAGGCCCCCCCCAATACGGCGATTGCTCGGGTGGTTGACGACGCTGCGCACGGCTGCCGCATCGTCGGCGGCGGGGCTTTGCGGTCGGGCTCCTCTCCCGCGATCGATCGAGGGCCTACCGTTCGGGGCCGCCCGTCTCGTATGCCAGAAATCCCGCCCGGTTCGCTGCTTGACGACCGCGCGTCCCGGGGGCGATGGTGCGCATCGGGAGAGACCTTCATGGCGCGCGACGACGGCTACGACGACCGGCCAAGACCGAGCTGGAGCGAGATCGACAAGCGGCGTGAGAAGGCTCGCAGCCGGACCAGTGGCTCCCCCGCCTCGTCGCGGGTCGAAAAGACCGCCACCTACAGCCGCTACAAGTCCGCGGCGGATGCGTTCTTTTCCGGTGGGCTCGTCCCGGAGGCGCTGGCGGACAAGCTGGACCCGGACGGGAGTGGTCAGCAGCGGCGGCAGGCGCTGGCGCGGCTCAAGGCGGCGGAGTCGGCGACGGCGTTCGCAGGCGAGGCCCGGAGTTATCTCTCCGCGCATGGCTTGCCGGACGACCCATACCTGCTGGAGCGACTGCTCGATCATCCGGACGCGGCGCTGGCGCTGAGGGCCATCGAGCAGATCGGCGCGCTGGTGGAGGCCGGCACGTTCAAGGCGCCGAAGTCGCTGCCGCAGCGGCTCAAGTCGCTGGAGCTGGGTTCCGACGACCCGGAGCTGCAGGATGCGGCGAAGGCGCTGGCGGCGCGGCTGCGAAGCGCGGGGCGCCCATGACGACCATGGACGGGACGCTCGCGCCAGGCCTGGACGCGGGGACGCGCCGGGAGATCGAGGGATTTCAACGGCGCCGCTCGCTGCGGCTCGAGCTGGGACTTGCGGCTCATTGTCAGATTGATGGCGTGGTGTCGCAGGAGTCTCTGGGCGACCTGTCACAGGGGGGGCTGTACCTGCGGATCAGCCGGTTGGTTCCGCTGGGTGTCAAGGTGCGGGTGGTGCTGGGGTTGCCGTACATCGGCGGGCAGCGTGTCTGCTCGCTGAGCGGCACGGTGGTCTGGAGCGACCGCAACGCCGACGGCTCGCAGCGCGGTGTGGGGGTGCAGTTCGATCACGACACCGACGCGGCCGATCGTGAGCTGGTCGAGGGGTTCCTCGCGTTGTGGATGCCGCCGGGCTCGGTGCCCAGCGTGGAGCTGTGACGCGATGACCCGGACCTGCGATCGCTGCGGCTGCCTGTTTCTGGCGTCGGATGACGAAAAGAGCTGCGCGGCGTGTCTCACGAGCATCTGGGGCGGCGGTCGACATCAGCCTGCGTCGCCCGCTGCGACGTCGCATCAGCCCGTTGCGACACCGGCCGATGCGACAACGCCGGAGGCCGACGCCCGCGCCGATCGTCCCGCCGACGCGGACGGCGGATCGCCCACGCCCAACCGCTGGGTGCGGTTCGTCCGGGGCGAGCGCGAGGCCGGCCCGTGGTGGCGGGCGTTCTGGGAGACAGCGCGGGATGGCGTGCAGGCGCCGGAGCGGTTCTTCGACGCGCTCCGGGGAGCCGTACACGACGGCGGTCATCGATACTTTCTGCTGGGGTCGGTGGTGCCGCAGGCACTGGGCATGTTGCTGGTGCTGCTGCTGCCGGTGGGGTTGCCGGACCTGATGGTGCACTGGGCGCGTCAGGGCGATGGCTCCGGCCCGCTGGCGTCGTTGCTCCCGATGATGGAGGAGGCGCGCAGCGGTCCGGGGAGCGCGATCGCGGGCATGCTGGTGCTGCCGCTGACAGGGCTGATCTCGCTCTATGTCGGCTCGTTGATCAGCCATGGCGTGCTGCTGTTGCTGGGGCGGCGCGGGGCGGCGTGGGAGGAGACGCGGCAGCTGTTTCTCTACGCGGAGGGGACGACGGGCGCGCTGAACATCGTGCCGGTCTTTGGCGGCCTGCTGGCCTCGGCGGCGGCGGTGTGGCTGGAGACGACCGGTCTTGCGCGCGTGCACCGGATCGGCACGGGGACGGCGCTGATGGCGACGGTGGGGTGGCGGGTGCTGCTGCTGTGCTGCTGCGCGGCGCCGATCGCGATGGTGGTGGCGAAGTTCGTCGACCTGGCGATGCTGCCGATCCCCAGTGTCTGACGCGACGATTGCCGAGCGCGGCTGGCGGGTGGTGCGTGGACCGACGGCGCCGCCGTCATCGCTGCTGACGCTGCTCGCGGTCGGGAGCGTGCTGCTGCTGGCGTCGGCCCGGTGGCTGCCCTGGGATCAGCTTCCGGGGGTGCTCTGTCCGCTGCGACGCGCGACCGGCGTGCCCTGTCCGGCGTGCGGCGGGACGCGGGCGTTCGTGCATGCGACGCACGGGCGCTTTCTCGAGGCGTTGCAGATGAACCCGCTGGCGGCGCTGCTCGTCGTGATCGCCGTGCTGCTGCCGCTCTGGTGGCTGCTCCGGGTGAGCGTGGTGCGTCGTCCGGTCGTGGTCGAGGCGGGGCGGCGGCTGGCGTGGTGGCTGCGCGCGCTGGTTTGGGCGGCGCTGGCGCTCAACGGGGCATATCTGCTGGTGACGCGGTCGGCCGGATAGTGCTCCGCTGCTGTCGACACTCATGTCGGGTGACGCACGAAAAAGGCGACGGGCGCCGCCGGATCCCCGGAGCGCCCGTCGTGATCGAACCGCGAAGCGGCGGCCTCAGCCCTGTGCGGCGGCGGCCTCGGCGATGGCGACGAACGACTCCTTGAGCGCGGCCATGCGTGCCTCGCCGCGGGTTCGGGCGTCGGCCAGCGACTCGCCGTCGCGGGGCATGGTGCGGACATCGAAGTAATACTTGATCTTGGGCTCGGTGCCGCTCGGGCGCGCGACGATGCGGTCGCCTCCCTCGAGGTCGAAGGTGAGAACGTTGGAGGGGTGGAACGGCATCGGCTCGCTGCTGCCGTCGGGGCGGCGGCGCACGCCCTCCTGGAAGTCGCGCAGGGTGAGCACGCCGGCGGGGCCCACCTGCCAGGGCGGACTGGCGCGCAGGTTGCGCATGATGGTGGCGATGCGCGCGGCGCCGCTGGCTCCCGGATAGGTGGCGTTGTGCTGGCCGGAGACATAGACGCCGAACCGCTGCGAGATCTCGTCCAGCCGGTCGCCCAGGGTGCGACCCTGTCGGCGCAGGTGTGCGGCGAGCTGCGCCACCACCAGCGCGGCGCCGACGCCGTCCTTGTCGCGCACCACCGGGCCGACGCTGGAGCCGAGCGCCTCCTCGTACCCCAGCAGGAACTGCGCCTCGCCGCTGGCCTCCAGCTCGAGCGCCTTGTTGGCGATCCACTTGAAGCCGGTGAGCGTCTCCTCGTAGCGGGCGCCCAGCTCGGCGGCGATGGCGCCCAGCAGCGGAGAGCTGACGATGGTGGTGATCACCAGCGGGTTCGCCACTGGTGACGGCGCCTCCACGAGTCGGTGATGGCCCAGCAGCACGCCGATCTCGTTGCCGGTGAGCATGACGTAGCGGCCGTCGCGGTGGCGGTAGGCGACGGCGAGCCGGTCGGCGTCGGGGTCGTTGGCGAGCACCAGCTCCGCGTGGTGGCGGTGGGCGGTGGCGAGCGAGAGGTCCATCGCGCCGGGCTCCTCCGGGTTGGGGAAGCGCACGGTGGGGAAGGCGCCGTCCGGCTCGAACTGCTCCGCGACGACGTGCACGGACTCGAAGCCCGCCTCGGCGAGCGCCCGGACGACGTGGCGGCCACCCACGCCGTGGAGCGGGGTGTAGACGATGGGCAGCGAGAGGTCCTTCTCGAGGCAGTAGTCGAGGGCGGCGATGGCGGCGAAGTAGCGATCCTCGACCGCGGCGGCGACAGGGCGCAGGAGGCCCGCGGCGCGGCCGGCCTCCATCGGCAGGACGGCGGTGGCCTTGGCGCCGGGGACGGCGTCGATGGCGGCGGCGATGCCGGTGTCGTGCGGCGGGATGATCTGCGCGGCGTTGCCCCAGTAGACCTTGTAGCCGTTGTACTCGGGCGGGTTGTGGCTGGCGGTGACCATCACGCCGGCGGCGGCCTTGAGCTCCTCGACGGCGAAGGCGCAGATGGGCGTCGGCACGACGGCGTCGAAGTAGTGCACCACGAAGCCGCGGCCCATCGCGACCTCGGCCGCCTCGCGGGCGAAGTCATCGCTGCCGCGGCGGCCGTCGCGCCCCACGACGAGGCCGCGCTCGCGGGCGCCCGGGACGTGAGCGGCGAGGTAATCGCACAGGCCGGCGGTGGTGCGGCGCACGACGGAGAGGTTCATGCGGTTGGGGCCGGCGCCCAGCAGGCCGCGCAGGCCGGCGGTGCCGAACTCGAGTCGGGCGTCGAACCGGTCGGAGAGGCCGGCGGCGTCGCCTGCCTGCACCAGAGCCAGCGCCTCCTCGGCGGTGGCCCGCTCCGGGTCGTCGGCCACCCAGGCAAAGACCCGCTCCGTCAGCTCGCGTGACAGTGTCGTCGACCGCTCCGTCATCGAATGCTCCCCAGGCCGTCTCGGCCGCGAAAGGTGTGCTGCTGGCTTTTGGCGCGCGCAGCGTAGCGCCTGCAGCGGCCATCTCAAGCCCCAAGCGGCGGGGCGGCGACTGTTTTGATGGCCCTGCGCGGAGTCGTGGCCGCGGCGCGGGCGGGGTGCTATAGGCCGCGGCTGCTCTACGGGCCCGTAGCTCAGCGGTAGAGCCCTCGGCTCATAACCGAAGTCGCCCAGGTTCGAATCCTGGCGGGCCTACCAACTTTGACTCCTCTCCCGGGCGGTGTGCAGCGCCGTCTCCCCGCGAGGCACGCATGGCCAACGACAGGCTCGAGGCGCTCGACCGGCTGGCTTCACTGGATGTGGAGCACGACGAGGCGACGCGCGAGCTGGCGGAGCTGCCAGCGCGTCGGGCGGTGATGGCCGGCGGCTCGGCGTCGGCGCGCTCCGCGGCCGATGCGGTGCGCGGGCAGCTGGCCGACAACGAGCGGGCGCTGGCGGCCACGCGGCGGCAGCTGGAGGAGGAGCGCGACAAGGTGAAGAAGTGGGAGGCGCGGCTGGCGTCGCTCAAGCACCAGCGTGAGTTCGCCGCGCTCAGCCGCGAGGTGGAGGCGTCCAAGCGGGCCAACGAGGCGGCGGAGGCGACGCTGGCGCAGCTGGAGACGGCAGGCGCGGCCCTCAAGGCGCAGCTGCATCAGCGCGAGGCGGAGCAGGCGGCGCGGCAGTCGGACGAGTCGACGACGGTGGGGGAGATCGACGCCTTCGCCGCGCGGCTGGAGGCGACGGTGGCGCAGTGCGTGGCCGGGCGGCCGGAGCTGGCGGCGCGGGTCGACCCGACGTTGCTCAAGGCGTACGAGAACGCGCGTCGGCGCACCAAGGGCCGGGCGCTGGTGCCGGTGCGCTCGGGCAGCTGCAGCGGCTGTCAGCGGCGCATGCCTCCTCAGATGGTGGTGAAGCTGGCGGGCGGCGCGGTGGAGCCGTGCCCCAGCTGCGCGCGGCTCATCTACCTGCCGGCGGGAGGCGCGGCGTGAGCCGGCCGACGCTGGAGCAGGTTGTGGCGGCGATCGCCGATACGGAGCCGCTGGAGCGCGCCTGCGATCGGCTCGGCTGTGATCGCTCGACGCTGGTGTCGGTGCTGCTGACGGCCCGCTCGGAGCCAGCCCCCGCGTCGATCCCGAAGGCGCCACCGGCCACGCAGTCCGCGTCGTTCGCAACTCCGGCGGCGGTACGGCAGCGGCTGGCGGAGCGTCCGGCGGTGGAGGAGCCGCGACCGGTGGCTCGCCCGGGCCGGGCCACGCTCTACTCCGATGGCGCCTCGCGCGGGAACCCGGGGCCTGCCGGTGCGGGCGCGGTGCTGGTGCTGGGCAGTGGTCAGCAGGTGCGGCTGGGCCGGTTTCTGGGCGTGCAGACCAATAACGTCGCCGAGTACGAGGGTGTGATCCTCGGGCTCGAGAAGGCGCTCGAGTTGGGCGTGCGCGAACTGGACGTCAAGGCCGACTCGATGCTGGCGATGATGCAGCTGCGCGGCGCCTGGAAGCTCAAGAACGAAGGGCTGCGGCCGTTGTTCGCCAAGGCGCGCGAGCTCTCGGAGCGGCTCGACCGGGTCACGTGGTCGCATATCCCGCGTGAGCAGAACGCCGCGGCCGACGAGATGAGCAACCGGGCGATCGACGAGCGGATGTAGCGCGCCGCTCGTCTGAGCCCTCAGCAAGTGGCGTGCCTGCTCGAAATCGCGTCATTGCGACGTCGCAATGGCAAGAAATCGCGCAGTCCGGGTGGCGCGCGGTCGCAAAGCGCCCGAGCCGCGCCTGCTGTGACGTCGCTCGTCCGCCCCGCCGAGGCGGGAGGCCTCACCGCTCTCCGGGGCGCTCTACGGACCCGCCGGACGCGCGCAGCGGACAGAGCGGTTCTCGGTCGGCAGGGTCGACACGGGCGTGCTCGTCCCGTCGCCGGCGAACGGCATGGCGAGCCGGCGGGTGTCGTCGAGCGGGTCCGCGTTGAGCGACCAGTAGGCCGGGTTGGGCCACAGGTTGCGGACGTTCCGGTCCACCACGAAAAGCTGGCGGCTCGCGTAGAGCTCGACCAACTCATCGGATGACGGCAGCCGCCACGGCGAACCGTGCCGTGTCTCGCAGTAACCGTCCGCCGTAGTCCACGACATCTCGCCCTCGGGGACGTTCCTCCACCGGGTGCCGTTGAGCGTGAACGTCTCGTCATCGACCTCGATACAGCGGACACGGTGACGGTCGTCCTCCGGTCGCAGTTGCTCGTTGACGCCGCTCGCCAGTCCGACCGTGTAGAACTTGCCGGCCTCCGTCTCCGCCTCGGAGGTCCAATAGACGCCGGCGTCGAAATCGACAGCCTCCATCCAGATGTCGGCGTTGGGCCCGGATGTGCGTAGATCGTAGAGGTCCGCGCGCGTGGGGAGCCGCCAGCGTACCCCGTGCTCGCTCAGCGCGTTGCAATAGGCCGCGGCCTCGGCGTGGGTGACGCCGTCGACGAAGCCCGACTGCCACCGGTCGCCGCTGACGTTCGTGACCGCCATTCGGACGCACCGCACACTGGCGCCGCCGCCGACGGCGGGGATCTCCCCGACGTAGCCGGCCGTCATCTGACCCACGGCAGCCGTGGCGACGACCTTGTAATTGCCTGTCGTGCCCGGGGTGCTGCTCCAGTAGACGCGGTCGAACTCCTTGATCAGCGCGTCGTTCGCGAAGGTCGCCGCGACGCCGGCGAGCGCGACCAGCTCGCCCTCGGTCGGGAGTCGCCAGCCGTCGCCGTCCACGACGAGGTCATCGCAGCTCTTGTGGGCAGCTGCCCAACCGTCGGCCGAGCCGGCGCCGAGCTGCCAGTCGAGCAGTCCGACGCGGAAGTGGTTGCCGACGGCCGCCGTGTCGCGGACGCAGCGGACGTTCCCGGGTCTCGAGAGGCTGATGCCCGACTTTCCTCCGTCACGAACGTTGTAGTGGAGGGCATTGACGCCATACTCCGACTCGGAGCTCAGGAAAAACGTCTCGTCTCTCTCTCGGATCGTCGCGATGGCTCGCGAGTCGTCCGTCCTGAGGAACCGGCTGAGGACCTCCAACTCCTTGAGGGTCGGAAGGCGCCATTGGGAGGTCTCGAGTTTCAGCGCGGCGCAGTGCGCGGCCGCCTCCGCCTGATTCAGATTGCGGGCGATTCCCCCCAGCCAGTCGCGGCCATAGGCGGTGAAAGATCCGGAGAGGCAGTAGCCGTCGACGCAGACCGTGCTGGGCTCGCACGCCGCATTGCATAGTCCACAGTGAAGGTCGTCGCTCTTGGTGTTGGTGTCACAGAGATTGCTGTCGTCCGCGACGCAGTCGTCGAAGTTCGGCTCGCACGTCAGGGCGCTGTCGTCGCCAGGCTGGCAGACCGGGATCCCGGTGGTGGCGTAGGTCAGGCACTGCTCCGTGCCGCTACAAGGCTCAATTGAACACTTCTGGAAGCAGCGGGGTTGGCTGTTGGCGACCGCCAGACAGACGGCCTGCTCGGAACACGCCGGCGTGCAGTCGGGTGGCGGCGTGCAGAGGCTGAGGTCGGGCAGCACGGGCGAGCAAAGCAGGTCCCGATCGCAATTGGCGGCCTCGACACACTTCTTGAGGCAGAGATTGAGAGCGCTCTGCGACGCGACGCAGACCTCGTCCTCGGCACAATCGTCCGTATTCTCGCATGTGGCGAACCGATCGGTGGCGGTGCCGGTCTCCGTCGCCGTGTCGGTCGCGCTGCTGGTTTCCGTGCCGGTCGATGTGCTGGTCGCAGTCTGCGTACCGGTCTCGAGGTCGGTCCGGCCGGTCGTGGCGGTGCCGGTGCCGGCCTGCACGGTCACTTTTTCGCCGGGGAGCGGTACGCCGAGCAGGCCGCAGCCGGCGGTCAGAGCCAGGATGGCGAGGGCAGGGAGCGCGCGCATCAGAAGAGCCTCCCGAACGCGAGGTCGGCGGAGAGGGGGAGTCGGTTGGTCGTCGTGAAGGTCGTCCACACGAGGCCGAGGCCCGTCTTGAGCGACCAGTCGCGGGCAAGCCGCCAGTCGTAGCCGACGGTGCCGCCGACGGCGAAGCCGGTGACGTCGACCGTCTCGCCGCCGTTCTCGACGTTGTTGGCGCGGATCGTCCCGACGGGCCACGGGTAGACGCGCATCGCGTGCAGGTCGCCGTAGATCCCCCCGTCGTTGTCGGCGCTGCCGAAGTTGAGCCCGACGCTCAGCGGGATCCATCCGGTGCCGATCGAGAGCCCCCACCACGAAGGGCGGAACTCGAGCGCGACACCGAGCTGGCCGGCCTGACCGCTCAGTCCGGCACGCAGCGCCCAGGCGCGGCGATCGCTCGTCGGCGTCGACTCCGAGGTCGGTGCCACGAGCGGCGTCGGCTCGGGACTCGTCGTCGGCTTTGCCGGCGGCGTCGTCGGTACGACAGCGGCCGGCGTGGGCGGGGGCGACTCCTTGACGACCGGCGGCTCAACGATCGGCGCCGGGGCGAACCAGCCTTGGGCGAGCGGCCCCATCCGCTCCACCACCAGATCGAGCAGCTCGTCCACCTGTGTGGCGCGCACCTGGTCGGAGCCCAGGAGCCGGCCGGTCGTCGACTCGTACGCCTCGATGGTGAGGATCAGCCGTGAGCCGAACCGCCGCAGCGTCCCCGCGATCACATGCGACGCCTGAAGCATCCGGCCGATCTCGGCGGCGCATTTGTCGACGAAGCAGTTGAGCCGCTCCGGCGGGACCAGCTCGGTCATCGTCTCGCGGGTCAGCACTTTGAACCGGCCACCCACCTCGCGCACGACGGCCCCGCGGGCGGCGTCGGTGAGCACCATCATGTCGTCGGCGCTCAGCGCCTTGTCGCCGCTGTCGAACTCCAGCACCGCCAGCAGCGGCATCTCGGCGACGGCCGGCGCACTGCCCAGCAGCGCGATCAAAAAGTACGGCAGCGTCCTTTGCAGCAGCTTCATTCCGGCTCCCTCGGTCATCCCGGCCACCGTAGTCGATGGCGAGCGATCGAAGCGCGGCGCTGTTCACTTTTGGGCTCCCGTAAGCGCGCGATCGGAGTAGACCGCCCGCTGAAAGCCCCTTTTGGGAACAGGACCCACCGATGCGAACCCTGCGGACGCTTGGACTCTCGTGTGCGGCGCTCATGCTGCTGGCTCTGTCGGGCTGTACCGACGGCGCCGTGATGGCGGGCGGCAACTGCACCACCTCGGCCTCGTGTGCCGACGGCCTGCTGTGCGACTTGTCGACCGGGCGGTGCGTCCAGTGTGTCTCCGACGCCAACTGCGACCTCGGGCAGTCCTGTCGCCGCAACATCTGTGTGGGCGCCGACGGGTCGACGGAGACTGGCTCCTCCGAGGCGACCGATCAGGGTGACGAGACCGCCACGGGGACTGCGACCGTCGCCACGCCCCGGTGCGGCGACGGCGTCGTGGAGGGCTCCGAGGAGTGCGATGACGGCCTCGGCAACGACAACGGCGCGGGCGAGGGCGGCTGCCGCACCGACTGCACCCGCGTCGTCTGCCATCAGGAGGAGGCGGGAGCTCCCGGCGACCCGGAGGACGGACTTGTCGGCGCCGTCTATTCGTCGCGCTCGATGCACCTGGCGAGCACCACCAACTGCACGGTGCCGACCTGCGCCGACCCCGGCGGCATCGACGCGGTGGCGCTCAAGCACGAGCTGGGCGGCGAGCAGAAGCTCTCCTCGGTGCATGTGCTGGTGGCCGTGCCGCTGGCGTCGTGGGCGTCGTATCCGAGCGGCGCGCAGCTCTCGGTCCTCGTCTGGAACGGCAAGGACCCCAACAAGGTGACGCCGGCGCGGGTGACGCAGACCTTTGTGCCGGCGACTTCGGTGCGCAGCGCGGGGCTGCAGAACTACGACGCCATCAGCGCCCATGGCGACGAATGCCAGCAGGATACCGACTGCACGGAGGGCAAACTCTGCTCCTCCGAGATGTGCCTGCCTGGGTACAGGCTGTCGTGGTGGCGGTTCGACTTCTCGGCGCAGGACGTCCGCGTGGGCGCCGATTACGTCGTCGGCGTGGAGTGGCTCAACGACAGCGGCTACCCGCTGGTGGTCGCATCCGAAAAGAACCACTCGTGCGCCACCAACTGGAGCGACTACAACCGCAAGGGCGTCACCACGCTCAAGCAGGGCCAGCCGGGCAACCTGTGCATGGTGCCGACCGTGAGCCCGCGTCTCGGCACCGTGACGATGACGCAGGTGTGCGAGTAGCGGCCGTCGCCGAGAGGTGCAGCGCCGCGTTGGCGTCCTCGGCTGAGGCTGGCATCGATCCGTGAGGCTCGCCGCGGCGCTGTCGCGCGGAGGTCTTCGGCGTGTCTTGCCGCGCCGCACGGGGCCGCGGTCGATCCGCGCGGTCGTCGCCGTCACGCCATGCCGGAGGGGCTGCCTCCGATGAAAAGCGGACCCTTGTCTTGAGCGGTCGCGCGGCGCGTGGCGCGTTGACGGCGGACGATTGGGAGGGACCACAATTTTTGTCGTTGATGATAGCGCCTCGGTCGCGGCTGACGCCGCTCCCGAGCTGTGACTCCTGATTCATGGGCTTGCCGCCCATGAATCAGCTCAGGGGCGCCTTGCCGGATCGGGGCCTCGGCGCCCGCGCTCCTCGCGCGACCAAGGCCCAAGGGCGCCACCGCCGGCGCCGTGGAGCGCCGCTGGCCCGGCGCCGGCCGCAACGTCGGGCGCGGCGGCACGGCCGTGTGACGATTGTGCGGATCGCTGCCAGGCGGCGGCGTCGCGCTGTCGCGCGTGGGCGGCGTCTCTGGTAAAGGCCGCCGCCACTGGCCAAGGAGCATGCGATGGCGATCTGGGACGGCATTTTCGGCAAGAAGGACCCGGCGGCGGAGGTGAAGAAGCTGGCCGCCAAGGTGACGCAGAAGTTCGGCCCGCCCGAGAACCGCCAGGAGGCGATGGAGCGGCTCGTGCAGATGGGCACCCCGGAGGCGCTGGAGGCGCTGACCGCGCGCTTTGGCGTCAAGGTCGACCCGGGCATCACCGATCAGGACGAGAAGAAGTTCGTCTGCGACGCGCTGGTGGAGGCCGGCGAGGTGGCCGTGCCGGTGCTGAAGCGGTGGGTCGAGCGCAGCGAGCAGCCGACGCTGGCCCTGCAGGCGCTGGACAAGCTCCTGCCGCCGGAGGCCGTCGTCGAGATCATCCTGATGGCGCTGGAGAAGGAGGGCCCCGACTGGACGCGCGACCCCGAGAAGAAGGTGACGCTCCTGCGTTACCTGCAGCAGGTGCGGCAGGCGGGTATCGCGCCGCGGCTCGTGCCGTTCTTCGCCGACCCCAGCGAGGAGGTGCGGTTCGCCGCGGTCGCCGTCGTGCTGGAGCAGGCGCCGGAGGCGGCCGTGTCCGCGCCCCTCGTCGACGCGCTGCTGGCGGCCCATGATCAGCAGAGCGAGCGGATGCGCCGTCAGCTGGCGGAGGCGCTGGCACGTGTGGGCGGGCCGGTCGGGACGCAGGCGGCTGCGGTGACGGCGGCCCTGCCGGCCGGCTTCGCGGTGGACAAGGAAGGGCGCGTGCGCGGCGGTCGCTGATGGCGGCGCGGGGAGGCTGTCGGCGGTGGCGGAGGAGGCCTGCTCCGGTTTTTCTTCCGTTCGGTACAACGATGGGGCAATGTGCACAGAGCGAGCCAACCTTCACGGCGAAGAAGCTGCGCGACCGGAGAGCGGACGATGGGCAAGAGGCTGTATGTTGGAAACCTTTCCTTCAACACGACGGAAGACGGGCTGCGCGCGGCTTTTTCGGAGGGCGGTCGGACCGTGACGCACGTGTCGATCATCACCGACCGTGAGACGGGCCGTTCGCGCGGCTTCGGCTTCGTCGAGCTGTCGACCGACGAGGAGGCTCAGTCGGCGGTGACGTCGATGGACGGCCAGATGGTCGACGGTCGTC
>Ga0172373_10006518_pt1 | contig 15484 bp, 15 predicted proteins | sample Lak10m_2_FD_114546 | JGI IMG/M metagenome (GOLD analysis project Ga0172373, IMG submission 114546) | Freshwater microbial communities from Kabuno Bay, South-Kivu, Congo - kab_092012_10m | ecosystem: Environmental > Aquatic > Freshwater > Lake | place: Democratic Republic of the Congo...
CCACCATGGTGGAGTCTTAGAGACCCTTGCCCTGAATTGGAGTGACGAAGTTCATTTCCGGACGACCACCCATGAACGGCGCAAGCGACTTGCTGAACGGACCGAACCAATCGGCTGCCATGTGAGCATTTGCTGCATCCTGGTTCTCATACATCTCGTATACCCACAGGACATCAGAGTTCGATGCGTCTACGTGGAGAATGTAATAGCGAGTGCCGTCTTCCTTTGCCACGTGTTCAAACGCAGCCTTGAATGCTTCTGCAAGTTCTGCGCCCTTACCTTCGGCTGCGGGCAATTTAACGATGAGGCTGATCTGGCTCATGATGTTCTCCGGTGTTCTAATTGCGAAACGCTTCGCTGGTCAAAAACTAGTCGGTAGCGCAGAAGAAACTGCCGTCCGACTAGAAGCCCAAGAGTGCGGCGACTTCTGCTTCAAGGTTGTCAATGGACACACGGATTTGCTCCATGGAGTCACGCTGACGAATGGTGACAGAGTTGTCCTCAAGCGAATCGAAGTCCACCGTGATACACAGCGGGGTTCCGATTTCGTCTTGGCGACGATAACGACGGCCAATTTGTTGGGTCTCGTCGTATTCGCACATGTACTTCTGCGACAGAGTCTTAAAGATCTCTTTTGCCAACGGCGTCAAGTTGTCCTTCTTTGACAATGGCAGAACAGCAACCTTGTACGGCGCCAAACGAGGATGCAGTCGCAACACGGTTCGAGTCTCGTCGTTCACAACTTCTTCGTCGTATGCAGCAAGAAGGAACGCAGCCATTGTTCGGTTTGCACCAGCCGCGGGTTCAACGACATACGGGATGTAGTGCTCGTTGGACGCCTGATCGAAGAATTCGAGTTTGGTTCCTGATGCCTGCGAGTGCTGGGTGAGATCGAAGTCTGTGCGCTGCGCAATGCCTTCCAATTCACCCCAGCCCCACGGGAAGAGATACTCGACATCACTGGTACCAGCGGAATAATGCGACAACTCATCTGCATCATGCGGGCGAATACGCAACATCTCGCGAGGGATGCCCAACTCGACGTACCAATCAAGACGAGCTTGACACCAGTACTCGTACCACTTCGGACCCTCGGCTGGTGGAACAAAGAATTCAAGTTCCATTTGTTCAAATTCGCGTGTGCGGAAGATGAAGTTTCCTGGCGTGATTTCGTTTCTGAAACTCTTACCAACTTGCGCAATACCAAATGGTGGCTTCTTGCGGCTTGTTTGCAACACGTTGGAGAAGTTCACAAACATGCCTTGTGCAGTTTCTGGTCGAAGGTAGACATCTGCGCCTGCGCCTTCAATTGGACCGGCAGTTGTCTTGAACATCAGGTTGAATGCACGAGCCTCTGTGAATTGGCAACCCTTCATTGATTGCGGACAATCTCGAGTCTCAAGATGATCTTCTCTAAATCGACGCTTACAGACCGTGCAGTCCACCAACGGGTCGGAGAAGTTTGCGAGATGACCTGATGCTTCAAAGATCTGTGGTGGACCCAAGATGGCCGCGTCAATCAACACCACGTCGTCGCGTTGTTGCACCATGGTGCGCACCCATGCATCTTTCACGTTGCGCAGCATGAGCGACCCAAGCGGGCCGTAGTCATACGACGAACGAAAACCTCCATAGATTTCGGCGCTTGGATAGACAAATCCTCTGCGCTTACACAGATTGACGATCTGATCGAGGTCTTTTGCGGGCATAGGAGCCAAGCCTACAAGTGACGGTCGAACACCCCGAGGCTCTTCAATCGCCTTTCAAGGTGAGCCTCCATGGCTTCCATGGCGAGATTGTTCACCTCGATCACCGCTGGAGATTCTTCCAACGAGAGAGCTTCATTCATTCGCCCTCCAAGAATGTTGCGAAGAATTCCAAGCGCTGCAGGCGACACGGGCAACCCAGATCCGCACGCAGAACAGTGAGCGCCACCCTCAACTACGTCGAACGTTGACAGCTCCCCTGCTTCCCCACAACCAACACACACATCCAACTGCGGAGTCTGACCCTCCACTGAAATGAGACGCCAAAAGAAGGCAGCCAACATCAACGGCGAATTCTTGTCATTCAAGGCGTGAAGAGCGCGCGACAAGAGTTCATACAAATGCGGAACCGGGTCCCTATCGGGCGTCACCTTGTTCATGGCCTCCACCATTGCAAGCCCTTGCCGAAGACGATCGAAATCATCTCGAAGGTTCTGGTGAGGTTGAATCAACTTCACTTGGTCAACAGTGTCGAGTTCTCGTCCCTTGCGCAAAGAAACATCAACATGGCTCATGGGTTCCAAGCGCGCACCGATGGACGACTTTGTTTTGCGAACACCTTTCGCAACGGCACGAATCTTTCCGTGTGATTGCGACAACAAAACGACGACGCGATCTGCTTCGCCAAATTTATGCGAACCCAACACGATGGCGTTGTCGCGATATGTACTCACGAATCAAGTCCACCAAAGCGACGATGCCTGCGGTTGAAGTCATCGATCGCCAATTCGAGATGACTCGATTCGAATTTTGACCACTCGAGATTCAAGAACACAAGCTCGCTGTATGCAAGTTCCCACACCATGGAATCCGGAATCTCATCTGCGGGACCCAACACCACCACTAAGTCGGGTTCGTCGGTTGCAGGGTCGAGGATTGCTTCTGACAATGTTGCTTCGGAGACATCATCAGGCGACACACCGCGCTGTCGCAGTCCTTCGACAGTTGATGCAAAACGTTCATGTCCATCAACAATGGGGTCAACGATGACGGACAAACGAGAATCCTTCTTCCACATGAAACGCTCGCCGTGAGCCACCTTCACAACTGACACACCAGATACCGACACCATGAGGTCGTGATAACGCGCCAGTTCATCCGCTGTGAAAGGTGCGCCGTGTCGCGGAAGAAGGGTGACCCATTGCGCGCCTTCAGCAGAAGCGGCACGTGCAACTGCAGTCACGCGGTCTAACCACGCCGATGCCGACATGTTCAACCATTCAGCGGGAGAACCACCAGCCACCACAACGTGAGCCAGCCCAGGCTGGGTCTGTGGTGTCTGTTTGGCCATGCTCCATTCTCCCATGTGGAGAGACCCCAGCCCCTTGCATCTTCTCTGCATCTCCCTCTCACTAGGGTGGTCACACCATGACCACACCTTCTGTCGCCGGACTACACATTGCCTGCATCATGGATGGCAACGGCCGGTGGGCCAGCCGCAGAGGACTGCCCCGAACAGATGGCCACACCGCTGGCGAAGAGGCACTTGCAGACATTGTTCGCGCCGCCGCCGACCGCCCAGTGAAGTGGCTCACGGCTTTCGGTTTCTCCACTGAAAACTGGGTTCGCCCCAAGACTGAAGTTCGACACATCCTTTCTCTCCATCGCAAGCTCTTCGCACGAACTGAAGAGATGAATTCGAAGAACGCCAGAACGCGTTGGATCGGACGTCCGTTTAGCGAAAAGGGTTCACGGACACCCGTCTTCGTGCAAAAGGCCATCAACAAAGCAATCTCAGACACCGCACACAACACAGGCCTCACCGTCACTATCGCGTTTGACTACGGAAGCAGATCCGAGCTTGTTCGTGCGGCTCAACGCGCCATGACCAACGGACCAGTCACGCCAGACAGCATTAGTGCGAATTTGTACGACCCCTCCATACCGCCGGTCGATGTACTTGTTCGTACATCTGGCGAAGCTCGCATTTCAAATTTCATGCTGTGGCAAATCAAGGGCGCACGTGTGTATCTCACCGAACGAACCTGGCCCGATTTCGACAAGTTTGAACTTGACGAAGCAATCGCACTCGCAGGAAGATCATCGAAATAGACATGGCTCGCGCTGGATCAGAAGCAATCGACGCACTCCGACGCGTTACCGCCACGTTCGACGGATCTGAAGAACGCCAGGGACAAATCGACATGTCCCACACAATTGCTGAATCACTAAATGCTGGCCGACATTCCATTGTTCAAGCCGGGACCGGTACAGGTAAATCTCTTGGCTATTTAGTTCCTGCGATTCTCAGCGGGAAAAAGACCGTGGTGGCCACAGCAACCAAAGCACTGCAAGATCAATTGAATAGAAATGACTTGCCACTTCTTCAACAACATCTTGGTGTCGACTTTTCTTGGGCGGTCGTTAAGGGGCGAAGCAACTATGTGTGCCTTCAACGAATGCGCGAGCGTAAAGACAACAGCAATCAACTTGAATTTGAAGAAACGTCAGATCGCACCAAACGCGAAGTTGAAGAGATTCTCACATGGGCCAAAACAACCCACACTGGAGACTTTGAGGAACTTCCGCGCCTTCCTTCGGAGAAAGCACGTCAAGAATTAAGTGTTGGGGTGGATGAATGCCCCGGACGCAATAAGTGCCCTGTCGGAGCCGATTGTTTCGCAGAACGCGCTCGCGAGGCAGCAAATGCCGCAGACGTCATCGTGGTGAATTTCCATCTCTATGGAAATCACATTGCAAGTGGTGGTCACATCTTGCCTGAACATGAAGTCGTCATCTTTGATGAAGCACATCAAATTGAATCCGTCTTAAGCGACACCGTCGGAACCACATTGTCAAATGGCCGAGTTAGTTCGTTTGCATCTGCTGTGCGACGAGTTCTTGCAGACCCAACGCTGACTAATTCGTTAGAAGAATTCGGACTTCGCTTATCTGGCGCGCTTTCACCTTTTGTTGGCGAAAGACTTCCTCACCCACTTCCATCAAATGTGGTGGAGAATCTTTCGCTCATCCGTATCGAGACCAACACCATCATCAGTGCGTTACGCGAAGTAAAGACAGACAACGAAGCAACCCAGCAGCGCATTTATCGCGCCCAAACCCAGGGGGCACGATTGGTGGAATCTCTCGATCTCGCCCTCGGCACCTACTCCGGGTATGTGGCTTTTGTAGACGGGTCAACTGAACGCCCAGCTCTTCAAATCAGCCCGCTTCACGTTGGTGACATCCTGCAAAAGAACGTGTGGGATTCACACGTTGCAATTCTCACCAGCGCCACGGTTCCCTCCGCAATGCCAGAACGAGTGGGTTTACCGCTAGAGGGCACAGAGGTTCTCACGGTTGATTCTCCTTTTGATTACGAGAAGAACTCTCGCCTCTACTGTTCTCCAGAATTTCCAGACCGTAATTCGCCACACTTCACTGAATTCGTGCACGACGAACTTGAAGCGCTCATCACAGCAGCGGGCGGACGCACTCTTGCCCTGTTCACCAGTAACAAGGCTCTGAATGAAGCAACAGAAGCGCTGCGTCAGCGAGTCCCCTTCCCCATTCTCAGCCCCACTGATTATTCACGCCAGCGTTTGATTGAAATGTTTATGGCAGATGAGCACGCATGCATCTTTGCGTCGCAATCGTTCTTCCAAGGAGTTGACTTACCAGGACGCACGTTGTCCCTCGTGGTGCTCGACAAGCTTCCCTTCCCGCGTCCCGATAACCCACTACTGGAAGCACGGAGAGAGGCCGTGGGTCGCAACAACGCCTTCTCGTTGATTGATCTCCCCATTGCTGCAACGTCGCTAGCCCAAGCTGCAGGACGATTGATTCGTACAGCAGACGACAAAGGTGTGGTTGCTGTATTGGATAATCGCCTCGCGAAAGCCAATTACTGGAGAACCCTTATCTCTGCACTTCCGCCAATGGCGCGAACACGAGATCGCGCACAGGTGGAACAGTTCTTGCGCGACATCACTGCCGAGTAGATCTAGTAGCCCAGCCTCTCAAGGCGGTCTGGCTTTTGTTGCCAATCTTTGTCAACAACGACATGTAGTTCAATGAATGCACCCGGCTTCATCTGCTTTCGAACGTTTTGACCAACCTTCTTCAGCAATTCACCGCCTTTGCCGATGACCATTCCCTTTTGACTTTCGCGCTCAACAAGAATCTCGCATCGAACCCGCGGCCATTCCCATTCCGTTACTCGAGTGGCAACCGAATATGGAAGTTCATCTTTCAACACCGCAAGCAACTGCTCGCGCACAAGTTCAGCCACCCATTGCACTTCGTCAGTATCCGACACCATGTCTTCTGGGTAATAGGCAGGGCCTTCAGGCATCTTCTGCGCCAAGGCGTGAAGCAAGTCCGGAACTCCGTCGCCAGTCACTGCCGATACGGGGAAGTATTCAGCAGCACCGAGGACAGAGACGGCCTGAAGCTGCGCCAACAATTGCTCCCGCGATGCCTTATCGGTTTTGTTCACAACAACGAAAGCGTTTTGAATGTCAATGTGATCGGCAACCCATTGATCTCCGCGACCAAAGGGTTTACAAGCATCAATCAATAGACACACGACATCGACGTCGTTCACACTGTCGAGTGCCGTTGCATTCACACGCTCACCCAATGCCGTGACCGGCTTGTGAATTCCGGGCGTATCCACAAAAACGATTTGTCCTTCGGCACTGTGGTGCACACCACGAATTCTCGTTCGGGTTGTTTGTGGCTTGTTGGAAACAATGGAAACCTTTGAACCACAAATGGCATTCAACAAGGTGGACTTTCCAACGTTGGGACGACCAACGAAAGTTACAAATCCACTACGCACGCTCACAGGGTAGTGACAAATCACGACGAGTGGAACACTTCGCGGTCATTTCATGAGACATACTTATGAAATGCTCTTCAACGCATTCAAGGATCTCGACGTGCGCAAATGGTTTGACCGCATGCAACCGCAGACTGTTTCAATTGCCACCATTCTTCTTTACATCAATGGCGCCTTTGCCTTTCTTCGTTTTCTAGACCGCACCGACATCGAGGGATACATGCGTGTCTATGGCGGACTGCACGCTCTCATCACGATTGGATTCATCCTGTGTTTTCCGCTTGGCGGATTTCTTATGGCCAACGGAAAGCTGTTTGGTTGGTACGTCTCGCTTCTGGCGGCATTCTCACCATTTATTCTGCGAACCATCTTCAAGGTCACCATTGCCGACCTCATGGGATGGCAAGACGTCATCGTGGGCGGAAGTTACGTGAATCTCATGTTTGAAATCGCCCTGTGCGCTCTCCTGCTTCACCCAATGAGCCAGGAATTCGTCAAACGCTGGCTTAGTTAACTCCATCACCACTTCGTGTGGCACACTCATAGACATGACACGTCATATTGAAAGCCTCGCCGTTTTGAAGACTTTGGTAGGAGAGCACCTTGGCTACTCCGAATACATGGAGATCGACCAAGCGCGCGTTCGAATGTTCGCCGATGCCACTGGTGACCAGCAGTGGATTCACACCGATCCAGCTCGCGCGAAGGCAGAGTCTCCATTCGGTGGCCCCATTGCCCATGGTTATCTCACCTTGTCACTTGGACCAGTGCTGTTGCCACAGATCTTCTCCGTTGGCGGAATCGCCATGGGTGTGAACTACGGAGCAAACAAGGTTCGCTTCATGGCTCCAGTTCCCGTCGGCGCAAAGCTTCGCGCAGGCGTCAAGGTCCTTGCAGTGGACGACATTGCTGGCGGTGCACAAGTCACCATCGAAACAACGTTCGAGACTGAGGGTTCCTCAAAGCCATCGTGCGTTGCCGAAGTAATTTTCCGCTACTACGCAGCGCAGTAGTTAGTTCATTCTCAACTTCTTAACGAAAGTTGGGAATAACTTTCTTTGCGAACAATTCAATAGTTTCTGTACTTGGATAATCAGGGCACCATGGAATGAACCCCGTGCATCCAGCGTCGAGATACTTCTGGATCTTCTCGCTGACCTGTTCCGGAGTTCCCACAAGAGCCTTCTCGCGCCATTGATCCGCAGGTAAGCCCCACGGATTTTTTGACCCAGCAGCAACAATGTCCTTTTCATCTTCGCGGATGAACACCTCGCTAGAGATTGTCTTGCGAATGGTGTCTTCATCTCTGCCCACAGCAGCACAGTGACCCTTCAAGATTTCGCGCTTCTTGATGAACTCTTCGAGGGAACTACCAAAGTTCGAAACATCGGCATGTTCGGCAACGACGCGAAGAGTTAACTGCTCTCCTCCACCGCCAATCCACACTGGAGGTGTTGGCTGCTGAAGCGGCTTCGGATCACAATGCGCACGAGACATCTTGTAGAACTTGCCGTCATACGACGTCTCGGGCTGTGTCCACATTGACTTCACGATTTCCACCGTTTCACGCAACATGCCAATTCGGTCCGAAGGCTTGGCGAACTCATAGCCATAACCCTTGTATTCGTTTTCGTACCAGCCAGCACCAATACCCCAGTCAAGACGTCCTCCGGAGATGACATCAACTGTCGATGTAATTTTTGCGAGCAACCCAGGATTGCGATAGCTATTACAGCCCACCATCTGTCCCAAACGAATTCGTGATGTGCGTTGGCTGATAGCTGCAATTGTGGTCCAGCATTCAAACACGGCTTCGTGCGCCGGTTTTGGCACGTTATGGAAATGGTCGTAGACCCAGATGGAATCAAATCCAAGTTCCTCAGCGAGGACAGCAATGTTCACCGAGGTGTTCCACTTGTTCTCAGCACCTTCGATACCAGCAAGTTCCATCTTCCATCCCTGGGGAATGAAGACTCCAAAGATTGGTGCGTGGGGGTTGTTCGACATGGTCCCTCCTTCTGTGCCGAGGTTATCGTTCCTCTATGACCGCTTTCCCTCCCGCAACTCTCAGTTATCCAGAACTGCACGAGGCAATTGCTGCAACACGTCCTGACGCCGAGTGCCTCATCTTTCGCGACAAGCGCTTCACGTGGAAAGACATCACCGACCGCACGCGACAACTCGCGAACTATCTCGCATCACAGGGACTTGGATGTCATACCGAACGAGATCAATTGAGTGGTTGGGAAACGGGCCAAGATCACCTCGCTATCTATCTTCACAATGGCAACGAGTACCTCGAAGCCATGCTCGGTTCGTGGAAAGCACGAGTTGCCCCATTCAACGTCAACTATCGCTACGTTGCCGAAGAGTTGCAGTACCTCCTCAACGACTCGCAAGCATCAGCAATCGTGGTCCATTCGCGATTCGCACCGTTGCTGCAGGAAGTTCGTGCGAACCTTCCACGACTTCGAGTCATCCTGCAAGTTCCTGACTCATCAAACAACGAATTGCTTCCTGGTGCTGTGTGGTACGAAGATGCTCTAGCCCAGTCCCCCACCACCAAGCCGGCAGCTGGGTACCACGGTGACGATCTGTACATTCTCTACACCGGCGGCACGACAGGAATGCCCAAAGGTGTGTTGTGGCGCAATGCGGACGCTGTCGTTGAGTGTTTCGGTGGCTCCAAGACCGCAGCGACGGTTGACGAGTTTCTTGTGGAGGCAGTTGGCGCAATGCGTTCTCTTCCAAGCCCACCGTTCATGCACGGCGCAGGGCACTGGATTGCAATGCGTACGTGGCTGTCAGGTGGGACCATCATCGTTCAATCTCAGCCAGACCGTTTAGATGCAGACGATATTTGGGGGCTCGTTGAACGCGAGAAAGCAAACTTCCTCCTCATCGTCGGCGATGCTTTTGCACGTCCTTTGTTGGACGGGCTCGTTGGCAACACGCGCGACCTATCGTCACTTCTCACCATCTTGTCGGGAGGTGCTGCGTTGTCTGCGCATCTGAAGAAGGAGTTCTTAGAACACCTTCCATGGATCATGATGGTGGACGGTCTCGGGTCATCAGAAGCTGGTGGACAACTCTCGCAAGTATCTGCCAGTGCCTCAGCAAGTACCGGGACATTCCCCTTAGCGCCACAAAATCACATCTTGTCCGACGACATGACACGTGTACTGGAACCTGGTCACGAAGAGTTGGGATGGCTGGCAAAGAGTGGTCGCCTCGCACTTGGTTATCTAAATGATGCAGAGAAGACGAAGAAGACATACCCAGTTGTTGATGGCGTGCGTTACGTCGTTCCGGGTGACCGCGCGCGCGTGACTGCTGATTTGATGATTGAACTGCACGGACGAGATTCAGTCACCATCAACTCTGGCGGAGAAAAGATTTTTGCCGAAGAAGTGGAAGCTGCAATCAAAGCGCACCCAAGCGTGTACGACTGTGTGGTCACCGGACGTCCAAGCGAGCGTTGGGGCAACGAAGTTGTTGCAATCGTTCGTCTCAAGGATGGAGAGACTCCAAACGAGGAATCACTTCTTGCCGAAGCAGAACATCACATTGCTAGGTACAAGCTGCCAAAGGCGTTCGTGTTTGTTCCAGAAATCGTTCGCTCACCAGCCGGAAAAGCCGACTATCGCTGGGCGAAGAGCGTCGCTATCGACAACGCCTAGAAATCAGACAGGCAAGTCGCCCGTGGCGCGACGTGTTGTTCCGGTATCAGTGAAGGCCTTAATGGTGTTTTCAGCAATACGCATCTGATGAATTTCGTCTGCACCATCAGCGAAGCGTGCCCAACGAGCGTTCTGCATCATGTTTGCAAGTGGCGTGTCGGTTGAATAACCGAGCGCACCGTGCACCTGAATGGCGCGGTCGATGATGCGATTCAAACTGTTCGCAACGAAATGCTTGGCCATAGAGACTTCTGTGCGGAAGTCCTCGCCTTTGTCAATCTTGTACGCCGCATGAAGAATCATCAGCTTGCACTGGTACAACTCCATTGCAGAGTCAGCAATCATCCATTGCACACCTTGCTTCTCGGCCAAGTACGAACCGTGGCTGTAACGCTTCAGAGAGCGCTCCACCATCATGTCCAACGCGGTCTCAGCTTGAGCCACCCAGCGCATGCAGTGCGCCAGACGAGCCGGACCTAAGCGGTATTGACCAAGACGATGTCCGTTTCCACGTCCGCCCAAAATCTGGCGGTCATGAACGCGAAGGTCGGTGATGACAATTTCAGAGTGACCAGTCGAACCATGCATGGTTTCAACTTCACGTACATCGTTCCAACCTTCCGAAGGAAGATCGATAAGGAACGCGGTGTTGGCGCCGCGTGATCCTGGTGGCACATCCATTTCGGTTCGTGCAATCAAAATCGCAAACTTGGCGCGTCGTGCCCCAGAGATAAACCACTTGTGACCGTTAATGATCCATTCGTCTCCATCCTTGATGGCATGCGTTTGAATCAGTGTTGGGTCCGAACCTGCGACTTCAGGTTCAGTCATTGCGAAACATGACGAGGATGTTCCCTTCAAGAGTGGCTTGAGATACTTCTCTTTTTGTTCGTCATTGGCCCAATGCAACAACGTGTGCATGTTGCCCTCATCTGGCGCGTTGCAGTTGAACACCCAAGGCCCAACGCGAGTCTTTGCGGCTTCTGCCTGCACCATCGCGAGCGCCACATGGCCAAGACCCATACCGCCGACATCTTTTGGCATATGAGGCAACCACAGGCCAGCCTCTACTGCTTTATGTCGGAGTTCGATGAGATCTCGCACATACGCCGCGCGCATCTCTGGTTCCATCTCATCGCGATGCCCGTAGGGCTCCATCGCTGGCTTGATGACATTGTCGACGAAATCGCGCACCTTGTTGCGAATCTCTTCATGTTCTGGCGCAAGCGTGAAATCAATCATTTTGGTGTCTCCCCTTCAACACGACCTCCCCATTCTGCTACCCCGTGACCAAAGTCTGCGACTCAAGAAGCATCGGGGTTCAGGGTTTGCCAATAACCTTCCATTCGTGACTTCTTCTAACCCTGCGGGTCAGCCATCATGGGATACCCAAGCGCTTCCTGAGGGCGAGGAAAAGCAGCGAATGGTGCGCAACATGTTCGATGCCATCGCCCCCCGTTACGACTTGGTGAACCGCATCATGACATTTCGTCTCGATGTCAGGTGGCGCCGCAAGGCAGTGAGAGATTTGCGCCTTGCACCAGGCTCACTCGTTCTTGACTTGGCGGCAGGCACTGGCGACTTGTGCATCGATCTTCGTCGTGCCGGTCTACGCCCAGTATCCATGGACTTGTCATTTGGGATGCTGTCGAATGACCGAAGTGGCGCTCCTCGCGCGCAGGCCGACATTCTCAAGTTGCCCGTTCCTGACGGCTCGGTTGATGGAATCATTTGCGGGTTCGCTCTGCGTAACCTCGTCAACCTCGATGAGTTCTTCGCAGAATGTGCTCGCGCCATCAAACCTGGCGGACGTGTCGCACTGCTAGATGTCGGCGTGCCGCATAACCCATTGATTCGATTCGGCAACAACATCTACTTCGGAAAGATAGTTCCAAAGATTGGCGCACTTCTCAGTGATGGCGCTGCTTACCGCTATCTCCCAAAGAGCGTTGCCTACTTGCCAGAGCGTCACATTTTGGTCGAGAAGCTACGTGCGGCCGGTTTTGCTGACGCAACACACCAACAATTGTCTGGCGGCCTCACACAACTCATGGTGGGTACACGTTCTGCATGAAGTGCCGAACTTTTTCTATTACTGAACCGCTTGATCTCACCGCCGTTTGTGGTGGGGATGGTTTTCTCTTTGCACAGAATTCAACAGGGTTCGCTGGACGTGGAGTTGCGGCCACCGCAACACAAGACACCATTACATCTCTCCTGAACGCCATTGAGAGACTGCCCGGTGAATTGCACCAATCACCCACGGCATTCGGTCTTGTTCCGTTTCTGCCCAATAGTGATGCTGTGTTTTACATACCTCACGCATTGTTCACCCAGGGCACAAATGGTTCCACCACGCTGACGCTCTTCGGAGAACACGATGATGACATTTCTGAAGAGATAGCTAGTCGTTACATTCAACAAGCACGCGACGCTCAGCCGCCTTCTCCACGTGCACAAAGTTTCACCGTGTCTCCACTGACATCCATTGAGACATACATGTCCGCAGTGGAAGCTGCGCGCGACTCAGTGAAACGAGGAGATATTCGAAAAGCAGTGATTGCTCGCGATATTTCCGTCGCATCAGATTCACCCATCGATGTTTATGGCGTCTTGATGCGCCTCAAAGCGTCCTTTGGTTCTAGTTACCGCTTTTCCGTGGGAAACATGGTGGGGGCATCACCTGAGTTGCTGGTGGAAGTTGATGGACGAACGGTGAGAAGTCGGCCGCTCGCGGGCACCACGCCACGCACTGGAGACCCCGAGACTGATGCCCGCCTCGCAGAGCAACTGCGAGCAAGCGAGAAGAACCAGATTGAACATCGCGTCGTCATTGACATGGTGCACGACACTCTGTTGCCCCATTGCTCGTATCTGGATTGGGAAGCCGAGCCATCCATTGTCACTGTTGCCAATGTTCAACACTTGGGCACATATCTCGAAGGTGCACTCACCGATCCTTCGCCACCCATCCTTGAACTTGTTCGGGCACTCTGCCCCACGCCAGCACTTGGTGGTTCACCAACTCTCGAAGCACTTGAACTCATCAACAAGCACGAAGGTCTTCAACGCGGTTTTTATGGTGGCGCGGTTGGTTGGTTGAACGCAGACGGTGACGGTACTTTTGCTGTCACGATTCGATGTGCTGAATTTTCAGAAGACAGGAAAACCGCACGTCTCTTCGCAGGTGGCGGCATCGTTGCAGATAGCGAACCGCTTGCTGAACTTGCGGAGACACAAGCCAAGTTTCAGGCAATGCTGTCTGCGATTGTCAGACCCTAGATAACGCCGTCACCACTACATTATTCAGCGCCTCGTGTTGTGCGACATTTTCGCCGCGATTGAACGGAACTTCAATCAAGCAGGTTCCGAACGTACGAAGTGCGGATGTCAGCGACGCCGCATCTGAAATTTTCTGATACGGAATTCGATGCGTTGCAGCGAGATGTTCAAACGACACCCCGTGCGGTGTGCCGTACAACAATTCAAATGTGTCAACCGAGACCTGCGTTGCTTGTGGCAGGAACGAAAAGATACTTCCGCCGTCGTTATTGGTGACCACCACCTTGACATCGACATCTCGTTGCATCAGCCCCAACAAACCGTTCGAGTCGTGCAGACACGCAACATCACCCACGAACACAACAGTTGGAGCTTTGGTGGAGCAAGCTATTCCGATGGCAGTGCTGATGACGCCGTCTATTCCATTTGTTCCCCTGTTGGAATGCACAGCGACTTGTGGAGTCACTGTTCCAAACCACTCCACATCACGAATCGGCATGGATGACGACACCACAAGATGAGTTCCAGGCAAAAGTGCATCAGTCAGGGCCCGAGCGTGAGTTGGCTCCGACCAATTCTGTGACGTCCACTCAGAGATTGCCGATTGCGCAATGGTTTCGGCGGCGTTCCACGTTGCTGACCACGACGAGTCAATCGGGGCAATTACCGTGGACAATTCTGAAAAGAGTTCAGCAACAGGCGCAATGAATGTGCGCGTCATGCGATGGTCCGGATCAACGATTTGCTCCGCATCGCTGACCTGCACCATCTGAATGTTGTGACGCGCCAACCATTGTGCTGTCACTTTTGATGCGGGAGGTTCGCCAACACGAAGAACAATGTCGGGAATTTGCGAATCCGCAAATTCTGCATGCCTCAAGATGGCGTCGAATGCGATGACAACGTTTGACTCACAGACACGAAGTCCGCTTCGCGGGTCCGCGAACACGGGCCAACCCACATGTTGCGCAAAGGCAAGAACTTCAGGAGTTGCGCCCTTGCCAGCAATCACAATTCCCCGTCGCTGTCGACATAAATCTCCAAGCGATGCCACTATTTTCGAAGAAACAGAGCGTGCGATTTCCACCCCAGACCATAAGGATTCTCTAGACGCAGGAAGTACGCCCACCGTTCCAAGCAATGGTTCGCGGAATGGGAGATTCAGGTGCACTGGTCCAGGACGACTGCTTCGCGACAGTGCAACACTTCTGGCAGCCAACGAACGCCATGAATGCGCAGCATCATCCGATGCAACACCGGGATCATGAAACCAACGAACTGCCGAACCGAAAAGATTTGTCTGATCGATTGTCTGTGGTGCACCGACATCACGCAGTTCTGGCGGACGGTCCGCAGTGCAGACAAGCATTGGAACATTCGCTTGATGCGCTTCAACAACTGCGCCATGAAAATGGGTGGCCGCTGTACCGGATGTACACAGCAACACAGCAGGAATTCCCGATGCTTCTCCAATTCCAAGCGCAGCGAATGATGCGCTTCGCTCATCGTGGAAAAGATGAATGGAAATTTCAGAGCGTGCGGCCAACTGCACGGCCAGTGGCGTGCTGCGACTGCCAGGCGCAATGACGGCGTGTTTCACGCCAAGACGAATCCATTCATCCACCAAAGTGGCACAGAATGTGGCTGCGGTGTCGCCTGGAGTACTCATGGCTTCTATCGTGTCACTTGTGAACGTTGAAATCTGGTCTGATGTGGTGTGCCCATGGTGCTTTATAGGTAAGCGCCGTTTTGAGGCAGCCGTTGCTCGCCTTCGGGAGAAGGGTGTCACAGAGCCCATCAACGTGGTGTTCCGCGCTTATCAACTTGACCCCACAGCGCCAGTGGGAGCCCCAACGCCGGTGGTGGATGCATATGCGAAGAAGTTCGGTGGAACCGAACGGGCCATTCAAATCCTCAACCACGTCACCAAGGTCGCCGCTGGAGACGACATTGAGTTCAACATGGACATCGCC
>Ga0172373_10006520_pt1 | contig 15477 bp, 14 predicted proteins | sample Lak10m_2_FD_114546 | JGI IMG/M metagenome (GOLD analysis project Ga0172373, IMG submission 114546) | Freshwater microbial communities from Kabuno Bay, South-Kivu, Congo - kab_092012_10m | ecosystem: Environmental > Aquatic > Freshwater > Lake | place: Democratic Republic of the Congo...
CTCTACGCCCGATTACATCAGTCCGAACAAGACCGGGTATTTCGTCCCTCGGGTGCGCGCCGGGTCGTACTCGCGACGAACGTGGCGGAGACCTCACTCACGGTCCCGAATATTCGCTATGTTGTCGACAGCGGGCTCGCACGCGTGAAGCGGTATCGATATCGTGGGAAAGTTGAGCAGTTACAAATTGAGGCAATTCCCCAGGCTCAGGCAAATCAGCGCGCGGGCCGTTGTGGACGTATTACTGACGGGGTCTGTATTCGACTCTACGACGAGGCTGAATTTCAGCAACGTCCTGAGTTTGCAGACCCTGAGATTCATCGAAGCGCGCTTGCCGCGGTGATGTTGCGAATGAAGTCCTTGGGGTTACCTGAGATTCGCGAATTTCCCTTCATTGATTCACCCTCCGGTAAGGCAGTGGCAGATGGCTTGGTGATGCTGCGTGAATTAAATGCGATTGACGGGGATGGTCAGCTTACGCAGATAGGAAGGACTCTCGCAAAGTTTCCGGTGGATCCCAGAATTGGCCGAATGTTGGTCGCTTCCCGACAGTTGGGCTGTCTTAAGGAAATGTTGGTGATTGCTGCAGCGCTGTCAACCCAAGACCCACGAGACCGCCCTGAGGCCCAGGCCTCAGTGGCCGACCGGGTCCACGCACAATTTGCGGATCCAACCAGTGAATTTTCCTTGCTTTTAAACCTCTGGAACAAGGTGCAGTCTCTGTATGGTGCGCGTGAATCAAACCGAAAGTTTGACCAGGCCCTACGGGCCCACTTCCTCTCGCCGCTTCGGGTGCGAGAGTGGAGAGAAGTCCACCAGCAGCTGACTGACTGGGTCAAGGAGGCGCACTGGACGCCCAATGAGGCACCCGCATCTCAGGCGAGTCTGCATCAGGCCATTCTGACGGGCCTTCTCTCGAATATTGGTGTTCGGGCACCTGATGAGCCAATCTGGTTGGGCTGCCATGATGTCAAGTTTTTGATCTGGCCAGGCGCTTCTCTGGCCAAGAAACCGCCCCGATGGGTGATGGCCGCAGAGCAGGTGGAAACCTCGCGGTTATTTGCCCGAACCATCGCTGCAATCGAGCCGCAATGGGTCGAGCAGGCGGCCGCTCATATTCTGAAAAAGAGTTACAGCGAGCCGCACTGGGAAAAAAAGACGGGTCGTGTCGTCGGTTACGAGCGGGCAACACTCTACGGGTTGACGATATATCAGCGTCGGAAAATCTCATGGGCGCAGCTGGGTGTTCATCAACATCAAGAGGCCCGTGAGATTTTTATTCGTGAGGCGTTAGTCGAGCGGGATTGGGAGTGCTCGCATCGGTTCTTTGCGGTCAATGCGCAGCGAATTCGGGAGGTTGAGGCGCTTGAACATCAGGCACGCCGGCCGGATATATTGGTTGATGAAGCGTTGTTGTTCGCTTTTTATGATCAGTCAATTCCAGAGCATGTGATGGACGCGCAGAGCCTCGGGGCCTGGTATACCGAGGCCGCTCGAGATAATCCCGAGTGTCTGTGTCTTAAGAAAGACGATCTCATGCGTCATGAGGCAGCGGGCATTACAACAGAGCAGTTCCCCAAGTCCGTTAGCCACCAATCACAGGTCTACACATTGGAGTATCACTTTGATCCTGGTGATACACGCGACGGGGTCACGCTCCTAGTTCCACTCGATCAGATCGATTCGGTTGACCTGCTTGCTCTCGAGTGGATGGTTCCTGGAATGCTCAAGCAAAAGGTACAGGCCCTCTTGAAAAGTCTGCCGCAGAGAATCCGTCGACACTGTATTCCGCTACCTGATTATGCACAGGGTTTTTGTGAGCGATGGGCTGAGAAGGCAGGAACATTGGGTCTAATACCTGCGCTGATTCGAGACCTCTCCCAGGAGACGGGTATCGCTGCAAAGCGTGATGATTTCAAACTCGATGGTCTGAGTCCGCATTGCCGGTTTAATTTCAGGGTTCTTGATCCCCACGGTCGTCGGCTAGCGGAGGGACGAGATCTCGAGGTCTTGCGGGCAGACTTAGGCCTCGACCCCCCACACGAGCAGGAGAGTTCAGGGCCACTATCGCGGGAAAGGTGGCTCAATCGAATCGCGATCTCGGTTAAGGAACCGCTGAAGTCCTTAGAAAAAGAGTTAAATGCCCGACGGGATATTGGCCTGCAGTACACGCCCTTCGGGGGCCATGATCGGCTCCTTGTGCAGTTGCGCGACCGCACCCTCAATCAGGTATTTCTGGCCCAGGGCCTACCCTCCGACGAGCGCCAATGCGATGCCTGGGTTGCGCAGGGGCGCAGTCGGGTGTTACTGATTGGTCAGGAGATGCTGCGTTGGCTGAGTCTCGTGTTAAACGAGCATTCAACGATTATGAAGAAGCTGGGAGGGGTTAAAGCGATGGGCGCGATCCACGCGGATATTTCCCAGCAACTCGCCCGGCTAATGCCCAATGATTTTCTGGTCTCGATGCCATTGGAGCGTGCCGCCCATCTCCCGCGATATCTGAAGGCGGTCTCGAGTCGAATTGATAAGTGCCGGATTGACCCCGGTCGAGATAGCCGTTGGCTCGCGGAGGTCAGCGCGGTTGAGGCACCCTTCTGGCGATGGGCGAGTCATCAGCGGGCGGCCATCCCCGATCGATTTCTGGAGTTTCGATGGATGCTAGAAGAACTTCGCGTCGCCGTGTTTGCACAGGAACTTAAGACACCGGTGCCGGTCTCGGCCAAGCGACTCCAGCGATCATGGGCGAATCTTCAAGAATAGAGACATAATAAAGGGCTATGGATTTTTTAAACCCTGATCGGCGCCGAATACTGCGATTCTCTCTGGCGAGCGCCGTAAGTGCTTCGGCGCTGGGCGTGCTCGGCCGGGCGGGCTCGGCACAAGCTCAGAAAAAATCCCAGGCACAGGGTGGCGCAAATAGTTCGGCAGTGTCTTATCCGGTTATCGTTCTCAATTCTCGCGATGCAGATCTCTCGCTGATTGACCCCAAGAGCCACCAGGTGATCGGCCGGGTTCCCACGGGAAAGGAGCCGCATCATTTGTATCCCACACCTGATAATCGGCTCATCATCGTGGGCAATGCGATGTCGGATTCGCTGACATTTCTAGATCCTGCGACGGGAAACGTTATGCATTCTGCAGCGGGCGTTGAAGATCCTTATCACCTGGGCTTTTCGCCTGACCAGAACTTTTTTGTAACCTGCGCAAACCGTTTAGATCATGTGGATGTCTATCGCCGTGTGGGCCATGGAGATGAGATGAAGCTCCAAGGGTTAGCACGATTTAATCTTGCAAAAACACCCAGCCATCTTGTGTTTTCCGGCGATAGCCGTGTGGTCTACGTGACGCTTCAGGAATCTCACGAGTTGGTCGCAATTGACCTGCGTAAGCTTGCGGTCATGTGGCGATTTCCGGTGGGAAAGTTACCAGCCGGTATCGCGATTTCACCTGATTCACGGCTGGTATTCGTGGGGGTTATGGGGGAAGACTCTATTGAGGTGATTCAGGTAAGTGGCCGGGGTCGATCTGAGCCGCAGCGCGTGGCGAAGATTGTCACGGGTGAGGGCGCACATGCATTTCGGAACCAGGGCAATCGTCAGCACCTCTGGGTTTCGAACCGTGTAGCCAACAGCTTGTCGAAAGTTGATATGGGTAGCCTGAGGGTCGAGTCCGAAATTAAGGTTCCAGGGGGTCCGGATTGCATGGATATTCATGAGTCCGGCAAGCAGTTATGGGTGACACAGCGCTGGATCCGTGCAGTCTCAGTCGTAGACCTTGACGCCGGAAAGGTCATTCAACGTATTACGGTCGGAAGATCACCTCATGGGGTCTATCTGCATGATCGGGCTGGCCTTCTTTAGGCGCCTGCTTGGCCAACTCAGGGCCACAGAGCGCTTTTTTGCGAGCGTCGTGGTGGCGGTATCCGCGAGCACCACTCTCGCATGTGAAAAGCCGGTGTACCTGACGCTTGACACAGGAGGTATGCAGAGTGCTGATCTGATCGCAGGAATTTTAAAAAAACACCAGATCCAGGCAACCTTTTTTCTTGCCAATGAAAAAACCTACCGTGGAGATTTCTCACTTGACGAGAATTGGCAGGGCTATTGGCGGGCGCGTGCCGCAGAGGGCCATGCATTCGGGAGTCATACGCTTCGGCATGGCCGGATCTTGGAGACGCCTTCTGCTGCCGCAGCCCCTTCAGATCTGATCCGTTATCGACCGCAGTTTGGTGGCGATGCCGGAAAGCTATTACAGCTGACTGGGAAAGAGTTTTGTTCGGAGCTGCGTGCAGTCGATCAACAGTTTCAGAAACTTACCGGCCGTAAACTCGATCCGATATGGCGCGCACCCGGCGGCTTCACGAACAAAAATGCGTTGCAGGCAGCCGAGTTATGTGGCTACAAACACATTCATTGGAGCCCTGCGGGTTTTTTGGGCGATGAGTTATCAAGCGAGCGTTATCCCAATGCCCAGCTATTAAAAAATGCCTTGCGTGACATTCGACCCGGAGATATCTTGATGGCCCACTTGGGAATATGGTCGCGTAAAGAGGCCTTCGCTCCGATGTTGGACCCTCTGATTGACGGATTAAAGGCGAAGGGTTTTTGTTTTCGAACTATCACTGATCGGCCACAGTCATGATGGAGTCTTTGGTTGATCGATTTGCAGAGCTTCACGCGATTATTTTTGAGCGGATTGTGATACCTGGCCTCACGGCCACCGGACTTCTCGCCCATATCGAAGAGGCCTTCAATTTCACGGAGTGGTTCCTAATCGGCGTCATTGAGGTGGCGCTTCTCGCCGCTATCCTGTTACCGCTTGAGCGGTGGTTTCCAGCCGAGCGTCGTGGCCCAGGTGGACCAGGGGATCGCGTCCAGATTGATTTTGCCTACACCTTATTGCATCGATTGGGAGCCTTCGCGGTCTTCGCTTTCGCGTTATTGGAACCAATGGCCTTGGCGGCCCGCGATGGTTGGCGTGGGTGGGGTCTCCCGGCTGTTGAGATCGATTCCCTTTTAGGTCTGACTTATCTCCCGATTGTATCGGCCGTGGTTTACCTCATTATTTTGGACTTTGTGGACTATTGGATTCATCGTTTTCAGCATGGATGGAACTGGTGGTGGTCTCTTCATGCCATTCATCACTCTCAACGGCGCATGACGCTCTGGACGGATAATCGTAATCACCTTCTCGATGACCTTTTACGTGATGCCATCCTCGCGTTTGTTGCCGTGTTCATTGGCGTGATGCCGAGTCAGTTTCTAAGTTTTGTCGTGATCACGAGAGTCTGGCAGAGTCTGCAACATGCCAATATCGGGCTGGCATTTCCTGCTTGGCTCACGCGGCTTGTGGTCTCTCCCGGTTTTCATCGCCTGCACCATGCGGTGGGGCTCGGACACGAGGGGGCAGCGAAGGGTGTAAATTTTGCAGTCCTATTTCCGATTTGGGATTGGATCTTTAGAACTGCGGATTGGTCGGCCGAGAGACGGTTCTCTGCGGGCGAGTCGCTTCCCGAGACAGGGATCCGTGACCAGGCCAACGGTGTTCACTACGGACATGGGTTTTGGCAGCAGCAGTGGATCGGCGTTCGCAATTTGTATCGCGCGATTATTCAAGGTCCCGAAAGGGAGAAATAATGGCTCGAGAGTTTGGATTATTTATCGTGGGCGACGAGATTCTGTCGGGAAAACGACATGACCAACACTTCGAGAAAGTAAAGTCGATACTTGCCGCACGTGGGCTTGTCCTGTCGTGGGTCCATTACCTTGGGGATGATCGTGCGCGTTGCGTTCGGGCGCTGCGAAGCTCGTTTGCGTCTGGCGATGTTGTGCTGAGTTGTGGAGGGATTGGCGCCACCCCAGATGATCACACGCGTCAGGCGGTGGGGGAGGCCCTTGGTCTGCCGTTGGAATTACATTCCGAGGCTGAGCTTTGCATTCGGCAGCGGTCAGCCGAGATGGGGCAGCCGGCCACCGATGATCGGCTTCGGATGGGTGAGTTCCCGGTGGGGTCCCATATTATTCCCAATCCTTACAACAAGATCCCCGGGTTTTATATTCGTGAGCATTATTTCTGCCCCGGTTTCCCGGTCATGGCCTGGCCAATGATTGAATGGGTGCTTGAAACTTATTATCGCAGTGAGTTTCGTCAGACGGCCGAGTTTGATCGATCAATGATTGTGCATCGGGTGTTTGAGGCAACCATTACCGCGTTGATGCGGACGCTAACGGAAAAATACCCAGAACTTAAAATCTACAGCCTGCCTTCGGCAGGTGACGACGGAAAGCCCAAGCATATCGAGTTAGGGGTTAAGGCACGGGGAGCCCAGGAGCCCCAGGGAGTGACCCATGCGGGTGGCCCCCACCACAGCGGGGCGCAGAGCGGTGGCCCTCCGGAGTCGTTACGGTTGGCTTACGACGAGTTTAAAGCGGGTGTCGTTGCGCTCGGCGGTGTGATTGTCGAGGAGCGCGATGTCGCCCGATAAAACAGTGGGTCGACACCGCGAATTCTTAACGTTTAGTGGATTTTGGCGCAGCTTCGGAGGCTGCCCGCATATTGCGCTCAGCCATCTCAACGACCTGGCGCGCAGCCTTATTGGCGGTATCGAAGGCAGAGTTCGCCGCCGTTAGCGAGTTCTTCATCATCGCCACAATACCCTCGGAGCCGATCGGCGCATTCTTTACAAACTCATCGAGTGCATCGACCAGTTTTTTGTTGGCGTCTGCGATCTGGGCATCGATGAGCCGTTGTACTTCGCTGCTGGTCTGGGACGCGATATCGTAGATCGTCCTGGAGTAGGCGAGTGCTTTTTCGGCTGTGGGCGTGGCGATATCCTTATTGATACTGACTAAGTCTTGGGCATCTTTCACGCTCATCATTGCTTTGAACTTCTCGGATGTTTCTTGTAACGATGCACGCGCTGCATTGAGCTGAAGATCAACCATTTTTTCAATGCCTTCGAAGGCCTTGTGAGATAGTTTCATCATCGCTTCAATATTCTTTTTCTGAGCCTCACTGATATTTTCTGGGGTGGGATATAGTCCCATAGCCGTTCTCCTTTTGATTGAATTCGGTTTATCTGACCAGCATCGACCGTTGCGTTTACGGCGCACGACAGAAGACGGGGTCCCGTGGATGCATTTTATAGTGATCGGTTCGCACTTCCGCTGCCTTTTGGGCATCGTTTTCCCATGGAGAAGTACCAACTTCTGCGGGAACGCGTGCGCGCTGAGCTGCCATCGATTGCCCTAAGAGAGCCGGCCCCGCTGTCGGATTCAGTGATTGCGCTGGCCCACGACACGGGCTACATCCATCGCCTTGTCCACGGTGATCTGTCCCGAAATGACATTCGCAGACTTGGGTTTCCGTGGTCAGATCAATTGGTTGAACGATCGCGGCGATCAGCGGGCGCAACGGTAGAGGCCTGCCGAGCAGCCCTGTGTGATGGGGCCGCCGTTAACCTTGCGGGAGGAACTCATCATGCCTATGCGGATCGCGGTGAGGGGTTTTGTTGTTTCAATGATGCAATTATTGCGGCCCGCGTCATGCAAAGGGAGTTCGGTGAGAAGGCTGGAATTCGCCGAATCGCGGTGGTGGATCTCGATGTCCACCAGGGTAATGGCAGCGCAAAGATCGCCGAAAACGACGAGAGCATCTTTACCTTGTCGGTCCACGGGGCGAGTAATTATCCCTTTGTGAAAGAGTGTTCTGATCTCGATATTGAGTTGCCCGATGGCACGACCGATGCGATGTATCTCGGGGCGCTCGAGACAGCCCTCGAGCAAATGGACGCGCGCTTCAGCGCTGATTTCGTCATCTACATCGCTGGTGCAGACCCCTTCTTCGGTGATCGACTTGGACGCCTTGCGCTCACCAAGGCGGGGTTGTCGGCCCGAGACGCACGGGTTTTTTCCTACGCGAGAGGCCGTGGTGTGCCAGTGGCCGTGGCGATGGCGGGCGGCTACGCCCGGGACATCAGGGATACGGTCGATATCCACTTCAATACGGTAAATTGCGCACTGCAATATTGTGTCTCTTGAGAGCAAGGCTTCATTTTCATGCCTAAGCTATTGAAAAAACTGAATTTTTGTTTGGAGAAATGAAAAACCTTTGTTAGCATTCGCCATCGCAGAAGAAAATGGTGGCGGAAAGATGACGCTTCAAAAGCAAAGGCAGGTCAGCCGTATTGAGCGAGACGAGACTGGTCTAAGAGGCTTTTACGGACCAAAAGAAGTATCTTCGACGCTTTTAGCGGCATTTATGTCTCTTGGCTTTATCGCCTTGGGCGTTGGCATGCCGGGTTCAGCCGCAGCCCAGGCGACTCAGAAATCTCAGGCAGAGAAGAAATCGGCATCCGCTCAAAAGGCCGTAAAGAGCACCAAGAATGTGCAGTCAGCCAAGCAGGGGGCCTCGAAGAAGGGGGCGACGACGCTTGTGGCATCTCGAAAGTCATTTGCCAAGAAGGAGCAGGGCTACAACTCGATGGGCTCGCGGCTAGGCCTTCGGTCAGAACTTACCGAGATTGCATTGAATTCGAGCGCGGTGTTGGTGGTGGATCAACGTACTGGAGAGATCCTGCTCGAGAAAAACCCGGATGCCGCTCTGCCGATCGCATCCATTACAAAGGTGATGACGGCGATTGTGGTGATGGAGGCAGGACTTCCCTTGAATGAGACCATCACGATCACAAAGCAAGATACCCAGCTCGAGAAATATTCAAGCTCTCGCCTACGCGTTGGCGCCAAATTCACACGCGCCGAGCTTTTGCATCTTGCCCTGATGTCGTCTGAGAACCGGGCTGCACACGCACTGGGACGCAACTATCCGGGCGGGCTCGAGGCTTTCGCAGAGGCCATGAACGAAAAAGCACATGCGCTCGGAATGAGCAATTCGAAGTTCGTTGAACCCACTGGTCTGAGCAGCTCGAACGTGTCATCGCCACGCGACCTCTCGCGACTGGTGAACGCCGCCCACGAGATTCCCTTGATTCGGCAGTACTCGACCGATCGTGAGGCCATTGTTCGTGTTGGGGGCTCTCAGCAGCAGTTTCGAAACACCAATGCCTTAACGCGCAAAGAAGACTGGGATCTCGGCCTCTCGAAGACAGGGTTCATCCGCGATGCGGGTAAGTGTCTGGTTATGCAGGCGGCAATCGATGATCAGGAGGTCATCATCGTCATGCTGGATGCGCAGGGTAGCGGCAGCCGAATCTCCGATGCGGAGAGAATCCGCCGCTGGCTATCGACAGAAAAAGACCGTCAGACGCCAGCCCGATCGTAGCCGAGGGCTGCGGAGATCGCGCGCGCGGTCTCCGTCAGGGCTTGTATCCAGCCGTCGTTGGCCCGATCCGCGGGGGCAGAAATGGAAAGTCCCGCCACCAGTTCACCACTGTCATCATGAATGCCGGCTGCGATACAACGCACGCCCAGTTCTAGCTCCTCATTGTCCCGGGCAAATCCACGGGTCTTTACCTCGTGGAGTTCCTTTTCAAGCTTTCCAAGGTCGGTGATGCTATTAGGCGTATGGCCTGCAAGGCCCGTTCGCATGCCGTAGGAGCGAACGCCGCGAAGATCGTCGTGAGCGAGAAATAGTTTTCCGGTCGAGGTGAGGTGGAGCGGGGCACGGCCCCCGATGGCCCGAACGACCTGCATGCCAGACCGCTCGCTAACGGTCCGCTCCACGTAGACAATTTCGTCGCCCTGGCGAACTGAGAGGTTGATGGTCTCGCCCGTAAGGCGATGGAGTTCACGCATGGGACCTGCCGCCGCGTCGCGCACGTTAAGGCGCGCTTTTACAAGATTGCCCAACTCCAGGAGTCGCATGCCCAGCTGATAGCTTCCGGGCTCCGTACGATCGACGACCCGCGCCAACACAAGGTCATTGAGAATGCGATGAGCGGTCGAGGGATGCAGGCCGCTGGTCATTGAGAGCTCCTTTAGGCTGACGGGCTCAGATTTTCTGGCCAGGGCGTCGAGCAGTGTCATCATTCGCTCGATGACCTGAATTGCTAGTGGAGAGGGTTTCACTGGGGGCGCGATCAGCCGGCGCGTGGCGTCACCTGCGACCGAGACCTGGCTTTTTTTTGTGGTGTTCGAAGGGGGTTCGCGCATGCTGCCCATATCAAGTGGCAAAATGGCATTTTAGTGCATGAGAGATTGGGGCCGCCAAGCCCTCGATAGTGAACCCTATGACTGCTGAGAAGCCGCGTGTTGCCCTGTTCGTAACCTGTCTTGTCGACCTCATGCGGCCAGAGATTGGGTTTTCGACTCTTAAATTGCTTGAGCATGCGAACTGCGAGGTCGTGGTCCCCGAGGGGCAGACCTGCTGTGGGCAGCCGGCCTATAACGCTGGTGATCGTCGAACGGCTCACCAGCTTGCCGTTCGGGTACTTGCCCAGATTGAGGGCTATGACTACGTCGTCATTCCATCGGGATCCTGTGCGGGCATGATCAAGGTCCACTATCTCGATCTGTTTTCGAACGACCCTGAGATGAAACGCCGAATGGGCGATCTCCTTCCGAAGATCTACGAGCTTTCTGATTTCCTTGCCAATGTTGTCAAGCTCGAGGCAATTCCAGGAAAAATTCAAGGCCAAGTCACTTATCACGACAGCTGCAGTGGGCTGCGTGAACTCGGTATCGCGGCGCAGCCGCGGGCATTACTTGGAAAGATTCCGGGAGTTACGCTTGTTGAAATGACAAACTGTCAGTCCTGTTGCGGGTTTGGTGGGGCATTTTCGGTGAAATACGGCAATGTATCCGCCGCAATCGTTGATGAGAAAGTCAACAATATCCATGCAACCGGTGCGCAGGCCGTCGTGCTTGGTGATCTGGGATGTATGCTGAACATTGAGGGTCGGCTGCGCCGGCTCGGTGATGAGCGTACACAGGTATTGCATATTGCTCAGGTGCTCGCGGGCGATGTAGCCGCAGGTTCTCAATAGGAAAGAGTCGCCGAACGATGAGTCTTGTTGTCTTTGAAGAAGTCATGGGTTAGACATGCGCGTTCAATCAATGCATTTCCAAGCGCGTGCCGGCGAGAAGCTTGCCGATACGCGGCTACAGAAAAACCTAAAAAAGCTTGCTGAAAAGTTTGTCTCTGCTCGTGCCACCGTAATGCAGGAGATCGACTATGAGGCAACGCGTCAGGCGGCTGTCGAGCGACGCAATCGCGTCTTAGACCGGCTTGACGTATGGATTGAAATTTTTGAGCAAAACGCACAATCCCGCGGCACGACGGTGTTGTATGCCGAGACACCAGCGCAGGCCTCCGCACTCGTTGTTGAAATTGCCAAGCGGCATGAGGTGAAGCGGGTGACGAAATCAAAATCGATGGTCTCCGAGGAGATGGCGCTCAATGCCGCCCTCGAGGCGGCCGGGATTGAGTCGGTCGAGACAGATCTTGGTGAGTACATTTTGCAGATCAACAACAACGAACCGCCAAGCCATATCATTGCGCCCGTTATTCATAAAGACAAAGAAGAGGTCTCGGATCTGTTCTCGCGGGTTCACCAGAAGCCGAAGTTAACGGATATTGGCGAACTCACTCGCGAAGCCCGTGAGGCCTTACGACCGAAGTTTCTGAGCGCCGATATGGGGGTTACGGGCGGGAATTTTCTAATTGCAGAGACAGGTTCTGTCGCAATTGTTACGAACGAGGGCAATGAGGGTATGTGCACCGTGATGCCACGCGTTCACGTCGCCGTCACGGGTATCGAGAAGCTGTTGCCCACCTTCGAGGATTTTGCAACGATGGCCCGACTTCTCACGCGAAGTGCGACCGGTCAGTCAATCTCGAATTACATCTCTCTGCTCACGGGCGTGCGTGCGCCTGGTGAGCCTGATGGGCCGGATCATATGTATGTCGTACTCGTGGACGGAGGGCGTTCGAGTCTTCTCGGGAGTGAATTCCAAGAGATGCTGCGTTGTATCCGTTGTGGTGCGTGTATGAATCACTGCCCGGTGTATCAGAAAATTGGCGGGCACGCCTATGGCTGGGTCTACCCCGGACCGATGGGGTCGGTGTTAACCCCCAGTTATGTAGGGCTTGATAATGCACTCGATCTTCCGCAGGCAGCCACGATGTGTGGTGAGTGTCATGTCGTGTGTCCTGTAGCAATCCCGCTGCCAGATCTCTTGCGTAAGTTGAGAGAGAGACAGTTCGACCGTCATCTGCGGCCGAAAGCCGAGCGGTTGTTGATGGCGCTGTGGGGGTTTGTTGCAGTGAGGCCCAATCTCTATGCCTTATTGACCGCAGTTTCAAATCGGATTCTGCGTAGTTTGGGCAGAAACAAAGGAAGAATTCAGCATCTCTCGATGATCAACGATTGGACAGACTTCAGAGACTTACCAACACCGGCGATCAAGACTTTTCGCGAGCTCTATGCGGATCGGGTCGCACGGACTGACTCTGCAACGAGCGCGGGACCCCGATAGATGAGGCCCGTGTAGAGCTGGACCAAATCAGCGCCTGCCGAGAGCTTTGTTTGTGCATCTGCGCCATCGAGTACACCACCAACGCCAATGATTGGGAAGTCGGGCCCGAGGCTGTTTCGAAGCGCGGTGACAATCTGGTTGGCCCGCTGTAGGAGTGGCGCTCCAGAGAGGCCGCCTGGCTCGCTCGCATGGGTATCCTGCGCAATAGCCGCTCGACTAAGGGTGGTGTTGGTGGCAATAACGCCTTCGAATCCTTGGTGTCGAACCTGTCGAGCGATCTGGTCAATCTGGGAGTCTTCAAGATCGGGAGCGATTTTTAAGAATAACGGCACGGTTTTTCCAAAACGCGATATCAGGTGTCTCTGGGTATTTTTCAAACGCTCAAGAAGCCGATCAAGCGCAGCTTCCTGCTGAAGATCACGTAAATTCTTTGTGTTCGGTGATGAGATATTGACGGTAATGTAATCTGCCCAGGGATAGACACCCTCAAGACAGGTGATGTAATCCTCATCGGCGCGTTCGATCGGAGTGTCGGCATTCTTTCCGATATTTAGCCCCAGCACCCCACGCTTTTCTCTTGCCCAGTGTGAGCGCCTAACATTGCTGATAAATGCCCCAAGACCAAGATTATTAAACCCAAGGCGGTTGATGACTGCCCGATGAGCGGGAAGGCGAAACATCCTCGGGAGAGGATTGCCGGGCTGTGGGCGGGGGGTGACCGTACCCACTTCAATAAAGCCAAACCCGAAGGCCCCAAGAGCATCAAGGTGGGCAGCATTTTTATCAAGACCTGCCGCAAGTCCGATTGGGTTTTTAAAAGAGAGCCCTGCGAGGCTGACAGATCGACCGAGGAGTGGTGTTGAGGCCGGAAGCAGATTTAATTGATGCAGACGATCGAGTGCGCGCAGCGTGAGGTTGTGGGCCGACTCCGGGGTCATTGAAAACAGCAATGGCCGCAGCAGCGGGAATGCGGAAAATAGATTCATGAGCGTCGCTTAGCCCTCGATCCAGATTCCATTTTTTAGAATTTCATTGGGCTTGAAGAGCGTTTTATAGGCCATCTTCGGGCTCTGTTCGATCCAGTAACCAAGGTAGAGATGTTCGCGTGACAGACGCTGACATTGGTCAATCTGCCACAAAATGCCATAGGTGCCGAGGCTGCGCTGACGTTCGTCGGGATCATAGAAGGTATAAACCGAGGAGATTCCATCGGAGAGCATATCGATGATTGAGACCATCTTGAGGCAGCCGCTAGAGTCTCTGAATTCAATAAGTCGCGACTCGACACGGCTTTGTAAAAGAAACTGAGCGTACTGATCGCGGCTATCGTGGTCCATCCCGCCGCCTGCGTGGCGCATGCTTTGGTAGCGTTGGTACAAAGCATAGTGCTCGTCTTCAAAGTGCAACTCTTGGGCGGCCGTCGAGAGGTCTGAGTTTCGCTTCCACAGGCGACGCTGGGTGCGGTTAGGCTCAAACCGTCGGACGGGAATTCTGAGGGGAAGACAGGCGCGACATCCGTCACAGTAGGGCCGATACGCAAACACACCGCTGCGGCGAAAGCCAATCTGTACGAGGTCACTATAGACCTGTGCTTGAATCAGGTGATTCGGTGTTGCGACTTGTGAGCGTGCCTTGTGATGGTCGAGATAACTGCACGGATAGGGCGCCGTTACATAAAACTGCAGTGATACCAACGGAAGATCTTTGAGATCAGCCATGGCTAACCGCCTGTCGTAAATGCTCTTTCATTGGAGGGGATGACTGCCATGGCAGCGCGGGCTGCTGCGTCTGTTGCGCCACCAGAGATTCAAATGCTGTCCGATCGATTTCTCTTCCCCCCAGCGAGGCCAGATGGCCCGTGTGCTGCTGGCAGTCTATCACTCGCCCTTCGTGGAATTGCATCCATGTCACCAGGGTCGCGAGTGCTAGTTTGGAGGCGTCCGGAACGATTGAAAACATGGACTCACCAAAAACCATTCGGCCAATCGTTACGCAATATAAGCCGCCAATGAGGGCTCCATCACGACGGACCTCAATGCTGTGTGCAAGTCCACGGCTGTGGAGTTCTGAATAGGCGCTGATCATGGGAGGACTAATCCAGGTTCCTGACCGACCATCCCGAGGCGCTGCACAACATTGCATCACTGCAGTGAAATCATGGTCACTACGGATGGTGAGGCCGGGAGTCTCAAGGGCCCGGCGAATTGTTTTTCGAAACGACTTTGAGATCCTGAACTCTTGGAGCATGAGCACCATACGAGGGGCGGGCGTCCACCAGAGTACAGGCTCGCCGCGCGAGAACCAAGGGAAGATTCCGCGTGCGTAAGCCTCCTCTAGTCGTTGCGCGCTGAGATCGGAACCGGCGGCCAGCAGACCATTGGCCCCCTCGGCACTGGTGAGGGCACGGTCTGTACTGGGTAGCGGATCACCGGCGTCGATCCAGATCAGTGTGCGGTTCATGAGGCAATTTAAGCGCCCGGATATCACCCGTGTGGATGGACATGACGCCTTTTCGGCGATCATGAAAGTAGTATTTTAAGGTCGCGGTAATGGTTCTAAACGCGATGAGATTCCAGGGGATTTGGGCCTCACTGAAGAGCCTGACTTCCAGACTCTCCGGCCCAGCGGAAAATTCTAGGTCTTTGAGTTGCGCCAAATAAAAAAGATGCACCTGATTCACATGTGGGATATCGAATACTGAGAAGAGCGCGCCGAGTTCAACTCGGGCACCAGCCTCTTCGATTGTTTCGCGTATCGCGCCATCGGCGGTGGATTCTTCGACCTCCATAAAGCCTGCGGGAAGTGTCCACAGGCCATAACGTGGCTCGATCGCACGCCGACAGAGCAGCACCTGATCGCCCCAAGCGGGAATGGTACCGAGCACCATCTTTGGGTTGACATAGTGGATTGTTTTACATCTCGAGCAGACCGCACGCAAGCGGCTGTCACCTTCTGGAATCAGGGTTTCCGTGGTTCCACCGCAATCAGAGCAGAATTTCATATATACTCATTATCACCTGACGCGGGGTGGAGCAGTCTGGCA
>Ga0172373_10006521_pt1 | contig 15477 bp, 18 predicted proteins | sample Lak10m_2_FD_114546 | JGI IMG/M metagenome (GOLD analysis project Ga0172373, IMG submission 114546) | Freshwater microbial communities from Kabuno Bay, South-Kivu, Congo - kab_092012_10m | ecosystem: Environmental > Aquatic > Freshwater > Lake | place: Democratic Republic of the Congo...
GGCTTGAACCCAAGCGATAACTGCGTCTGAATCATCGTCCGCTCTTCAATACTCAATTGTGTGTAGATTTTACTCATGCAACATTCTCTCCTAAATATGTTGCACTTGGGGTTTGAGCGCGCCTAGGGATAAGACGTTGCACGATACTTAAAATGCGAGGTTGGTAAGTGATGAGAAATGTAGTGTGCCGAGATGGATGTTAGTGGAAATTATGACGATACGGCGCTGAACGCTGTTGCTCAGGAAGTCCTCGCTTTACAGTTACGTGAGTGTGAATTGGAACAGCAGAACGCTGAGTTGCGTAAGAAATATGCGGAACTGGAAGCATCACATGCGCGACTCAATGATTATTGCAATCTCTCATCTATCGGTTATCTCACCTTAAATCGTTACGGCTTGATTGAAGACGTTAACGAAACTGCTGCGGCATTATTTGGTGCGGCGCAGGATGCGCTGCTACACACCGAGCTGTCGCGTTACGTTGCATGCGAATCCAATACATTTTGGTTGGAGCACTTCAACGCCATGTTGCAGGCGCGCGGCCCAAACACGCTCGATTTGCAGTTGTGCCGCGTGGATGGAGGCAGCTTCAATGCACGACTGGCGTGCTTGCATATCCAGTATCCGAATGGACAAAGCGGCATACGCATCGCCTTGCATGGCAACGACTCTGCGGCGACCTTGTCTTTGACGCTGGAGAGATTTAAGCAGAAGGCAGGCGATAAGAAGCTGCTGCTGCAAAATCTGTTGGATCATGCGCCCATCGGTATCTGGATGCTGGGTACGGATGAGAAGATCAAATTTATCAACCTGACTTTTTGCAATGCGGTCGGCATTACCGAGTCGCAGTTTAAGGAAGTTAATCACTACTCTGAGCTGTTACCCTCAGCCGTCTCGCTCAACTGTATGCGCTCTGATCGTGAGTGTATGACTCAGGAAGGGCTGCATATTTCGCGTGAGGTATTGCCCTTCGTTGACGGAGAGGATCATCTGTTAGAGATAACCAAAGCGAAGATATATGACCATGACGGGCAGCCGATAGGACTGATCGGTTTGGCGACAGATATCACCGAGCGTGAACGCATGGAGAGCGGCTTGAAGCAGACTCACTCGGAGCTACGTGAGCTGGCTGAGAAGGTCGAAGCGTGGCGTGAAGAAGAGCGTAAACGCATCGCACGTGAAGTGCATGACGAGTTGGGGCAAGTGTTGACCGCGTTGCGTATGGATGTCACTTGGCTGGATATGCGATTTGGCATGCGGCACCTAGGCTTACACAACAAGGCTCATGATATGAGCGTGTTGCTCGAAAGAGCCGGTAACAGTATCCGCAAGATCGTGGCCAACCTGCGCCCTATCGTTCTGGACGTGGGACTAGTGCCGTCACTGGAGTGGCTGTGCAGTGACTTCTCACAAAGGACTCAATGCCGTTTTGTGCTGCAAGTCAGCGGCGACAATTTGATGTTGAGTGAAAAAGCGGTGGTGGTACTGTTCCGTGTGGTGCAAGAGTTGCTCACCAATACCGTGCGCCACGCACAAGCGGCTGAAGTACGAGTCATCCTTGCGCAGCAGGGAAATAGCCTGCAACTCACGGTGAGTGATGATGGCCGGGGCTATCGCTACCAACAGCCAGCGGCTATCACTTCGTTTGGATTACTCGGGGTGCGAGAGCGCGTGATGTCTTTGGGTGGCACTGTAAAGATCACGACAGCACCACAACAAGGTACGACAGTAAATGTAGATGTGCCTATGGAAAGAATCAAAGAATGATTAAGGTATTGATCGCCGACGATCACATGATCGTGCGTGAAGGCGTGAAGCAATTGCTCAATCTGACGCTCGACATCGTCGTCATTGGTGAAGCGCATAACGGTACTCAGGTGCTGCAACAGTTGCAGGAAAAACAAGTTGATGTCGTGTTGTTGGATATCAATATGCCTGCCCCCAGCGGCTTGGAGTTGATACGCCTGATTAAGGAGCTGCAACCGCAGTTGCCGATGTTGATATTCAGCATGCACAACGAGTCGCATATCGTAGTCAATGCACTCAAGACCGGTGCGAAGGGCTATTGCTCTAAGAACGGCGATCCCAAGTTGCTGCTGGATGCGATACGCAAAGTGTATGGCGGACAACGTTATATCGATGTTCAGATTGCCGAGTCCATGGCTCTTGCCAGCGCTTTTCCCGAGCAAGCCGCGCCGCATACCCAGCTCTCCAAACGGGAACGCGAAGTATTGATGCTGTTGGCGCAGGGTATGAGTGTCAATGAGATCTCCACACAGTTGGAGATCAGCAACAAGACGGTCAGCACCCACAAGACCCATCTGATGGACAAGATGGGCTTTGACAACGTCGCCGACCTGTTCCGTTATGTGAGTGAGCACGGCATTGTTTAATGAGTTGGAGCTCGTGCGTAACTCGGTGGCGCATAGATTTTTGCTTACCTGCCATAAGGATTTTCCTAGTCAGCCCGAGAATATCCCTATTCAAAGTCATCCGTTAATTTTGTATCTTCGACCTGCGCTGCTGCTCACTAAGCAGTTTGTTTGCATCGGCATGTTTCAGGTATGTGGTTGTCCCGCGTTGCTGCAAAGTGTGCGGGGTTTAATTTGGCGATGCTGGTCATGCCTAGCAAGCCAGAACTGGGCGCTTTCTACAGGTGATATGAACGGATGATCCATAGATTAATTTTGGCCTTTCTCGCATTGTGCGCTGTCTCTGCCTGCACTATCGGTCCGCTTGGACTTGCTGATAAGGGCTCAGCACCCGTTTGGGTGGTGACACCCCCTCAAGACAATCTGTCCACGATGTGGGGAGTCGGGGAGGGAAACGATCTTGATACGGCAAAGAGATCCGCGCTCAAAGATGTTGCAGCCAAGTTGCGTGTCGCTATCTCGGCACAGATCGAGTCACGTGTGATGGTCCGTTCGGGAAGCACAGATAGATATTCCAGTTCGCATGTCGCAGAACAGGTATCGCGCACGGAATTCCGCAACTATGTCGTAGACAAGACCGCGCAAGGCGGGCAAGGGGTATACGTTTTGGTGAAGGTCGACCGTCAGGCTTTCATTACCGATGCAGAGCAAAAGTTGAGTGTCGCGGAGAAAGAAGTAGCGCGCTTGATGCAACACACCGGCCCGCAAAATTCCATAGACAAGTTCGTGGCACAACAGAAGGCGCTGCCATGGATAGAGAAGGAGATCGTGGCCGCGCAGATGTTGGCCGGTGCGGATGCGGGTTTCGATGTAGACCGTCTGCGCAGATATGAGGATGCCCGTGTAGTCGCGAAGACTGCCAGCGAGAAAGTGGTGTTCGAGCTGAAAGCGAAGGATGCTGACAAGGACATCGTACGCAGGTTGGGAGATTATCTGAGCAAGTATTCGATCCGGGTTGGCAAAGGTGGGACACCATTACTAATCGATACAGTCGCCAATCAGTCCGAGGTATTTGGCAGTGACACGGTGCAGCTCAGGGTGCATATGCAAGTGCTGGATGGTCTGGGGCACGGAATTGCATCGAGTGAGTTCGTCGCGCATGGCTCATCGATGCAAGACCATCGAGCGGCACGACAGGCTGCTTTGGCCGATCTGGAAGAACAGCTCGATGAAGCAGGTCTGTTGGCGACGCTGGGTTTCAAGATCGAATGATTCATGCACTGTGTTTATCTTCAGGCATTTTGTAGTAAGTATGGATAATTAAAAAGGGAGAAGTGATGTTCGAATCGTTAAAATATTCGTCGGCAGTATGCGTACTCGCTGCATTGATGTCGGGTTGTGCCACCACGGTCGATTTAAGTAAGTTCCATGATGCCGAACTTAAGGAGGCTGAGGTTATGCCCAATAGGCAGCAGCTTGCACAAGGGCGCATGAAAGTGGTGGTTTTTGAGGCTGATGAAGGGAAAAACGCGAATGCGATCAATGCACATCTTGGCGAGACTTTTGCAAAGGCCGTAGAAAAAGAACTCACCGCTGCAGGAACTGAAGTCGTAGATCGTGGCATGGCAGCTAAGCTCAAAAGCGAATTGCGCCTTGCCGAGTCGCGTGGAGCGGGTAACTATAAAGGGCCTGAGGTCGCTCAGTATATGGTGCGCGGCAAGCTCTCATCTGCCGAGTATATGAATACCTTCCATGATGCCAGCAGCTATAACGACAAGGACGGGAAATATCATTACACCCCAGCCTACTACGAGCATGTAGGAACGATTGGAGGTGCGATTGATGTCTTTGAGCTGCCCACTTTGCGTTTGGTGACGACCTTCAATATAGAAGGTAGCGCTTCTGTACAGGATCAATTGACTTGGGCGAACTGGTTTGGTGGCCGGCCAACGGAGGCTGGTGCTTTGTTGTTGCGTAATGCGACGTTCGAAGCTTTGCATCGTCAAAGTGCGGAATTGAAGAATATCTTTGCCCCCAAAGGCTATGTGGTAGAGCATCGTAGCGACGGCAAGAAGTCCATATTTAAAGTCATGATGGGGCGCAGCCAGGGACTGAAAGCGGAAGACAAAGTGGTGATCTATAGTCTGCGCCACAAGACTAATGCACTGACAGGTAAGGATCAGATGGATGAAATTCCCGTAGTAGTGGCCAAGGTGTCAGATCAAGTCGGAGGCGAAGAGTCTTGGGTTGTGCCGGACAGCAATGATGCCGCCGCTCAGGTGAAACTGGGGGATTTTGTTAAGGTGCAGTACGAAAAGCCATCCATGTTCAGCGACATGGTTGATAAAGCCAAGAAAGCAATGTGAGTCTTGTTTAGCGTGGCCGCTTGATGGCTGCGCACCAACCTGCGTGGCAGTGATGTCACGCAAAATTCTGATGATGGAGTGATGATATGTTTAGTTTGGCAAGAGTACTTTTGTCTGTTGGCGTGGCCGCCACTTTGGTTGCTTGTGCAACTCCAACAAAGCAGCCGGTCAAGGAAGCCGCGAAGGAAGTCGCACCTGAATGTGCCTTCCCCGGTACACAGTTATCCGCACCGCTTTGGGTGTGCGATGCTCCTGTGGACGGGATGACAGTGGGGGCAGTCGGTACTGCCACCAAGTCCGAAGCGGGGCTGGGCTTCATGAAGCAAATGGCGATGACTGATGCGCGCGTGCAACTTGCTCAGAACATGAAGGTGCAGGTGCAGAACATGATCAAGCAATACGCCGAGACGACAGGGGCCGGTAGCAAGGAGACGGTCGATCGCGTCAATACCGTGGTGACTAAGCAGATTACCGATCAGACCTTGGTTGGCACCAAGCTTTTCAGAAGCGCGCAGGCACCGGATGGCACGCTGTATGTGTTGGTAGGCTTGGATGAGGCCGCTGCCGAGAAACTCACCGAATCAGCGGTCAAGACCAGTATGCGTAACGATAGAGCTGCATGGCAACAGTTCCGCGCCCAGAAAGGGCAGGATGAGCTGGCTGGCGCTATTGCGAAGCAGAAGCTGGATGCTGAGAGCAGCAACTAGACAGTATTGCGGAAAAGCTGCCTAGGAGTCCTGAGCGGGCGGTGACAAGGAGGCCAGTCGGCCTCCTTGTGCTATGGCACTGCGCGAGCAGTGGTGATGGAGTGTCTCTATAGAGGTTGATGATGAAGATCGTACTATGCTGGGGAATCATATTGATGGTGTCGGGATGCTCGACTGCACCCGTTGCAGGCGGTAACGACCCAGAGCAGCAGCGCAGTCATGCCAGATCGGCACAGCACGAGCTCTCCGATGCTGTGCGCTGAGTAAGGCGATGAACATGTGCATACGTAAATGGTCGATCACTTTATTGCTGATCCTGCACACTGGGCTGTGTGCGGCTGGCGAGGGTATAGAGATCGTTGCGCGCAGCGGCAATATCGGGATTGTCAGCGGCAATTTAATCAGGCCTTTGCAGGGCAATGTCAGCGTGCCATCAGGTACCACATTGGCCACGTCCGGAAATGCCCGCGCCGTGGTGCGCGTTGGCTCTACCGGCTATATCGTTTTGGGGGAGAGTAGCCGCATCAGGATAGGCAAACCAGCCGACCATGCAGGACTGTTTCGTCAGATTACAGGAATCATCTACTACGCGATCAATACCCTTAAAGGTGACCGGAAAGGTGACCGGCATCCCATCAACGTGCGCACCGATGTTTCGTCACTGGGGATACGCGGTACGCGCTTCATGGTGATTACCACGCCAGATAAAGCAGAGGTCGCCATGCGCAAAGGTGTGATCGCTGTACAAAGTACGGACGGCGAGTTCGAGTTGTACAAGCATATCGAAAATGATCAATTCGAGGCATACCAGCAACAGGCAGAGCAAGCCATGCAACACGTCCAGCGTGAGTTCGAGGAGTATCAGGATCAGTCACGCCAAGCATTTCTGAAATACACGGAAGAATTCGATTTGTCCGCAAATCAAATGGTCTCTATCGACGGCAAGCGAGCAACCACGCGAGGGCTGAGTGCAGAGGCAGAAAACGAGATGGGAGACATGGAGCGCTATGCCGGGCAATGGTTGAAGCAAGTACACGACTGATGATGGGCATTTATAGCACTTGAAGTGCCCTCATCTCGCTGGTTCTGACTAGAATCTAACAAGGTCGTATAGTTGGACGAAGTATGTTGTGTGCGTTTGTAAGCTTGAACCTACTCTTGAAGTACATGCCGTACTGGCTTATCAACTAAGTTCTCGTGTTCCTTGGTCACCCCGGTACGCCCTCCAGCAGAGGTTCGGGAGCGCGGTCAGATCATCGGCGACGCGCACGGTCTGCTCAAACTCATCGTGGATGCGCGCAACGAAAAATTATTGGGCGTACATATCGTCGGTGAGCAAGCCAGCGAACTGGTGCATATCGGCCAACTGGTGATGAACTTGAATGGCACGATGCGCGACTTGATTAGCAATGTGTTCAATTATCCAACGCTGGCAGAGTGCTACAAGATTGCTGCGCTGGATTGCACCCACAGCCTCAAATTACGCCAGCAACAACAGCAACAGCAACAGTAAGTTTTACTCGCTCTCCAGCTTGTCGGCTTGGGTGAAAGTCCAGGTGCGGGTGATGGTGAGGATGTCGGTGTCGCGGCGGATGTCGGCGGGCAGGGGCGCATAGGGCGCGGCCAGTTTGACGATGCGCATGGCGGCGGCATCCAGAATGCGTTGGCCCGAGGAGCGGCTCACTTCTATGCTTTCTATGCTGCCGTCGGCCCTGATGGCTACGGATAATTGCAGCTTGCCGTAGATTTGGTCGCGGCGTGCTTGCTCGGGATAGTTGAGGTTGCCGATGCGTTCCACTTTGACACGCCAGTCTTCTATGTATTGCGCGAAGCGGTATTCCTGGGTGCGCGCGCCAATGAATTTGCGGCGTGGCAGCTTCTGATACATATCATTGTTCTTACTGATCTGCGCCTCCAGGCGGATGATCTCCAAGCTCTTCTGGACTAAGTCTTCACCGCTGGGCGAGGCAGCGTTGGCCTGCTTGATCGGTTCGGGTTGCACCACGCTGCGGTCGTTCTTCAGTTGCGTGAGTAAGCGTTTCGATTCCGCTTCCAATGCCGCCAAACTCTTGGCGCGTTGCTCGGGAGTGAAACGCTGGTCGTCTTGTAAAGCGGGCAAGGCGGTCTTGAGCTGGCGATCTGCTTCGGTGTTGCCGCCGCCGTCCAGATTAGCTTGCGCCAGCGCATCGGCGGTAACTGGTTTGGATTTGGATTTGCTGTTGACCAACACCACTTGCAAAGGCTGGGCAAAGTTCAGTACCTTGCTCGGGTCGGGCAACACCAGTGTCACGCCCCATATCGCGAAGGCGTGCAAGGCCACCGAGAACAGCATCGATGCCGATAAAGATATGGCTGCCTTTTTGATCAAGCCGCTTCCTCCGTTGCGGGGACAAGCGGTGCTTCCGCTGCGATAAAGCGGGTGTGCAGATTGAGGTCGATCAGATCGATGTCACCTACGCCCAGTACGACCTTGGTACCAGCCGCCTGTTCGGGCATGGAGTGCGCCTTGAATACCAGCGGGATATTGCTCAGACGCACTAGGTTCTCGCGTATCACCGTGCCGCTGATCTCTGCCAATTTTTCTTGCTGGATATAGCGTAAGCACCAGTAGCGTTCCATCTGGCGTTGGAAATCGTTGTAGATGCCATACATCGTTTCGAAGTCGCGCAGCACGGTGTACAGCGCGGTATCGTTCTTAGCATAGATCGGCTCGGCATCATCCAGCATGGCGATAATCTGACGCTGGTTGACCATGTCCACGTAGCGGCGCAGCGGTGAACTCGACCACATGTATTGCGCCACGCCCAAACCTTGATGCGGTGCGGCCACGGTGCTCATCTTCACTTTGCCGTTGTTCTGAGTGCGATAGATGCCGGGGAAGCCGTGTTCGTCGAGTTGCTTGCCCCAGCTACTGTTGACCAAAATCATCAGCTCGGACACCACCTTGTCGATAGGCGAACCGCGTCGCCGCGTGGTGATGCTGACGTGCTCGTTGACGATGTTGAAGTTGTAATCGAGCTGCGCGGTACTGTTGTCGGAAGCCTTGCCGCGCAAAGCTTCCAGCTTGCTGGCGAAATCCCACAGCAAGCGCAGTTCGGGCGCGTAGGTGTAGTCCAGCTTGCCCGCTGCTAGCGTTGCTTCGTTGAACAAAGGTTCTAGTGTGTCGTGACGCAAGTTGGCCGCGATATGCACGCGCTCCACACGGCTCTCGTTGGCGGTGATGAGCAGCGTGTCCTTGTCCACTTCCAGATACATCGACAGTGCCGGGCACACGTGGTCGGCGTTGAGCGTGAAGGCCTGCACCACCGAGTCCGGCAGCATGGTGATCTTCTGTCCCGGCATATACACCGTGGACAAGCGGCTGGCGGCGATGGCATCGCCTGCCGAGTCGCGTGGCAGGCCGAGCGCTGGCGCGGCGATATGTACACCGATGCGCCAGTGGCCGTTCGCCAACTGTTCGACCGAGAAGGCATCGTCGATCTCGGTGGTGCTGGCATCGTCGATGCTGAACGCCTGTGCCGTGGCGAGTGGCAGTTCACGCCAAGTGCTGACTTCGACTGCGGGGAAATCCGTACCCTTGGGGAAGTTCTCGAACAAAAATTTGTTGAGATGGAAATCATGCGTGGAGGGCAGCGCGCCGCACTGGTGCAGCAGATGCGCGGCAGACAGATGCGTAGCGGCACATGCCGCCTCCAAAGCCTTGACCTCTATGGTGTTGCGGTCGGGCTGGTAGAGCAGCTGCTTGAGCTGATCGGCGAATTCGGCGGGCAGTTCAAAGCTGGAGAGTTGCGTCACGTAACGGGCTTGCTGTTCCAGTTGCAGGCGTTTTTTCTCTGCACCGGCCAGTGCGGCCTTAAGCACGTCGGGTGGCGCAGCGCGATAACGGCCTTTGCCCTTGCGGTGGAAGTAGATGGGTGCGCCATGCAGGCGCAGCATCACCGCAGCAGATTCCAGTGGGGTGGGTTTGTGGCCGTAGTATTCCTCAGCGGTTTGTTCAAAACCAAACTCGTCCGGCGGGCAGCATTCCCATAAAAACTCAGTCTCAATTTGCTCGGACATGGTTTCGGCTTGCGCCATGAATACGCCCAGCTCGGGCTGGGTAAAGCGCAGCATCACGTTCGCCGCCTTGATCTTGCTGCGTTTGCCGGACAGGCTTTCAATCTGTAGTGAGCTGGTGTTGTCGGTCATGATGCTGCCGACCTTGAAACTGCCGTCTTCTTCGTAAAGGATGTTCATTGAGTTACAGCAGAAAAATTAGCGGCGGATTATAGCAGGGCTGTTGCGCTGCGCGCTGCCCGAGCTTGCTGTGCCGGAAACTTGTCCGCCATAAAAAAAGCCGACTCGCGTCGGCTTTTGCGGAGCAGTGAGGCTTATTTCTGAGACAGTGCAAAACTCACCAGCTCTTTGATCTCGGCATCGCTGATGCGTGCCGGAGTGGGAGGCATAGGCATGCCACCGAAAGAACCAGAACCACCAGCGCGTACTTTGGCTTCCAGCTTGGCTTGCGCGCCAGCATCACCAGCATATTTGGCTGCGATTGCGCTAAAAGCCGGGCCGACCATCTTCTTGTTCAGCGCGTGGCAGGCATTGCAGCCACCCTTCTTGAATAACGCTTCGCCGTCACTAGCCAACGCGCTGCCAGAAACGGCCAGAGCCAAAGTCATTGCAACAATATAACGAGTTTTCATGGTGGTTCTCCTGTTGTTAAAAAGTTTATAGACAATCTACCTGACTTATGTGACGTTAAATTGACATAGGTCAATTCAGCATCATTAAATCACACCAGCGTGGTGCGCCTGCTCATCTGCGAAGTAACTGGAGCGTACCATCGGCCCGCAGGCGGCGTGACTAAATCCCATCTCTTTTGCCGCTTGCTCGAACAGTGTGAAAGTCTCCAGCGGTACATAGCGCAACACCGGCAGATGGCCTTCCGAGGGTTGCAGATACTGGCCTATGGTGAGCATGTTGACATCGTGGTCGCGCAGGTCGCGCATCACTTGCAGCACCTCCTCGTCGGTCTCGCCCAAGCCCAGCATCACGCCGGATTTGGTTGGCACATGCGGGAAGCGCGCCTTGAAATCTTTGAGCAACTTGAGCGAATGCGCGTAGTCCGCACCGGGGCGCGCCAGTTTGTACAAGCGCGGCACAGTCTCCAGATTGTGGTTGAGCACATCGGGCAGATTGCCCGCCAGCGCGTCCAGTGCCTCATCTAGACGACCACGGAAATCGGGAACGAGTATCTCCAGCTGCGTATTCGGGGAGCTGGCGCGGATGGCGTTCAGGCAATCGGTGAAATGTTGCGCACCGCCGTCGCGCAGATCATCACGGTCCACGCTAGTGATGACCACGTATCTAAGTTTGAGCAGACTGATGGAGCGCGCCAGATTGGCTGGTTCGTTCACATCGGGTGGCAGCGGCTTGCCATGTGCCACATCGCAGAACGGACAACGCCGTGTGCACACATCGCCCAGGATCATGAAGGTGGCCGTGCCTTTGCTGAAACATTCGCCGATGTTGGGGCAGGACGCCTCCTCGCATACCGTGACCAGACTGTGCTCGCGCAACAATTTCTTCACCTCGTTATAGCCCGCGCCGCTGCCGGATTTGACGCGTATCCAGTCGGGTTTGCGCAGGCGTTCCTGCAAGGGAACGATCTTGATCGGATTGCGCGCCGTCTTTTCTTTTCCAGTTTGTTTCACGGCCGCATCGGTTTGTTTGTTGGTTGTTTCGCTCATACGATAGTGGGATATGTTGTTGCGTGGTCGTTTAGGCGGCGGATTTTACAGGTTTATGCCGCGCCGAATCAGCTATCGTCAGGGCACGACGCTGGGCGAGCAACGCAACGCAAAAATAACGATAGTGGATAGTCAGTTGCGGGATGCTGTAGGAGCGTGCCCTGCACGCGATTTCCTTTACAACCATGCTGCATTCCAAAATGGATAATCGCCTAGGTGTGTTACCAGCCCCGCACGCAATGGATTTGCTACCACATAACGCGCTATATCCTGTAAATCATCCTCGCTGCGCAACGCATGGTCATGGAAAGTACTCGCCCAAATTGCCCCCGTGTTTCCCAATGCACGGTTCGCGTATCTGGCACTGGCGGATTTTAAGCGGTTAACCACGACACTCAACGCATCCCGTTCGCCTAATTGCAGCAACCAATGAACATGATCCGGCATCAACACCCACGCCAGCATTCTTGCGTCGCCTAATAACTGGGCATCCTCAAAACACCGCGCCGCCGCGCAAGCTGTTGAAAAATCCGCAAACAGTTTGCGGCGTTTGAGCGTTGTAGTGGTAATCAGATAAATGCCGCTCGGCATCGAGGCGCGTCCTTTGCGCAAAGCGTGATGACCGGGATGCGTTTCATCTGCTGCGTTGGTATCGCGGGCACCAGCTCTTAGTGTAGGAGCACGCTTTGCGTGCGATTGTTGTTGTGATTCGCGGGCCATGCCCGCGAAAATGTGCAACGGAGAGGCTTATGGTTGGTAGGAGCGGGCCATGCCCGCGAAGATTTACCACGTTCATAGCGCCGTTTTCTTGGCGCGTTTTGGTTTCGCGCTTATCACGGGCAGCAGGCTGGTGAGTTGCTGGTAGCGTTCAAACAAAAACGCCACGCGTTTACGGATTTCGTTGCGGCTTAAGGGCATGGTGCGTCCTTTATGTCGGTGTTGTAGGAGCACGCTCTGCGGGCGATTGTTGCTCCGTATCGCGGGCATGGCCCGCTCCTACATGCCGCTGCAAACCATGCACCAGATTTTGTGCCAGTTGCGCTTGTAGTTCGTTGATGCTCGCAGTGATGCCGAGTTGGCAGGCTTGGGTGACTTGCAGGCCCTGATAGCCGCAGGGGTTGATGTTGTTGAAGGGGGTTAAGTCCATATCCACGTTGAAGGACAGACCGTGGTAGCAGCGGCCATTCTTTATTTTCAGTCCGAGCGCGGCGATCTTGGCACCGTCCACATACACGCCGGGTGCGTCGAGGCGATTGACGGCATGAACACCGTATTCGGCGAGCAGGTCGATGACGGAATTCTCCATCACGGTCACTAATTCGCGCACGCCTATCTTCCAGCGGCGCATGTCGAGCAGTAGGTAGGCGACGATCTGGCCGGGGCCGTGATAGGTGATCTGTCCGCCTCTATCTATCTTTACTACCGGGATATTGGTGGGGTTGAGCAGATGCTCGGGCAAGCCCGCCAGGCCTTGGGTATAGGTGGGCGGGTGTTGCAGCAACCAGATCTCGTCACGCGTCTCGGCGGTGCGTTCGGCAGTGAACTGCTTCATCGCGTCCCAAGTGGTTTGATAGTCGACGAGGCCGAGAGTGTGTAGGTGCGGAAGCATCACGCTGATGGTGTCTCGTGTAGGAGCGCGCCCTGCGCGCGAACAGTCGGCAATCGCGTGCAGGGCTCGCTCCTACAGCGACACAGCGATGCGCAGGACGGATGCGTCATCACAACACCATCACCACCATAGGATGGTCGCACAGGTCTTGGTAGATGGTGTCCAGTTGTGCGCGCGAGTGGGCGCGCACGGTGCAGGTTAGGCTGACGTAGCGGGCGGTTTTGCTGGCGCGCATTTCCATGCTGGCGGCGTTGAAGTTGACATCATGTTTGCTGACGACTTCCAGTACAGCTTGGGCGAAGCCGGCATTCTGCTGGCCGAACACTTTGATGGGGAAATCGCAGGGATATTCGATCAGGCTGTCGGTAATTTCCTTGGTCGATAACTCGGTTAATTTGGACAGGTCGGGTGTTTTTTTGGTGGTCATGGTCGCATCACTTCACGTTTGAAATTTTGGTAGAGCTCGAACAGGCGTTGGTACATCGCGCCGGGTACGCCGCTGCCTATTGCTTGGCCATCGAGATGGGTAATGGCCAGCACCTCTTTGGTTGAGGAGGTGAGTAAGAGTTCATCTGCGCCGAGCACCTCGGCTTTGCTAATGCGCCGCACCTCGCAAGGGATGCGGTTGGCGGCGGCGATCTCCAGCACCACGTCATAGGTGATGCCGGGCAACATCAGATGGTCTTTGGGCGGGGCGAGCAGTACGCCGTTCTTGACCACGAAGATGTTGCTGGCAGCGCCCTCGGTCAGCCATTGCTCTTCGCGGAACAGGATGGTTTCGGCACAGCTCGCCTCGACTGCCAGTTGGCGCAGCAGCACATTGGGCAACAGCGAGATGGCCTTGATGTCGCAGCGCAGCCAGCGGATGTCGGTGGCGCTGATGCAGGCCACGCCGCTGCGCAGCAGCTCGGGGGGCGGGGTCTTCAATACTTTGCTGAGCACGAACACGGTGGGCGTGACGGGCGGATTAGGAAAAGCGTGGTCACGCTCCGCCACACCACGGGTGATATGCAGATACAGGTATTGGTCTTCGCCTTCGTTCTGCTCGATGATGCGTTCGACGATATGCGTCCACTCCTTGTCGCTGTGGGGATTGGCGAGTTTGATGCTATCCAGACTGTGTTGCAGACGTTGCAGATGTTCGGGCAGACGGAAGGCTCTGCGGTCGTACACCGGTATCACCTCGTATATACCGTCGCCGAAGATGAAGCCTCTATCCAGCACCGACACTTGGGCGAACTCCACTGGCATATAGCGTCCATTGAGATAGATGGTCACGGCGTGTCCTTATGGCCAGTATTTCTGGATGAGCAGCATGATGCTGTCCCAGCCGCGCGAGAACACGTTGGCCATAGCTACGTTCTCCAGTGGGTAGAGCGGGAATTCGGCATAAGGTTTGCCGTTCAATGTCATCTTCATCACGCCTATGGGTACGCTGCTGTCGATAGGGGCAATGATGGGCTGATGCGTCTCTAGCGTGGCTTGGATTTTGCCGTATTGCCCTTTCGGAATGCTTAACAGCAGATCCTGTTTGTAGCCTATGTTCAGTTCGCTTTGCGTGCCTTTCCAGATGCGCAGTTTGGTGACTGCTTGGTCTTTTTCGTAGAGGCGCACCGCATCAAAATTCTGGAAGCCGAAGTTGAGCAACTGCTGGCTCTCGTTGGCACGCAAGCTCTCGCTACTCGCGCCCAGCACCACCGAGATGAGGCGATGGTCGGCGCGCTTGGCCGAGCCCACTAGGCAGAATCCGGCACTCTCGGTGTGGCCGGTCTTCATGCCATCCGCATTCGGGTCTAACCATAGCAGGCGGTTGCGGTTGGCTTGGTTGACGTTGTTGAAAGTGAATTCGCGCAATGCGAACAGCGGGTAAAAGTCGGGATAGTCGCGCACGATGGCGGCACCCAGCAAGGCCAAGTCGCGCGCTGTGCTGTAGTGCTGCGGGTTGGGCAGACCTACAGGGTTGGCAAAGTGGGTGTTGAGCATGCCTAAGCGCTGCGCTTCCTTGTTCATCATGGCGACGAATCCGGCTTCGCTACCGGCGATGTTCTGCGCCAGCGTGATGGCGGCATCGTTGCCGGAATCCACAATCAAACCGTGCAGCAAATCATCTACGCTCACCATCTGCCCGGCTTTGAGCAGCATGCGCGATTCACCATTGAGATTGTGCGTGGCACTTTCCGGCACGTTCAGCATCTGTTGCAGTTCCAGTGTGCCGTGCTTGAGCGCATCGAAGGCCAGATAAGCCGTCATCAGTTTGGTCAGCGAAGCTGGCTCCATACGCGTGCTACCGTTTTGGTCGAGCAAGATCTGATTACTGGAATAGTCGTATAGCAGATAGGCTTTGGAGGTTAGCTCGGGTGCTGCCACCAGCGGTAGCGCAGCGGCGAGCGGGGACAACAGCAGGCAGAGAATCAAGGAGTAGAGTTTCATGATAGGCATGACTAAAAGCGAGGCGCGATTATAGTCTGTGCCGCTCGATTCGGCACGACAGTACCTAGCCTGCTAGTACTAGACCTGATTGCCTAGTACGACATGCATATTGTTCTTTCTCTATGCCGTAGTTATAAAGGGCGCGCTCAAACCCCAAGTGCAACATATTTAGGAGAGAATGTTGCATGAGTAAAATCTACACACAATTGAGTATTGAAGAGCGGACGATGATTCAGACGCAGTTATCGCTAGGGTTCA
>Ga0172373_10006524_pt1 | contig 15476 bp, 30 predicted proteins | sample Lak10m_2_FD_114546 | JGI IMG/M metagenome (GOLD analysis project Ga0172373, IMG submission 114546) | Freshwater microbial communities from Kabuno Bay, South-Kivu, Congo - kab_092012_10m | ecosystem: Environmental > Aquatic > Freshwater > Lake | place: Democratic Republic of the Congo...
AGTCCACTTCTTTTGGTAATGAGATTGCTTAAGCCAATCCTCGCGGAACTGTTTCTTGGCTTGCTGATAAGCGACAATCTCAATGACCATTTCAGATATAACATGAGCAATATGCTGAGCAGTAGGAAGAGGAAAGAGATCTCCTTCATACTTGCGCTCCCAGAAAGATGAGTTGAACCACTCAAGAATCAAAGCTCTCACAGTAATGTCAGCCATCTTCGCAGCACCTACTGCAAACAAAGGCGTTGCCCACTCAGGAGTCTTACGATTCTGTGAGATGGTATCAATCCACTGCTGATAGAATGGTGTGAGGTGAATCACACAGGCATCAATCAATGTCTGCTCTGGAATACCTTCATCGGTATTGGCATTATATGTGGCCCAATACTTGTTCTCAGATAGAGCAAGCATCTCCTCTTCACCTATTATCTGTAGTGTTGTCCTCTTCTCCTGCTCGGTCTTCGTCATCTGATTCCATAGTCTCGTCAAGCATAGCCTCCTGTTCGTCTATAGATTGCTGACAAATCCAACAAAGCATTTCGTATGGCTCGTATGATTTACGACAGTCACACACATAACCATGCTCGTCACTATAGTAAGCACGGTTAGGTTTAATCTCACGATCTTCACGGTCATCATAATACATAGTGTTACACCTCAAGTATAAACCAAGCCGGAACATTACCATGCTTCCACTTGGCAAGCCTAGCCTTGTCATTGATGTAGTACTTACGATAAGCAACCACAGGATCAGCATCCTTGTATTGGTCAGGCATGGCTTGGGCAAAGGGAAGCAAGCCAAGGTCTAGAATGTCTGGCTGATTCTTGTCAGCCCATTCGATAACCTCGGTACTCTTGTGTGGTTTATTATACCGCAAAGTGTACTCCCTTGCAAGTCCCAAGCCATGCTTAACCAACCAATTGTAATTACTCAGGCTGCTGCGAGTCCATATAGCACAAGGATGATTATAGTGTGTCCTTTTATATGGAGCAGTCTCATGCACTGAGCAAAGCAACTGTGCTGTTTCCAACACCATCTTAACTACATGCTTATCACATTGATATTCCGCAGCCTTAAATGGGTCAGTATCCAGCACAAAGATATTCATCAGAAATTATCCTCAAGCCAATCGTTATCGTTATAGGGATCAACAATATTTTCAGCAGTCTCAAAGGCAGAGACAAGCTTCTGGTTAATAGTAAACAACTTCTCAACCAACTCGCGGTTGGTAATAGTTCCCTCAAAAGCCTCATCCTTTAGATCGTGAAGCAAGAAAAGAACATTATCAACAGTCAGGGAAAAGGTCTGATAAACCTTCTTGTAATTAACTTCAGTCTTCTTATTAGTCTTCTTCTTAGTAGCCATTAGTTTCTCCTTAAGCAAAGGTAAGCGCGTACTTCATAACATCAATTGTAGCATCCTGATTCTTGCCAAGCAAGTTGTTATAAGCAGCCGACTCAAAGGTAGGCTTCTTACCACGGGCAGGAATACGGTGCTGCAATTCCTTAGTCACAGCATTGGCAACAAGCCACAGATTAGCCGTGCTATTGAGAGACTGTCGCTCACTATCAAAGGTATCAGACCACTTAGCAATCGTAGTCGTAGCCTTGAGATAGTTAGTATACTCAGCCTCAGTCTGAGGATTGGCAACAATCGGAGTCTCAATCATACCCCAGACATCCATCCAGAACTTCTGAATCTCAGCCTTGGTAAACTCCTTCTTCACAAGTGAAGTCACCTTCTCCTCAAACAACTTGCCAGTCTTCTGATAGAACTTAAGAGCATCAGCCATAGCTTCCTGCTTCTTCTTGATATCACCAGTATGCGTGATACGGAAAGCCTTCTTAGCACCCGCTGCCATTGCCATGCTCAGAGTATTCTGGCAGACAATGCGGATACTGGTAGGCATGACAGAGTTAGCAAGCGTACCATCATGGCTATTGATAAAAGCCATGTACTTCTCAATCTGATCGTGACTACTAGCACCATCCATAGTTCCAGTATTGCAGAGAACAACAAGACGGCGACCACCATTCAGAGACAGAGCAGACTCAACCTTGATGTTGTCACCAAGATTGTACGCCATGTCAAACACCTCGCTATTCTGAATCACCTGATAATCAGGAGACTGAATAGACAGGATAGCATTCGTATCATCACGAACGATAGCATTATACTCATCAGACTGAGCATCACCAGCCATAACCGGACCAATCTTAGAGACAGTCCAGTTAAGACCAGCGGTTTCCATAGCCTCAGTAGGACTCATCTCCTCCTGAATAACAACACCAAGCCCATGCCAAGCAGCCTCCTTATTGAAGACTGCACCATCATTATCAGTAATATTGTGAGCCATTAGTTTCCTTAAAAGGTTTCCTCATCATCTTCGTAGCGACCATGACGATCATTATCGCGTACCTTACTCCGTCTATAGGGATCAAGCTTTGACTTGATCCGTTCCAATTCCTTGTGCTTCTGCTTTTCTTGCAGCCGCTTCCTTCTTTTCTCTCTGTCTTCGCTCATAAGTGCTAGTTGCATCCCAAATAATAATTGAAAGTTGCTTTAGATCTTCATAACTAATCTGTTGTGAAGTAGCAGTGATACTACCATGATCATTCCTGATCAAGTTAAAAACAAAACCATCTGTTTCACCGCAGTAATCATTGTAAGTAACATCCATGATTGAGAGAATACTATAGTTGTCCGGGCGTTGTCCAACAGTCTTCGTAAAAGATTGATTAATCACTTGTACCTTTCAGCAAATAGAGGATTAACAAAAAGAATCTTGGTAATACAACCAAGGGGAATACAGTTAACATCAGAAACAATAGTCTTAGCTTCGTCCCATGTAGCAACGATAGTAAGATACTCTTCTGTCATTTCAAGGACGCGACCAATTGATACACAAGAATGAGGGCGCATATCAATAATGTTATTGCGCTCCATCCATGAGTCAGAGTATCCCGCAATGTCTTCCCAAAAAATGTAGACATCGTTATCAATAAACTTCTCAAGCGTTTCATCATACTTCATTTACCACCACCCAAGAACTTGTCCATTGTTTTCCTTTACAATTCTAAACCAATCAAGCAATGCTTTTACTTCTTCCAAAGTAAAGCACCACTCAACATGAGTAGTGTATACAGTATCGTTAGAACTTTCTGTAAAGCAACCTAAGTCTACAAACAAATCATCAGCACCCAGACAATAAATATTGAGCCTTGTAATAATTCGCTGAAGATCTGCTTCAGGTAGTTTCTGTTGATAGATGTTTACATCACAGATGTCGCTGATAAAACCAGCATACACCTTGCCACGAATACTAGACTGACCATCAGTAAACATACTACCACACAGAACAGGAGGAAGATCCTTGAACTTCTGCGGGTCTACACCGTGAGCAAACAAATCAAGTCCCATTATAATCCTTTCTAAAGAATGGGTCGGGAGAGACTTGAACTCTCAACCAATTGATTAAAAGTCAACTGCTCTACCTATTGAGCTACCAACCCAAAGTAGCACTGGTGGGAGTCGAACCCACACTTGGTCGATTTTGAGTCGATTGCCTCTGCCTTTGGGCTACAGTGCCATATAGATTCTATGTACCTTGGCGGGTTCAAAGTCCGCTGTATACATAGAACCCGTAAGAAAAATGTACCAGTATTTCTTACAACATCCCTGACAGGGATTGAACCTGTAGCCTATGACTTAGAAGGTCATTGCTCTATCCAGTTGAGCTACAGGGACATACATGGAAGGGGCGGGAGTTGCACCCACATATTCACGCTTATAAGGCATGCGCTCTAACTACTTTTCAGCCACCCTTCCTAGAGATTACTTCTTCTTAGAAGGCTGTGCTTTCTTTTGAAGTGCAGTAAACTTTTTATCATGTGAGTTGATATACTTCTTCATCACTTCAATGGTATCATGCATATCATCAAGGCGATTAGCAACAAACCAAAAGCAAATGAACATCACAATGTAAGGCAAAACAGCAAACAACATATCAAAAAACAGAATCATTAGTTTCCTTTCTTAGTCTTCGTGATCATCACTATCATCGGGCAACTCTTCCCACTCATCATCTTCACCAAGCACATCCTCATCAAGCCACTCATCGGGAACCATATCCATAAAGAAATCCCCGACAGCTTCCTCCATATCATTGACCCAATTAATTAGATCCTTATTGGGGATCTTGGTATAGTCAATGCGGTGTGCGTCAAGCCAATCCATCCAATAGTTAAGCGTGTTGTCCTTATCAGAGTCACTCATTTAATCGACCTCAATGCGAAGGGAAACATTGCCAACATAATCATCAACGATATCAGAGATCTTATCCTTGATAACATCCTCAAGTGCATACTGGAAGTCACCATTGTCCATGTAATTCTCAATGGCACGATTGATCTTGATGTTGATAGTGCTCTCAATATTCTTGGCAACACGATCAGCAATAGCCTCAGACAGAACAGCGATAGCCTCAGTCAAAGCATCCGTCTTAGTAGGGGTATCCATTAGCAGCAACTTTCAATAGTGTGGGTAATCTGGTCGATAAAAAGTTCCTCTTCATCAGTCAACCAGTACTGATTGTGAGTCATACGATCAAACTCATTTAGCATTTGAATGGCTGCATCCCGCTTCTGCGGATTGTCCATCCAGTTATGCATGTTATCCCAAGCCTCAGTAATAAACTGAATGTTATCACTTATGATATAGGTTGTCAAAGTCTTTCTCCAAGTTAGCAATCATTGGGTTCAACTTGTTACGCTCATACTCCATGTAATCAGGAAGATCATCAACGGCTACGCCGTTATCGACAAGTGTAAAGTATCCTTCAAGTTGTCGGTCTTCAATCATCTGTTGCAGAACATCATACATAAACTGCTGTTGAGCAGAGTCTTCAACTTCAATCAGCATAATCAGTCTCTTCATCAGAGTCTCCTCCAAAGGGATCACAATTATAACTTGCGTATTCAATCACACGATTGACAATCGTATCATATGTGATACTATCATTACTATAATCAATAACATCAACATTACAGATAGACCATGTACTATGGTTATCTATAGTCCACATAACATCAAACTCTACATCAACCTCACCATAGTTAGTGTTGATTGTTGTGTTGTGTCTATTGGTTCTCGTCATTAGGTTTCTCCCTGTAGTACTGTATCAGTAGCCCCAACCATTCGGCAGAGGGCGGAAAGTACAACATCGGGAGTTTCCCCCGCCGCAATGGTCAGCCAATATGGTGCATCATAAGTTAGCATCATCATTACATACGCCGTACTTGCTTGCATTGGCATAGCCTTCACTTGAATCTGTGTACCATTCTCCAAAGAGATATGCATCTCTCGGATCTCTGAACCCAGAGACTTGCTGACCGTTGACATACACGGTATACCATAGTCCATTATTATCATACTCCTTTTGAATGTTATACTGCATAGCAACGGTTCCTATCACTTAGACAATGATAACCAAAGTCAATACACACAGGCTTACCTTTCCACAAACCAACATTAGCATCGTGAATGTCGCCTCCCATATAGGAATCGTCAGGATACTTAGAACCTAAAGGAAAGAAGTCATGCTGCAAACCTTCAGCATCAAGAGTGCTAAGTTCATATCTGAGATTACCAATATCCAAAGCATCCTTGTCATTGTCGTAACACCACCCACGGAAATCCAAATCATCGGGATGAGCAAACTCACTAAACTCATCCTTGATAAAACTAAGTACGCGCTTTTGTGCGTAACTAGAAATCCAACAGGTATCATCCAGCATATTCTCAATCTCTTCGTAGCGTTCCCATTTCTCACGACACGCTTCTACATATGCCTCAAACTCTGCATAAGAGTCAGGGTTTTCATCAATGCAGTCAAGTTCAGCACGACAAGAAAGATATCCCCAGAAAGTAACAACTTGTCTATCTATCTTCCTATACACCTTCACACAACAAAGACCATGCACAGGTGGAGCAAGATCATATTCAGCAGCTAACTTCTGACGCTGATACATGGCAAGAGAAGCAGCCTTTGCAGTTCCTTTACCATGATTCTGTGCCGTAAGTTTGATACCAAAGTGATTCTCATTATTCATATGGGCATTGTTTTTCATCCAAGTGCATTGAGTACCACCACCATTAGTAAAGTATTCCTCTTCAGTTATCCAATAGAAACTAACCCACTCATTCAGCTCCTTATCAAAGAGATAAGCAGTTGGCTTATACTTCTGTCCCTCAAAGGATGGTGCAGTACGATTGCTAGGCTTGACAACACTAACAAGATTACCAACATTGTTGCGTGAGATAGTCGTGATCATTAGATTACTCCGTTACTTCGGTAATGTATCCACCAATACCTTCATGCTTGAACATGACATTGAGTGCATCATTCAGGATAGCAATCGTATTGTCTGCATCCTGTGATTCAATGTCAGTAACATCAGGGAACTCAAAGACAACATAGACTTTCATTGGTCATCCTCCTCATCTTCATAAAGATCATAGTTACCGCAGTCACGATCAATGTCAGCATACCAATGATCGTGCCATTCATGTCGCTCCTCATAAAGAGCATCGGGATCAGGGTAATAATCGTCAGGCAAAGTAGGCATTGATAGTCTCCGTAGTAATAAGAACAGATTGCTGCTTTAGATCAGTCTTGATCCTGTCAATAAAGTAAGAAAGACGCTGCCTAATATCCGGCTCAGAATGAATAACATAGATAGTCCAGACTTCATCCATCTGAACATCAGTCTCCATCATAGAGTACCCAAGACCAGAAAGAGCAGTACACCCACCATAATAAAGAGCAAAGTGATCAGTCAGTTCGGTATAAATACTCATAGCATACGAGTATGACGCATCAGACTTATCATTGTCATGCTTCGGTAAATAAATCGTATGCTTATACATTACTGATCCTCCAAAGGAATAGAAACATTGCTCAAACTAACTTCAGCCACGGGTCTAAAGTCTCTAGCATCACACCCAGATTCAACGACATCCATGTATTGATCAAAGGGAACAATACAGATAGTGCATCCATGAATGTCAGAGAAAGTTTCTCCATCATTCAGAACAACCACAGTAACAAATCCATTGGGAGCGCGAGTATCTTTCACAGTTCATTCTCCTCTACATAAATACCCCAACGAGGGCCACAACATTCACAATAAGCAGCAGTATAGAAAGACTGATTAGCAAGAATACTAAAGGCTTGTGTCCTACTCTGTGCAGTTACAGTAAAGTAAACAGGGCCAACATAATAGCCGCCACTATTGTTCTGCGTGAAAGTATAGTTCTTATAGCCAGCACTAGCCTTGCTTTGTGATTCACTTAGAAACATACTTGTACTCCACTACGACATTAGCACCATCGTGCGAAGATGCATACTGCATAGCATGACGATTAGCATTGTACTTGTTGTCATACATAGCCACACTAACACCATCAACCATCACATGATATTGATGCATAGTTATTCTCCTGTTCCAAAGACGATACCAGTAACAGTGCTATCCTTATAGAACACCATGATAGCACTCACAGCCTCATTCTCATTCACAGCATACACTAGATGACAGCACGACTCTTCATCACCAAAGATAACACAGATATCATACGGGTTCATTGTCATTACACATTCTCCTAGAAAGAAAGCAATCCCTAGCCTTGTCGAAACAAAGCACGGTCGAAACCTATTCGGGATTTACCAAGGTGGATACGAAAGGTATGCCATAGGTTTCCCTATAGCATACCAAAGTGTTTGGCGATTACACCTAACGGCATCCTATCGTTATGCTACGCTTACTCGTAATGCAGAAACATACCCCCAAGTAAGAAAAGGTATGGAAGGGTTTACTTATTGATGACATCCTCATTGTAGTCCTTGCTAACAAGAAGGACATACACACCAAGGATACCAAGCAAAGCGACACCAATGAGAAGGATATCAGACATAGCGATTCTTTCCCATTTGCCTGTATCGCATTCGCTTGTATTCATCATAGTAGTACGAACAAATGCCCACAGCCATCATGCAACAAAGATACAACACAACAAAGTAGAAGGCAAAGATCAACACAAAAGAAATGTATATATCAATATCTTCAAACATGGTAGTCACTCCTCTTTAGTGCGCTTGTTAGCAATCAGGATAGCCTGATTATTGTTCAGTTCACGAAGCCTAAAGATCTCATCCTCCATACTTGCAATGTCAGTACGGAGATTGTCGATGATAGTATCCTTCTCCTCAATCTCATTGTAATCACACTTCAACTTCTCACGATACCAATCAATGTCCTTATTCTTCTGATCAATCACCTCATAAAGATTGGAGATGATTTCATTCTTCTCCGCAATCTTATTATCCTTATGGCAAATGGTCTTATCACCATCCTGTACCATCTTAGTCAGACTAGAAACAGCAGCATCAGCAAACTTTACCTTCTCCTCCAAAGTCTTGATCAAAGACTCCTGACTATTGCAGAGTTTCTCATATCCCTCTGCAACTTCCACCAACTTGCGAAAGGAATCAACAGCATCCTCAAGGGTAGAATCCTTGAGAGTAATCCCGCTGTCACAAAGACCAAGCCAAGCCCTGCAAGCCTTGATAGTGCGACTGCCAAACATGTTAGTCAACCTTTCCGTAAAGAGGGGTGGAAACAATCTTCACAAGACAAACAACAGGCTGATGAGTGAGAACATCATTCTCATCAGTAGCCCAAGAGTTGAGGATAAAGGTGTTATCCCCAACGCTCTTCACACTAATGGTAACAGCATCTTCAATCCAACCGGGAAGAGTCTGACGGTAAGCATCAGAAATGCTTTCCGTGATATCATCAATGCTCGTCTTATTGTTACCAAGCACAACAAGGGGAGCAAAGTCCGCGTGTCCACGATCCTTTATCATTGCGACATTCAGCATCTCAAACCTTTCCCGGCATAGCCGGATAGAGGAAAGATATACCATAGGTTTCCCTACGGTATACCCAAAGGGGATTCGTGGATCATTTATTATTGATGACCTGAAACGGTACTTACATAGCACAGCCCCATTTATCTAGGGGGACTATGTAACTCATAGCCATGTCACCTAAAGGTTCATATCCACAATCCAAAGGTAGGCATCTTCCTTCCTACAAGTAACGGGCTTATAGTTCAAACACCAGAGGCTACCCGTAGCACATAGTGAGTATGTGTAATGTAATGCCCTACACACCGGACAACTAAAGTCACCAGTTAGAAACCTCGACAAACCCATTCTTCGCAAACTCAGCCGACACATTCTTTGTGACGCTCTTACTAACCTCCACAAAGTTGCTCTGCTTATTTGCGACATACCCGATACCGTCCGTTCCCCAAACATGCCCACCGGGAACAAGCCGCAGCAAACTACGAACCCTAGACAGGGCTTCGTCAAAGTTTGCGGGGTTCTTTACGGTCACGCTGATAGATCCCCCGGTAACAGCGCAGGGGTAAACATGGATAGTTCCCCCCATCTCTTTGATGGCGGAAACAAAGTTCGTGACGCATTCCTTGTGCTTGCTCATAGTTCCTCCGTTGTTAGATGCCGAGGTCGCAAAGATCGGAAACAGAAACCGGGTTACGCACAGTTTCCACGCTGATAGTTGCCCGATCCCAAGTAACCCGGAGCATATCATTGCCCGGATTCTTCGCGGTAAACATACCGCGCCTGTCCTTACATTCACGCGGAGCATCCCGCAGCCCATACTTGCGGAGAGCATTGATGCAATCCGCATAGGCAATGCCAGACTTCTGCGCCATATAGTCCGCAGCATAGGCGGCATCGGCTATAGTTCCGGTTTGCTTTGCGGTTGCAATCAAACCCTTCAGAAAGTTCTTCTGAAACTGATTCATGCTGATTCTCCGTAAAGAGTGCGAGCGGATAGACGCTAGAGCATACCCGTGAGGGTATACCCTAGCGTCCATCCCCTTGCGGGGATAGACGGGAATCCTCACGCCATGATAGCGGAGAGGATATCCGCAGCAACCGCCTTGCGCTTGGGCGCAGCCGCATAGGTGGTGGTATTCTCGAAAGAATACTTGTCGCCAAACCGCGCCTCAAGATAGACGCGGCAGTATTCGCGGTATTCCGCCGCCGCACCGTGCGGCTCCAAACCCTCTGCGGCATTCCCGCGCCACCGGAAATCCGCCGGGGCGATACCGTCATGGGCAAGCAGCAGTTCGATCATGCGGAAACCCTGCTCGATATTCCCCGAAGGAAGTTTGATCGGGTTACCGTTGTGATGCAGAACGAACGCCCACTTATCCATCAAACCATCGAACCCGCGGAAATCCACCTTGCCGGATTCCGATAGCCCCTTACCCGTAGCGATACGATCCGCGAACGCTGCGGAAAGATTGCACAGATCGGCCACCTTGCGGAAAGTCTCGTAAAGCATAGTACCCTTTCGTCAAACTTGCGAATCCGATAGCACCACGCTAGCGGCTAGGCGCACACTCCCCGCAGGAAGTGTACCCTAGCCGATATCCCCCGCGAAAGAACGCAGGGGATACCGGATGATTCTAACTTGAACGGCTAGCCTTACCATCGGCCAACCGTGCGCCGGATTGTTTCAAACTCGCGGCGCATACCCGTGCAATCCGCATCGGGCAAGCGAACCGAAACGCGCCGCGCCAACATCGGGCGCGTCGTTTCGATTCTCCCTGCGGCGTTGGGGTGGAAGGGTCTACGGCAGATTCCTGCGCGGAATCGTAGAGAATGTCGCGGCATCATCGTTCCATCATGGAACCCCGTCCCGGCGTTACCCTGCCGGGGTTTGGGATGCGCCACCCATGGCGCATAGAGCGATCCCCTACCGTAACCCCTTCGGCCATACTGCCCGCAGGGTGCATCCTCAAAGCGACCGGGACGCATCGGCTTTCCGCATAGGGGCCCAGACCTAACCCGGCAAACCCGGGGGAGGGCATTCTAGGGGACTCCCCCCGGCAATTCATGCACACATTGTTCCAAAGTCCGATAACCGACAGACGCGCCCCGGCGGTTACCAGACCCACCGGCTGCGGCAGGGGGGTAGCGGGGGTCAGGGGGGACCAACGGGGGGGGATACCCCTTCGCTAATTTTTGACCCCCAAGTCGATTTTCTTAAAACACTTACGCAAACCTTAAAATAGTTTGAAGGTTTATGCAATCCCCCAAAACACTTATGGAGCCTAAAGCTCTGCTTTGTTTCTAAGGGGGCTAGGATGCCTCAGGATTGATTATATGATTGAGGTCTACCCTGCGGTCCCCTTGGGGTCCGGGGGCAACCCTCCGGTCAATCTGGAGGGAAATCGACAAGGGATAAAACCGGGGGGTTAAACCCCGGAGTGCTTGTTACTATTGGGTTATTATTGTTGTTGTATTAACCGTGGTTAACAAGGGATACCCCTTGGTTAACTAAGAGTTAACCTAAGGGAACCTAGGTGTCCTTAGGTCTTAGCTAAGACTATACACAAACAATAATAAAACCTATAGGGGTTAACCCATAGACCAGCTAAGGGATAAACCTAGGTTATACTATGGTATATCTTCATTAGCCCCAACTATTCGGAATACATGTCGATAAAACAAATGGGGATACCTAGGTTTCCCTAGGTATCCCCTATAGATTACTGTAACAATTCTCCTAACCTACCAGATACACCCTTCTGGTCGTTAACCATAGTTTGTATCTGTGCCTTTAGTGGCTCACTAGGCTTGACTCTAGTTTCCTGTTGTCTCTTTAGTTCTGCCAGCTCCTTAGCAATGTTTCTAGGTGCTGTAGCTAGAGGAGTTACTTCAGCTCCACCAGCAGCCCTAGCACCTTGCTTCTTAAGCTTGGCATATGGATAAGGTTTTCTTTGGATTAAATCTAGATACTGTTGTACAGCACCTTTCTGATCCAGATAATCCATATCCTCAATAAACCGAGCTGGTATTGCTACGGTGCTTCGGTTAAACAGAGAGTTGAAAGGAATGATCTTACCTATAGCTGCAACGAACTTGGCAGCTTCTCTATCTTCCGCAGTAACTTGACCAACAAATTCAGATACTCCCATAGAGAGATCCTTGGTTGCTGAAGTAGCTGCATTGATACCAATGGATGACATGGGGCTACCATAGTATCTCCAAGTACCACCCGAGTAGGAATTAATACCACTCAGGATTCCTTCCAAGATACCGTTGGCTGTACCCATGATTGGAGCTGCTTTGATAACCCGGATAGCAAATGCTTCTGGGTTCTCTTCCATCTCCTGCATGATATCCTCTTGTTCACGACCAGCCAACCACTCACGGAATAGACCAATGATTGAATCGACTGTACCGAACAATAGCAAGTTCTTGACAATGTAAGTTAGAGAGTTCTCGCTTGCATAGTTCAAGAGAACACTATCCTGATAACCACGAATCCATGAGGTCAATGCATAATACAATCGACCTAGGTTTGTACGGGAATCAGGACTTGTTATTCTTGCTAGACCTACAGGTTCTGGTGATGTAGTTCTAACTACTAGATCATTTAACATATAGGAGTAAGCACTGATAACTTCCTCAAACATCTTAACATCATATCCATCAACTGGATTATTTCTGATAGTCCAATAAGCATCAACCATGCGGTCAATGTTAAAGTGACCATTAGAATCTCCAACTCTTCTGATTAGATATTCAAGATGTCTGATTCTTTCTTTTGAGTTTAGGTTGTAACGGAAGAACAGCATGGCTTCCTGTGGCTCAAAGCCAAAGCCCATTTCTCTGGCTTTACCAGCGAACTGTTTCCAGAGCTTACGCTCTTCGGTAGGACTTTGCTCAGCCGCAACAAGCATCTGATTCATCAGCTGTCGCATAGCAGGGTCTTCCATTGCATCCATTAGCTTCTGGATTCTACCCTTCTTGAAGTGGGACCAGACTCTGGCTTGCCACCTATGAAGGCCCAGACCACGGACAAAGTTGGTCATGGCTTGCAGAGATCCAATGGACTCAGCAACCCGCGCTCCAACCTCAAGACCACGCACACCTCTGTCTACCACACCACTTGGAGAAGTGGAGTCAATAAACTTGGTGCGGACCTTGTTATCCAACTCAAACGATCCATGAGCCATTTCTCCGAGGAATCGGGAACCATGTTCATGGCGGAAGTTTTCCATGTGATAGGCAAGAGTAGCTCCGTCTTGTCTCAACTGAGCACTCTTGCTAAATCTCAAGTCTCCCATAACTTCACGCAATAGTTTAATGATGTTACCGGGAATCTTGATTGGATTATGTTTCAGCATTTCTAGAACAAGTTCAGGCATTGCTGAGATAATGTATCCGGGGGATACCTTCATCTTCATCATTGCTAGGCTTGCTCTTGCACCCCACATTTCTTTATTGGGAATGTATGGCAGAGTGTCAGCATGAGTAGCGTACTCTTCACGGAGTCGGCTTACGCCATCCCCTAGTTCTTTAATACGCAATTCAATATTTGCTGGACTCCATCCAAGAGTTCTACCAAGAGATTCAATGTCCTGCTTAGCAGTTACATTCAACCATTCAAATACATTGATGATTGTGATTCCTTTTCTTCCCAATAGTCTATCCAACTCACGCTGGAATAGAAGTTCAAATACACGCCCCTTCATAAAGTAGTAATAAGACTCAGCCAGATTGGTACGCATAGTTCCCATAATAACGGGAGATGTGAGTACTTCTTCTGGAATCAAACCGGGAACTGCTAGAGCTACGGTTTCGTCTGTGCCTGTTTTCATTAAAGGACGGTCGATATTAGAACTTGTCTTGGAGTTGTACTCTGAGTAGTAACCTCTCTTGGTTTTGAAATCAAGCATCTGCTCCATTTCAAATTCAATGAGATCTCTTCCCTTGAGATACCTACGCCATTCTGGGTGATACATTCTAACATCACCTTCGATTGCTTGGAAGTACTTTAACTTATCTCCTTCACTAAGATCCTTAATAGTTTCGGGAAGACGGTATACCTTTAGTGTACCAGCTTCCTCCAGAATAAAGAACTTATCTGGTTCACCTCTATTAGCTAGACCAGCAAGAATGCTATCGGGATCAGTATCAATGGCATGGGTAATTCCAGTATCAAGAATATCCAAAGTCTCTCTACTGAATGTACCAGTTTCTACAGAAGGCTTAAACCGTCTGTCACCAGCAAGCAAGGCAGTGCCTTGGTGCTTGGCTGAAGAGCGTACATCCAACCAACCCATTACAATAATGGTATTGATGTCGAGAACTTCGTTAGCAAGTTTGCGGTTCTTACGAGCTTCGACAAGAGCAGCGATTAACTGTAGTCTCTCATCAGGACTCATCCTGCTTAACTTTTCGTGATCTAGCTGGACTGTTGCCCACTTCTTGGGATCAACAGGATTACCCATCTCATCGACAGTCTTTACCAATCCTGTCTCTGCTTCAAGATCAAGAATAACTTTATTGGTTTGTCTTACGACAGTCAATAGTTCATTGGCTTGTCTTGTAACATTATCAACCATAGACGCTGGCAAACCAGCTAATCCCGCAACATCACTAGTCAGGATGTCTTCTCCTCTTGACAGTTTCTGCCAAAGGATAGTCATTAGCTGTTGTCGTGCTTGCTGGAATTTACTTAGGTTGGAGTTTAGGATTGATTGATATTTACCGATACGCATGATAAGCATGGCTTCATCATTGGCACACTGAAGAGCTGTGCGGAAAGCTGGCTTTCCTGCCGCAGCCAAGTGACCTGTCTGAGCCTTAGTGTCATCAAACAATCGTGAAACAAATCTAACTTTTCTTTGCAAGCTTTGGACAGTTTTACCTGTCTGGCTTGCGCTGTTACCAAGAGTATTTCGTGACCAGTTCATTAACCGCCGCCACCAATTGGCAGACTCACGATTACTACCACCAAACACAGCACCAATCAAACTACTTTGTCGGAGTGGAACTGAAGGGGCTTGTTCAGCTGTATCAACAGCATTCTCAATAACACCCATACGATCTTTAAGATCTGGTGTTTCTGGTTTAGCTGTTGGTGTTGGTGTAGCAGCTGGAGTACCTTCAGGTTTTGCTGGTGGTTCAGGAGGATTTGGAATATCCGCTTCTTCCTTGTTCTTTCTAAGAATAGCTTGGATTCGTTTATCCTTGCTACTTAGATATGTGTTTTCACCAACTCGCTTGATTTCCAACTGCTTTGGAGTAATGTAGGGAATGAAGTTTTCATCTATAGCCTTGGCTGCATCTGCAAATATAGCAGCATCAGTCCTACGCTTATAGCCGGGTACTGTAGCCATCTTAGCAGCTTCATTAGCCCGGAGTGAGTCAACCTTCTGCCAGAACAACTTAATCTTTTCTTCGCCAAACAAATTAATGTTGGCTTGGTTAATCTCGTCATTCAATACGACAAACTTAGACCAAGCACTACGGAACATATCCGTATATGGTGGACCATCTCCCTTATCAAATTCTTTCATCTTA
>Ga0172373_10006525_pt1 | contig 15471 bp, 13 predicted proteins | sample Lak10m_2_FD_114546 | JGI IMG/M metagenome (GOLD analysis project Ga0172373, IMG submission 114546) | Freshwater microbial communities from Kabuno Bay, South-Kivu, Congo - kab_092012_10m | ecosystem: Environmental > Aquatic > Freshwater > Lake | place: Democratic Republic of the Congo...
GATTCATCCGTTGCAATTTATCGAGTTCTTTATGAAACATGCGTTCAACGTTTTCATCCCATTTTTTCGTTTCGGCACGTTCACGCATTTCTCGCACATCTTGTTCTTGTGGGTTGTCGCCTAGCTCATCCTGGATGGTTCGCATCTGTTGATGCAAGAAATATTCTCGCTGTTGTTTATCCAGATCTTTTCGAACTTTTGTCTGAATTTCATTCCGCATTTCAAGCATTTGCGCCTCTAATGTAAGGTGTTCAAGCACCATCATCACGCGTTTCTGCATATCCAACTCTTCCAACATTTCTTGCTTCTTGGATACATCTGCATTCATGTTGGATGAGATAAAGTTCACCAAAAATGTAGGGCTATCAATGTTGCCAATAGCAAATGAAGCTTCAGATGGAATATTTGGGCTATCCTTGATGATTTGAAGTGCCAAATCCTTGATGGTTGCAATAGAAACCAAAAACTCTTGACTCGTTTTATCGAATTTTTTCTCTTTTACCGGCTGAACCTTGGCTTTCAAATAAGGCTCTGTTTGAGTCGGTTCTATGATCTTAAAACGACGTTTTCCTTGTATGATGATTGTTGAACTTCCATCAGGCATTTTCAACAGTTTCACAATTTGAGCCACCGTACCAATGCGATGTAAATCATCGAAATCTGGATTTTCTTCATCCTGATTTACTTGAGAAACTACACCAATAATTTTGTTCCCTTTATTGGCTTCCTGTACTAACTTGATGGATTTATCCCGACCAACAGTAATTGGAATGACAACACCTGGAAAAAGTACATTATTGCGTAAAGGAAGAATGGGCAAATCTTCAGGAAATTCTTGTTTATTCATACTTTCCTCTTCTTCAGAGGTAATTAGGGGAATAAATTCGGCTTCAGCATCCATCGTTGGTGCCAATTGAAAAAAACCACTTTCAAACATATCGTTCATGCGCTATCAAACTAAGACAAGGTGTCAGCAAGTTAAAGCTACAACACCATATAACCTTGAAAATTCAAGGGCACATAAAAATTTCAATTGTTATGCCAATTGAAGCAGAACGGAAATTTTGTCAGTTTACTGTAAGCAAGAAGGATGGTAAGTCATGGCCAAATAATGCAGAATAGCCTCGTCCTCTGGGGATAATTTAATTCCTCTACGTTCCATCATGTTGTTCGCATATTCAATGGCCTTTTTGAACTTGAAAGAGGTACTTTGTTCAACCCCACCCCAGGTAAATGAAGGCACAAATTTGTCTGGAAACCCTGCCCCAAAAATATTGGTTGATACCCCTACTACCGTTGCCGTATTAAACATGGTGTTGATACCACATTTGCTGTGATCACCCATGCACAGCCCCATGAATTGAATATTCGTTGGCTCATCTTGCATGGTTTCGTAGGAAAAAGTAGATACATGACCATAATTGTTTTTCAAATTCGATGTATTGGTATCTGCACCCAAATTACACCACTCACCAATCAAGGCATTGCCTAAAAAACCATCATGACCTTTGTTTGAATAGGCTTGAAAAACTACATTATTTACTTCTCCGCCCACTTTAACATGCGGACCAAGCGTAACTGCTCCGTATATTTTAGCACCTAATTTTAGCGCACTATGTTCGCACATTGCAAGACCACCTCGAACAAGTGAACCCTCCATGATTTCAGCATGCTTCCCCACATAAATAGGTCCAGTTGTTACATTTAATACGGATGCCTCAACACGGGCACCTGGCTCCAAAAAAATCAGTTTCGGATCACCAATTACACGATTACTTTCCGATAAGGGCTCGGATGTTCTATTGCGCGTAATGAGCTCAAAATCGGCCAATAATATGTACTGATTTTTTTGATACAAATCCCATCTGGCCTCTAACAAAACAGGTTCTTTACCTGCATAATTAATTTTTTCCTTTCCTGAACCTTTGCGAGCAATCCAGACAGAACCGAACACTAGCTCCTGGTTATTTCCAAGTTCCTTCACAGCAGCTACCACATCAGCATTCGGTATGATTTGAGCATTTACATCAACGTGTTCACCATCAACAGGAGCAAACTTTTTTGCCAAAAAATCTTCGGTTATATACCCAATTTGCACCTCTGGAAGGAAAGCTTGCCAGCGTTCGTTATTGGTAAATATGCCGACGCGAAGATTACCTACTGGACGCGTTAATGTGAGCGGTGCAAATCGTAAATGCAAACCATTATCATGCAGATTAATGTTCATACCCAAGTGGTTTTCGTTTACTAAATATAAAGAGAATCAAGAACGTTAAAAAGCCATTAACAATCAATATCTCATTTCCAAAAGTGTAACCTCCAAACCACTGTTGTGCATACTTATCCAGGATATAACATGCGAGTGGAGCTACCACACATACAAGAGGAATTATGCTACTAACGGTTGAGCGCTTTGTTAGGATCCCAAATGCAAACAAACCTAATAACGGACCATAGGTATAGCCTGCAATAACAAAGATTAAATCAATTATACTTTTATCGTCTTTAAGTTTAAAGGCAAACACCAACAAGGTAAACAACAAAGCAAAACTCAAATGAACAATTTTGCGGGTTCGTGTTTCCTGTGCTTCATTCCTTGTTTGATTACGTTCGAATCCGAGAATATCTATGCAAAAGGATGCTGTTAAGGCCGTAATTGCTCCGTCAACTGATGGGAATAAGGCCGATACCAGACCAATAACGAAAATCACAAATATACCATAAGGCAAATGCTCTTGCACGATGGAAGGGAACAAATCATCTGGTAAATAGGTCAATCCGTGGCGTTGTGCATAGAGATATAACACGCCGCCCAAGAGCAAAAACAAGAAGTTAACGAAGAGCAATACAACAGCAAATGAAATCATGTTTTTCTGCGCATCCTTAAGGGTTTTCACACTGATATTCTTCTGCATCATTTCTTGATCCAAACCGGTCATGGTAATCGTAATGAAGGCTCCACCAAGAATATACTTTAAGAAGTAGTCTTTTTTCAGTGGATCGGTTCCCCACAATTCAGTTTTTCCTTGATTATGGAGTTCTCCCCATAGTTGACTCCAATCGAGCCCCATCATATTTTGCAATGCAAACAAACAAACAACGAGTGCAAGCAGCATAAAAATGGTTTGTAAAGTATCGGTCCATACAATTGTTTTTACACCACCTTTTAAGGTATAAGCCACAATCATAGCCATAATTAACAGAGTTGACATCCAGAAAGGTATTCCTATCTCATCAAAAACAAACAACTGTAATACATTAATCACCAGATACAATCGAACTGTAGCCCCTAAAGTTCTGGATAGAATAAAATATCCTGCTCCCCATTTATAGGCTAAAAAACCCAAACGAATTTCGAGATACCTGTAAATTGATGTCAAATTGTGCTTGTAGTAAAGTGGCAACAAGACATAAGCTACAACAAAATAGCCGATAAAAAATCCCATGACGAGTTGAAAATAATGCCAAGCTCCTGCACCCACCGAACCCGGAACAGAAATAAACGTAACCCCCGAAAGGGATGTGCCTATCATTCCGAAAGCTACCAAATACCAAGGACTTTGTTTATTACCCGTAAAAAAAGAAGCTGAATTGGCATTTTTTGATGTTGCACGCGCAATGAGCAACAAAGCAAAGAAATAAACCACCAAAACTGTGAGCATGATTACTGCTTTCATCGGTTACATGTTGATTTTAGACGTTATCTGAAATTCGGAGGCTGAAATTACAACATAAAACGATTTATCGCAAAGAACTCTGCAGGTGTTACATATTAATTCGTTTCAGGTTCTATCTTTGCACAAAGTATTTTCACCATGAATGAACTCTTTCAAATTGCATTAATTGTTTTGCCTGCTGGCGGTATATTTTATACGGCATATTTCTTCATGAACAAACAACTCGATCGAGAGAAGCAACACATGATGATTGAATTACGCAAAGAGCGTCAGAAATATTTTTTACCCAACCGGGTTGAAGCCTATCAACGTGCTGTTCTTTTTCTGGAACGCATTCACCCAAACAGTTTGGTCATGAGATTACACCAACCGGGTATGCCTGCAAAAGGATTTCAAGCTGATTTATTGAAAGCTATTCGGGAGGAATACGACCACAATGTTGCGCAACAATTGTTTGTATCACCACAAGGTTGGGACATGGTTAAAAATTCCAAAGAGGAAACCATTAAGGTGATTAACATTGCTGGAAACTTAATGGGACCCACTTCAACCAGTACGGACCTTTCTGCAAAGATCTTCGAGTTGATGCATGAAATAGGAAAACTTCCTTCGGAAATAGCTGTTGATCTGTTAAAAAAAGAATTACAGGAGTTATTCTAGGCTTAACACAAGGTTATTTTTAGGTCGTCTAATTCAATGACATCACCGGGAACCAACTTTGCGCGCTTGCGCGTTTCTACCTCACCATTTCGGATAACAACACCATCGTCTACGATGAATTTCGCGTGCCCACCTGTTTCTGCAATTCCGAGGACCTTTAACAATTGAATTAATTCAATATACTCCCCTTCTATCTTAAATTCCTGTTCCATTTCCTTTTTTATATGCATTAAACAGTTGGTCTGCTGCTTGAAAAGCGCTTATTTCTCCTGCTAATAAAGCCGCTTGGAGTTGCTGTATTCTGACTTTCATCGAAGGGGCTTCGAACAGATCTGCCATCAACTTTTCCTTGACACCCTCCATAAACCAATAATTATCTTGTCGTTTTCGATGCGCATCAAACCAACCATTAAGTTTGGTGGTATTCACAAAAGAATCGATAACATCCAATACCTCCACTAATCCGATTTTATCGATAGAAGAGCATGTTTTGGCTGGTGCAATCCATTGGCTTGATTTCGGAGGAAACAAATGCATGGCAGCAGCATATTCGCTTGCAGCTAATTTCGCACGTTTTAAATTGTCTCCGTCTGCCTTGGTAATCACCAATGCATCTGCCAATTCCATAATCCCTCGTTTAATTCCTTGTAACTCATCACCAGCACCGGAAAGCATCAACAACAGAAAAAAATCAACCATCGAGTGAACCAAGGTTTCACTTTGACCCACACCAACCGTTTCTACGAGTATCACATCAAAACCAGCCGCTTCGCACAAAAAAATCGTTTCTCGGGTTTTTCTGGCAACGCCTCCCAAGGTTGAACCAGCTGCTGATGGTCGAATGTAGACCTCTTTTGTTACCGCAAGTTCATTCATCCTGGTTTTATCCCCAAGAATACTGCCCCCACTTGTAGCACTGGATGGGTCAATCGCCAATACGGCCACATGTTTACCTTGTTCCACCAAGATTTTGCCAACGGATTCAATAAACGTACTCTTACCTACACCGGGTACGCCTGTAATACCAATACGGATGGCATTACCGACATGTGGCAAGCATCGTTGGATAAGGGCTTGAGCCTGTTGCTTATCTGATTCTAGGGTACTTTCAACTAACGTAATGGCGGCGCTCAAATCGGCAATATTTCCAGCACGTATTCCTTCAAACAACCCGTCAGCCGTACGATGTGATATCGTTTTCTTCCGCTGATTAATCCATTTGTCGAACTGCTGCTGTTCCATGTAAACAAATGTACATAATGTACCAGCAATGATACCTATGCAGAAAGTGTTTATTTTTGATTCCACATGAAACGGATCGGTTTACTTTCGGATACTCACGGTTATTTAGACCCTAAAATATTTACGCATTTCAAGGATGTGGACGAGATCTGGCATGCGGGTGATATTGGAAATTTGGAGGTGATTGAGCAATTGAGGTCATTTAAGCCCCTTCGTGCAGTTTATGGAAACATAGATGATCATACGATTCGGCTTGAGGTTCCAGAATTTAATCGTTTCTGGTGTGAAGACGTTGAAGTATTAATTACACACATCGCCGGGAAACCAGGAAAATATGCCAAACCCGCTTTCGAGGAACTGGAAAAAAGAGCACCAAAACTTTTTATTTGCGGCCACTCGCACATCTTACTTGTCCAACACGATCAACGCTATAAAATGCTTTGGATGAATCCTGGAGCGTGCGGTTTTAAAGGTTTTCACAAGGTAAAAACAATCATTCGATTTGCCATTACAGGTGACCGCATCCATGATCTTGAAGCCATCGAGCTTGGAAAAAGGGCCTGATTATACGAATCTTATAAATGTTGCGTTACTTTGTATGCGGATGAAACGAATCATAGGTCTATTTTGTCTTTTAACTGTGCAGCACGTGTTTTCTCAGACAGGTGGTATTCATGCTTTCCCACTTCTTGACTATGCGTTCAACGCCAGAAATGCAAGTTTGGCAGGTAATTTCATTACAGTAAAAGACCAAGATGTAAACCTGGGCCTATCGAACCCTGCCTTACTGAATGAGCGCATGCACAATCAAATCAGTGTAAACCAATCTTTGCATCCGGGTAACATTAATTTTGGTCAAGCAGTGTATGGATCCAAATTGAAAAAAGGTTTTCTGGTTGGATCGTTTCGTTATGCTGACTATGGTACCTTTCAACGTACAGAAGTAAACGGCATTGCTAGTGGAAGCTTTAAACCCTTTGAAGGTATTTTGGGTATTAGTTATGGCAAACAAATGAATCCTCGAATTTCAGTTGGTGCCAATTTCAATTTCATTTTTTCTCAATTCGATGGGTATACTGCTAATGGACTTTCAGCAGATTTGGGAGGAGCATACACTTCCGCTGATGAATCATTTTTGTTCACCGCACTGGTAAAAAACGCAGGAAAACAATTCAAAAGCCTTACACCCAATCAAACAAAAGCTCTACCGACAAATTTTCAAGTAGGTATTGCTAAAAAACTGGCACATGCTCCATTTCGTGTTTCCTTGGTCATGCATCACCTCAACCGGTGGGACCTCACCTATTATGACCCCAATCTAAAACCTGCCATTGATCTGTTAACGGGTGAAGAAATACCAGTTGAACTTCCGGGGTTCGGTGAAAAACTCGCCAGGCATTTCACTTATCAAGTTGAAATATTGGCTTCAGAATACCTGCATTTGCGTCTTGGATTCGACTATCAAAAACGACAAGAATTAAAACTGGAAAGTCGACCTGGAATTGCAGGATTTACAACAGGTATCGGCCTGCAATTCAAACGTTTTTCACTTGATTACGGCTTAATGATCTTTTCGAAGGCGGGTTCATCCAACACCTTTACGCTATCCTCCTCCCCATCCAATTGGCGTAAATAGCAGCTTACACCTCCAGTTACTTTTTTTATTTTCGGACTATACTTATATTCGCCCTATGGCAAAACCATTGACCATCGCAATAGATGGCTTTTCTTCTTGTGGAAAAAGTACATTAGCTAAAGCACTTTCTGCCAAGCTTGGTTATGTTTTTATTGATACAGGGGCCATGTATCGTGGGGTAACACTCTACCTTCTTGAAGAGGGTATAATCAATAAGGAGCGCTTTGCCGAAGAACAAATTGTGCATGAACTCTCATCAATTTCTATCCGCTTTGAGAAAAATGCACATACGGGAAAAAGTGACCTCTTACTTAATGACCGCAATGTAGAAAACTTGATCAGATTGCCTCATGTGGCTCAATTCGTTTCACCCGTTGCAACCGTCAAAGCCGTGCGCCAAAAGCTGGTTGCAGAACAACGCGAAATGGGTAAAAATGGTGGCGTGATCATGGATGGTCGGGATATTGGTTCTGTGGTTTTTCCTGATGCGGAAGTTAAACTCTTTATTACAGCAGATCCGGATGTCAGAGCACAACGCCGATTTTTGGAGTTAACTGAACAAGGTGTAGATGTTTCCTTCGAGGAAATTAAAGAAAACTTGCTGCAACGAGATCACATCGATTCCACTAGAAAAGAAAGTCCGTTAGTACAACCCGAAGATGCTATCGTAATCGACACAACCCACCTAACTCCAGACGAACAACTTGAAAAAGCATTGTTAATAATTGATCAAAAATTGATTCGTTCACACAAAAAATAATCAGAATTGCAGTTTCCTGTTTAATTTAACTCAAAATATAACTTTTTTTGTTAAATTTGCCTTAAAATCTAAGGCTATGAATTCAATTGGAAAAGTTACGGAAGAACTCATTAACCGCAGTCCGTTTTTGCGCGAAGCCATGACCGATGACCTCATCAATATTTCTGCATTGGCACGCAAACTGAAACCAGAAATTGAGGAAATCATCGGAAAAGAAGTCAAAGAAGGTGCGATTGTGATGGCAATTAAACGCATGACTCCGGGCTTATATCACCGATTGAATGTAAAGATCACCAATGTAATGGGTGATTTGGGAGATTTTTTGGTTCGTAGTAATTTGACCGATTACACCTATGAAAATTCGGAATCGCTCAAAGCCAAACAAACCGAACTCGTACAAGAAATCAACAAAGAAAACGATAGCTTCTTCACCATTTGTAAAGGTGTAACAGAAACGACGATTATCTTGAGCTCTACCAAGCGTGACGTAGTTGAGCGTATCTTCAGTAACGAACGCTTAAAATCACACAACATTGACTTGGCATCTGTTACCGTAAAACTTCCAAAAATCAACACTGAAATTTACGGTGTATATTATTATATCTTGAAACACCTGGCTTGGGAGGGCATCAACATTGTTGAAGTGGTTTCTACATCCAATGAATTTACAGTTGTTGTTCGTCAAGATGATGTCGATAAAGCATTTAAGATATTGATGCAACTTAAACGCGGTAATTAATGCGGTTTTAATTCACCCGTGCCGTATCGGTTATACAGTATAGTTTGAGGTGAACCGCTGTAATAGATATTTCCTGCCTCGTTAATTTCCGCTTTCAATATTTTCGGAGGTGCTTTCACGTAAATATCTCCTTGTGTATGAGAAATTATGGCAGCGCTGTCTGCTATTTCAAGTGCTGCTGCATTGCAGCTTCCATTACTTCGTATAACAACATTGGCATAATTTGTTTTTCCTGACAACGTAATGTCTCCCCATCCGTGACTCAAACTAGCCTGAATCGATTGGGAGAACAAATTTAAATTCACGGGACCTGCACCATCACGAACAAGTAAGGTAAACCAATCCGAATGAATCGCACCTGCTGAGGTTAAGGATTCTGTACCTTCAAAATGAAGATTGTACAAACTTGTAAAATGAACTTCTACCAGAATTTTTCTATCATAATCTCGCAAGAAATTACAGAGGTTATTATTTCGAATCGAAAGCTTATCGCCTTCGTAAGCCAAGGATACTTGTTCGACTAGGTTTTTACCTCCACGAATAACCAAGCGATTGGTTGAATCTTGAATCAAAATAAATGTTAACCTTGGTGCCAGATACAATTGCCCCACTTGATCGGTAAAAGGCACAATACGCGCTGTATCTATTCCAGTACCTTTGAAACAACGTCTATCGGTAGCCTTTTTACAAGAAAAGAGGCCAAGACACAATAAGGAGATAAAGAATACATTTTTCATTTGCGCTGATTAAAAGTATAACCAATTCCCCATTCGACATAATCCGCTTTTGCCCAATGCGATTTCAATACCACTTGAGTAAATAGCCCTGAATCAAATAAATAACGCATGCCAACACGGTGATAAAAAGGTTCGTCCGGCTGATATTTATCGCGCAAATAATACCCCATTCCCAATACATAATGAAAATGATCTAAGGGCAGTAAATACCCCAAATAAGCTCCGACCTGAACAATATCTATGGGTTTCTTTTCGATTTCGTCGCGATAATCCATGATGGAACCTTTGTACATGAGGTCCAACGCAAATTCAACACCCACCTTAGGTTTGGCATATTTTCTTGCATGCAAACTCAACGCCATTACTGGGTACTTCCTACCGCCCGTTGGAAAAACTTCTTTTATTGAACCAATAGCCGTTGCACCGATAAACCATTTTTGGTAAGTAATTTTTGAAAGCACTGAATCTTTTACCTGTTTCATTTCGTGCAGTGCACGACCATAACCGATGGAAAGGTAAGGTATATTAACCCCTAAATTGGGAACTTGATAAGACCCATTTGAAAAATGTGTTAAATCCATCCCGAGCGTAATTCTGTTTTTGCCGAACAAAAATGCAGCCTTCATCCCCAAACAAATTTGAGCATTTACATGCGAACTGATTGCAACGTTTTTTGGATTAAGGTGTTGGTCAAAAACCTTAGGGGTATACCCCAATCCTGCACCTAATTTCCCTGAGAGTTTAAATCTATTGCCGCGATTCATGGAAAATTCCGAAAAGGCGTATGCACCGGTAAATCGACCTAAAACCACATCATTTCCTACACTCCCATGAAAAAAGGTTACACCAATACGCGGATAACGATACGGTGCATGCCAAGCTTTAGCACCTTTTGTTTGTCCAAAGATTGAAAATTCGGAAGCAACCGCTTGATCTTGAGGCAAGTGACCCATCACAGCGTGGTGTGCTGCCAAAAAACCAAACTTCTGTCTGTACTCCATTTCCAATACAGGACGTTGCGCATGCAACAAACCGCACAAAAGTATTCCAACCCCTAGCAAGTAGTTTTTCACGGGTTAAATTTAATCAAATGTATATACCCCATCGAAATTTATGATCAACCGATAATGCTTAACTTCGATAAAAATTATGACTATGGATCCTCGATTACTCGCCTTCGAACGCTTGTTAAACATTATGGATGATCTGCGTGAAAAATGTCCGTGGGATAAAAAGCAGACTTTCGAAACTCTTCGACCATTAACCATTGAAGAGTTGTATGAATTAACCGATGCCATAACCGAAAAGGATATGGCTGCTGTTCAAGGTGAATTGGGTGATTTGTTTTTGCACTTAGTCTTTTATGCCAAATTAGGAAACGAAATCGGCGCATTCGATATTACGACCATACTCAATGGTATCTGCGATAAACTGGTTCATAGACACCCGCACATTTACGGTGATGTTACGGTACAGAATGAGGAAGAGGTAAAAGCGAACTGGGAAAAACTAAAATTAAAAGAGGGTAAAAAATCTGTATTGGAAGGAGTTCCTAATTCACTCCCAGCGCTTGTTAAAGCCACACGCATCCAAGAAAAAGTGAAAGGCGTAGGGTTCGATTGGGACAACCCGGAAGATGTTTGGGCAAAAGTTCAAGAAGAATTAGGCGAATTAAAGGAAGAGATCGACAAGCAATCAGACAAGCAAGAAGAAGAATTTGGTGACCTAATGTTTAGCCTGGTTAACTTTGCGCGTTTCTTAAACATCAATCCAGAGAATGCTTTGGCGCATACCAACCGTAAATTTGTAACTCGCTTCAGACTCATGGAGGAGTTGGTTCATGCTGATCAAAGGAATTTAACAGAAATGAATTTAACAGAAATGGACCACTACTGGGAAAAAGCTAAACGCAATTTACGGGCAAATAACCTTTAAGTCAATAATTCACACCTTTCATACACTTTTGTTGAATTTATAAAATACACCCCTTTAATTTGTGTATCTTCGAACTTTGCAAGAACTGTTATATGCGTTATTTATTCTTTCTACTTTTAAGTTGTTCACCCCTTTCTTTACTGGCTCAAGATTTTACCCTTCGCGGATTTGTGCTTGACAAATCTAACGGTGACGCTGTTTCGTTTGAAAAAGTAAAGTTGTTTCGTTCTGGCGACAGCAGTTTGGTTACAGGAGCATTGACCGATGTGAACGGATTTTTTTCCATGCCAAAAATCAGCACAGGTTCTTATTATATCAAAGTAGAATCAGCTTTGTTTTTGATCTTTCAACAAGCTGTAGAGTTGAATGAAAAATCAAGTTCCATCATCGACTTCAAGATTGAATTAGGAAAAGATGCGAGTGTAAAGCAAATGGATGAAGTCGTGATTTCAGCTGAATCCAAAAAGAAGAAAAATGAAGTTCAAATCTCTCAAATTAAGTTAGATAAAAAAGGGTTAGAACGTATCCCAAGCATGGGAGCTGAAAACGACATCATCGGTGCATTTTCAGTAACGCCAGGTGTAGTAACTACAGGCGACCAAGGAGGTCAATTGTACGTGCGTGGTGGTACACCGATCCAAAATAAGACGTTATTGGATGGTATGACTATCTACAATCCCTTTCACTCCATTGGTTTTTTCTCTGTGTTTGAAACAGAACTCGTGAAAAACGTTGACATCTATACAGGTGGATTTGATGCTAAATACGGGGGACGCATCTCTTCTGTAATGGATATTACGTACAGGGATGGAAACCGTAAAGATTTTGGAGGAAAAATTTCTACTTCACCATTTTTGGCAAAAGCTGTATTGGAGGGACCAATTAAAAGAAAAACAGATGACCTCAGTGCAGGATCATACATCTTCTCAGCGAAACATTCATTGTTGGATTACACCTCTAAACAGATGTATCCCAATGTAAATGGCGGTAATGGCTTGCCATTCAACTTTACTGATTTATATGGAAAAATGACCTTTAACAGCAAGGGCGGTTCTAAATTCAGTGTGTTTGGATTTAATAATTCTGATTCTGTTCATTACAGCGTTGCAGATTTAAGCTGGAAAGCAGCTGGTGGAGGTATGAACTTTTTATTGATTCCGTCAAGTTCATCAGTCATGATTAAAGGACATGTCAACGGGAGTAATTACGAAACACGTTTCACGGAAACAGCAACGGAACCACGGTACAGCAAAATTGGCGGTTTCGACTTAGGATTTGATTTCACCTACTTCTTGCCGCAAGAAAGTGAAATGAATTATGGATTCAACTTCTCTGGATTCAATACCAATTTTGTTACTTACAACGAAGCTAAGCGTCTCATTCAGGCCGAGAACTTCAACACTGAAGCCAATGCTTATTACAGTTTACGCCTCGTACGTAGCCGTTGGGTGTTGCAGCCAAGTGTGCGCGCTCAAGTATATGCATCATTGGGTACAGTCTCTATAGAACCCCGCCTAGCAGCGAAGTTCAACGTTTCTGAAAATTTCAGACTTAAATTTTCCGGAGGTAAATTCTCTCAAAACTTTACCTCAGCTTCTTCAGATAAAGATGTCGTGAACCTGTTCAATGGACTCCTTTCTGCACCAACCAATGTGCAGGAAACGTTTGTAACTCAGTTTCAACAAACGGTTGATATATCGAATGGTATACAATATGCTTGGCACGGGATTGGCGGATTTGAAGTAGACGTATTCAAAAACTTCATGGTAAACATCGAAGGGTATTACAAATACTTCAATCGATTGAGCAACATTAATCAAAACAAACTCTACGAAGATTTGGCGCAATTTGCGGACATCGCTGATGAATTCAAGAAAGACTTTATCATTGAAGATGGTGTAACGTATGGGGTTGATGTATTATTAAAATACCAAAAAAACAGGTTGTTCTTGTGGGGAGTATATTCTTACGGGCACTCTACTCGATGGGATGGATTCACCTTATATAATCCTGTTTTTGATAGAAGACACAACATCAACTTAGTAGGTTCGTATGCCTTTGGTAAGAAAAAAGACTTGGAGTTAAATGTGCGTTGGAACCTTGGTTCTGGTTTGCCATTTACACCAACAGCTGGCTTCTATCAAGGAAATAACTTTTCTGGTGGTGTTACCTCAAACGTATTAACTTCCAACACCAATACGATTTCTACATTATTGGGCGATTTTAATTCGCAGCGACTTCCTTACTATCACCGCTTAGACATCACGATAAAAAAGCAATTCAACTTAAAGAATCAAGATGTTGTTGAGATGATAGGTAGTGTAACCAATGCTTACGATAGAAATAACATATTCTATGTGAACAGAACAACGGGCGAAACCATTTACCAGTTCCCCTTGCTCCCAAGTTTCGGAATTAGTTATAAATTCTAATTAACGCTTCCAAGCGTTGAGGGCTACTTGTTGTCCTTCGGTTGGGGTATCCACAGGTTTTGCAGTGTATTCTGCATAATTTACTCCAGTATCTTCCGGTAAAGTCAATTCGATGAGTTTACCTGCTCGAATGATGGTTAATCGAATTGGTTCAGATTCGAAATAAGACAACCATTTATCTAACTCTCCTTGAATCACATACTTGTTCACTGCAACTACTTCATCACCAACTTGTATTCCGCTCAGGTCAGCAGCACTTCCAGCTAAAAAATGACTCACCACCACATGCTGATTGGAAGAAACTGTTTTCATGCCCAATCTGCCCGCCGCAAACGAACGCACCGGCTCCTGACACAATTCCATACCCAGATAGGCTAATGCATCCTGAAGAATTTGTTCATATCCCTTACATCCCGACACATACCTGTCAAAAAAGTCAGTAAAATCAATACCAGCAACAGCTTCCAAGGTGGTTTTATAATCTGCTCGAGACACTCCTTTTCCTTGTTGTGCAAAATCGAGGTACAAGCGTTTCATGACTTCATCCAAACCAAACACATTATTGGTAGCCCGCAAAAGCATCACATCCGTTACAAAGGCCAATAAACATCCTTCGGTATAAATAGATACTTTTCTGCCCGGCACACCAGGGGTATAACCATCCAACCAGGTATCAAAAGAAGATTGCGCAACAGAATAAGTTAAGCGCGCTGGATTATCGAAATGCTTTTGCAACTGGCCATTAAATTCATTGAGGTATTGTGTCATCGTAAACACACCACTTTTCAACAAAAACAAATCACCCATGTAAGTGGTTACCCCTTCACAGATATACCCAAGTTCAGAATAATTTTCTCGTGTAAAATCATACGGATACATTTCAATTGGACGAATGGCCTTTACATTCCAAGTATGATACAATTCATGGGAAGAAATACCTAACAATTCTTTATACAACAATCCGAACACTTCGTAGGATGGCCCTAAAGTAATCACCGTAGATTTACAATGCTCTACACCGTGATACGCTCGAATGGGTAAAATCTGAATTAAAAAATGATACGTTTCAGAAGGAAAATTGGTGAATTTTTCGATTTGACTGGCCGTAAACTTTTTGAAATCGACAAGTAAACGATCCCAATCTGGTTTTACCTCTCCGTTGAACCAGATATAAAATGTCGTTTGATCAATCTCATACGTTTTACACTGTAAATAAGCCGAACAAATAAAGGGCGAGTCAGCTAGCTCATCAAAGTTAGACGCTTGCGCTATTCCGTTTTCAAATGGCATTGAACCTGCATATTGCCAATCTGAAGGCAGTGATACATGCAGGGAGATGGGTTCATTCGCTTGTTCCGGATCAAATACGCAACAATTAACCGGGTTAACATACAATTGCTGTTGATTCACAAAGGTTGAACCGGCATTGAGTTCTGCTGCATAATATGCATACTCAATTCGAATGGAGGCCGTACGTGAAGTGTTGATTTTCCAGCCGTCTTTAACAAACTTAGTTGATTCAATTACCTCATTATCTTCATCGAGCACCTTAAACCCCTTGATGTTCTTGGCGAAATTACCGAGTTCATATCTCCCCGGTCTCCATGCTGAAATACGAATCGTAGTTTCGTCTTTTGGAGTATCCATCTGAAC
>Ga0172373_10006527_pt1 | contig 15469 bp, 10 predicted proteins | sample Lak10m_2_FD_114546 | JGI IMG/M metagenome (GOLD analysis project Ga0172373, IMG submission 114546) | Freshwater microbial communities from Kabuno Bay, South-Kivu, Congo - kab_092012_10m | ecosystem: Environmental > Aquatic > Freshwater > Lake | place: Democratic Republic of the Congo...
CATGACCCTACGTTGACTTTGCAGTTATTGGCGCCCCCGGTAGGAATCGAACCTACGACCTGCGGTTTAGGAAACCGTCGCTCTATCCACTGAGCTACGGGGGCGGGGGATGGTGCGAAATGTGGTGCGAAATTCACACCGCATGTCGCGTCATCTGTTGCAAGGTTACTAGCGACAGCCAAATGCCGGAAGAAAACAGACCAAACTTCCCATAGGGATGGCAACATCTGTGCAATTTCCGAGCACAGACGCGTGAAATTCGCGTCTATTAATTAGGTACGAGATACAGAACCGCGATTGGGTGGTTCCCATTCACCGAAGTACCGCGAGAGGTCTCCCCCGGTTCGGTAATGCCACGCCAACAACGCGGTGATGCCTTGGTGTATTTGATACCCACGTAATTGCAGTTCACGTCGTTCGAGACCGACAGCGCGTAGGCGGCGACCAAACCACTTTTCTTTCATGTGGTTATGCATTGACTCTGTGTCTTCACGACCACCGAACAAACGACGCCAATCAACATCGGTGGGTGGAATGGTTCGCAGAGCTCGCGTGCGTCGCTTTCCTGTTGCACGTTCATCATCGGTGCTCGATTGGCGAATCAAAGTTGTCATTCCCTGCATGTGCGGACTCACCGCTTCATGTTCTGGGATACGCCAATGGCCATACAAAGTGGTGCCGCGTCGTTTTGTTTGCACCCGCTCTAGTGGCTGCCACATTCGTCTCCCGTCAATCACCATTTGGATACCGGGAGTTCCATCGAATGCGGTAACTGGCAACGTGACTTCGCGTCCAGTTGCTTTGAATGTGTAGGTACCGAGTGGAACATGAGCGCGCTTGGCTTTGTTTGTAAGAGATGTTTTTGTCAGCACATGTCGACCCGCGTCAAGGATGCGATCATGATCGACGGGGTGTAGCGCCATGTCGTATCCCACTCCCCGAACTTCTTTCACCTTGCCGAAAATTGGCAGCACCATGTTGGTGAACACACCACCATCACCAATGCCGTCAGGTTTGAATTGCGCATCAAGAATCACGCGTTCATGTGAGTGTTCAGTTCGCACGAGAGCACTCACCCAATAGTTGCCCGGCAGTTGCGTGTCGTCGCGGTAGCGCACCGCATCAGGGTCAAAGCGGCGATGAATGATCTCTCCAGTTTCGGGGTCAACCCGCGTTCCTGCGATGTTGGAGTGATACAGCGATTCCAACCATGTGGCGTCGCCATAAATCATGTTGTGATTCGATGGGTGCGTCAGTGAATCATCATCAACAAAGCAGCCAATAAGGCGCGCGATCTCAAGTTGTGTTTCTTGGCAATGTTCGCGTACACGGTCGATGTAGCAAAAGATGTTGTTGATGAGGATGCGGCGGCCACGGTTGTACTGATCACGGCTCAGTGGCGTGTCTTCTAGGCGGCGAGTTGGATGATATGGCCATGCCTTCTCTACTTCATCTCTAAGAATCCCCCACACGCGATGGTTGTCCAAAGAGCGGAACATTCGGCGCACCGATGATTTCTCATGCAGCATCACATCACTCATAATCACCGAATGAATTTCGTATTCACGTGGTCGCCCTGGCCCCACGCGAATCTCTAATTCCTCTGCGATTTCTTCTGCAAACTCCCACATGGGCGCATACGTTGCGTATGCAATGAAATAGTCAAGATCACTCAGGTCAAGCGGTGATGTATGGGTGCGGCGCTTACGCCCAGCATCACTGCTTCCTGCCCCCTTATGGCCATCAACACGATCAGCAATCGAATAGTCAACGACGGCATCCATCTCAGACACAGCAATAGGGTCAAGCCGATAGGTATGCGCCCTCTGTGGTCGCCGCTTCTTAGCCACTACTTCGTGACCCACCACTCATAACGCAGCATTCGCGCAGTGGCATCAAGTGAGTTGTTGCCCAAGAACAGTGCAGCAGCTTCGAGGCCCTGTGATTCCAGAACAACCGTTGCTGCACCAAGGCGAATTGACTTTGCAGTGACGCCAGACCCTGAGCGGAATCCAGTCATGCGCATCACGTTCATAAGGCGCGTGTTCACTGTGCGCGCAACATTCTCGGTTGTCACGAAGTCAGCAACTGCCAACCGTTGTTCGCCCTCACGGTAGTTTTCACTGAGAAAGAGAGCGATGCGGTTACATGCCCATTCCGTGAGCACTGCAGTTCGTGGATTCTCTCCGTGGAAATAGACAACTTTGTTTGCGAGATCAACATCACATGCACGCACCAGCCCTGCATCTTGCGCTGTTGCGCCTGACATGCTGAATGCGACCAATAAGTCTTCGCCAGTGCTGATGAGTGTGCTTTCCACCATCGCCACGACTGAATCAAGTTCCAATAGATTCAGTGGCCGTGGTGACTCTGGTTCTCCACGCAACACTGTGTCGCCGCTGAGGTCAAAGCCATCATTGAATCCTTCTGATCCCATGACCATTTGAAAGAAGCGATATCCCCATTGGCGATTGCCTGCTGTTCGTGGTGATACTTGCGCATAGCCATGTTTCGTTTTTCGAGCTGACCACATGTGTTGCAGAACATGATCAACAGTGATTTCATCGAGGAATTCAAGTCCGTGGGCTTTCAGGTCTTTCTCGAAATGAACCAGTAACCCATGTAGTTTTCGTGCTGTTCCTGTTGGCGCCGGATACGACGACTCAATCAAAGAATGCACCAACACAAATGCGTCATCGAGACGCTTGCGCTTATCGCGGACCATCTTTGCTCCAACGGAAAGGGCGACATTCCTGTTCTGGGCTTTGGTTAGATTTATCCAGAAAATCTTTGTTGTTTCGGTCTGACTGTTGTGCCCGGTTCCAGTACCCTCTATCTCCCGGTTGCTGTTGAACAGTTCCAGTTGTGTGGGGGGATGTTCCGGCAACGAATTGCGTTGACGATGAAACATTATGTGGAACCCAAGTATGACATCTGTTTGTGTCCTGGGGCGCAACTCCTTCAACTTTTTTTCGTCGCGATATGTCAATAGATAAGCGCTTCTTATTAATAGCTATTTCTATTGACACTTTGAAAAATTCGAACACTGTTAATACCATCACGTCAGAACGGATACTCATCAGCCTCACTCACATCACACGAATCACTAAACGGACACATTGTGCAATGCTCGCCACCTTGCACCACTACCCCACGGTCGTTGCGTATGTCTGCAATAGCTTGTGTTGCCAACTGCGTGCGTGCAATTGCGATCTCAAGCCAGTCGCGTTCAACATCCATGCCGATGCCTTTGCCCGACTGCAAACCCCACACAACTAGACGCTGTGGTGGGCAGCCGGTTGCAATTCCGTGCACCACCGCACCGAGAGCCATTTCCTCAAGATCACGCTGTGATGGACTGTGAGAAACAAACCGCACAAGTACTGCGCCCGGCCAGTTCACTTCGATACCCATTCGATGGTCTCCGAAGGTCACGTCAACTGTGTCGACGGAGTAGACCACATCGCCGATGGAGATGTCTTCCAACACCGGACCGACGGTCACTTGAGTACCGTCCACAATCTGTGGCCATGCTTCCAAAAGATGAGCAATAGCCATTGCCAATTCGCCCTCGAGTTCAGCGCGCGCAAACTCTGTCTGCAGAAACAGCCACGTTGCCGTCAGAGGGTCGAAATTTGCCTCTGTCTTTAAGAACCCACGAACGAACTCCATTGGCTTGGGCGCCTCGCCAATCACGGCTGCTTCGAGGTATTCCTTCGCCACCCGAACAATGAGGTCACGCCGAAGAAGGAATACGTGAGCGGGAATCTCGGTGGCTACTTCCCGCCCCTGCCACAACCCTCCACAAGTGAGCACCTCGTCGATGTTCGCCTGACGCAGGGTCAAACGCCCCACATCGTCGGGGATTTCCTTCCGGATTCGTGCAACGGTGACTGTGCCCCACCCCTGCTGATAACCCAATGGTTCCAATACTGGAATCACTAGTCCTGCCAATTTTTCTGTCATACAACCTCCAAGGTCTGCGTATTATCTATCGCAAGCATAGAGGTGCGTATGACCTATCGCAACTTCTGAGACACCCATTTCCTAAGATGGCGATGTGGGGAAAAAAATCGACTTGGATTACCTAGTGGGTGCAGCCGAGATAGCTCAGCGCTTGAAGGTCAAAAGACCCCACTTGATCCATGACTGGAGACGGCGCTACACAGAATTCCCAAAGCCAGTCGTGGAGCTCATTGGCATCTTGTTATGGGATTGGCGGGACGTCGAAAAATGGGCGCGGGACTCCGGCCGTCTCTAACGCAAATTCACAAACCAAGCGGACGGCGATTCTTAGAGAGTTCGGCAACCCTGGCCATGGTCTTGACCTTCGTCTCCAACTCATTGAAGTCTTCTTCACTGATGAACAGGGGAACGTAGGACTGCCCGTTATCACTACTTGATGTCGCGTCCTCACACCACTGCACAAGGCGGTTCCACTTGGGTACGACATCGAGATCCTGAAGACCCTTCGTCTCGATGATGTAGATCTGCCCACCGGCGTCTCTGACGATGAAGTCCGGATAGTAGTGAGAGATCTCTCCTGAGGCCGTGATGTACTCCATGTAGAAATGGACACTTCTCGTGTTCTTTGCAAATGCCTGGACATCCTTTGCCGAGTCCAGGAACTGAGCGAATCGAAGCTCAAGGTTGGAGTCCCCGATGATGCGATTGAAGACCGTCTTCTTCGAGACGACGTATGACTGGTTGTTCACCACAACCGGTCTGGTCTTCGAGAGTTTGACCTCGCTGATCACCGTCGACGTGCCAGCGTCAACAAGCGTGAGTTTGTTGATGGCGTCAGCGAACGTTTCAAAGAGGTGTCTACGTGGTCCAACTTCGGACAGGTTTCGAAGTGTGTTGAGGTCTTCAAGATCCACTGCCGCCGTGAAGAGCCGTGTGGAGATGTACTCCTTCAACTTCTCGTAGAGCGTCGGTGCGCCGCCAACGAGGCGCATGCGGTTCATCAACTCGGTTGCGAGATAGGCCAAGACCGCTTGTTGAGTGGGGATGATCTCTTCGCCGAGATCGGTCGTCCAGGCTGTCTTGTCGGTGTCAAGGTCGAGGAATACGATCTCGCGCTGCTCGTTCTCCGTGAACGCCCGCAGCTCGAATCCCCCCAGAGGGAGCGATGCGACATCGAGGTCTTGGAGATTCTTCATCTGCCGTTCGATTCGACTCGAGAGTTTTGGCAACGCGATGTCGAGTGCCTCGATGTCCTTCTCGGGGTCCAGATTGTCAACTTCGACGAGTAGCGGCTTCTTCGGTGTTGTCTTCGTGCCCATCGGGCTGTGTTCGAGTTCGACACCTTCTGCCCGTACCGACTCGACGAACTCGAGGAACGCCGGGGTTCCTACGACAGACACGTACTCGACCATTTCCGGGTCGCTACGGAACATGCGGCGAAGGCCACGGCCAAGGGTCTGTTCCGGCAACACGCCACTCTTGGCGGTGTATGGGCGAAGCCCGACCATCGAGATGACGTTCTGCACATCCCAGCCTTCGCGAAGCATCAACACAGATACGACACAGAGATAGGGACTCTCGTCAGAATCGACCTTGCGGCTTGCTTCGCGAAGCTCTTCGAGTTCCTTGTCACCGGGCTTGCCACCGAGATCGCCGTTGGCCTTGGTGTGAATGGTCAGCACCTTGCCGGTGAGATCAGGGAACTTACGCTCGATGTAAGCGGCGACCTCGTCGGACTCGGATGTTGTGGTCGTCATTACGAACAGAACAGGCTTCTTCCCGCACTTCTCGAGGTCCTCACGTCGCTTGGCCCACTCGAGGTAGCCGAGCTTGATGTGATCCGCATACCTCTCCGCCACGTTGTCAGATGGTCTCTCTACGAGCTTGGCGCGAGACGGTTCATCCGGCACGACCGGCGTCTTCACAACACCCTGACGAATGGCTTCAACCAGCGGGTACGAGCACACCGTCTGGGCAAAGACTGCGCCGTTCTGGTCCTTGGGTGTGGCGGTCACATCAAACTGGGCCGCCAAGCCGTGTCCGGTCCGTTGGCGCATACGCGCGTCGATCCCCTGGATTGCCTTGAACCACGCGAGGCTCTCGTCATGGATGTGGTGTGCTTCGTCGTTGAGAACGACAAGACTGTCGATGGCACGCACGACGTCACCGAGGTCGAAGACCTTCTGGGTGGTCTTGGCAATTGGCTTCTTGCCGAGGAAGAAGTCAGTCAAGTCCTCGTCATCAGACGATGCTCCCGGTGGAGCCTCGAAGACGCGGTGGATGTTCGTCAGGAAGATGTTTCCTGTCGACGAGACAACACCCACCTCGTCCTGCACATGCAGGGTCACCTGGAAGTCGCTCGTCCAGTTGCGGCCCTCGTATCCATTGGCAGGGAGTACCGGGTCTGAGGAGAAGATTTTGAGTCCCTGGAAGTCGTCGAGAAGCCGGTCGAGAACGATGATGTTCGGAGCGATAAGCAGGAAGTTCGTCGAGAGCTGACTGTCTTCTTCGTAGCGGCGGTGGAAGTACGCCCAAGCGATCAGGAGTGAGAGGACCTTGGTCTTGCCAGCGCCGGTGGCGAGCTTGAAGACGTAGCGCGTCCAGTTCTCAGGAAACATCTTCTTGGACACAAGCTCCGATGAGTCGTAGCGCATCAAGCTGTACGGGTCGCGTGCCTGCTCGTGTTCGTAGAGCCAGATCGCCGTCTCGACTGCTTCACGTTGAGCGAAGTAGTAGCGAAACTCAGCCATTGAGCCGTCTGCCTGTGGAAGAAGATGCGGCGCGCCGAACCAGTGGTTGAGCAATGCCCGCGACGTCTCTGAGACCCCTTTGTACCCTCCGAGCCGCCAGTCGTGCACGCCGGCGCGGATCTCAGCTACCAGCGGTGGGATGAGCTTGCTCGCGTCTTCGAGTTCGAGTTCCTCGGTTCCGGGGTACCACCTGTGGGCCGGATCAATGACCGCGTACGGATTCTTCGGGAAGTCTGCGCTGAGTGCCATCACTTCACCTTGATCTTCACAACCTTGGTGGTGTCGTTGCCGAAGACATCAACGACCTTCACTGCGATCTTGTACTCGCCCGGCGTATCGTAGGTGTGCTCGGCGGACGTCGTCTTGAGTGTGCGCTCATTGCGGGTGCGGAAGTCCTGCCACTGATTCTCGAAGATATACCGGCCTGTCCACACTTCGCGGATCTTCCCGTCTTCTTCAACAGTCATGATCTCCTTCTGCGACTCAAAGTCGAAGTCGACTGCCCAGTAGTCGATCCAGTCTGTCCATGACTTGGTCAGAGTCTCTTTCTTGATCTTGCCCTTCTTGTCCTTCGACACCCGGACAACTTGCCCGCCGTCGATGACGACGCGTGATCCGCCATTCTTGAGACCAGCAGCGGCAGCGTCGGCATCCTCCTGCGCATAGAAGACCCCGAAGTCAGTCAGTTCTACGGTCACTGGACCCTTTTTGTCCTGACGTGGCTTCACTTCGACGTAGCCCACGTCGAAGAACTTCACCTGCCGCTTGGCTATCGCCCGACGGTCGAAGACGTCGTTGGGGATGTAGCGGAGCGTCAGGGTGAGACCCTCGTCTTGGGCCTCATCGGCCATCGCAGGTTTGATACCCATCTCGAACTCAAAGCCGAGAATGTCCAAACGCGTGATGCCTTGCTTCTTGGCTGCTGTGATGGCCTTACGTACGTCGCTCTGCGTGACCGGCGCATCGAGTGGACCTACGAGCACACACGCGTTGTCCTTGACTCCGTGAAAGCCTGGGAGCTGCTCAGAGCGCGTGGCGCCGTAAGCCTGAAGCACGAGGTTTAGGAACTGTTCCTGACGCTGTGTGGACTCTGCTTGCCGCTGCTCCTCGCTGAGGCTCATGTCCACGCCAGCGAAGTACTGACGCTCGTACGAACCAAGATTGAGAATCTCGAAGGCCCGGTACGGCTTGTCATCCTCCGCAAGGGACCTCTGAACCTCGATTAGACGCTTTCTCGTAGTGTGAATGGCGAAGCGACCCAAGTCGGTGCCAATCCATCGTCGACCAAGTTTCTCTGCGACCGCCATTGTCGTTCCTGAACCGCCGAAGAAGTCCGCGACCATCTCACCCTCGTTGCTCGATGCCTTGATGATCCTCCGAATCAGGCTTTCATTCTTCTGTGTGGCGTATCCGGTCTTCTCGTTTGAGAATGACTTGATCTGAATGGAGTCCAGACTTTCTTCGCCAGTAAGTTCATGCTCCATGGGACTCGCGTTCCAGACGTCCTCGATTGGATACCCCTTGCCGGACGGAGGATTGCCATCTCTGCGGACGTAGTCCTTTGGGTACGGTATGTACTCCTTATTGAAAGTGAAGTTCTCGGGATCCTTGACGTAGTACAGGATTGTGTCGTGGTTTCTGATCCAGTTGTTTGCGGCGGACTTGTACCCGGAGACCCAGCCAATACGCCACACGATTTCTCTTTGAAATGAACCTGGACCGAAAACTTCGTCCATCAGGAGCCGCACATGCGATCCAACTCGAGCATCAACGTGGACATACATGCTGCCGTCTTGTGCGAGTAAGTCATACATCAAGCGGATGCGTTCGTACATCATCGCAACGTAGGAATCTCTTCCGCGTCCCCAAGTATCGCGGTACGCAATCTCCTCAACAACGGATGGCGCCTTGGTCACGTCTTGCCCACCAATCTCAACGTCGAGCGAGAAATCTGCTCCGACGTCAAACGGCGGATCGATGTAGATCAGTTTGAGACCACCTGCCTCTTCAATCTCCTTACGCAGAGGTCCGTTTGCGAGAGACGAAAGGATGAGCTTGTTGTCGCCCCAGATGAGTTTGTTCGTCCACCCTCCAATCTGCCTGCCAGTGGCGTCGTCGATAGAGAAGAGCGTGGGCCGTACAACGGTCTCTGCTCTCGGTTCGTCGATGTGTTCGATGCTCTGAAACGGCAGGACTACTCGCTCGACTTCGCTTGTCTTGCCTGGCCAGATGAGCTCAGTTTCAGGAACGTCGTCAAAGAGGCTCGCCCGGTATCGGGCGGGCAGCGTCTGACCTCGCTTTAGCAAGTTAATTATTTCTTCGAGTTCTTGCTCGTTAAATTCCATCTACGTTTCCAAATCATCGACTCTTTTGGCGGAATTGATTTCTGCTCAAGACGTTATGTCTCACGAATGCCATCAGCCTACGTCAAGGGTGTGACGTGCTTGCCAGTTGCACCGCATCACAAGTCAGCCCATAAACGTTCAAATTCAGCAACAGCTACTTCATTCGATAGTGCAGCGGTGTACCTGGCCACCATGGCTCCGCTTGACCAGCCAGCGATCGTGCGTACCGAGACCTCGGAAACCCCGTTTCGCAGGGCATGAACTGCCCAACCTCGGCGCCATGCATGAGCGGGTGGGGCATTTAAGCGTCTTAAGACAGAACGAATCCCGTCAGATGTCAATTGGGTTACAGACCCTGTAGTGCGTTCTTTCAAGAAACCCTTTAGAGCCTCGATTGCAGCCGGCGATAGCGGCACTGTTCGAAACTTTCCGGTCTTAGTAACAGGGATGGTCAGAATGCCTGCCGCAAGATCAAGGTGTTCAACCTGCGCTCGGGCGATTTCAGATCGTCGCATTCCGGTGCACCACAGCAACTCGACAATCACTGCATCGCGTGGCTGGCTGACTCGCGCTCGCGCAGACAGGTATTCATCATGCGTGACGGTGGTTTGTGGGCGAGGCCGTTCGACAGCAAGGGGCACATCGTTCCACCAGTTCATGCAATGGTCTCCCCTTGCATCAAGCCACTTCGCAAACCGACGTAGTGCACGGGCCTTGTATCGCCTGCTGGGTGCTGTGGGGCATTGTTCCAACCATTGCTTTGCGTTCATCGCCGTTGGCTCAGGGAACAGTGTGAGAAAACTCTGTAAGTGCCGGACGTATTCTTTGGCTGTTTTGGGAGCCAGGCCAGCGAGTCGCCAGTCGAGTTCAAACTCGTCGAGTAGTGATTTCCAATGTGGTGTTATGTGTTTGGTCATTGCCTAGTCGATAGGCAACCGCCTCCTATTTAAGGAGACAACTTTCAGTAAACCTAAATCTCTACAGCTCAAGGCCTGGAAGCACCCACTGACTAGCGTGAGAAGATAGTCGCTTATTGGGTCAAGGCAGACGCCTGACCAGAGGAATCTCAGGAAGTTGGAACATGCAAGCCAAGGATTACACAGTTGACGACGTCTTTAGAGAGGGTCAACTTCTTGAAATCCCCCTATATCAGCGGCGCTATATCTGGGATCTTGAATCTCAATGGCAACCTTTGTGGACCGATATCGAACGTATTGCACTCCGTGTTCTTGCCAACCCCCAAGAACACCAAAGACCATATTTTCTTGGTTCTGTAGTAATCCAGCAACGGCCAAACGAACCAGGCGCAGTACAAAGACGCACCGTGATCGATGGACAACAGCGCCTTACCACATTGCAACTACTACTTGATGCAACCCACGCCGTTTTGATGGAGTACGGAATTAGCGAAGAGGCAGAACAGCTGGACAGCCTAATTCGTAACAAAATTAAAAGTGCAAGACCGCCATTTGAGAAATTCAAAGTGTGGCCGATGAACGTTGATCAAGCGGCATTTGAAGAAGTCATGACGGCTGAACCTCCGGTTGACCACAAATCACTCGTGCACTCAGAATCTCGTTTTGTGAGAGCTCACCAATTCTTTACGGAACAAGTTCGTTCATACATCACCGAAGCCGGTGAACAGCTCCAAGAACGGCGAGCTGAAGCTCTTGTGATTGCAGTGCGCGAAAGTCTGAAGCTTGTTGTCATCAGTCTTGAACAATCTGAAGATCCTCAAGAAATCTTCGAAACTCTCAATGCTCGAGGTGTTCGTCTTACATCCGCTGACTTAATTAAGAACTTTCTCTTTCAGCGATTACTAATGGAAGGCGAAGATGACTCGGCTGCCTACAGCACCTATTGGCAGACATTTGAATCACCCTTTTGGGAACGTCTAATCAGCAAGGGACGCTACGTCGAACCCCGTTTAGCAATCTTTCTGGGTCAGTTTCTTGTATCTCGAGTTGCGGAAGAGATCAAAGTCGAGAAGGTATTTGACCGATTCAAGGTATACGTCGAAGAAGAGACAAACCTTTCCACGTTGGACGTGCTGAAGCAGATTCATGCAATGGCCAAGGTGTACGAGAAAATCATCGAAGCCTCAGAGAGACCTGAAGGTGCTCTTTCAACTGTGGAACGTTTTGTTTATCGAGTCAATGCGATGGACACAGAGACGGTAAAGCCAGTGCTTCTTCACCTGCTTGATCCATCTCTGCCGGCAATACCGGGCGATGAAATCGACAAAGCGATAAATGCGCTGGAGAGTTGGTTAGTTCGTCGAGCAGTCATCCGAGCAACTAGCAAGAATTTCAACAAGATGTTCCCACAGTTGGTCGACGAGTTAATTGCCAATCCACGCTCTACCGCTGGAAGTTTTGTGGAGTCTTTCTTGAGGCAACAAAATGCAGATGCAACGTATTGGCCAGACGACTCGACAGTCAAAAAAAGCCTCGCAACCTTGGGCATTTACAGCACCCTTACCCGAAGCCGTTTACGCATGATTCTCGAAGGAATTGAAGATGAGATAAGGAATCCTGTCGGCGAACACGCAGCTACTCCGCAGCAATGGTGCGAACGAGGACGTCTCCAGGTTGAGCACGTGATGCCCACTGCTTGGCGAGCAAATTGGCCACTTGCTGACAGTGAGACTGAAGATGCACGCAAGGAACGAATCAACCGAATTGGAAACTTGACCCTTCTCACACCCACCAAGAATGCCGCCGTAAGTAATGGCCCGTGGTTTGGAGATAATCCAAAGAAACATAAACGAGCGTTATTGAGTGCCAACACGACGTTCTTAATGAACAGAGCTCTCGTCGATGAAACTGGAACCGATGGCTGGACAATTGCACAAATTGATGAGCGGAGCGAGATCATGACTGAACTCTTCCTTCGTGTTTGGCCAGCACCTCCGGGACACACAGTGGATCCTCAGACAGATAGCCGGACAAAAACCGAGACAAAGGCATCGGTAAGCAAACTTCTTTCGGGTGGAATTATTGAGGTAGGAACGATCCTCGAATTACGAAAAGGATTAAGCGCAGGCAAGACAGCGCAAGTGATGGAAGACGGATCGCTTCGCCTAGAAGACGGATCAATTCACAAGACTCCTAGTGGAGCAGCAGTGCATATTCGTAAACGCTCTGCAAACGGTTGGGTTGAATGGGGCCTCTTGGGTACCAACCTTCGTCTTAGTGACCTTTGGAATGACTTTGTTGATCGTTTCAGTGGCGAAGCAGAAGATGACGTCGATGATTCGACTGATGATGAAGAAGCCGACTAGATAGAGAGCGAAACCTCGGACCCGTCAGGCATCTCTCGAAGAACCCATTTCTGATTTATTCTGAACATGTGGCAAAGCAAGCGATAGCCGAAATCTTCATTGATTTTGAAGGCAATAAGGACAAACCCCCCACTTTCCTGGGAGTCCTCGAACGGGCGGCTGATAGCGAGATCTTTCGACAATACATTCTCGAGGATGTATTCGCCATAATGTCGCCATCTGATCAGCACCAGCAATTACGTGTTGCGTCGCTAGGGAAAATACTTGAAGACATTGATCTCCGGTATGGCCAGAACTCTGTCATTTACGCCTGGTCATCTCGCGAGCAAACCGTCATAGATGAACTCCTCGAGGGCACTGCACTTTCCGCTCAATGGGCACACCGGATTACAGATGCAAAACAACTGGCAAAACGCTGGGCGCGAGCCACATTCCCAAATCACCAATTCAAAAAGACAGAGTTCCGTGGCCGCCACACTCTTGACCAGTATCTAGACCTAATCGAATACACCGTCCCTACTGTTCAAGGAGCAGGCAAGACTGGGGAACGTCTGAGATCTCTTCGTGAAACGCTCGTCAAAGGTCAACCATTTGAATCCTGGCCACCCAGCAAGAAGAAGTACTGGACAAACCTGCTCGCACACAACAAACATGATTGTTACGGAATGATGGCAATAATCGACAGAATCGCTGCAGACTCAAAGCGCTGACCCTCAGTTCTCATAATCGGACTGCTACACCTCCCAACTAATCTTTGCAACGGAGCAATTACTTAGGGGGCATTCCATGAAATGGATGGTGGAAATTAACGATCTTGATGCAGTGCAGGCGCGCGCAATTGAGAACATCATTGATAATCAAGATGAGAATCATTGGGTCAAGGGTTTCGCTGGGTCAGGAAAAACAATCGTGCTTACCCACGTTCTGAAACGCCTTGCAACCGCTAGACCACCCGTAAAAGTTTGTTTTGCAACCTTTACCCACGCACTCAAAGATCTCATCGAATCCGGTCTCACAGAGACTGAGCTCAACAGGATAGATATTTCCACATTCAATGGCCTTGGGAAAATGCGCAATGACTACGACCTTGTGGTAGCGGATGAAATGCAAGACATACCAAGTCGTGTGCTTCCAACACTTGCAAAGAAATCAGACGTTCTCGTCATAGCTGCAGACTTAGACCAATCGATTTATCGTTCGGCCTGTTCGGTATCTGAATTGAATGCGGCTATTAAGCCTGCCAAAGAACATCAACTTCGTGAGATTCACAGAATCAATGAGAACGTCTTTGAGATAGCAACATCTGTGTACACAGATGCAAAAGTCGTCAGCCAGACCACTGTTCGCCAAGACGATGAACAGGCACGCATGTACGAAGGTGTGTCCATGCGTGATGAGTTCGTAACAATGTATGAAGAAGCAGTTCGCGTATCCGCTAAAGAAAGCCCCAGTGCGGTTCTGCTCCCCAGCAAAGCGCTTCTCGACAAGTTCATATCAACAATTGCAACAGCTAATTCGTATGCCGGAACACCCCCTAGTGTGAAAGATAGTGAGCGTCCCGAGATTGGCGAACAAGCCGATCCGTTTAAGGAGATCAACGCCTACCTGAAGAAGAACAAGTCACCTCTGCAAGTCTTTGGTGGAGGTAGTGGCTCGTTGTACGACAGTGATACCAAAAAGATGGTCTACCTCATGACGTACCACAGTGCGAAGGGACTTGACTTCGCGAATGTTTTTCTTCCACACCTCACCGAAGACGTCTCATTAGAACCGATGAAGGGTGCCTCGGACGACCAGGAAAGGCGACTTTTCTTTGTTGCAACCACGCGAGCCCGTGAGCGCCTATACCTCTCGTACCATGGCGAACCCCATAGATTTATTGAAGAAATACCTGATTACCTTCTTGAAACCTTCAATAAACAGAAACGCAACTACTGACAATGACTCAATCTGATGAACGCCAAACATTGCTTGCAATTAATTCAACCGAATGGCTGAATCTTTGTGCGCGTGGTTCAATCCGCATGAGCAGACGGCGCCCCATCACAGTTTCCACACCAGCTTCTGAACGAGAGATGGAGAAGGTATTCGCCTCTGCTCCGTTTACAAAAATAAGTTCCTCGGTAGATCTTTTCGTACTGGTGATTGATGAAGAGTGGGCCAAGTCAAAGCGGGGCCACCGTTCCTACCCCTCCGAAATTTTGCAGCTGAATCTCAGAGACGTCAAGGGTCATTATCCCGTTGCTCGCGAGCACTTTGAGTATTACAACAGCATCGGAAGCAAGTGCGGCGTCTACCTTGCTGATCCAATATTCGAACAGGCTTGGGTTTACTGGATCACCAACGAAACAATCAAAGCTTCATGTGAAGCAGCAGAGTATCTACAGCGCGCGCTCAACATTCAGCCATCATCGGAGTCCAAGAGGGCTGACAAATACAAGTGGGAAGATATTGCCCGCCTTGTTCTTCGCCCGAACGAGTCGATTAAAGCGAAACCAGCTCATTTAGAAACTCTTCTTAGCAATCTCCGCAGAATCGCTGATGCTGTTTCTTCAACGCGAGATACAGAACAGTTTTACCTTGCATGCGCCATCGAGTGGACAGACATCAGAGTCAATAAGGACCCGATGAAGAAGAAGGCCACTAGAGACCTACTGGTGGCAGCGTTGGCGAACGCAAAAGAACTGCCCCTGGGTGCGCCAAGTGAGCAAACGTCCACTGCGCTTACGATGCTTGCCGAAACCTTCCCAAAGGCTTTTACCGATGAACTGACTCCAATGACAGTTGCGCACATTGTGCAGCTGTTGACGGAATCTCGCACAAAGAAGTTGAAGCCGGAGACTGTCAGCAGAATTTTTTACTCGCTTGACAGCAATTCTTCGTCAGCAACCGTGGTCGCCTTTGTGCTCGCAACCTCACTTGGGATCGAACTCACTAACCAGTTGATTCTTGCCACCACCCAGGTGAATCAGGTCCCTATGAATTGGGACCTCCCAATCTGACCGCCTCCCTATTAGGAAGATGTCGGGGGTTCGAGTCCCTCAACGCCCACCGAAACAGTGGCGCGCGCCGTCACTCGCGGCCGGACACGACCCACACTGCAGCCGTGCTCAACGCGAACACGA
>Ga0172373_10006528_pt1 | contig 15469 bp, 14 predicted proteins | sample Lak10m_2_FD_114546 | JGI IMG/M metagenome (GOLD analysis project Ga0172373, IMG submission 114546) | Freshwater microbial communities from Kabuno Bay, South-Kivu, Congo - kab_092012_10m | ecosystem: Environmental > Aquatic > Freshwater > Lake | place: Democratic Republic of the Congo...
AGCTTGGAGCCCAGCGCGCGACGCACCACCGCCGGACGGCCCTGCGCCAGCATCGGCTTGTGGACGTAGAACTCGTCCGGGTTCACCGCCCCCTGCACCACCATCTCGCCGAGGCCGTACGAGGACGTGATGAACACCACGTCGCGGAAGCCCGATTCGGTATCGAGGGTGAACATCACGCCGCTCGCGCCGAGGTCGCTGCGCACCATGCGCTGGACCGCGGCCGACAGTGCGACGGTCTCGTGCTCGAACTTGTGGTGCACGCGGTACGAAATCGCGCGGTCGTTGTAGAGCGAGGCGAAGACGTGCCGGATCGCCTCGAGGATGTTGTCGATGCCGCGGATGTTCAGCATCGTTTCCTGCTGCCCGGCGAACGAGGCGTCCGGAAGATCCTCCGCGGTGGCCGAGGAGCGCACCGCGAACGACGCGCCGCCCGCCTCGGCCTCGAGCTGGCCGTAGGCCTCGCGGATCGCGGCTTCCAGGTCGGCCGGGAACGGCGCGCCGGCGATCCAGCCGCGGATCTCGGCGCCGCCCCGCGTGAGCGATTCGATGTTCTCGGGATCGAGGGTCTTCAGGCGCTCGGAGATGCGGCGATCGATGCCGTTGGCGGCAAGGAAGTGGCGGAAGGCTTCGGCCGTGGTCGCGAAGCCGCCGGGCACCCGGATGCCGGCGTCGGCGAGGCCACCGATCATCTCGCCGAGGGACGCGTTCTTGCCGCCGACCTTGTCGAGGTCGGTCATGCGCAGCTGGGACAGGCGTTCTACGTACATGCGCGCGATCTCCGTCGGTAGCCACAGCGGGTTGCCGCAGCGCGGCAAAGACCGTATTTTATCGCCATGCCGAGCCGCCGCACCGTGTTCTTCGTGTCCGACGGCACGGGGATCTCGGCCCAGATGCTGGGCCACAGCCTGCTGACCCAGTTCGAGGGCATTGCCTTCCAGCAGGTCACCCTGCCCTTCATCGACACCGTCGAGAAGGCCGAGGAGTGCCGTGCCCGGATCGACTCCGAGGCGGCCAAGGGCAACGGCCAGCCGGTGGTGTTCGCGACGCTGGTCAACAACGACGTGCGCGACACCCTGCGTGGCGCCAACGCCGTGTTCCTCGATTTCTTCGAGACCTTCATCGGCCCGCTCGAGGACGGACTCGGCATCAAGTCGAACCACACCATCGGCAAGTCGCACAGCGCGCAGGACCAGGGCCAGTACCACCATCGCATCGAGGCGGTGAACTTCTCGATGGCGCACGACGACGGCGCCTCGCACCGTGAACTGTCGCAGGCCGACGTCATCCTGGTCGGCGTGTCGCGCAGCGGCAAGACGCCGACCAGCCTGTACCTGGCGCTGCAATTCGGGGTCAAGGCGGCTAACTACCCGCTGATCCCCGAGGATTTCCAGCGCGGCTCGCTGCCGCAGGTGCTGAACGGCTACAAGGCGAAGCTCTTCGGGCTGTCGATCGCGCCCGAGCGCCTGCGCGAGATCCGGCAGGAGCGCCGCCCCGACAGCAAGTACGCGGACCTGGCCAACTGCCGCTACGAGGTCGAGCAGGCCGAGAAGATGATGCGCCGCGAGAACATCCGCTGGATCAACTCCACGACCAAGTCGATCGAGGAGATCGCGGCGACGATCCTGCGCGAACTGAAGATCGACCGCGTCGTCTACTGAGCCCGGCGCCGGGCCGTTTCGTACAGGCAGATGGCGGCGCAAGCCGCGACGTTCAGCGACTCCGCCTCGCGCGCCATCGGGATGCTCACATGCGAGGACGCGGCACCGAGCAGGTCCGCGCCGACGCCCCGCCCTTCGGCACCGAACAGCCAGCCGGTGCGTCCGCCGAGGTCGGCTTGCGCGAGTCCAATCCCGCCTCTCGGCACCGTGCAATGAACCTTGCCACCAAAGCGCGCCATCGCCTCGAGCAGCGAACGCGCCTCCTCGATGCGGATACCGGCGTGCGCGCCCGCCGCCGCGCGCAAGACCTTGGGCGACCACGCGTCCGCGCATCCCGGCCCCAGCACCACGTCGCGCACGCCGAACGCGAGCGCGGTGCGCAGGATCGTGCCGAGGTTGCCGGCGTCCTGCAGCGCGTCGAGAAACACGCAACCCGGCGAGGCCGCGAGGTTCGTCGAGGAGACCGGGATCTCGATCTCGGCCAGCACGCCCTGCGGCGACGGCGTGTCGGCGATGGTCTTCATCACCGCGTCGGAGACCAGCACCGGCTGCGCCACGCCGAGCGCGCGCACTCCAGGCAGTGCGGCGGCCGTTTCCGTGAGCACCAGCGCCGCCGGCGCCCCTCGCGCGCGCAGCCAGCCCTCGACGGCGTTCAGCCCCTCCAGCATCGCCCGGCCTTCCTCGCGGCGCGCGCGCGCATCGCGCACCAGGCGCTGCCAGCGCTTCACGCGCGGGTTGTCGCGGGATTGCAGGATGGCCATGGCTACAGGGCGCAGGTGCGGAAGCCGGCGAACACGTCGGCGCGCTCCGCGCGAAAGAAGTTGCGGTAGGTCGACGAAGCGATGCGTGGCGAGGTGGTGAACGCTCCACCGCGCAGCACGCGATGCGTGCCGAACCACGGTTCGGAATACTCCTTGTACGGATCGCGCTCGAAGCCCGGATACGGCAGGAAGATCGTGGAGGTCCATTCCCAGCCATTGCCGATCATCTGGCGCACGCCCCACGGGCTGTCGCCTTCGGGGTGATCGTGGATGCTCGCGGGCGCATCGGCCTCGAGCCGTGCGCGCGCCGGTGTCCAGGGTTCATCGCCCCACGGATAGCGGCGCTTGCGCAGCGTGCCCGGCTCGCAGCACGCGGCGAATTCCCATTCCTCCTCGGTCGGAAGGCGGCGCCCGGCACCGCGGCAATAGGCCTCCGCCTCGTGCGCACTGACGTGCAGCACGGGTTCGTCCTCCGGCAACGGGATCCAGCGATCGAAGCGGCGCAGTTCCCAGCCTGCGGCCACGCGACGCCAATAGAGCGGCGCCTCGCGCCCGGCCTCGCGCATCGCGTTCCAGCCCGCATCGGACCACCACTCGCGCCGGACGTAGCCGCCGGCTTCGACGAAGTCGCGGAACTGCGCGCAACTGACCGCGGTGCGCGCCATGCGGAACGGCGCGACGGCGGCCGGATGCGCCCACTTCTCGTTGTCGAACGCCCATGCGGCGTCGGGGGAGGTGCCGAGGAGGAATCGGCCGCCCGGAATGTCCGCATCGCCCTCGATCCGCGACCCGGCGAAGCGCCGGGCGGACGCTAGCCTGGGCGCATCGTAGCCGAGCGTCTGGCGCGTGTAGTGGAAGGCCTCGGCGTGCATGTCCTCGTGCCGCACGGACAAGCCGGCGAAGTAGAGGTCGTCCTCCTCCGCGCCGCGCCGCAGGCGCTCCTGCACCCTGGCGAGCACGTCGTCGCGGTAGGCCAGCGTGGCGTCGAAATCCGGCAGCGGCAGCGACCAGCGACTCGCATGCGCGACCAGCGCCGAGTTGTACAGCGCGTCCGCACCCGGCAGAATCGGCGCCGAGCGATCCGGCGCATCGCGCCCGGCCGCGACGCGACGCAGGCACCAGTATTCGTGGAACCAGCCCACATGACCCAGTTCCCAGCGCGGAGGATTGACGACGACGAGGCGCGGGCCCCACTCGCGCTCGCCGCGCAGGTCGTCGGCCACCAGTCGCGTGCGCGCGCGCGACTGTTCGAGCGCGACGGCAATCGCGGCAGCATCCATGCCGCCGAGTCTATCCAAAGCCCCGCGCACTGAGAACCGCGTGCGAATCGCCCTCGTCACGCCGGCCAAGCCCGGTTCCCGCGCAGGCAATCGCCACACGGCGCTGCGATGGGCGGCGATGCTCCGTGCCGCGGGCCACCGTGTCGAGGTGATGACCGAATGGTCGGGACAGGGCGACCCCGAGTTGCTGCTCGCCCTGCACGCGCGACGCAGCCATGCGTCGATCCGTGCGTTCGCGCTGGCGCATCCATCGCGCCCGCTGGTGCTCGCCCTGACCGGCACGGACGTCTATCGCGACATCCACGTTTCGCCCGAGGCGCGCGAATCGCTCGCGCTCGCGACGCGGTACATCACCCTGCAGCGCGAAGCGGCGCTCGAACTCCCGAGTCGCCTGCGCGCCAAGGCGCACGTGGTCGTGCAATCCTCCGCGACGCGCCTGCGCCATCGCCCCGTCGCACGCGCCTTCCGCGCCTGCGTGATCGGGCACCTGCGCGAGGAGAAGGATCCGCTGCGCGCCGCGCTTGCCCTCGCGCAGGTGCCGGCATCCCTGCCGATCGAGGTGGTGCAGGCCGGCGAGGCGCTCGATGAAGCGCTCGCCCGCAAGGCCCGCGCCCTGGAGCGCGGCGAAGCGCGCTACCGATGGCGGGGCGGCATCGCGCACTCGCGCGCGCTGGCGCTGATGGCCTCCAGCCACGTGCTCGTGCTCAGTTCGAAGATGGAGGGCGGCGCGAACGTGGTCTCCGAGGCCTTGCGCATCGGCCTGCCGGTGATCGCCTCGCGCATTCCCGGCAACACCGGCCTCCTCGGCCGCGACTGGCCGGCCCTCTATCCGGTCGGCGACGAACGCGCGCTCGCACGCCTGCTGTCGCGGGCGGCCACGGATGCCGCGTTCTACGCGCGCCTCATTCGGCGCACGGCGGCGCTGCGGGCCATGGTCTCCCCGGCGAGCGAGGCGCGGATGCTGCTCGCCGCGGTCCTCGCTCAGCCGCCGAGGAGGCGCCGCACGGGCGCGAAGCTGCGCCGGTAGATCTCGCAGGCGCCATGGCGCTCGAGCAGCGCCAGGTGCTCCGCGGTCGGATATCCCTTGTGTCGATCCAGCCCGTAGGCCGGGAAGCGCTCGTGCAGGCGACGCATCTCGGCGTCGCGTCCGGTCTTGGCGAGGATCGAGGCCGCGCCGATCGCCTCGTGGCTGCGGTCGCCGCCGACGACTGCGCGCGCCGGAATCGCGAGCCCGGGCAAGCGATTCCCGTCGACGAGCGCGAACCCGGCCGGTGGATCCAGGGCCTCGACGGCGCGGCGCATGGCGAGGAACGTCGCCTGCAGGATGTTCAGCGCGTCGTTCTCCTCCACGCTCGCGGACGCCACCGCCCACGCGATCGCGCGCTCGCGGATCAGCGGCGCGAGCGCGTCCCGGCGACGCTCGGAAAGCAGCTTGGAGTCGCGGATGCCCTCGACCGGGCGCGCGGGATCCAGGATCACTGCGGCGGCGTATACCGGCCCCGCGATCGGCCCGCGCCCCGCCTCGTCGACGCCGCAGGCAAGCGGCTCAGGCACGCCCGGAGGCCATCACGCGCAGCACCGCGTCCGCAGCCTTCGACGCGGTGTCCTGCCGGAGTTCCTCGTGCATCGCCAGGAAGCGTTCCCGCTGGCGCTGCTGGCGCGCAGTGTCCTGCAATAGCGAGAGGAGCGCCGCCGCGAGCTTCTCGGGCGTCGCCTGCTCCTGCACCAGTTCGTCGCAGAGGAACTCGCGTGCGAGGATGTTCGGCAGGCCGATCCACGGCAGGTAGAGCATGCGCTTCATCAGCGCCCAGGTGACGGGCGACTGGCGATACGTGATCACCATCGGCGTCTTGAAGAGCGCGGCTTCGAGCGTGGCGGTGCCGCTGCCGACCAGCGCGACGTCTGCGGCCGCGAGCGCCTCGTGCGAATGCCCGAACATCAGCGTCAGCGGCAGCTCCGCGGCGCCGTTGCGATGCAGCGCCGTCTCGAACAGCTCCTTGGTCTGGCGCGACGCCATCGGTACCACGAAGCGCACTTCGCCAAGGGATTCGTGCAGGCGCTTCGCCGCGTTGACGAAGTCGTCCGCCATGTAGTGCAGTTCCTGCCGTCGGCTCCCCGGCAGCAGCGCCACTAGCAGCTTCGACTGCGGGAGCTTGAGCGCCTCGCGCGCCGCCGCGCGATCGATCGCCAGCGGGATCACGTCGGCGAGCGGATGGCCGACGTAGGTCGCCGGGATGCCCTCGGCCTCGTAGATCGGCGCCTCGAACGGGAACATCACCAGCATGTGCGACACGGATTTCGCGATACGCTTCAACCGCCAGCGCCGCCACGCCCACACCGAAGGCCCGACGAAGTGCACCGCCGGAATGCCGCCCTCGCGCAGCTGGCGCTCGAGCTCGAGGTTGAAGTCGGGCGCGTCGACGCCGATGAAGAGCGCCGGGCGCTCGGCGAGGAAGCGCGCGGCGAGCTGGCGGCGCACGCCCATGATCTCGCGGTAGTGGCGCAGCACCTCGACGTAGCCGCGCACCGACAGCGTCTCCATCGGGTAGAGCGACTCCACGCCCTGCGCCATCAGCTTGGCGCCGCCGATGCCCGAGAACGCGAGGCGCGGCTCGCGCGCCTTCAGCGCCGCGACGAGGTGGCTGCCGATCAGGTCTCCCGAGGCTTCGCCGGCGACGATGCCGGCGCGGATCGCGCCCTGCGTCATGCTCCTACCGCAGCAGGCCGCGCGTGGAGGATGCGAGGAACGCGACCAGCGGCGCGATCTCGGCGCACGTCGCCGCCTGCGCCTGCAATTGGCTCCGGGCTTCCTCGAGCGGCAGCTTCGAGCGATACAGCGTGCGATAGGCGCGCTTGATCTCGTTGATGGTCGCGGGCGCGAATCCGCGGCGCTTCAGCCCCTCGCTGTTGATGCCGTAGGGCTTGGCGGGATTGCCGGCCACGGTGACGTAGGGCGGCAGGTCCTGCGGCAGGTAGGTGCCCATGCCTGTGAAGCTGTGCGCGCCGATGTGCACGAACTGGTGCACCAGCGTGGTCGCACCGAGGATGGCCCAGTCGCCGACGTGCACATGCCCGGCCAGCTCGCAGGCATTGGCGACGATGACGTGGCTGCCGACCTGGCAATCGTGCGCGAAATGCACGTAGGCCATGATCCAGTTGTCGTCGCCGACGCGGGTCGCGCCCGCGTCCTGCGCGGTGCCGCGGTTGATCGTGACGTACTCGCGGATCGTGTTGCCGTCCCCGATCTCGACCGCGGTCGGCTCTCCCCGGTACTTCTTGTCCTGCGGCTCGGCGCCAATCGAGGCGAACTGGAAGATGCGGTTGGCCCGGCCGATGCGCGTGCGGCCCTCGATCACCACGTGCGAGGCGATGCGGGTGCCCTCGCCGACCTCGACCTCCGGGCCGATGATCGAATAGGGCCCGACCGACACGCCGGCGGCGAGCTTCGCCTCCGGCGCCACGATCGCGGTCGGATGGACGCTCAACCGCCCTCCCCGACGCCACGCACGGTGCACAGGATGTCGGCCTGCGTCACGACCGTGCCCTCCACCCGCGCGATCGCGCCGAACTTCCAGACGCCACGCTTGCTGCCGAGGATCGTCACCTCGATCTCGAGTCGATCCCCGGGCAGCACCGGCTTCTTGAAGCGCGCGTTGTCGATGCCGGCGTAGTAGTAGACCGAGTTCTCGTCGGGCTTCGCGCCCAGCGTGCGGAAGACGAGGATCCCCGCGGCCTGTGCCATCGCCTCGAGGATCAGCACTCCGGGCATGATCGGCCGCCCCGGGAAGTGCCCCTGGAAGTACGGCTCGTTCGCCGACACCGCCTTCAGCGCGACGATGCGCTTGCCGGGCTCGACGAGCTCGACCCGGTCGATCATCTGGAACGGGTAGCGCTGCGGGAGGTGCGCGAGCACCTGATTGACGTCCATCTCAGCCATCCTTGCCTCCTCCAAGCTTCTTCTCCAGCGCCTTTACCCGGCGCGCGAGCGCGTCCAGGCTGCGCAGGTGCGCGGCATTGCGCTGCCAGGCCTCGTGTTCGTCGAACGGGAACAGGCCGGTGACCGTGCCGGGCTTGCGCACCGAGCGCGACACCACCGTGCCTGCCGACACGTGCACCCCGTCGGCGAGCTCGAGATGGCCGAGGATCAGCGACGCCGCGCCGATCGTGCAGTGCGCACCGATGCGCGCGCTTCCCGCCACCGCCACGCAGCCGGCCATCGCGGTGTGCGCGCCGACGCGACAGTTGTGGCCGATCTGGATCTGGTTGTCGAGCTTCACGCCGTCCTCGATCACCGTGTCCTCGATCGCGCCGCGGTCGATGGTGGTGTTGGCGCCGACCTCGACGTCGTCGCCGATGCGCACGCCGCCGACCTGGGGGATCTTCAGCCAGCGGCCAGCCTCCGGCGCGATGCCGAATCCGTCCGCGCCGATGACCACTCCAGAGTGGAGGATCACGCGATCGCCGATGGTGCAGCCGTGGTAGACGACGACCGAGGCGTGCAGGCGACAGTCGGCGCCGATGCGCGCGCCGCGGCCGACGTGGCAGCCCGGGCCGATCGCGGTACGCGGGCCGATGCTCGCCCCTTCCGCCACGCTCGCGCCCGGCGCGACCATTGCGCTGGCATCGACGTGCGCCCCGGCGGCGACGCTGGCGCCCGGCGCGATGCCCGGCACTACCGCCTCGGGCGGATTGAAGAGCGCGGACGCGCGGGCGAAGGCCGCGTAGGGATTCTCGGCGACGAGCCGTGGCCCGTCGGTCAGCAATTCGGCATCGGCGCCGAGGATCACGGCGCCGGCGCGCGTCGACGAGAGCTTGGACCGGTAGCGGGGGTTCGAGAGGAATGCGAGCTGCGACGGGCCGGCCGCTTCCAGCGTGCCCACCTGCTCGAGGACGACTTCGGGATTGCCGGCAATCCGCCCGCCGAGGCGCGAGGCAAGTTCGGCGAGGGTGAAGGGGCCGGCCATCTCAGCGCGCGGGCGGCTTGCCTTCCAGCGCCTTCATCACGCGCTCGGTGATGTCGACTCTCTGGTTGATGATCAGCGCGTCGGTGGCCTGCAGGATGACGTCGAACTTCTCCTGCTCGGCGATCTGCCGGATGATCTTGTTCGCCTGCTCGACGAGCTGCGCGGTTTCCTCGTTGCGGCGCTGGTTCACTTCGTCGCGGAAGTCGCGGTCGCGGCGCTGCAGTTCGCGGTTCAGGTCGTTGAACTCGCGCTCCTTGGCGCGGCGCTGCGCCTCGGACATCGTGAGGCCGTTCTTCTCCAGGTCGTCCTGCACGCGCTTCAGCTGGTCGGCCATGCGCTGCAGTTCCTGCTGCTTCTTGGCGAACTCGGTCTCGAGCTTCTTGCCGGCGCGCTGCGCGGGGCCGGATTCTCGCAGGATGCGCTCGGTGTTGACGAAGCCGAGCTTCACGTCCTGCGCGGTCGCGCAGAGCGGAGTGGCGCCGACGAGCGCGGCCAGGAGAAGGTTGCGTAGCACCATGACGATCAGCTCAGAACCCCGTGCCAAAGGTGAATTGTAGCCTTTGCGGCCGATCCTGCGGCTTCTTGTTGAGCGGCTGGCCGAACGACAGCTTGAGTGGCCCGAACGGCGAGTTCCAGGACAGCGCGATGCCCGTGGAGTAGCGCAGGTCGCCGAGATCCACCTTCGCGCCCGTGCCGTAGACCTGGCCGGCGTCGAGGAACAGGCCGAGGCGCAGCGACTTCTCCTGCTCCGCGCCGGGAATCGGGAAGCGGATCTCGGCGTTGCCGACGATCTTCTTCGCGCCGCCGAGGACGTTGAACGCCGCGTCCTGCGGGCCGAGCGAGAACGGGCGATAGCCGCGCACCGAGCCGGGGCCGCCGGCGTAGAAGTTCTTGAAGAACGGCAGCGGCTTGCCGCCGTAGCCATCGGCCCAGCCGAGATCGCCGCCGAGCTGCAGCGTGAAGGTCTGGGTGAGCGGCTTGTACCACTGGTGCTGGAACGTGAGCCGGTAGTAGTCGAGGTCGCCGGCGCCGGTCTCGATGCCGGCCCGCGTCAGCGTGCCGGTGGTCGGGTTGAGGCCGGAATCAAGCTTGTCCCTCGTCCACCCGATATTGCCCGAGCCGTAGGTGTACTTGTTGCCGAACTGCTGGACGAAATTGATGTACTGGAACGGGCTGTTCGCGAAGGTCTCGAGCTTGACGTTCTCGCCCGAGAGGCCGAACGCGATCGTGTCGAAGTCCGTGATCGGATAGCCGAAGCGTACCCCGCCGCCGGTGGTCTTGGTCTTGTAGGCGCCGACGCTGAGCGTGTGCGCGTCGATGTCGCGCTTGTAGAGGTCGAACCCCTGGCTGACCCCGTCGACCGTGAAGAAGGGGTTGGTGTACGACAGCGAGTACACCTTGTTCACCTTGCCGCTGTTGACCTGCGCGCCGAGCGTCTTGCCCGAACCGAACACGTTGGTCTGCGAGATCGAGCTCTGCACCACGAACTTGTCCACGCTCGAGAAGCCCGCGCCGAAGAGGATGGCGCCGGTCGGCTTCTCCTTGATGGTGTAGTTCACGTCTACCTGGTCCGCGCTATCGGGCACCGGCTGGGTCTCGACGGTGACCTCGTCGAAGTATTGCGTGCGGTCGATGCGGCGCCGCGACTGCTGGATCCGGGAGTTGTCGTAGTACGCGCCCTCGAGCTGGCGCATCTCGCGCCGGATCACCTCGTCGCGGGTCTTGGTGTTGCCGGCGATGTTGATGCGGCGCACGTACACGCGCCGCCCCGGGTCGACCATGATCGTGAACGCCACCTCGCGCTTGTCCTTGTCGATGCGCGGGGCCGCGTTCGCGTTGGCGAACGCATAGCCCTCGTTGCCGAGGCGGTCGTTGATCGCCTTGGTCGACTCGGTGAGGCGCTCCCGCGAGAACACCGCGCCCGGCTTCAGCGTGACGAGCTTCTCGAGTTCTTCCTTGGGCACCAGGAAGGTACCGGCGAGCTGTACCTCGGACACCGTGTACTTCTCGCCCTCGGTGATGTTCACCGTGATGTGGATGTCCTTCTTGTCCGCGGAGATCGACACCTGGGTGGAATCGATGTTGAAGTCGAGGTAGCCGCGATTCTGGTAATGCGAGCGCAGCGACTCGAGGTCGGCCGACAGCTTCTGGCGCGAATACTGGTCGTGCTTGGTGTACCAGGTCAGCCAGCCCGGCGTGCGCAGCACGAAGAGCTTGAGGAGTTCCTCCTCGCGGAAGGCCTGGGCGCCCACGAGGTTGACGCCCCGGATGCGGGCGATGTCGCCCTCCACCACGGTGAACACCAGGCCCACGCGGTTGCGCTCGAGCGGCGTCACGGTGGTCTGCACCTCGGCCGCGTAGAAGCCGCGCGCGAGGTACTGGCGCTTGAGTTCCTGCTCCGCGTTCTCCAGGATCGCGCGATCGAAGATCCGGCCGTCGGCGAGCCCCGAGTCCCGCAGGATCTTGCGCATCACGTCGTTGGTGAACTCCTTGATGCCGGAGAAGTCGATCTGCGCGATCGCCGGGCGTTCCTCGACGGTGACCACGAGCACGCCGTTATCGGCCTCGAGGCGGACGTCCTTGAAGAAGCCGGTGGCGAAGAGCGCGCGGATCGCCTGCTGGGCCTTTTCCTCGGTCAGGGTCTCGCCGACCTTCACGGGAAGGTAGCCGAACACCGTGCCGGCCTCGGTACGCTGCAGGCCTTCGACGCGGATGTCCTTGACCGTGAACGGGCGGAACGTCTGCGCCTGCGCGGGCGCGACCGCCACGATGAGCGCGCCGCACAATGCCGTCAGGAAAGGCGTTCGCATGCTCAGCCGGATACGAGGCGATTGATGTCGTTGTAGAAGGCGAAGGCCATCATGACGAGGAGTAGCGCGATGCCGACCCGCTGCCCGATTTCCATGGCGCGCTCGGACACCGGACTCCCCTTGATGACCTCGATCGCATAATACATCAAGTGCCCCCCATCCAGCAGCGGGACGGGGAGCAGGTTCAACACCCCGAGGCTGATGCTGATCAGCGCGATGAAGGTGAGGAACGAGACGCCGCCCATCTGCGCCGATTGCCCCGCGTAGTCGGCGATCGTGACCGGGCCCGACAGGTGCTTCCAGGAAACATCGCCGAGCAGCATCCGCCCCATCATCCGCAGGCTGAAGACCGCCAGTTCCCACGTCTTCTGCGCCCCCTTCCAGAGCGCGTCGAGCGGGCCGTAGTGGACCCTGACGTAGAAGCGCTCCAGGTCGCGCGGACCGACGCCGATGCGGCCGCGCCCGCCCGAGGATGCCTCCGGCACGACGTCGATCGCGACCGTTTCGCGCTCTCGTTCCAGCAGCAGGGTGAGCTTGCGCCCGGGGCTGGCCTGGATCGCGCGCACGAAGTCCACCCACGTCGGCACGGGCACGCCGTCGACCGAGATCACGCGATCGCCGGAACGCAGGCCCGCCGCCCGCCCCGCACCGCCGGCCTCCACTTCGCCCAGCACCGGCGCGAAGCGCGGCACCTGCAGCTTCAGGCCGAGCCTCCCGAGGACGTCGCCATCGAGTTCCCGGTCGGCGTGCGTCGCCAGGTCCAGCTGGCGCAGCGCGATCGCGCCCCGCTCGGTCTCCACTTCGACCGGCAGCGCCTCGCGTTGCATCATCGCCTGCAGCAGTTGCCAGCGGACGTCCTGCCAGGTCTGCACGCGGGTGCCCCCCACCGAGCGCACGGCATCGCCGGCCTTGAATCCCGCCGCAGCCGCCAGGCTGCCGGCCGGGGGTTCCGCGACCATGGGCCGCGCCTCGGGCAGGCCGTACATGTACAGGCCCGCGTACAGCACGACGGCAAACACGAGATTCAGCGCCGGGCCGGCGACGACGATGAAGCTGCGCCGCCATACGCCCTGGCGGTTGAAGGCACGCACCAGTTCGTGCGGCTCCACGGGCGCCTCGCGCTCGTCGAGCATCTTGACGTAGCCGCCGAAAGGGATCGCGGACAGGGCCCACTCGGTCGCATCGCGGCCGAAGCGGCGCGCGACCAGCGGCCGGCCGAACCCCACCGAGAACCGCAGCACCTTGACGTTGCACAGTCGCGCCGCCGCATAGTGGCCGAACTCGTGCACCACGATGACCACGCCGAGCACGACGACGAACGCCAGCAGCGTCGTCGCGAGGCTCACGCGGCCTCCCGGCAGCGCGCGACGTGCTCGCGCGCCACGGCGCGCGCGCGCGCGTCGGCCTCGACGACGTGCGCGACGCTCTGCACCTCGGCGCGCGCGATCGCACGCCGCGTACCGGCGATCACGTCCGCGATGCGCAGGAACCCGATGCGCCGCTCGAGGAACGCCTCCACCGCCACCTCGTTCGCGGCGTTCAGCACCGCGGGCGCGATGCCGCCTTCGGCCAGCGCCTCGCGCGCGAGCCCCAGGCACGGGAAGCGCGCCTCGTCGGGACGCTCGAACGCCAGCGCCGGCCCCGCGGCAAGGTCGAGCCAGGTGGCGCCGGAAGCGATGCGCTCGGGGAAACCGAGGACATGCGCGATCGGCACGCGCATGTCGGGGTTCGACAGTTGCGCCAGCACCGAGCCGTCGTCGTACTCGACCATCGAGTGCACGATGCTCTGCGGATGGATCACGACGTCGATGCGCTCGGGCGGCAAGTCGAACAGCCAGCGAGCCTCGATCACCTCGAGGCCCTTGTTCATCATGGTCGCGGAATCCACGGAGATCTTGCGTCCCATCACCCAGTTCGGGTGCGCGCAGGCCTCGTCCGGCGTCACGGCCGCCAGCGCCTCGAGCGGCGTGCGCCGGAATGGCCCGCCGGACGCCGTGAGCACGATGCGACGCACGCCCGGTCCCGCGCGGCCGCCCTGCGGCAGGCACTGGAACACCGCGTTGTGCTCGCTGTCGACGGGCAGTACGGTGGCCCCCGACGCCGCCGCCGCGCGCGTGAAGAGCGGGCCGGTCATCACCAGCGCTTCCTTGTTCGCGAGCAGCACGCGCTTGCCGGCCGTGGCAGCTGCCAGGGCGGCCTCGAGCCCCGCCCCGCCGACGATCGCCGCCATCACGGTGTCGCACCCGCCGTCGGAGGCGATGTCGACCAAGGCCCCCGGCCCGAACCGCAGTGCGGTCCCCGCCTCGTCCAGGAAGCGCCGGGCGAGCGCCGCATCCGGGGATCGCCCCGAGAGCACCGCCGTGGCCGGACGATGGCGCGCGCAGAGCGCGAGCAGACCGTCGGCCGCGCGGTGCGCGGAGAGGGCACGCACGCGATAGGCCTCCGGATGGCGTCCCACGACGTCGAGCGTGCTCTTGCCGATCGAACCGGTCGCGCCGAGGATCGTTATGGATCGGGTCTGGACGGCCATCGGTCGTGCGTTCGCGTGGGAAGCAGTTGGAACATCAAGGCGGCGAGCGGAAGCGTCGAAGTGGCGCTGTCGATGCGATCGAGCACGCCGCCGTGCCCCGGCAGCAGGGTCCCGCTGTCCTTCGCTCCGGCCTGTCGCTTCACCGCCGATTCGAAGAGGTCGCCATAGATGCTCAGCACGCCGAGCAGCAGCGCCGCCCCGGCCAGCGCCGCGAGCCCCGCCCCGGACGACACCGGCGAAAGGCGCGGCAACCAGGCCGGGCAGATCATAGCGTAGGCGACCACCGCGGCGAGCCCGGCCAGTGCGCCTTCCAGGGTCTTGCCCGGACTCACCGAGGGCGCGAGCTTGCGCCTGCCCCACGCGCGCCCGGCGAAGTAGGCCGCGGTATCGGCCACCCACGGCAAGGCGAGCGCGGCGAGCAGCGGGCCGGGATGCAATTCCACCATCGCGACCGCCGCCGGCACGATGACCACGGGCCCGGTCCAGCGCAGGGCGACGTTCGCGCGCTCGCGCACGCCCAGTCCGATCCAGGCCGGGACCACGGCCACCCAGAACACGCAGGCGATCCCGTACAGCCAGCTGGCCGGCTGCCCGGCGATCCAGGCCCAGGCGAGGGCGCCGTAGAGCGTCGCCAGCGCCGACGCGTAGCCCCAGCGTGCGATCCCTCGCAAGCGCGTGAGGCCCGCCCATTCGTGGCCTGCGACGAAGACGACCACCGCGACCAGGACGGCGAAGGGTTCGCGGCCGAGCCCGAACAGCGCGAAGAGGAACGCGCCCAGCAGCAGCACGGCGGTGGCGATGCGCGCGCGCAGCAAGGCGTCAGCCCGCGTTCGCGGCCCGGGTGGGCGCGAGGGAGGCCTGCTGCACCTGCTCGCTGGTGCGGCCGAAGCGGCGCTCGCGCCGCCCGTAGGACGCCACCGCCTCGGCGAGCGCCGGGGCGTCGAAGTCCGGCCACAGCGTCTCGGTGAAGTACAGCTCCGAGTACGCGAGCTGCCAGAGCAGGAAGTTGCTGATCCGCTGCTCGCCGCCCGTGCGGATGAAGAGGTCGGGCTCGGGCGCATAGGGCATGGACAGGAAGGGCGCGAGGGACGCCTCGTCGATGCCGCCGGAGGACACCAGGTCGGGCCGCTCCGCCGCGAGCCGCGAGAGCGCCTGCAGGATGTCCCATCGACCGCCGTAGTTCGCGGCGATGGTCAGCGTCAGCCGGTGATTGCCCGCGGTGGCACGCTCGCCCTCCTCGATCAGCGCGTGGATGCGCTCGCCGAAGCGGCCGAGGTCGCCGATGATCTTCAGGCGCACGCCGTTGCGGTGCAGCTTCTCGACTTCCTGCGTCAGCGCCCCGTGGAACAGCTGCATCAGCAGCTCGACCTCCTCCGGCGGGCGACGCCAATTCTCGGAGCTGAACGCGAAGAGGGTCAGGTACTCGATGCCTTCCGCGATGCAGGCCTTGACCACCGCGCGTA
>Ga0172373_10006533_pt1 | contig 15464 bp, 14 predicted proteins | sample Lak10m_2_FD_114546 | JGI IMG/M metagenome (GOLD analysis project Ga0172373, IMG submission 114546) | Freshwater microbial communities from Kabuno Bay, South-Kivu, Congo - kab_092012_10m | ecosystem: Environmental > Aquatic > Freshwater > Lake | place: Democratic Republic of the Congo...
AGCAGCCGCGGGGTCAGTGTCCAGTCGACCAGATCCCGCAGTTCCATCAGGCTTCTCTGATCGGAGCGGAGGCCAATAGTCAGCACCGTCGCTGACGAAGAGGACAAGGGAACGATGACCGGTGCGCCGGTGCCTGCCGGCAACTCGCTGGCGAGCGCGTTGAGCCGTTCCCCGACAAGTTGTCGGTTGCGGTATATATCTGTGCCATCCTTGAAGATGGCCGTGACCACCGACAGTCCCTGGATGGATTCGGATCGCAGGGTATCCAATCCGATGAGTCCGGCCAGATGGCGTTCGATACGATGGCTGACTAGGGTTTCCGTCTGTTCGGCCGTCAGTCCGATGGTCTCGGTCTGGATAACAACGCGTGGCGCGGAAAATTCGGGAAAAATATCGAGCCCGGCGTGACTTAGTCGATAGGAGCCATAAACCAGCAGAAGGAGGGCTATCGTCAGGACCACCCAGGCTCTGCGCACCGAAAACCGAATGATGCCGGCAAACATGGCTTATGTCTTCTTCGACGGAAAATGCCGGCCATCGAAGGTCACCGTATCGGTCATCATTTATGTTGCGAGAGTGGCGTGAGTGGTAGGTGGAAAACAGCCCGTATTATCGGGTCAGCCAGCCGTTTCCGTAAGTTAGCGATCAGTGTTCAATTAAGGGGTTGGCTCGACCAGTGGCAGGCAGCCGTTGCCATCCCACCTATAAATCCCAGAGGCAGGATATCAGGACGTTAAACGAGTTATTCCGTTCGGTTTTTCTTGGGGACACAGGAATGGCGCGTTACAACGGCTCTGAGGTGCGCGATAGGGAGGGGCAGGGATTACCGCGATTGGGGGCAGGCTGAGAAGGTACGCCTACAACGTCTAATAGCACTCGTCTTCCACGGTCAGTGACTGGCAAGCGCCGTCGGCGGTGCGATAGGTGGTGGAACGGTTTTTCCAATAAACGGTGGCTGCGGCTCCCACGATGGCGATGGCCATGAGCCAGTTCAATAAATCTCGCATCTGTGTCAGGGTGTCTTGCGTCGCCGGAATCGTCAAGGATTCAGCGTGACGGCTGAATAAAGATCTAGAGCGTTGATCCGTGTTGCTTCGCAATCAAAGTCGCTGCCACGTTCAATCCTCTCCTTAAGGGACTGAATCGCCCGGATTGAGAAAACGGGATGGGAACTATAAATGTCCCGGCGATAGCAATCGAGAAGTTCACGTGTGATCAACCGATCTTTCTTGGTATTCATGGGTCTGCTCTCTTTTATGATCCATCATGTGAATCCGCTGTTAGCGAGCCTGCAAAACCAGGCGTACAACCATCGAAAACGGCGTTTAGAAGAAAGGTCGGTTGGGAAAGTTCCAGTGTTAGGGTTGAAGCCGAGTCGATTTTGAGGGTCTTCGCTTTGCGGGGCGCACGGATGGCTATGCAGCACAGGGGCTTTAGCCTGATTCTCCCGCCACTGTTCTTCGTCAGGCTGACGCGAGCTCCCTATCGACCTTGAGCTTGTGGCTACTTTGCGGTGCGGACTGGAGACTTCGCGCCAACACCAACGGTTCGGCAGTAAACTACCCGGTGACATATCAGATAATTGCGCCATGAAAACATTCGCCCTGATCATTACCGCCTTTTTGTCCATCACCGCATGCAGCACTCAACGTACTATCCAAATCGGAGTACCGTTCGATGTTGCAAAGGCGCGAGCGCGGCTCGTGCCGGGGACTAATCAGGTCGGTGGGCGGGTCATGGCGGCCCTGGCCAATGGCACATTGGTGAGTTGCGCCGGCCAGGTCGTCAGTCTGGTGCCAGCGACCGCCTACGCGCGCGAATGGGCCCGGCAATTCTACGAACTCGACACCGGTAAATACGGTTCGCTCAATTCCGCCTACCGGATGGATGGACGCGAGTCAGAGATCAGGTTTGTCGGTGCCGAATCCTTTTATGCCAATACCCGCACTACCCGGTGCGATGAAGATGGCAATTTTTCATTTGCCAATGTGGCCGACGGAGAGTTTTTCGTCGTTGCAAAAACTCGCTGGCTGGGTCGAGATCATGACTACTATGACTTTATGTACGGCATCAATGACGCCCAGGAGGAGGATGGTTCGGTCATGCAGAAAATTCGGGTGAGTGAAGGTGGCGGAATCGATCTTCAGTGGGTGCCGCCCAGCCCTGTATTGCTGGGAGGAGAGGGGCTGCGCTGAGCATTCTTTCGTGACCTGCATTGTGGTATCAAATCCCTTTCCGGATTGCTCTTGAGCTGGTCAACGGCCAGTTCGAAGATGAGTTTTGAGTTTCCTGCCACAACCCCGACTCTCGCATTTTCAAGCAATTTCCTCTCATGTCGAAAAAAACGGTTGCCGAGCCCCAGCATACTCCCTTGATGCAACAGTACTTGCGCATCAAGGCTGATCACCCTGACCGGCTTGTTTTTTTTCGCATGGGAGACTTCTACGAACTCTTTTACGAGGATGCACGCAAGGCTGCATTTCTGCTCGACCTGACCTTGACCGCAAGAGGTGAGTCAGCCGGGGTGCCGATTCCGATGGCGGGACTTCCTTACCATGCGGCCGAAGGTTATCTGGCACGTCTGGTCAAGCTGGGGGAGTCGGTGGCGATTTGTGAACAAATTGGTGATCCGGCGACTTCCAAGGGACTGGTTGAGCGCCGGGTGGTTCGCATTGTGACTCCCGGTACGGTGACGGAAGAGGCCTTGCTTGAGGATCGGCGTGACAACTTATTGGTGTCTGTTTCCCAAGTAGGGGGTGTTATCGGCTTGGCGGCCCTGGACCTGGCAGGAGGTCGTTTTACCGTCCAGCAAATGGAGTCGGTCGAAGCCCTCCTGGGTGAAATGGAGCGTTTGAATCCGGCTGAGTTTCTGATCAGTGAGGACTGGCCCGTGCCCGCGGCATTATCCCAGCGGCGGGGCATGACCCGGCGTCCGGTATGGCATTTTGAAGTGGAGAGCGCCCGCCATCTGCTTTTGCGTCAGTTCGCTGTCCACGATCTGGTTGCTTTTGGGTGCGATAGCTTACCCGCTGCCATTTCCGCGGCGGGTGGGTTGTTGCAGTATGTTCAGGACACCCAGCAGTCTGCCTTGCCGCATGTCCAGGGGATCCGACTGGAACGGCACGAAGACGTCATTTCCTTGGATGCAGCCAGTCGCCGCAATCTGGAACTGGATTTTCATCCCTCGGGACGACTGGATTTCACCCTGTATGGCATTCTTGATCGAACGGTCACCGCCATGGGGGGGCGTCTGCTCCGTCGCTGGCTGCATCGGCCATTGCGGGATCAGAGTCAGCTGAATGACCGATTCGATGCCATCGCCCTGATGCTGGAGGACGGGCGGTTTCGTGAACTGCGGGAATGTCTCCGTTCCGTTGGAGATATCGAGCGTATCGTCTCGCGCATTGCACTGAAAAGTGCGCGTCCTCGTGATCTGACTACCCTCCGATTGGCTCTGAACTCTTTGCCGGGTTTGTACACGCTCATTGGCGCGCTGGGGGCCCCTCTGTTGCAACGACTAGGCTCCTCGTTGCAACCTCAGCCCGAACTGGCTGATTTGTTAGGGCGCGCCATCGTTGACAACCCACCCATGCTCATTCGGGATGGAGGGGTCATTGCCCAGGGTTATCACGCCGAACTCGACGAGCTGCGCCATCTGAGCCAGAACCATGACCAATATCTGGTTGATCTGGAACTGCATGAGCGCGAGCGAACCGGCATCGCTACGCTCAAGGTCGGTTACAACCGGGTTCAGGGCTTTTACCTCGAGGTTTCCCGGATTCATGCCGACAAGGTTCCGGTCGAATATGTTCGACGACAGACCTTGAAGGGAGCGGAGCGTTATATCACGCCGGAGCTCAAAAGTTTTGAGGATAAGGTTCTGGGCGCCCGTGAGCGCTCGCTCGCTTTTGAAAAGGCGCTTTACGACGAACTTCTGGAGCTGCTGGGCGTTCGCCTTGAAGAGTTGCAACTGTTGGCACAGGGGCTGGCAGAGCTGGATGTATTGGCCAACCTGGCCGAGCGCGCAGAGTCGATGGAGTGGGTGCGGCCCGAACTCACCGATCAGCCCGGTATCAGGATACTTGCGGGTCGGCACCCGGTGGTGGAGAGCGTGCTCGAGACCCCGTTCGTCCCCAATGACGTGGAACTGACGCCTGATCGGCGCATGTTGATCATCACCGGACCGAATATGGGGGGTAAATCAACTTATATGCGGCAGTCGGCGGTGATTGTGCTTCTGGCGCATGTCGGCAGCTACGTGCCGGCGGATCAAGCGGTCATCGGGCCGATTGATCGCATTTTTACCCGAATTGGCGCTGCCGACGATCTGGCCAGCGGACGTTCGACCTTTATGGTGGAAATGACGGAAACCGCTCATATCCTGCACCATGCGACACCGCAGAGCCTGGTGCTGATGGATGAAATTGGCCGGGGGACCAGTACGTTCGACGGATTATCGCTGGCCTGGGCGGCGGCCGAGCAATTGGTGCGGGAGATTCGGGCGATGACCTTGTTCGCCACGCATTATTTCGAACTGATTACCCTGCCGGAGGAGTGCGCCGGAGCCGCCAATGTACATCTTGATGCGGCCGAACATCGGGATGGAGTGGTCTTCCTCCACGCGGTCAAGGAAGGGCCGGCCAATCAGAGTTATGGTCTGCAGGTGGCCGCTCTGGCGGGGGTCCCGCCCAAGGTGGTCAAGCGTGCCCGTGAAAAACTGATGATGCTTGAACGGCAGGTAGTGACGGAAAGCCCAGCGCGTCAGCACACCCAGCAACTGGATTTGTTTGAGTTGACCCCGGCAAACCCGGCCCTTGAATTGCTTGAAGCAATTGATCCGGATGAGTTAACGCCCCGGCAGGCGCTGGAGTTGCTGTTCCGGCTGAAGTCGCTGTCAGTCTGATTGGCAAAAGGATAGCGGTTCAGCGCGCCAATTGGGCTTGAGCCGCCCCGCTGACGCAGGGGCGGCTCATCGTCTGGCTGGGCAGGGAATCGGCTTACTTGGATTCCACCTTGTCGGCTTTATCGGCAATGCCTTCCGGGACGACATCGGTCTTTTCTTCAAGCATCTTGGTCAGTTGAGTGGCGGGAACGTAGCCGGGGAGGATGGTGCCTTTTTCGGTCACGATCATAGGGGTGCCGTTGGCGCCCATCGCGGAGGCCAGCTCCATGTGTTTGTCGATCGGATTGGGGCATTCCTTTTTGGCCAGATTTTCCCCGCTCTTGGCGCGGGTCAGGGCAGCGTTGCGGTCCTTGGCGCACCAGACGGTCTCTGCCTTGAAGTAGGAATCGGAGTCCTTGCCGGCGCGAGGGAAGAACAGGTAGCGCACTTCGATGCCTTCCTTCAGGTACTGGTCGATTTCAGAGTGCAATTTACGGCAGTAACCGCAATCGATGTCGGTGAAGACGTAGACCAGATGTTTGAAGATCTTCGGCTTGAAGACAATCATGTTGTCTGTGCCCAATTTTTCCAGGGCGCCCAGGCGGGCCGCGCCCAGTTTCTTTTCGGTCAGGTCTTCGCGGCTCTTCAGGTCGACCATGGAGCCTTGCATCAGGTAGCGGCCGTCCTCGGAAACATAGAACAGGCGGGCACCCACCACGACTTCATAAACGCCCTTGATGGGGGATTCGTTGATGGCATCTGGCTTGATGGTTGGCAATGCCGTCTTCAGGGCGGCTTCCACCGCCTTGGAATCAGCCTGGGCCGTGGTGGCCAGGAAGGCAAACGCCGCAATGGTGGAACGAAGAACTGTTTTCATGAGTAACCCTTGAAAGTTAAGAGGCCAAAAGGCGCCCGATGTCCAGGTAAAAACCCAGCATCATCAGGCTGAGAAGCACGAACATGCCAATCTGCTGGAAGCGCATTTGCGTGTCATCGGACAGGGGTCGTCCCTGAATGGCTTCCACCAGGTAAAACATTAGATGCCCGCCATCGAGCATAGGAATCGGCAACAGGTTGAGCACCCCGAGACTGATGCTGACCATCGCCAGAAATTGCATGAAGGAATTCAGCCCGTAACTGGCCGATTTCCCGGCGTATTGGGCGATACTGATCGGGCCGCTGAGATTTTCCACCCCAGCCTTGCCGACCAGCATGCGGCCCGCCATCTTCAGTGTTGCCATGGAGATCATTTCGGTTTTTTTCACCGCTGCCGAAAAGGCAGGGAAGATGCCGAGGCGATACTCGACGGTCATGGATTTCACCAGGCTTTCCGGTACCGTGACGGCGGCGCCGATCCGGCCGATTCTTTCCCCTCCCGAAGTCTCTGCCGATGGAGTGATATCCAGGTTCACATGAACCCCGTCCCGATCAACGACCGTCTTGATGACCTGATCCGGGTGGCTGCGGACATGGTCGACCCATTGTTTCCAGTGCCGAATGGTCGTGCCGTCAGCCGTCAGGACTCTGTCGCCAGCCATCAGACCGCCACTGGCCGCCGCGCTGTTCGTTTCGACGCGTTCCACCACCGGCTCAAGATCGGGTTCCCAGGGCGTCAGTCCCAGTCGTTTGAAAAGTTCATCAGGCTTTTTCGTATCTTCCGCGGGCACGATCAGAGTGAGTTCGCGCGAGGTCCCATCCGCAGCGGTCACCCTCAGCGGAATGGGCTCCTCATCGAGAGATTGCTCCATGACCTGGCTGATGGCGATGGCCCAGGTGGGCGTCTCTTCGCCGCCGACCGACTGAATTTCATCCCCCTGCTGCAAGCCCGCTTCAGCGGCCAATGTTCCGGACTTGATCTCCCCCAACACCGGTCGGGCACCGGTCTCGCCCCACATGAAAGCGAGCCAGTAGATCAGGATGGCGAGAAGGAAATTGAACACGGGGCCTGCCAGCACAATGGCGGCCCGGTGACTGACCGGTTGCCGGTTGAAGGCGACGGGCAGGTCTTTGGGAGCGACTTCCCCCTCTCGTTCATCGACCATCTTGACGTAACCGCCGAGGGGCAGGGCAGACAGGGTGAATTCGGTCGCATCCGGTGATTTCTGGTGACGCCAGATGATCTTGCCGAAGCCGAGCGAAAAGCGGAGCACCTTGACGCCGAGCTTCTTGGCCACCCAGAAATGGCCATATTCATGCACGGCGATCAGGACGATCAGTGCGATGATGAAAAAGAACAGCGTATGGGGTAGCGAAGACATGGTTGGAAATTACTCCATGGCCAGGTTCACAAACGGGCGATGTACTGGGCGGCCGCGTCCCGTGCCAGGCGATCGGCCTCCAGTACCTGATCAATGCTGTCGGCACTCTTCGCGCTGACTTGGTTCATGCAATGATCAATGACCTCCGGGATGGCGGTGAATCGTATCTGGCTGTCGAGGAAGGAGGCAACCGCAATTTCGTTGGCCGCGTTGAGAATGGCGGGCATGGTGCCCCCGGCTCGAACTGCGTCGTAGGCGCGTTGCAGGCAGGGAAAACGGTCGAAGTCGGGAGCTTCAAAATCGAGGCGTCTGACCGAGAACAGATCCAGCGGTTCGGCGCCGGAATCAAAGCGGTCCGGCCAGGCCATGGCGTGTGCGATTGGAATCCGCATATCGGGATTGCCCATCTGAGCCAACACTGTGCCATCGACATAATCGACCATCGAGTGAATGACGCTTTGCGGGTGGATGACCACCTCGACCTTTTCCGGCGGGGTGTTGAACAGCAGGCAGGCTTCGATAAGCTCCAGCCCCTTGTTCATCATGGTGGCGGAATCCACCGAAATCTTGCGGCCCATGACCCAGTTCGGGTGGGCCACGGCCTCGTCCGGGGTCACATCGTGCAGTTCATGCAGCCCTTTGCGTAAAAAGGGGCCGCCGGAGGCAGTCAGCAGGATGCGGCGCACTTCTGCCGCCTGCCGACCGGCATGATAGTTGGCTGGCATGCACTGGAAGATGGCGTTGTGTTCGCTATCGATGGGCAGCAGATCGGCGCCGGATTCCCTGACGGCAGACATGAACAGTGGTCCGGACATGACCAGTGCTTCCTTGTTTGCCAGCAGCACGGTCTCGCCGGCCTTGGCCGCCGCCAGGGTTGGCAACAGGCCCGCTGCGCCAACGATCGCCGCCATGACGGAATCGACTTCCGGCAGCACAGACACATCCTCCAGAGCCTTGACCCCGCTGAGTACCTCGGTCTTGATACCGGCGTCGACCAGACGTTGCCGCAATTCAGCAGCGGGTCGTTCGTCAATCATCACCGCGTAACGCGGGTCGAAGCGCTGGCATTGCTCGAACAGCCGATCGATATTGTTATTGGCGGTCAATGCGACCACCCGATAACGATCGGGATGCCGACCGGCCACATCGAGAGTGCTGACACCAATCGAGCCGGTTGAACCGAGTACGCAAAGCCCCTTCATTGTGCTGCCTCCGGTTGGTCAGCGTGTTCATCGGTTGCCGGTGGATCTTCGTCCATGGCAGGCGGTTCCGCCTCATTATCGGACGGAACTTCCATCGGCCCATCGTAATGATGGTCCATTGGGCCATCTTCCAGTGCCGGTGCTTCGTCCATTTGCATGATAATTTCAGGCTCCATCATCGGCCCCATCATCAGGAAAATGGGGATCAGCAGGGATCCTGCATAGAAAACGGCCGCCCCGGAGAGCAGGCTGTCGATACGGTCGAGAACACCGCCATGGCCTGGCAGCATGCCGCTGCTGTCCTTGACGCCTTGGATGCGCTTGGCCAGGCTCTCGAACAAATCGCCGCAGACGGAAAAAGCGACCGTCAGCAGGGAGAGGAAAACAAAGTCGATCAGGCTCATGGTTTCCAGGCCGATGAACAGGCCGACCGGAATGGCCAGAAGGATTGCAGCGGCGAGCGCCCCATAGACGCCCTCGATGGTCTTGCCCGGACTTATGGCCTCCACCAGTTTGGCGAATCCCCAGCGTTTGCCCACGAAGTAGGCGGAAATATCCGCCGACCAGATCAACATCACCAGGTAAAGCACCTGATATTCGGAGAAGTTCAGTCGCAACCAGACCATCAGCGCCCAACCTGAGATCAGTACCCAGCTACCGGCGAGCAGCCGTGAGGTGATCGAGTATCGACGCTTGACCAGTTTTTCCGGAGCGCGACGGAAGGCAATCCCCCAAGCCGCCCACCAGAGGACCGCAAGGCCGTAGAACCAGACCGGCAATTCGCCCGGTGCCCAGTAAATGGCGAAGTAGCGCGCAGCCATCAGCACGGCCAGAATTGCCGTCGCATAGGCCAGTCGGCCCTTTTGCTCAAGACCTGAAAGCCCCGCCCACTCCCAGGCACCCAGCAGAATGATGCTGCCCCAGAGCATCGCAAAACCGTCGGGTGACAGGAGCAGAATGGCGGCAATAATTAATGGCGCCAGCAGGGACGCCGTGATGATTCGGTTCTTCAGCATGGGAGTCACGATTGGGTTGTGGGTTTGGTGGACGGGATCAGCGCCCGGGTTGATTCTCTATCTGGTCGCCGGTCCGGCCGAAGCGTCGCTGCCGATTGGCGAAGCTGGCCAGTGCCTCTTCGAAAGCGGCTTCATTGAACTCCGGCCACAGCAGGGGCGTGAAATGCAGTTCGGTATAGGCGAGCTGCCACAGCAGAAAGTTGCTGATGCGTTGTTCGCCACCGGTACGGATGAAAAGGTCCGGTTCCGGCAGATCGGCCAAAGAGAGCCGGGCTTCCAGATGTTCCGGTGTGATGTCGGCGCTGCTAAACGCCCCACGTTCCACCTCGGCGGCCAATTGGCGCGTGGCCTGGGTGATGTCCCAGCGTCCACCATAATTGGCGGCAATCACCAGATTGAGCTTCTGGTTGGCGGCAGTCATGCTCTCGGCCTCGGCGATCTTTTCCTGCAAAACGGGGGCAAATGCCGAACGGTCGCCAATCACCCGCAGTCTGACGCCGTTCTCGTGCAGTTTGCGGGTTTCGCGCTCCAGGCTGGCAATGAACAGTTCCATCAGCAGGGACACTTCCTGCGCCGGCCTACGCCAGTTTTCGCTGCTGAAGGCAAATAGCGTGAGCACCTCCACGCCATGGGCGATGCAGCCTTCCACAGTTTTGCGCACCGAACTAACGCCGGCACGATGTCCGGCATGTCGAGGCAGGAAGAGTTTCTTGGCCCAGCGCCCATTGCCATCCATGATGATGGCAACATGTCGAGGGGTGCTGGAAGAGGGGGGCTGGGGAGCCGTCATGTGAATCACCGAATTAAGCGTTGATTAACAGCGGGCCCCAGCTACAGTTGGACCCTTTACATTGAGATTGACGGGCGGACATGCTCAGGTCCTCGCAGGACAGGAGGATCAGATGGCCATCAGGTCCGCTTCTTTCTTCTCCAGAACGGAATCGACTTCCTTCACGTATTGATCGGTCAGTTTCTGGACCTGGTCCTGGCTGCGGCGTTCTTCGTCCTCCGAGACCAACTTGTCCTTCAGCGCATTCTTCAGTTCAGTGTTCGCATCCCGACGGATGTTGCGGATGGCAACCTTGGCATTTTCCGCCTCATGGCGCACGACCTTGATCAGGTCGCGGCGGCGCTCTTCGGTCAACGGCGGCATCGGAACCCGAATGACCGTGCCGGCCGTGTTTGGGTTCAGTCCGAGGTCGGAGCTCATGATGGCCTTTTCAATGGCCTGGATCATGTTCCGTTCCCAGGGAGTGACTGCGAGGGTGCGGGCATCTTCGATGGTCACGTTGGCGGTCTGGCTCAGGGGAACGTCATTCCCGTAATAGGACACGACGATGTGATCGAGGAGACTGGGGTGGGCCCGGCCAGTGCGGATCTTGGCCAGTTCATGCTTGAGCGAGTCGATGCTCTTGCCCATGCGCTCCGCGGTACGTTTGTGAAGATCTTCAATCATGCTGGTTTACCCGTTTCTATAAGAGAGCCAATGTCCTCGCCCATGACCAGCCGCATGACGGCGCCTGGCTCGAAAACATTCATGACACGCAACGGCATGTCGTGGTCGCGACACAGGACCAGAGCCGAGGCATCCATGACGTTGAGTCGCTGGTCCAGGGCCTCGTCATAGCGCAGTCGCTTGTAGAGGGTGGCTGTTGGATCCTTCATCGGATCGGCGGTATAGACCCCATCCACCTTGGTGGCCTTGATCAGCAGTTCAGCGTTTATCTCGATGGACCGCAGACTGGCCGCTGTGTCGGTGGTGAAGAAGGGGTTGCCGGTGCCGGCAGCAAAGATCACGACGCGACCCTTCTCCAGGTGGCGGATGGCGCGGCGTCGGATGTAGTCCTCGCAGACCTGATTTATCTTGAGTGCGGACATCACCCGTACCGGGCGCCCATGGTGTTCGAGGGCGTCCTGCATGGCAAGCGCATTGAGGACTGTCGCCAGCATGCCCATGTAGTCACCCGTGACCCGTTCCAGCCCTTCACCTGCTGTTTGCGCTCCGCGAATGATGTTGCCTCCGCCAATCACCAGGCCGACCTGAACCCCGGCATTGCAGAGCTCTGCGACTTCCAGCGCCAGGCGACGGATGGTAGCGGCATCAATGCCACCGCCTTGATCACCCATGAGGGCTTCGCCGCTCAGTTTTAGCAAAATGCGCTTGTATTTTGGTGTGCTCATCGGTCTGGTGTTGAATCGGTAAGCGGTGGCCTGAAATTGCGTCGGGACCTCGGACTGGCGGGTCCCGTCTGTCGGCGTTATCAGAAGCTTAGGAAGCTCTGACCTGAGCCATGACCTCTTCGGCAAAGTTGCTTTCGACCTTCTCTATGCCTTCACCGACTTCCAGGCGAACAAAACGGGCTACCTTGGCTCCCTTGTTTGCCAGCAGTTGGGCGACGGTCTGATCGGGGTCCTTGACGAAAGGTTGGCCTACCAGGGTAATTTCTCCCAGGAATTTCTTGATGCGGCCTTCGACCATTTTTTCGATAACATTGGCCGGCTTGCCGCTGGCTTCTGCCTGTGCGCTGAAAATGGCCTTTTCCTTTTCGACGATCTCGGGATCCACGCCGCTTTCATCGACACAGGCAGGCTTGCTGGCGGCGACGTGCATGGCGATGTCGCGACCGAGTTCCGCATCGCCACCCGCCAATTCGACCAAAACGCCGATGCGGCTGCCGTGCAGGTAGTTGGCGACGAGGCCTTCCGGTGCTGCCAATCGCTCGAAGCGACGAACGGCGATGTTTTCGCCGATCTTGGCGACCATGGCGCGACGGGTCTCTTCAACAGTGGCGCCGGTAGCGGGGATTTTCACCTCCAGCAGTTCCTCCAGGGTGTTGGCATCGGAATCCAGTGCGGTCTGGGCTACCAAATTGGCGAACTCGACGAAGTCGTCACCTTTGGCAACAAAGTCTGTTTCACTGTTGACTTCGACGATGGCGGCACGCTTGCCGTCTGCGCTTGACTTGCAGCAGATGCAGCCTTCGGCCGCGGTACGACCGGACTTCTTGTCGGCCTTCGCGAGACCTGCCTTGCGCATCAGTTCCACTGCCGCTTCCAGGTCCCCGTTGGTTTCTGTAAGCGCCTTCTTGCATTCCATCATTCCGGAGCCGGTACGCTCACGCAGTTCCTTCACCATTCCAGCCGTGATATTCGACATTAAGCAATCCTCTGTCTGTTTTGATTCGTAGAATTCAGTGATTCGGGCGATCCGTGCCTAACAAAACGCCCCCAAGGCTGGAGGCGTTTTCCGTTCATCCCTGACGCGGATAAGTAGTCATTGTTCGCGAGCTTACGCTCCTGCTTCTGCCTCGGCACCAGCCGGGACCGCATCCATTTCGACGAACTCGTCTTCGCCGGTTGCGGCGGCCGTCAGGCTGTTGGCCTTGCCCTGAAGGATCGATGTTGCTGCGCTCTGAACATAGAGCTGCACCGCGCGAATGGAGTCATCATTGCCGGGAATGATGAAGTCGATGCCGGTCGGGTTGTTGTTGGTGTCAACTACGCCTACGACAGGGATGCCCAGCTTATGGGCTTCGCTGATGGCGTTGTGTTCGTACCCGACGTCGAGGACAAACAGCGCATCGGGGAGGCGTTCCATATCACGAATGCCGCCCATGCTGCTGACCAGTTTGTCCAGTTCGCGCATCATGCCCAAGCCTTCCTTCTTGCTGAAGCGCTGCAGGCGACCATCGTCACGCATGGCTTCGAGTTCCTTCATGCGGGCAATCGATTGCTTGATGGTCTTGAAATTGGTGAGCATGCCGCCCAGCCAGCGGTGATTGACGAAGGGCATGCCGCAGCGCAGCGCCTCTTCCTGAACCACGGCGCGAGTGGTGCGCTTGGTGCCTACGAACAGGATTTTTCCACGCTTGGCGGAGACCTGTTCCAGATAGCTCATGGCATCGTTGAAAAGGGGAAGAGTCTTTTCAAGATTGATGATGTGGATGTTGCTGCGCGCACCGAAAATGAACTGGGCCATCTTCGGGTTCCAATAGCGGGTCTGGTGACCGAAGTGGACGCCGGCTTCCAGCATCTGACGCATAGTGACGTTCGACATTAAATACTCCTACAGGGTTGAGCCTCCACATATCCCGCCCGGAGACCGTCCCTGCCTTAAGGTAAGGATGGCACCCTCCCGAACGTGACGATATGTGTGTGTGGTTGCTAAAAAAAGCAGGCCTTTATAACATGAACCGCTTGCCTCAACAATCTAGGCGCAACACCCAGCGCCGCCGCAGGCGCCTTCCCCGGGGCCTGTCGCGACTGCCCAAGACCCCAGCCCATGAGTATCAGCATCAAGAAGCACGATGAGATAGAAAAAATGCGGATCGCCGGTCGCCTGGCAGCGGAAGTGCTAGAAATGATCGAGCCTTACGTCATACCTGGGGTCACCACGGACGAACTGGATCGGGTTTGTCATGACTACATGGTCAACGTGCAGGACGTGATCCCGGCCCCGCTCAATTACAAGGGTTTTCCGAAGTCCATCTGCACTTCAGTCAATCACACGATTTGCCACGGTATTCCTGGGCCCAAGAAACTCAAAAGCGGTGACATCATCAATGTCGATATCACCGTGATCAAGGATGGTTATCACGGCGATACCAGCCAGATGTTCCTGGTGGGTGAGGTTCCCATTCGTGCGAGTCGCTTGGCTCGCGTGTGCCAGGAGGCGCTTTATCTGGGCATTGAGCAAGTGAGGCCGGGAGGGCAATTAGGAGATATCGGCCAGGCGATTCAGCAGCATGCCGAATCCCATGGGTACTCGGTGGTGCAGGAGTTCTGCGGTCATGGCATCGGCCGGGAGTTTCATGAGGAGCCGCACGTGCTGCATTACGGCAAGGCGGGCACCGGCATGACCATGGAGCCCGGCATGATCTTCACCATTGAGCCGATGATCAATCTGGGCAAACGGCACATGAAGATCCTCCCCGATGGCTGGACGGCGGTCACCAAGGACCACAGCCTGTCGGCCCAATGGGAGCACACCATTCTGGTTACGGACTCTGGGCACGAGATTCTGACACTGCGGCAACAGGAAGCCAAAGCGCTTGAAAACGGAAACCTTAAAACACTGGGTTGAGCAGGGCCATTTTGCCCCTGCCGACCTGCATCAGGTTTTCAGTGACTGCATCAGGGCGCATCAGACCCAGCTGATCGAGAGCTTCCGGGCCGGTACATCGGCCTCCGAGCTGATCCGCCGGCGTTCTGATTTCATGGATGAAATTTTGGCGATTGCCTGGAATCAGTTTCTGGCGGGTGCCGGCGAGCATTTAGCTCTGGTCGCCGTCGGCGGATACGGTCGTCAGGAACTGCATCCCCATTCCGATATCGACATTCTGGTACTGCGTGATGAGGATGCCGATGGTGGTCCCGGTAGGGATGAGCAACTGGCGGCCTTTCTCAACTTTCTATGGGATATCGGCCTGAAGCCGGCTCAGAGTGTTCGCACGCTCGATGATTGCGTCGGGCAGGCTCGGGGCGATCAGACGGTCATGACCAACCTGCTGGAATCCCGACTGATTCTCGGATCAGTGGCTCTCTATGGCGGTCTATGGTCACGCCTCGGACCTCAGGAGTTATGGCCTTCAAGCGAGTTCTTCGAAGCCAAGCTGGTTGAGCAGGCGTCCCGTTACGCGAAGTACCACGATACGGCCTACAACCTTGAACCCAATATCAAGGAGGGGCCGGGGGGGCTGCGCGACATCCAGAGCATGAGCTGGATCATCAAGCGACACTACAACACCCGCTCGCTCGATCTGGTGCAGAAAGGCTGGCTGACCGAAACGGAACATGCCGAGCTGATCAAGGCGCGGGACTTTCTGTGGGAAATCCGTTTCGCCCTGCATGCCATGACCGATCGCGCCGAGGATCGCCTGCTGTTCGAGTACCAGAAGGATCTGGCCCGGCAATTCGGCGTGCAGGATCAGAACGTCAATCAGGCGGTCGAGCAGTTCATGCAGCTCTATTACCGTACCGTCATGGGATTGGAGCGCTTGAACGAACTCCTGATGCAGTTGTTCAAGGAGGTGGCGCTGCACGGCGACGAGGATTTCGTCGTCGAGCCGATGGATGACTGTTTCCAGTCCATCAACGGTTATCTGGA
>Ga0172373_10006534_pt1 | contig 15463 bp, 13 predicted proteins | sample Lak10m_2_FD_114546 | JGI IMG/M metagenome (GOLD analysis project Ga0172373, IMG submission 114546) | Freshwater microbial communities from Kabuno Bay, South-Kivu, Congo - kab_092012_10m | ecosystem: Environmental > Aquatic > Freshwater > Lake | place: Democratic Republic of the Congo...
ACCCGGGGTATTTTAGCCTGACCATTCATCTTTCCCCGATTCGACAGCCAGTCAATAAAAAGTTCATGCTGTATAAAAGTGGCCCGCACATTTCTGAGGGCGTATCTCCGCTCCACCGCATAATCGTCGTTCAGACGACACAACTCCGCATCGGCTACCCGGATAAACTCTTCCGGTGTCACTGATTTATTCTCCAGCGAAACATACCACTGGTGTGCCCAGTAGGAACCCTCCCGTACCGCCGTCACCGTAAACTCTCCTACCCCGGCATTCAACTGATCATCAACGGCCTTTACTGCTGCCGTCAGGTTGTCAACTGATACATGTTCTCCGCAGGACGACAGGAAATGTTTGGTGCGTCCTGTGATACGCAGTTCAGTATTTTCTACATTGGTAAACTGAATGGTATCGCCGAGAAGATATCGCCATGCTCCAGCAGCGGAACTAATCAGCAGGGCGTAATGAACGCCCTCCCTGACTTCGTCCAGCTGGAGCGTACGCGGCTGGTCGCTCTTCAAATCGCCGTTGTCGTCGAAGTTCTCCTCGTCAAACGGCACGAACTCAAAGAAAATTCCGCAGTCAGCGATCAGTTTCATGGACTGGTTGCCGGGTTGCTGCTGATAGGCGAAGAAACCCTCGGAAGCGTTGTAATTATCCACATACTTCATCTCCCGGCCCAGCATACCATTGATAGAAGGCAGATAGGGGGCAAGCATAACCCCCCCGTGCAGGGTAAGCGAATAATGAGGCCATATTTCATGAATATGACTCAGTTTGTGCTTTTCTATGATACGCTCCAATACCAGTTGCAGCCACATCGGATTGCTGACAGTGATGGCCACATCCCAGCCCGGTGCCTCATCGGCAATCTTTTCAATGCGCTCGCCCCACTCCGGAATATCGGAAATATGACGGCCAGGCCGGTAAAAGCGCTCCATGACAAACGGGCGATTTAACCCGAGAATGCCGGAGAGATCGCCCTGCCAGTGATTACCCTGCCGCTGTAAATGCGTGGTTGAGCCAATCACCATCACCTGGCGAGTATAGTTGTTGGCAGGTATCCCGAAATTGGTCAGATCGAAAAACAACCGGCGCGTTGCCTTCTTCATTCCTCTCAGTAAATCCTCCGTTACAGGTATATACTTTGAGGATGCCTGACTGGTACCACTCGAAAGTGCATAATAGGGAGTAACGCCCGGCCAGCATACATCGGGGGCATCCTCCAGATGTGATTTAGACCACCAACGATCGTAAATGCCATTATAATCGGTGGCGGGAACCGCTTTTTTGAAGGCCTGAACGGGGTCATCTGCCATCAGCAGATCCTGAAAGTTGTACTCAAGTCCAAATGCTGTATAACGGGCCTCTTTCAGCAAATCTGCCAGTTGCTGAACCTGCAATTCCAATGGGGACTGACGCGGTGTATCAACCAATGCGCCAAGTTTGGCGCCCCTCCGAATTATTGTGCCTAAAAGTGACATATCTGACTGACTACCGGTTTGTTGCCAAAGAAGTGGCGAAGTTACATATAATGATATACCTTTACACTTTAAATAAATTTTAAAGTCATGTTCCGATCTCTCTTCAAAGTCGCATTGATGGCCCTCGCCGCCATTCTTGTTTACAACTATTTCTGGGGCACCGATGAGGAACAGGAGCAATCCAGAAAGGTTTTCGGACAACTCCGCGGCGTCGTTGAGTCTGTTTCGGAGATAGTTGTCTCGGAAAAAGCTAAATTTGACGCCGGAAAATACGATCGCGCTCTCGAACAACTCGGCGACACCTACAAGACTGTCCGGCAACACACGCAGCATGTTGACGGTAGAATTATCCAGCGCCTCGACGAGCTGGAAGCACGCAAGTCAGCCCTGCAATCTGAACTCGATGCCATTGAGCAACTCGAAAAATCGGTGACGCCTCCTGCCCAATCCAGATCCTCCGCCAAAAAAGAAAAGAACTTGCAGGCAGAAGAGGCCGACAGGGCCCGCAGAAGGGAACTGATTCGCCAGAAACTCGAAACACTGCTCCGCGACTCGGACTCCATGCTCCGCGATGCTGAACAATAAGGCACATTGTCTTTCAGACGAGCATTACTGTACTTTCGTGGTCTGATTCTTCCCGTTAGTCGCACAAATCACACCCCGGGTCAACTTTTGAAATAACCCGCTGTTTCAAGAAGCTCTAAATAACCGCAATAATTCGCCATGATCGAATTTCTCCAGCAATTACTGGGTGCCGACTGGGAAAAGTCTGCCCTCATTATATTCAACCTGATTCTGATAGAGAGCCTGCTGTCTGTTGACAATGCCGCGGTACTCGCTACCATGGTACTCGATTTGCCGAAGGAACAACGCCAGGTGGCACTTCGCTACGGTATCATCGGAGCTTATGTTTTCAGAGGCCTGTGTCTCATCTTCGCAGCATGGCTCATCAAAATATGGTGGCTCAAACCACTGGGCGGCTTTTATCTGATTTACCTCACATGGTCGTACTTCAAGGGTGAATCCACCAAAACTGAAAGTGACGACTTGCTGCAAAAGGACAATCGCTGGTATTTCCGGATTACCCGCGGACTGGTTGGCCCTTTCTGGGCAACCGTCATTTCTGTAGAGATCATGGATCTCGCATTCTCCCTCGACAATGTCTTCGCTGCAGTTGCCTTCACCGACAATATCTATCTGATCTGTACGGGCGTTTTTATTGGTATTCTGGCGATGCGCTTTGTAGCTCAATGGTTTGTCAAATTGCTGGAAAAATACCCGTTTCTGGAGAAAAGTGCCTTCCTTGTTATTGGCGTTCTGGGTGTAAAACTCTCACTTTCGCTTGTTACGCACTTTTTTCATGATCAGCCGTGGGCAAAAGCCCTGGACAATGAAGTGGCTGACCTGATCGTCAGCATTATCACTGCCTCCTTCTTCTTTGTGCCCATCATCACATCCAGAATGCTCGGCTGGCCTGCCGCCAATAAAGAGGCGTAAGAGCTTGTTCAGGATTCTCTCACCGAGTCAAAAACAGGCAAAGAATACTGAACAAGTTCTAACAGCTATTATTTCATGAACGGCGAATTTTTATTCAAATCGGGCATCTTTGCCGGTATCGCAGGATTGCTGTTCTGGCTCTTCCAGCTGTTCGGATCTTCTGACAAATCAACGGGAAAACCTGAAACCGTTATTCAGTCATCCGATATTGCCAGAGTACCCGACAACATCCTGCCCGAATCAAACGGAGAAATCATACATCACCACTGGTTCTCGCTGGCCTACAATGAAGATCATGAACAGGCAGAATGGGTTGTTTACGAACTGAACGTTGAAAGGCTCAATAGTAATCGCGCCGAACGCCCCAATACTTTCCGCCCCGATCCGGATGCAAGTACCGGCTCCGCTACCCCGCGCGATTACGCAGGCAGTGGATATGACAAAGGCCATCTGTGCCCTGCAGCTGACATGGCATTTGATGATCAGGCTATTGATGAAACTTTCCTGATGAGCAATATAAGCCCACAGACCCGGGCATTCAATATGGGTATCTGGCGCCAACTGGAGGAGAAAACCCGCGACTGGGCCCGAAAATTCAGGAAAATTTACGTGGTTACCGGCCCCGTCCTGTCTGCAGGCAGAAAACAAATAGGGGAAAACAAGGTAACCGTACCCGCAGCTTTCTACAAGATTATCCTCGCCCCCGATCAGTCGCAGGTCATCGCCTTTGTTCTTCCCAATGAACAGGGTGCCGGCGATTTGCAGGATTATGCCTGTTCCGTTGATCAGGCCGAAGAATACACAGGCATTGATTTTTTCCCGGATATACTCAACGGTCCGAAAGAAAAACTGGAGTCGGCACTGGAAATTCAAAAATGGCCCTTCTGAAACTGATTGCCCGTGCCTGACTTCATAAATTATTCGTCCGGCGTACTCTGACAGCCTTGTCTGCGTTTCTATTCATCTTTACCATTCCAAATCTGATTCATGCCAAAAACACTGCTGCTGCTCCCGCTTTTTGTCCTCTCTCTGTGCACTGGAAAAACGAATGCCCAGAATGCTCCTGTCGTGCCTGAAGGTAAAATCAGGTACCTGATTGCTCACAACTGGTCTAAAAAAATGGCAGCCCTCGATTATATCAGCCAGCAAAGAAAGGAACGCGACGCCTATATGTGGGGAGGCAGCCAGTCGGAATGGAAAGAATATGGCGAGCTGTTCATCACGCCCGAAACAAGTTTCTATCGCAACTCCGAAGAAACTGCCGAAGGTGACGAATCATCCTATGCCTGGAGACGATCCGCCTACGCCATCAGGAGAAATTTTGGTGCCGCATCAATGCTCGATCAAATCGAACAACTCGGCACTGTTTATGTCATCGAAGATTCCCTGCACTGTCAGGACTGGAAAATCCTCAATGACCTCAAGGAGGTAGCAGGTCATCTGTGTATGAACGCCTCCTGGACTGATACCATTAAAGACCAGCAGATTATCGCCTGGTTTGCCCTTGATTTGCCACTCAGCAGTGGCCCTGAACGGTTTTGCGGATTGCCCGGGCTCATCCTTGAGGTGGAAATCAATGACGGAGCGCTGGTAATCACCGCCGATAAAATGGACATGAGGGCACTTACGACCGAAGAAGCCTCCGTTCCCAAAAAAATAAAAGGAAAAAGAATAAAAGAGGCTGACTACACCGATATCGTGTGGAAGTACGTCCAGGAAAAGAAAAAAGAGGAAACACCCTGGTTTTGGGGGCTGAGGTATTGACCTGGCTACGACTTGAAGCCAATTCGGGTTGCCGGCTGCATGGCATCGTCGTCGTAGCTCTCCCACATGGTGAGGTCCCCCAGAAATTCGGCCAGATGGGCAGCGATGTGCTCCTCAGTCATCTCGTCGGGCCCGAATATGGCTAAAGACCTCGGTTCCTGTGGCTGTCCGTACTTTTCTATGTAAGGCAGGTTGATCAGGGCCATGATTTTGCCATTGAACAACTGCTGGTAAATGAGGGATCCGTTCTGTCTCATCAAATCGCGCCGGTTGTTGCCTTCCAGTATCTCTTTCAGCCCGCTCGGCTCAAGACCCAGCGAAAATATCACTGACTCAAGGCCTTCCACTTCCATTCTTTCCTCAATTTCAACGGTGAGATTACAACTCTGTGCAAGTTCTTTTAACCAGGAAACAAGATTGGCCTTGACCCCCTCCTGCCAAATCATGCGGTAACGCGCTGTATTCTGCAGGGCTTCCCTGTATTGTTGTGCTTTTGCCTGTAACGAGGCCAGCTGGTTCGGATCTTTGATCATATTTATCGGATGAAGCCCAAAGGTAGATTATGTGTAATCAAATGCCGAGGCAAACAACGGTCTTTTTCTCAAGTCGGTCATTTCCTCTTCTGTGAGCCCGGTCGCTGATGCCATAATATAAGTGTGTGCATCCTGAACAAAAGAATGGAGGAGTCCCGGACGAATCACTGATTGAATCCGGTGCCTGACGGGACAGGACTCGGCCATCCAGTACATGGCTGAATACCTTTTTTCCTGTCTGAGGAGCCCCTCAAACAACTCTTCGAGGCGACTTTCATAGCCCGGCTGGCAATATATTCCCTCAAACCCCAGAAAATCAAAAGAGGCAGGATTAAAAAGACGGTTAAGCAGGGGCACATAGGGTGTCAGACTGACAATCAGCTTGCCGCTTACTCCCGGCATACTTCTGACGGCCCATTTGACCCGGTGTAGTTGACATCCCGCCACTATCGCGCCTTCGTGCCGGATTACATAATAGTCATCGTGCAGGAATATTGAATTGAAATGTACCAGTGCATGATCCTGATACTGCGATTTTAGCAGAGAGAGCACCTCTGCGCGCTGCTGTTCTGTTGCGATTCTCTCCACAGAAGCCGACTTTTTCGGAAAAAAGCGGCTAAACCCGTTGGTACGCATGACGCCCAGATTCTCGTAACCTGCCCCGCTTACCACCTTGAATGAACGGTGATTTTTCCGCTCAACCGAAGCAAAAAAAACAGTTTTTTCCCGCTCACCCAAACGGATCGCCTCCATTGTCTTGCCGGAAAAGTGCTTCATGATACCCTTGCCCCTGATTTCTCCGGATGCTGCAAAGTACCTGACGTAATACGCATTATATATACGCTGGCCTGCGCTCACCTCCGTCTGGCAAAACACGGCAGTACCCAGTATTCTATCACCTTCCTGAATGGACAGTAATACGGGATTGTGCAGGTGTTCTATATGCTCATCCCTGTTCAGGTGCTCATATACGACACCCTCTGTTCCGAGGGGTGCATTCTCCAGCACGTACCTGGCTTCATCGGTCAGGCCGTTTCTCCGGTGGATGGAATATCCGCCTTCCGTGTATATAACTTCACTCGACATTGTTTTTCAGGAGCCGGTCTTCCTCCTGACGCTGACGTGACTTGAAGAACTTGGGGTGAATAACCAGCAATCCGAACGACTCGCCATCCTCCTTGGTTCTTTTTGAGTGGTGCGTACCGTGCGCGCGGAGAATTGCGCGTGAGTACTTGCCGTCCAGCTGACGGAACCAGCTGAAGCGCCTGTGAATATATACGTCGTGAATAAGAAAGTAAGTCAAACCGTACAGGGAGATTCCCACGCCAATGAACAGTACCCAGAAATGCTCGGTGAGACCACCCGTCATGTAGCATATCATGGATGGAATGGCAAATACAAGAAAAAATCGGTCGTTTTTCTCAAAAAAGCCGTCTTTTTCATGTTTTGGCTGATGATGGTCGGCATGCCAGTTCCAAAGGAAACCGTGCATAACGAATTTGTGCGTGAACCAGGCCATGAATTCCATGCCAACGTAAGCCGCCAGCGTAATGAGTGTGTAAGTTAACCAGACAGGCATAACCATTCAGAACTTTTTATTTACAGAATTACAGGGAAACAACCAATTCCGCGAATCGTTCAGAAAAACTGTTGAAACTCCCGGAATCGCAGCAAATTCGGGCAATTCTGCCATCGGCAAAACAGCTCAACTTCGACTCGTGAGTAGAAGTCCGGGCATCCTTCCGGAGTTACAACTGACAGATTTCCTCATAATCCGGACGATCGTAGGCATTGCGATGGATATAAGAGCGCTTGATTTCGCCCTTGAGCAGAACGAATACCCCGGGCATTTGCAGTCCGTCGCCCAAATCAGGGTTGTTTATCAGCGGGGTGCCGCCGTGCCCTTCAATTACCGCCGCCTGAAAACCGCGCATCCAGTTCATGAAAGTCAGTAACTGAGCATTTGTTGTTTGCCCGAGACCGAAAGCCCTGTAAAAGTTCTTTTCGGGATCCTTGATATGGTCAACAGGGAAAAGCCTGTATTTCCTGAAGAACTTTTCGGCGGTTTCGGCAGTTTCGGACATGTGAACGAATACTACCCTGAATCCCTGGCTTTCGAATTGAGACCTCCTCCTGGAAATATCACTGATAGCCTCCCGGCAGAAAGAACAGCCGAAATACCTTAGAAAAACGAGCAGAACGGGCTGCTTCTCCGCTATAGAGTAAAGGTCTTCTCCGCCATTGGCAGTGATCATCGAAGACCAAAGCGTCTGGTTTAAGTACATGAAGTTTGTTAGTTGAGTTAGGCCGGAATATTCGGGCGGCCCGGTTCGCAGGGCCACCCGAACACCCGGACAAATCATGCAAGATTCATTCCGTCGAGCACATCAACCACTTCCTTGACAGCAGCGGCCGACTTGTGCAGGAGTTCCAGTTCATCTTTTTTCAGGCGAAGTTTAATAACCTCCTGAATGCCTTTTTTGCCGAGTTTCACCGGAGCACCCACAAAAATATCTCTGAGTTTGTACTGTCCGTTCATGCGAACACAGCACGGATAAATTCTCTTCTCGTCTCTCATGATGGAGATGGCCATCTGCGCTGCAGCAGCACCGGGCGCATACCAGGCAGAAGTACCCATCAGATTTACAAGTTCACCGCCTCCCACTTTGGTGCGCTCGATAATCGCATCCAGACGGTCTTTTTTAATCATCTCTGTGACAGGTATTCCGCTTACTGTGGTGTAACGAGGCAGCGGCACCATCGTATCTCCATGACCACCCATCAGCATTGCCTGAATATCCTTTGGAGAAACATCCAGTTCCTCTGCAAGGAAAGCCCTGTAACGCGCTGTATCCAGTACACCGGCCATGCCTATTACGCGCTTGTCTGACAAACCCGATGCCTTCCACACGGCGTATGTCATTACATCAAGCGGATTGGATACCACGATGATAATCGGATTTTTGGTATATTTCAGGATGTTCTGCGTAACAGACACCACAATTTTGGCATTGGTGGAAATCAGGTCATCACGGCTCATACCCGGCTTTCTCGGGATACCGGCAGTGATAATGACAATATCGGAGCCGGCTGTAAGTGCATAATCATCTCCTCCGGTAACCCTTGTGGAATATCCGTCAACGGGAGCCTGCTGCCACATGTCGAGCGCCTTGCCTTTGGCCATGTTGCCCTGAATATCAATTAACACAACCTCATTGACAATATCCTCGTGTGCCAGAACGTTCGCGCAGGTGGCACCTACATTTCCGGCGCCAACGACAGTAATTTTGCTCATTTTTTAGGTATTGATTCCCCTTCCGGGGTATTTGTTGAACAATTGTGAAAAGTGGCCCAAATGTAGGAAAAAAATCCGATTTCAAAAGCCCGGAATCGCTATTGTGTCAACAGCTATCGAATATCCTGAAAAATTTCCAAGACCACCCTCTACATTGTTGAATACCGCATCTGGGTCCGACAGCGGAAGATTGCCCCCCTGCCTGGAAAGTGACAGATGGTAGCGATAAAACTCCTCGGAAAGGGTACGCCAGGTGACGTAAAGTCTCCTGGGCCGTTCAGTTGCCGGATCATAGGGTATTCTCGCAGTCAGAAAGAGCGACTTGCGGTTGTCGTCCCAGTAGTTTTCATTCACGAGTACCACCGGCTCGGGTATGTTGTGCAGGAGTGAGATGGTCCGTCCGTCGGACAAGAAGTTGGTGGGTACCTGCTCTTTGGTATAATCAGCCACAGGCGGATTCAGTGATTCATACACCTGCGTGTCGTGATTCAGGAAAAAGGCGAAATATCTGCCGTGATCCGGCAACTCATTAAGTTTGAGTTCAACAGGTATTCTCAACTCGTTCATCCCGTTCCCGATCTCGGATATCTGAAGATCGGAAGAGAGAATCTGAACAGGTGCAATCCCGTAGTGTCGCGGAATGCTGCTGCCAGCCTCGGCAACGGGGTATCCCGGCACCCTCACATCCAGATTATATCTGATTCCCTCTCTCGGTATTTTGGCTTTGTGGCTCTTCCAGTAGTATGTATTGCCTTCGCCCTTTTCTCTGTACAAGGCATCGTAAAACTGGCCGTTAACAGAAAGAGTTACATCAACTTCCCCCGGAAACTCGGGGTCTGACCCGTCATTTACCTCCTGACTCAATGAAATATTGACCTTGAAATGCTCGCCCTCGGTAAAATGACATATTGCCACCACTTTGGGCTCCTCTTCCGGCAAATCAATGACCACCTCCCGCGCGCACCCGCACACGAAAAGTAGCATCAAAGCATATAAACCGGAATAGTTTTTCATTTATGTCAGAATTTCATCTCGTACCTGAATACAGGCAAAAGCGGCAGCAAAGTAAACTGAATTGCTTTACCTTTTACACTACTCCCCGCATCAATATACAAATAAAACGGATTTGCCCGGTTATAAGTATTGTATGCGCCCAGTTGAAGTCCGTGTTTAACATTCCCGTGACCCCAACGGGCATTTAATGCCAGATCAAGCCGGTGGTAAACCGGCAAGCGGTAACCATTCACCTCGGTATAAAAGAACACTTCCCGCTGAACTTCCCCCTCCACCGATTCATGCCTGAACTTTACACCCGTCAGCGTAATCGGATTGCCCGTGGCAAATCCCCAGACAACATCCGCCTCCAGCCAGTCCGTCAGCTCTTGTCTCAGGGTTATTTTCAAATCATGCAGCCTGTCAAACCGGAACGGGAATGAACGCCCCGAGTTCAGATCGGGGAAAAGCCGGTCGCTTCTCGACAGGGTATAGGCAACACCTCCCCGCGTTTTGCCGGTCAGTTTCTCCACGGTAATCTCAAGGCCCCGGCTGGTACCCGTACCAGATGCAATTCGATCCTCCCATCCGCTGGCATCTACTGCCCCGCCTGTGTAGAGGGCATCACCCGATGAAATAAAGGTAAGTACCCGGTTGAACGACTTGTAATAGAACTCGGCCTGCCAGTTCCAGCCAGTGACCAGTTTGTTTATGCCGAATGAAAACTGGTCAACCAGTTCGGGCGGTGCCTTCGCTGTACTTGGCACCCACAACTCAAAAGGCAGACTGATGTTGAATGTTCCAATCTGGTGTAAAAACTGGGCCGTTTTATGATAACCTGCCCATTGACTCCAGCCCCTGTCCCCTTTTCTGTTTATCCTTAATCTGGGCTGAAAAACAGTATAATCAGCATCTCTTACCTGAAAATAGGCGGTATTCAGACCGGCCTCCAGTGTGAAATGACGCTCAAACTCCCACTCCCCTTCTACGTACCCATCCGTTTCTCTGGCACCCAGTTTCTCATTGTTGAGCAGAATACTGGCCAGCGAATCAACGTTACTGCCGGTCTGGCCCGGCTGCAGGAAGTTTGCTGTGATGACACCCGGCTGAAAATTGTGGTTGGTCCACGATACCCCCCACCGAACTTTTAACGGGGGCGATACATACCAGGTGAAATCGGTTTTCCACGACCAGTCGCGTATCAGTGTCCTGTAAAGCTGACCATAATTGGCCAGTTCGTATGTCTTTCCGTTCGGATAGACAATGTCTGACCGGAATCCGAGTCTGCTCTGGTACGTAAACCGACTGTAGCGCACCGTTGTATTGGTAAAAAGGTTGTCGCGCAACAAGTGGTTCCACCGCAGGGCTGCTATCGAATTGCCCCAGTCGGTAGCCAGACGCGATTTATCGGTAATGTATCCCTTCGGATCGTTATACGACTGCTCAAAGTCGTTCTTGAATACATCGCCCCCCCGGTAGTAACTGAAATACACGCGGTCTCGATCACTCAGGGTGTAATTCAATCTGATATTCCCGTCGTAAAACCTGTATCGCACATCATCACCCGAAAAAGTGAGCAGATTGCCTCTTTTACTGAAATAATTGACCCATGGCTCGAAGTAAGTTGTTCTGCCCCCCAGAAGGAATGACGATTTACCCTGTACAAGCGGCCCCTCCACCACGGCAGATGATGCAAAAAGTCCTGTATTCAACTCTCCCTTGTACGCATGCATGTTACCCTCGCGCGTGCGCACATCCAGCACAGACGAGGCTCTTCCGCCGTACCTGGCGGGAAAATCTCCTTTCCATAACTTCACGCTGCTTACAGTAGAGGGATTGTATATGGAAAACAGCCCCAGTGCATGACTCGGACTGTAAACTGGTACGTCGTCGAGCAAAAACAGGTTCTGATCGGCGTTACCCCCACGGATATGCAGTCCACCTATTCCGTCTGTACCCGTTTGTACCCCGGGCAACAAGGCCGTCTGTCTCAACAGGTCAGCCTCCCCTCCCGGCATGGGCAACCGGCGCATTTCTTTGAGATTCAGGTATCTTGGGCTCCCTGCTCTCCGCTCTCGCGCATCATCGGGTTGTCCGGCGCTGATTACTACTTCGCGCAGGCGGGTATCAGGCTCCAGCAGGATATGCAGTTTTTGATCCTCTGTCAGACTGAATTCTGTGATAACCGGTTTATATCCGACATAGCTCGCCTGCAAGCGATATTCCCCCTCCTCCTCTCTCAAGCTGAAGAAACCGAATTCGTTGGTTACAGCCCTGTGGGAGCTGCCGTTCAGCAAAATCAACCCGGCACCAATCAGGCGTTCGCCGGTTTCAGCATCCTCTACATAACCGCTGATGCTGTGCCGTGCAATATTGCTGAAAAACACCACCTGACTGCCGATTACCCTGTAACTGACCCGTGCACAAGCGGTAATCCTGTCGAGCGCTTCGGCTGTTGTAACCTGCCGGAAACTCCACGTAGAAGCCCTGCAGCCTTCAAAAAGCCTGTCGCTGAATACTATATTGATGCCCGTCTCCCGACTTAACCTGACCAGAGCCTCGCCCGGACGACAGTTTTCGCAGGAAAAGTCTATGCGGCGCTGCACAACGCCCTGAGCCCCGGCAATACCGGCCAGCTGCACCAGAAGAAGTATCAGAAAAAGGGTTCTTGACATACGAGGTCTTGGCGACTGAAAGGTACAACAAATTCACCGCAGGAAACGCTACCTTTGCACCGTTTACCGCAATCAGTGTGTTCAATGCCGGAAATTAACGACAAAAACAAAGGTAACGTCAGAATTGGCGACATAGATCTCGGAGAATTTCCTCTCCTGCTGGCGCCAATGGAGGATGTCAGCGACCCGCCCTTCCGCAAGCTCTGCAAGGAACAGGGAGCAGATATGGTGTACACGGAGTTCATCAGCGCCGATGGCCTGGTGCACGATGCCATGAACTCGCTGAAAAAACTCGAGATTTTCGACTACGAACGCCCGATTGGTATCCAGTACTTCGGTGGCCAGGTCGAAAATATGGTCGAAGCCGCCGAAATGATCGAAGCCAAAAATCCGGATGTCATTGATATCAACTTCGGTTGCCCGGTAGCCAAGGTAGCGTGCCGCATGGCAGGCGCCGGACTCCTTCGCGATATCCCCAAAATGGTTGAACTGACCGCCTCTGTTGTTAAAAGCACCAAAAAGCCGGTCACCGTCAAAACCCGCCTCGGCTGGGACGATTCCACGATCAATATCATTGAAGTGGCAGAACGGCTTCAGGATGCCGGCATTCAGGCGCTTACCATCCACGGTCGCACGCGCGCGCAGATGTACAAGGGCGAGGCAGACTGGACCTGGATAGCCCGCGTGAAGGATAATCCGCGCATGCATATTCCCATTTTCGGTAACGGTGATGTGGACAGCCCCCAGAAAGCACTCGAATACCGAAACCGGTTCGGAACAGATGGTATTATGATTGGCCGGGCCAGTATTGGTTACCCCTGGATTTTCCGTGAAATCAAACACTTCTTCGAAACAGGTGAGTTGCTCCCGCCCCCGGATATTCACGAAAGGGTACGGGCAGCTAAACAACACCTGTCCGACAGCCTGGACTGGAAGGGACTCAAACTGGGCGTGCTCGAAATGAGGCGCCATTACGCGCCGTACTTCCGCGACCTTCCGCACGTCAAAACATTCAGAGCCCGACTGGTCACTGAAATGGAACCGGAGGTGCTTTTCGGTATTCTCGACGAAATGGAAGAGTTATACGCCAATCTGGAACCGGAAACCGCCTGATTTCATGATCCGCCAGTCATTCATCTCCGTAGTTGGTATCCTGCACAGTCAGCAGGATGTACGCACACTGCCTGCGTGGCTCTCAGGTGTGTACCAGTCGCTGCAGGCCGGCTTCTCCGATTTCGAAATTGTCCTGGTCAACAATCAACGCGATTTGTCCGACATAGAAAATGTCATCAAACCGCTCCCCGAGGAACTCCGGAAGCAGATTTTCCTCCTTAACCTGAGTTCGGCTGTAAACAGGGATAATGCCATTCTGGCTGGCCTCGACAGGGCCAATGGCGACTATACCGTTCTTTTTGAATCAGACTTTTCCGGCAATCCGGACCTGATAGCACGCCTGTGGGATACCTGCCGCAAAGGGCAGGATGTTGTCTATCTGCGTGCACGCGAACGGAAACTGCCCGCGGCGCAAAGAGTTCTTTACCATTTATTCTATTATATACTGAAACGGTATTCCAGGTTACAGATTGATCCCTGGGCGCACCATTCCCGCATAATCAGCCGAAGAGCCCTCAATTCATTGCTCCGCCTGCGTGAAAACAGCCGCTACCTGAAGGCAAACTATGCACTGGTGGGTTACAAAACCGGCCATATTGATGTTGATGTGCCGCTGCACCCCGATCCGGAAGCCGGTTTCGGCGAGCAGTTCCGCACAGCTCTGGTGGCCGTCACCTCCTTTACTACTTTTCTGCGGTCGCTCCTGCTCTGGATTTTTATGTTCTCCGTCATCGTAGCCTGTACCGCGGTTTACAATGCTGTCAAAGTAAAACTCACCAGCGTGGATATTTTCGGCGACCCGGCCGAATCGCTTTCCGGGTGGGCTTTCCTCGTTGTAATCATCTCTGTCTTTTTTGCCATAACGTGCCTCAACCTGTATGTTATGTCCATTTATCTATCGAACATCTATAGTGAAATTAAAAACAGGCCCCTTTACATTGTAGAGTCGGTCAAACGCTATTAACTTGCCGGCTAAAATGCCTGCGCTATGTTCCGTCTTTTCTCTGTAAGGCTCCTCCTGCTGTTTGTTTTCAACCCCGTTCATGCACAGTCTGATGTCGAAAAACGCATACAGACGCAGTGTATCCTGGCTGAAGACGGTGATATCATAGAAATCCCCGCTGGAAATTTCTCTATCTCCGGTACACTGTCGCTCGATGAAAAGAAGAATGTAACCCTGCGCGGTGCCGGTCAGGACAAGACAATACTGTCATTCAAAGGACAGAAACAGGGGGCTGAAGGTCTTAAAGTAACCAACTGCACCAATATCATTCTGGAAAATTTCACCATGGAAGATGCCAAAGGTGATATCATTAAAACACAGAATGTCAGTGGTATTATTTTCCGCGATATTACTGCACGCTGGACGGGCAAGCCGGATGAATCAAACGGCTCCTACGCGCTGTACCCGGTTCAGTGTCAGAAGGTTCGTATAGAAAGATGTACCGCCATCGGTGCTTCCGATGCAGGTATTTACGTGGGTCAGTCCGACAGTGTCTGGGTTACTGAATGTACAGCCAAAAACAATGTGGCGGGTATTGAAATTGAAAACACCACCAACGCGTGGGTCTGGAAAAATCACGCGTTCGAAAATACCGGCGGTATTCTGGTATTCGATCTGCCCGATCTGCCCAAAAAACGGGGCGGACATGTAAAGGTGTATGATAACCTGGTCGCACGCAATAATTACAGAAACTTCGCACCAAAAGGTAATATTGTGGGTACCGTGCCCGCAGGAACCGGCGTTATGGTACTGGCAACCAATGATGTAGAAGTTTACAACAACAAAATATGGGAAAACAAGACGGTATCAACCGGTATAGTGAGCTACTATATCACCGAGACCCCGATTAACGACAAATCATATATTCCGTACCCTTCCGGTGTGTCTGTTCACGACAATATTTTCTCCGACGGTCGCCGGATGCCCACCCTGAAAAACAAACTGGGGTTTATTTTCTGGTGGAAATTTGGCAAAAGAGTGCCTCATATACTCTACGACGGAATCAGCAATCCCGACTGGGTGAATGCTGACGGCTCGTTCAAGCCGTCTTACCGTATATGTATCGGTGAAAATGAAAACGGCACCTTCGCCAATCTGCGGGCCGACAA
>Ga0172373_10006535_pt1 | contig 15463 bp, 8 predicted proteins | sample Lak10m_2_FD_114546 | JGI IMG/M metagenome (GOLD analysis project Ga0172373, IMG submission 114546) | Freshwater microbial communities from Kabuno Bay, South-Kivu, Congo - kab_092012_10m | ecosystem: Environmental > Aquatic > Freshwater > Lake | place: Democratic Republic of the Congo: South-Kivu...
GCACCTCGCCGGCATGAAGGATTCCAAGGTCATCGTCGCCATCAACAAGGACGAAGAGGCCCCCATCTTCCAGGTCGCCGATTACGGCCTGGTCGCCGACCTGTTCAAGGCACTGCCCGAACTCGCTTCTGCCCTGGGAGACTGACCATGACCGCCTATATTCCGCCGCTCAGGGATATCCGCTTCACGATGGAAGAGGTGGTCGGCCTGGATGCCGTCACCGCCTTGCCCGGATTCGAGGAAGCCACCGCCGAAATGGCCGACAGCATCCTGACCGAGGCCGGCCACATCGCCGAGGGCGTGCTGGCCCCGCTGAACCGCGTCGGCGACGAACAGGGCGCCCGCCTGGACGGCATGACCGTGCGGACTGCCGAAGGCTGGACCGACGCCTGGAAGACCCTGGTGGAAGGCGGCTGGAACGGCCTGCCCTTCCCGGCGGAACATGGCGGCATGGGCCTGCCCAACCTGTTCAACACCGCCGTCCACGAGATGTGGCAGTCGGCCAACATGGCCTTCACCCTGTGTCCGATGCTGACCCAGGGCGCGGTCAACGCCGTCAGCCTGTATGGTTCGGACGACCTGAAGGCACGCTACCTGCCGCGCATGGTCACGGGCGAATGGACCGGCACCATGAACCTGACCGAGCCGCAGGCCGGCTCGGACCTGTCGGCGGTGCGCACCAAGGCGGTGCCCGAGGGCGGCATGTTCCGCATCTTCGGCCAGAAGATCTTCATCACCTACGGCGACCACGACATGGCGGACAATATCGTCCATCTGGTCCTGGGACGGCTGCCCGACGCTCCTCCCGGGGTCAAGGGCATCTCGCTGTTCGTGGTGCCCAAGGTGCTGCCCGACGGCAGCCTCAACGACGTCCGCTGCGTGTCGCTGGAACACAAGCTGGGCATCCACGCCAGCCCGACGGCGGTGATGTCGTTCGGCGACCACGGCGGCGCCCTGGGCGAACTGGTGGGCGAACCCAATCGCGGCCTGGAATACATGTTCGTCATGATGAACCATGCCCGTCTGTCGGTGGGCCTGCAGGGGCTGGCCATCGCCGAGCGCGCCTATCAGCAGGCCCTGGCCTATGCCCGCGACCGGGTGCAGGGCAAGCCGGCCGGCTGGACCGGCGCCGGCCCGGCCGGCATCGTCCACCATCCCGACGTCCGCCGGCTGCTGATGACCATGAAGTCGCAGATCGAGGCCATGCGCGGCATCCATTACACCGCCGCCGCCGCCGCCGACATCGCGCACCATCATCCCGACGCCGAGCAGCGCCGTCAGGCCAATCTGCGCCTGGAATTCCTCACTCCCATCGCCAAGGGCTGGTGCACCGAGGTCGGTCAGACCATCGCCTCGCTGGGCGTGCAGGTGCATGGCGGCATGGGCTATATCGAAGAGACCGGGGCCGCCCAGCATCTGCGCGACGCCCGCATCACCACCATCTACGAAGGCACCACCGCCATCCAGGCCAACGATCTGGTCAACCGCAAGATCCTGCGCGACCAGGGGGCTTTCGCCCGCACGCTGCTGGGCGAGTTCGACGCCCTGGCCGGCGAACTGGCCGGGCAGGGGGATGCCTCGCTGGCCGCGGTCGGCCACCGTCTCAGGCAGGCCGCCGCCGCCGCCGGGCGGGCGGTCGAATGGCTGGTGGCCAACGGTCCGGCCAGTCCCGGTCTGGCCGCCGCCGCCGCCGGTCCGCTGCTGGAACTGATGGGGGTGGTGACCGGCGGTCAGCAGGTGGCGCTGGCCGCCAGGATCGCCAAGGCGGCGATCGGGGCCGGCCGCGATCATGACGGTTTCTATGCCGCCAAGCTGTCCACGGCGCGCTTCTATGCCGAGCACATCCTGCCCCATGCCGCCGCCCTGGAGAACGCCGCCACCGTCGGTGCCGCTGCGGTGGTGGGAATCGAGGAAGCCTTGCTGTAATCGCCGTCGCGGGCTCTCGACGGCACCCGGTTTTCCGGGGAACCTCCCTTCACGAGCCAGACTGGGGCCGGACGATCCGTCGTCCGGCCCTATTTTTCACCCGGCCCCGGCAAAGGCAATGGGGCGGCTATGATTCTTTGCCTGTTGCCGGCCGGGGGCAGGCCTGACATGAGTGTATGGCCGGGCTGTCCGCAGCCGGCGGAATGGTTGCAGGGATAAGGCGCGCGATCGATGGCTGGCTGGACGAAATGGCTTGGCGGACAGCTCGCCGTATGCGCGCTGGGGGCGGTTCTGGCGGCCCTGGTCTACGAGAAGTCGGGACTGGATCTTGAGGTCGCCCGCGGCAACTTTCTCGAACGTTCCGAGCAGGAGGCCCAGGCGGTCGCCACCCATGTCGACGGCGCCCTGACCGACATCTATCAAAATATCCGGACCATCGCCCAGTTGCCCAGCGTGCGCAGCATCGACCGCCACGGCGAACACCTGGACGAAAACGCCCTGCTGTCCATCCAGCAGATTTACAACAACCTGGCCAGCAACGTCGCGGTGTCCGAGGTCTATATCGTTCCCGTCAGCCTTGATCCCGATGCCGTCGATCCCAAGACCGGCAAGCCGGAAGCTCCGATCCTGATGTTCGATCAGCTGATCGTCGGCAACGAGGAGAAAGAGGAAAAAGACAGGACCAACCTGCCCGAGCAGGAAGAGATCTTCGAATACCGCCTGCTGCGCGACCAGATGGCCTGGTTCGGGCGGCATTATCCCGATGCCGGCCGGATTTCCCGGCTCGACGTGCCGCTTCTGTCCGGTCCGGCCGTGGTCACCTGCGACAATTCCGACTTCGACACCACCCGTGACGATGCCGACCGGGTCGGCGTGCTGTTTTCCGTGCCGTTCTTCGGGCCGGACGGCAAACTGAAGGGGGCCATCACCGCCGTCGTCCGCAGCAACGCCCTGCGCGACCTGATGCCGTCGGGCAACTTCGCCGTGGTCAACACCGCCTATGACGTCGCGGTGGCCGGCCCGGATGGCGGTCAGGCCGAAACATCGTGGGAGATTGTGAAGCGGGGGCAGCCCGATGCCGGGCTGCTGTTCTCGCAGGTTTTTCCCGCCTCGGTGAAGGATGCGCGCGGCAGCTGGGTCCTGTGGGCGGGCGCGCCGGATTCGGTGTTCCTGACCGGGCCCGAGGTCCGGACGGTCCGGTCCTTCACCCTGATCGGCTATGGGTTTTCCGCCTTCCTGACCCTGGGGCTGCTGAGCGTGCTGCATCTGACCCGCCGCGCCGCCCAGACGAAGCTGCGTCACCAGGAAGAGGCGGCCCGGCATGCCGCGGCGGAAGAGGCGCGCCAGCGTCACGTGCAGGAGGAGCGGGCCGCCACCCTCAAGCTGGCCGAGGCCGAGCGGCGCCGGACGCTGCTGGCGATGGCCGATGCCCTGGAAAGCTCGGTGGGCGGCATCGTCGCCAGCGTCGTCGAGGCGGCCAACGACCTGCGCGTCAGCTCCGCGCAGATGGTCACCACCGCCCACGTCGCCAGCGAGAAGGCGGTCTCCGTCTCGTCGGCGGCGCAGCAGGTCAATTGCAACGTCCAGGTGGTCGCCGCCGCCAGCGACGAGCTGACTTCGTCCATCGGCGAGATATCCCAGCAGGTCGAACATTCACAGGACGTCGCCCGCCACGCCGAACTGCAGGCCGCCAAGACAACCGAGCTGATGCGCAACCTGGCCGACAGCGCCAGCGTCATCGGCGAGGTGGTCAACCTGATCAGCGGCATCGCCAGCCAGACCAATCTGCTGGCCCTGAACGCCACCATCGAGGCCGCCCGTGCCGGCGAGGCCGGCAAGGGCTTCGCCGTGGTGGCCAACGAGGTCAAGAGCCTGGCCAACCAGACCGCCAAGGCAACGGACCAGATCGCCAGGCAGGTGGCTGCGGTGCAGCAGAACACCGAAAGCGCCGTCGCCGCCATCGGCGACATCGTCGGCACCATCCGCGAGATGAGCGCCATCAGCACCGGGGTCTCGGGCGCCGTCACCGAACAGATCGCCACCAGCCGCGAAATCGCCCGCAACGTGGCCGAGGCGGCCGGCGGCACCGGCAGCGTCTCCCAATCCATCTGCGTCGTCGAGGCGGCGGCCGGCGATACGGTCGCTGCCGCCAATCATATCAACGACCTGTCGTCGGGGCTGGTCAGTCAGTCGGAGCACCTGTCCACCGATGTCCAGGCCTTCCTGGCCACGGTGCGCGCCGATCCGTAGACCGGAGGGCCGTCGCCGGTAAATCGGCACTGTCCACTCCCATTTGGTACTGGTGGTGAAATCAGGCGGGTCTAATCTTTCCGATGGGGCATGTGCGCAAAGGCCGAATTCCGGACCTTGTTCCGACATGCCGGTGACTGGGCATCACATGGCCGAGCGAACATCCGACGACATCTTGCAGCCGATCAGCGACAGCGACATCGATTCCCTCTATGTCCTGCCGCTCGACATCCTGCCGCTGGAAACCCCGGCGCTGAAGCGGTCGCGGCTGATCAAGAATGTCCGCCTGAAATGTGCGGTCGAAGTTTTCTGGGACCAGCAATCGGGGTCGGGCCAGATCGACATCGAAGCCCTGCCGGGGCTTTTCAACTGGCAGACGGCCAGCGTGCATCCCGATCTCAGCATTCTGCGCCGGATATCGATCCTGCCCAGTTTCGATGTCTATTCGCTCCGGATTTCCCTGCGTGAGCAGGGCATCCCCGTGAACGATTATGCGGCTCTCAGGCTGTCGCCCCAGAAAGAGGCCGAGCTTTCCAAGTACATGTTCAAGTGCACCAAGCCCCTGATCAAGGCAATCTATGCCAATGACGATTATTGCGAGGGGACATTTGAAGATCTGATGCGCCTATTCCGTGATCCTGACGTTGAAAATGCCCGTAATCGTCTGGAATCTATGGCCCGTGCCTTGGGGATCAATGTCTCTGAGATACCGAGTTTCATCGAGAATTATGGAGATACGTTTCTGTCGATATCATATTTCAGGCATTGTTTTGAAAGGATCGAGCTGTACATCACATCGTGCCTGCAATCATTGACGAAGATCCGCGAGCACTTCCAACTGAAGCTGGATACCAACCTGATGGCGCTGTGCGATTCCATCGAGGAATCCATCAATCGGATCAGCGCGTCGGTGGGTGGAAGCCTTGAGACCATCGACAGGCGTGTCGCCGAATTGTGGGAACATACGTCGTCCGACGAGTTCCGTTCGGTAAAAGCCTTCATCGAAAGCTATCATCTGACCCTGGGCACGGCGTTGTGCTGCCTGACGGTCAAGATGAACGCCTTTGCCCGCATCTTTCCCAAGCCCAGCGCCAGCGGCCCGTTCCGTCTGGCCGATTTCATGATCGCCGAGATGATCCCCGGTTTTGAAATCATCCGTGGAATCGATCTCAGCCTGACCAGACCGAAGCAGCATCACCATGCCCGGGCCTAGCCGGGCATGAAACCAGGCCATCGCGTGCCATATCTGGCGCGCGATGGTCCAGATCCGGTGGCAGGGCGTGCGCTACTCGGTTACGGCAGTGGTGACGCCGGTTCCCTTGTTGTACTTCAGCGTCACTGTTTCCACCGTGCACAGGTCGATGGGGTCTTCCCATTCGACTTCACTTCCATCCGAGAACTTGACCGCAAGCTGCCACTTGCAGGCGGTGGTGGAGTTCTTGAACTTGACCTGCTTCTTGGCGTTGTTGGCCAGGACCCCGTCGCCCATGATGTCGTGGCCCCAACTCTTCGAACTCGGGGTGGCAACATAAACCTCGTCGATCTGATAGCCCGTCTTGTTGACCAGAGTGAAATCCTGGTCGCCGGCATTGGCGGTCATGGGCAGAAGAAACGCCGCGGTTGCAAGCGCAAAAGAGATATTTCGCATCAGATCCCCTCCCTCTGAGATTGATATGTCATCAGGTGCAAGCCATCCTCCGATCGATTTCATCGTTCGAAGCAAAAATTGCTGAAATGTTCAGCTTATAGACTTCGCTTGGTCGAAATGAGATCGACTTGTAAACCGATCATGAATGACCTTTAAACCTGATTATCTCCAGCCGAGGTCCCTGTCAATCGAGATGAATCGTTCTGTTCCGGCTTCCGGCTTGCTTGCAGGAATGTTCCTCGGCCGATTTCGTCCTTTCCTATCGCGCAAATAGAGGATTAAATCGGCTTCTGTACGGCGTTCTGCTGTGGGGGGCGCGATGGTCGGAATGTGCGGATACTCCAGATGACGGTCCCTGCTGCCGAAGGGGCGGTTCTGTCGACCGTGCTGATCGTTGACGACGCGCCGCAGAACCTGGCCGTTCTGGGGGAAGTCCTGCAGCCCTATTACCGGGTCCGCGCGGCCAATTCCGGGGAAAGGGCCTTGCGCGTCGCCGCCTCGCAGCCGCGGCCCGACATCATCTTGCTGGACGTCATGATGCCGGACATGGATGGGCACGCCGTGCTGCAGAGCCTGCGCGGCATGCCCGAGACCCGCGACATTCCGGTGATCTTCATCACGGCGATGGACGCTGCCGAGGACGAGGAGCGGGGGCTGGCGCTGGGGGCGGTGGATTACATCACCAAGCCGGCCATTCCGGCCATCGTTCTGGCGCGGGTCAAGACCCACCTGGAGCTGAAGCGGGCCCGCGATCGCCTGGCTTGCGAAAACGAATGGCTGGAACGCGAGGTGGCGTCGCGCATGCGCGAGAACCAGCTGATCCAGGATCTGGGGGTCCGGGCCCTGGCCTGTCTGGCCGAGGCCCGCGACAACGAGACCGGCCAGCATATCGTCCGGACCCAGGCCTATGTCGACCTGCTGGCCCGCCATCTGGCCGGCCACGACAGGTTCCGTCTGGCCCTGGCCGGCCCCCGGCGGGACATGATCGTCAAGGCGGCTCCGCTGCACGACATCGGCAAGGTGGGGATTCCCGACGCCATTTTGCTGAAGCCGGGACGCCTGACCCCGGAAGAGTTCGAGATCATGAAGGCCCATCCGCTTATCGGCGCCGCCGCCATCGGCCGGGCGATGGGGCAGGCGATGGCCCAGGGGGAGGGCTGGGCGGTGCAGCAGGCAGCCGGGGCCTTCAGTTTTCTGGAAGTGGCGCAGGAAATCTCTCAAAGCCATCATGAAAAGTGGGACGGCAGCGGCTATCCGGCCGGCCTTGCCGGCGACGCCATCCCTGTTTCGGCCCGCCTGATGGCCCTGGCCGATGTTTTCGACGCCCTGATCTGCCGCCGCGTCTACAAGGCGGCGATGCCGCTGGAACGGGCTTACGAGATCATCGCCAGTGGCCGGGGATCCCATTTCGACCCCGATGTCGCCGATGCGTTTTTCGCGTGCCGGGACCTGTTCGTCGAGATCGCCGAACGGTATGCCGATTCGGACAGTGCAGGAGATATCTCATGAAGATGCGTTTGTCCGCCCTGGTTCTGCTGGCTGGAACCGTTCTGGCGGTTCCGCCCTTGCGGCCGGCGGTGGCCGATGCCGCCGGGGCGGCTCCGGCGGCTGCGGCCAAGTTCGTCGAGGTTCCCGCCGTCGCCGCCACCCTGGAGCAGGTGCGCCACGGCGGTTTCGTGCTTTATATGCGCCACGGCCGGACCGACAATTCCAAGCCGGACCGTTTTCCCGCCGTCGATCTTGCCGATTGTTCGACCCAGCGCCCCCTGAACGAGGACGGCCGCCGGATGGCCGCCGATGTCGGCGACGCGATCCGCAAGGCGGGCCTGCCCATCGGCGAAATCCGCATCAGCCCGCTGTGCCGCGTCAAGGAGACCGCCGCCGCCGCCTTTCCGCAGCGTAGCGCCGAAATCGACGAAAACCTGATGTATACCGCCAACCTGACCGACGGGCAGAAGGCGCCGATCATCGCCAATACCCGCCGCCTGCTGTCGATGCCGGTGCCCGCGGGCAGCAACCGGCTGCTGATCGCCCACGCCCCCAATCTGATGGATCTGATCGGCTATTTCCCCAAGGAAGGGACGGTGGTGATCTTCCGTCCCAAGGGTGATGGCGGCTTCGACTATGTCGCCAGCATCCCCCCGGGTCTGTGGGACGGGTTGTTGCCCTGATCATGGTGCCGGCATGAAGCGTCGCGTCAGGAAGTCGCCGTATCTGGTGGTGTTCGTGCTGCCGGTGGCCCTGGTCACCCTGCTGGCCGGGGTGCTGAACCTGGCGTCGTTCTACGGCCTGCGCAAAAGCCACGAGGCGGCCAGCATCAACCAGTCCCAGGAAATCGAGCGTATTTCCACGGCCACCTACATCAACCAGGAAATCGCGGGGATCCAGCGGCGGGTCGCCGACGCGCTGGAGCGGGCCGGTGCCGGGCGGATCGACGAGGCCGGCGTCTATCTGATCCACACGGAAGTGGTCAACCGGCTGGCCCATGTCGAAACGCTGCTGCCGACCCTGTGGAATTCCGGTTCGACCGGCAGCAATCTTGACGGGGCCGTCGCCGATTTCAACGCCTACCGCAACTTCATCGTCACCGCCACCGATCTGGCCGCCATCGATCCGCCCAATGCGATGCGCTACGCCTATCGGGCCGCCAACGCCTATCTGGCCCTGTCGGAACATACCCACGCCCTGGCCGCCGCCATCGCCGTCGACGCCGCCGAACGGGGCGAGAGCCAGGCCGAGGCGTTTCAGACCCATTCCGCCAAGATCGCCGTGGTCGGCGGGGGGCTGGTGGCCGTCATGCTGCTGCTGTGGCTGGCGGCCGGGCGGTGGGCGTCGCGCCGGCTGGGCAGCCTGACCGCCGCCCTCGAGGATCTGGCCGCCGACAATGTCGATCCGCCGTCCCTGCCGGTGGTCCAGTCCATCAGCGGCAATCAGCGCAGCGTGCTGTCCGACATGGCCCAGGCCATCCTGGCTTTCCGCGAGGCGATCATCGCCCGCCGGGCCGCCCAGTTCAGCCTGGGCGAGCGGATGAAGGAACTGTCCTGCCTTTACGATGTGTCCCGGATCACCGAGCGGGACGACATCTCCATCGACGCCATGCTGGATGCCGTCGCCGCCCGCCTGCCCGCCGCCCTGCGCTATCCCGAGCGGGCGGTCGGCTATGTCCGCCTGGGCTGGACGGTCTATGGCCGGGTGGGCGCCGGCGCCCGCCACGAAGCGACCTTTCCCGGCGGCGACGGGCTGGTCGGCCATGTCGGCATCGCCTATGACGGCCCGCTGCCCGATGCCGACCCCCAGGTCTTCCTGGACGAGGAGCGCGCCCTGCTGGATGCCGTCGCCGCGCGCCTGGGGGCGGCCATCGAACGCACCCGGGCGGCCAAGCTGGAAAACGACACCAAGGCGCTGATCGACGCCGTGGTGTCCGAAGCCCCCGACGCCATCGAACTGGTCGATGCCGAAACCCTGCATTTCGTCGAGGTCAACAAGGCCAGTTGCCGCCTGTTGGGCTACAGCCGCGACGAAATGCTGTCGATGTCGCTGTCCGACATCCAGGGCCGGATGGACCGCGACCAGCTGGTCGCCCGGATCGGCGACATCGCCAAGGTCGGTTCGGCCCAGTTCGAAAACCGTCATCGCTGCAAGGACGGCAGCTATCTCGACGTCCAGGTCAGCGTCAGGGCCATCCGCCAGAACGACCGGGATTATCTGGTCGGGGTCTGGCGCGACATCACCGCGGAAAAGGCGGCCTCGAAGCAGATCCGCCAATTGTCGCTGGCGGTCGAGCAAAGTCCGGAAAGCATCGTCATCACCAACCTCGATGCAGAGATCGAGTATGTCAACGAGGCCTTTTCCCGCAAGACCGGCTACAGCCGGGCCGAGGTGCTGGGGCAAAATCCCCGGGTCCTGCAATCGGGGCAGACCCCGCCCGAGACCTTTGCCGATCTCTGGGCCACCCTGCAGCGCGGCGAGGCGTGGCAGGGCGAGCTGCTCAACCGCCGCAAGGACGGCACCCCGTATGTCGAACTGGCCAATATCGCTCCGGTCCGCCAGCCCGACGGCCGGATCACCCACTATCTGGCCATCAAGGAAGACATCACCGACAAGAAGCGGATGGCCGAGGAATTGCGGCGTCACCGCGACCATCTGGAACAGCTGGTCGCCGACCGGACCGCCGAACTGATCGCCGCCAGCCAGGAACAGCAGGCCATCTTCGATTCGGCGACGTCGGGCATCTTTCTGGTCAAGGACCGCGTGCTGCAGCGGTGCAATGCCCGTCTGCACGAAATATTCGGCTGGCCACCGGGCGAGATGGTCGGCAAGGAAACCAGCATCTGGTACCCCGACCGGGAAACCTGGCTGCTTGCCGTCCGGGCCTACGGGGAAATCTGGGGCGGCCGGACCCATCGGCGCGAACAGCAGCTGATGCGGCGCGACGGCAGCATGTTCTGGGCCAGGTTGACGGCGCATGCCATCGACATCGACGATCCGGCCAAGGGATCGGTGTGGGTGATCGACGACATCACCGCCGAGCGCGCCGTCGTCGAGGAGATGAGCAAGGCCCGCACGCTGGCCGAGGACGCGGCCCGCATCAAGTCGGACTTCCTGGCCAACATGAGCCACGAGATCCGCACCCCGATGAACGCCATCATCGGCCTGACCCATCTGCTGCGGCGCAAGATCACCGACCGCCGGCACAGCGAGCAACTGGGCAAGATCGCCACCGCCGCCCACCATCTGCTGAACATCATCAACGACATCCTGGATCTGTCGAAGATCGAGGCCGGAAAGCTGAAACTGGACTTCACCGATTTCGAGCTTGAACGCGTCGTCGACACCGTCTGCACCCTGATCCGCGACAAGGCGGAAGCCAAGGGAATCGAGCTGGTGGTCGCCATGCATGCGGTGCCGCCCGCTTTGCACGGCGACGGGCTGCGTCTGGGGCAGATCTTGCTGAACTTCGCCAGCAATGCCGTCAAATTCACCGAACAGGGCTGTGTCGCCTTGCGCGGCAGGGTCCTGGACAGCGACCAGGACGGGTTGCGGGTCCGCTTCGAGGTGACCGACAGCGGCATCGGTCTCAGTCCGGAACAGCAGGGCCGACTGTTCCAGGCCTTCGAGCAGGCGGACAGCTCGACCACCCGCAAATATGGCGGCACCGGGCTGGGATTGGCCATTTCCCGGCGGCTGGCCGAAATGATGGGCGGCCGCATCGGCGTCGACAGCGCCCTGGGGCAGGGCAGCACCTTCTGGGTCGAAATTCCGCTGCGGCACGCCCAGACCTGTCCGGTGCGGCCGGACCGGACGGTGATCGCCAGCGGTCTGCGGGCCTTGGTGGTCGACGATCTGGCGGATGCGCGCGATTCCCACGCCGGATTGCTGGATATGCTGGGGCTGCAGGTGACCTGCGTCGCCGATGGTGCCGCCGCCCTGGCCGCGGTCGCCGCCGCCGATGCCGGCGGTCAGCCCTTCGATATCTTGCTGGTGGACTGGCAGATGCCGGGACTGGACGGGCTGGACGTCGGCCGCCGTCTGGCCTCTATGCCGCTGTCGCGCCAGCCGGCCCGCCTGCTGGTCACCGCCTACGGCGAGGGCGTGGCCGAGGATGTGCGCGCAGAGACCGGATATTTCGATGTTCTGCAAAAACCGCTGGTGCCGTCGTCCCTGTTCGACGCCCTGCAGGACACCCTGTCCGGGCAGCACCGGATCGTTGCCGGCCTGACCGCCGGCGAGGCCGAGCGGCGGCTGCGCCGCTATGGCGGCGGGCGGGTCCTGCTGGCCGAGGACAATTTCATCAACCAGGAAGTCGCCCTGGAACTGCTGGTGGCCGTCGGGATGGACATCGATGTCGCCGAAAACGGCAGGGCCGCCGTCGACATGGCCGCCGAGGGTCCCTACGACATCATCCTGATGGACATGCAGATGCCGGTGATGAGCGGTCAGGAGGCCACCCGCCTGATCCGCGCCCTGCCGGGGCACGAGGTCACGCCGATCCTGGCGATGACGGCCAACGCGTTCGCCGAAGACCGGCAGGCCTGCCTGGATGCCGGCATGAACGACCATATCGCCAAGCCGGTGGATCCCGAAGTCCTGTATCGGGCTCTGCTGCGGTGGCTGCCGATACCGGCTGCCGGCGGCGAGGACGATGGGGCCGGCACTCCCGATGAAGCGCCAAGCCGGCCCGCGCCGGTCGACCGGACGGTGCGGGCCCGGCTGGAAGCCATCGACGGACTGACCGTCGCGGCCGGCCTGCTGGCTGCCGGCGGGCGGGAAGAACTGTATCTGCGCCTGTTGACCCGGTTCGTCGATTCCCAGGTTCCGGACGAAGTGCGGTCGCTGGTGGAACGCGGCGACTTCGATGGCGCCCGGCGGGCGGCCCATACCTTGAAGGGGGTTGCCGCCACCCTGGGGGCGCACCGGGTGCGGGATGATGCCGCCGCCCTGGAAATGGTCCTGCAGGCTCCCGCCGGGATCGATCCGGCCGACCTGCGGCTGCGGAGCGGCCGGCTGGATTCCGGGCTCGCGCGTCTGTGCGCCGACATTCGTCAGGCCCTGCCGGCCGCGGTCCCTGCCGGCGGCGAGGAACCCGCCCCACGGGATTGGGCCAAGGCCCGTGATCTGGTCGGCCGTCTGGACGGGTTGCTGGCGGTCGACGACATGACCGCCGCCGCCGTTTTCCGGGAACATCAGGCATTCCTGGCCGCGGTCCTGGGGCGCCATGCCCCGGTGGTCGCCCGCCATCTCGACGGTTTCGCCTTCGAAGAGGCGCTGTCGGCCTTGCGCCAGGCCGTCGCCGAAAATCCCGCCCTTTCCGAAGACGATGGGGCCGGGCGGCGGGAATGAACCGGCTCGGTTTCGTCGTGTCCCTGTCGCGGATGGCTGGCCCGTATCCTGCGCCTTCCGGGCCGGGGCCGGCTGCGGCAAGGGGATGTCCCGGCGTGGCGTGGTGCGGTTTTGCCGGTGCCGTGGCTCTGGCGTGCCTGTCGAGCACGGCTGCAGCCGATCCGGTGCCGTTCCGGCCGTTTCCCACCCCCACTTTCGTCGAAACCAGATTTCTGCAGCGCCATGCCGGCGAGGATCTGCCCCCGCCCATGCTGTTGCCGCAGATGGCCTGGGCGCCGGTTTCGCTCCCCGCGCGCGGGCCGGTTCCCGAAGAATGGTCGGCACCGCGCAAGGCGCTGGCGGCCGGTGCCGACACCAGCGTCATCGCCGGTTCGGACGGCATCGGCGATGCCGCCACCATCGGCACCGTCACCCGCCGCGATCTGGGGGATACCACGATCTGGGCCGGCATCCGCGGCGATCAGGTCAATCCCTATACCGATGGGGGCAATGCCCGGGTCGCTTACAGTTATGAACGCCTCAACACCCAGATGGCGGTCAGCCACCGCTTCCGTCCCGGCTCCCGGCTGACCGTCTTCGGGCTGCGCGACGGGATCGAGGAGGGGCGGACCCCGCATTCCTCGGTCGACACCCCGCAATTTCAGCGTGGACAGGGAAACCTGCTGCTGGACCATGCTCCGGCGGCCGGACCGTTCGACCGTGTCGAGGCGGCGGCCAGCATCTCCACCATCACCTATGCCTCGGACAATTGGTCGCTGCGCAGTCCCGGCGCGCTGGGCCTGCGCTACGAAGGCGACTGGATCACCTATCGCGGGCTGGTGCGGGGCGAGTTCACCTCCGGGGACTGGCGCAACAGCCTGACCGCCGACGTCAACCGTTCGCAGACCCTGACCGTGTTCGACACCCGTTTCGCGACCCAGGGGCGGTCGTCCTATCGTCTGCCCGATGTCGAAACCACCCAGGCGGGGGTGGCCTGGAGCGCCGTCACCGCACCGCAGCCCGGCGACGCTCTGTCTGCTGGCCTGCGTCTGGATGCCGTCCAAAGCCGCGCCGCGATGGCCCATGCCGTGCCATCGGCCAGCGGAAACGCCGCGGCTCTTTTCAACATTTCTCCCCAGCAGCTTTACGACGCCTATTACGGAGCCGGAATCGGCAACGATCCGTTCGACGTCAATCTCAGCGGCCGGGCGCAGTACCGGCGCAGCATCGGGGACGGCGCCATCTACGGCGAAATCCGCCGTCTGGTCCGGACCCCCGATTCCGGCGAACGCTTCTACGGCAGTTCCGGCCCCGCCGCCTTCATCCAGGTCGGCAATCCCGGGCTGTCCCCCGAGGCCCACCACGCCGTGGAATTGGGCGGCGACCGCAAGGGGGCTGCGTGGCAGCTGTCCGGCAAGGTCTGGTATGATCGCGTTGCCGGTTTCATCACTCCCGACCGGGCCCGCGGACAGGACGGCATCCTGCGAAGCGACGCGGGCATCGTCTACCGCAATGTCGACGCCTACCTTGCGGGGGCCGGCCTGGATGGACGCTGGGGGCTGGCCGATGGCCTGGGGGCGCGGATGAAGCTGGCCTGGATGCGTGGCGGCAATCTCAGCGACCATCGCCCGCTCTACCAGATAGCGCCGTTGCAGGGGGAGGCGGTCATCGAACATCGCCGCACCGTCGGGCCGGACCTGGCGTTCAATGCCGGCGCCAGTCTGCGCTTCGCCGCGGGCCAGCATCGGGTCGACGATTCCACCGCGACCGGCTCGGCTCAGGATACCGGGGGGCCGACCGGCGGTTACGGGCTCGTCGACCTGTTCGCCGGGCTGGTCGCCGCCGATCGGTTCGCCGTCACCTTGGGAATCGCCAACCTGCTGGACAAGCGGTACCAGATGCATGTCAACCCGCTGCCGCAGGGCGTCACCACCCAGCCGCTTGCGGCGCCGGGGCGCAGCCTGTTCCTGACGGCGACGATGACCTTCTGACGGGCGTGCCGCGGCCGGTGGGAATGAAATGTGCCGGATGAAATCCATCCGCACATCTGCGATAATCGAACGTGCGGCATCGTTGCGGAAAGCCTGCCGCAATCGACGGATGCCGGCGCGGGGGGCTCTTCGCGCTTGCCGTCACCGCCCGTTTCGGGCATCGGTTTCGTTGGTGGTCGCGGACCGTCAGGGCTGCGGGCCGGGTGTGTCGAAGGGGGAGTTATGCTGAAGACGGCGTGGAAATGGGTAGCGGCCATGATGCTTGGACTGGCTGCGCCGGCGGTTGCCGCCGATGGAGCGGACGGGGCGTCCGCCGAGTCTTTCCGGATCGGGGTGGCCCCGCATACCAGCGCCAGGGTGATCATCGAACAGTACCAGCCGGTTCGTGCAGCCCTGCAAAATGCCCTGGGCGTTCCGGTGGAAATCATCACCGCGCCGGACTTCACCGAATTCGCCCGTCGAGCCCTGGCCCTGGAATACGACATGGCCATAACCACCGCCCACCAGGCGGAATTGCTGCGTGCCGATGCCGGATACCTGCCGGTGGTGACCTATGCCGCCGATTTCCGCGCCGTCATCGTGGTTCCGGCCTCGGTGCGCCTGCCCAGCCCGAAGGCGCTGGACGGCACCACCGTCCTGGGGCTCAATCCCTCGTCCCTGGTCACCCTGTGGGGGCTGCACTGGCTGAAGGACAACGGGGTCGCCGTCAAGTCGGTGCGCCATGTCAGCGCCGCCGACAGCGTGGCGCAATTGCTGCTGGCCGGCGACGGCGCGGCCGGGTTCATGTCGCTGGCCAATTTTCAGAAGCTGCCGCCGCCGATCCAGGCCC
>Ga0172373_10006536_pt1 | contig 15462 bp, 12 predicted proteins | sample Lak10m_2_FD_114546 | JGI IMG/M metagenome (GOLD analysis project Ga0172373, IMG submission 114546) | Freshwater microbial communities from Kabuno Bay, South-Kivu, Congo - kab_092012_10m | ecosystem: Environmental > Aquatic > Freshwater > Lake | place: Democratic Republic of the Congo...
CAGCCGCTGCAGCTCGGGCGGCGCGTCGGCGTCGGCTTCGGGCACCGCGAGATCGATCTCCTGCCGCCCGCCGTCGCGCCCCGCGAGCACGACGCGGTAGCGGCCATCATCGGGGTCGACGCGAATCGTCGCGCGCGAGAACGCGATGCGCGGCGTCCCGCCGAGCAACAGCTGCCCGAAGTCCGCGCCCGTGAGCGGCATCGCGACGAGGCGCGCGATGTTGGAGGCGCACGCACGCCCGGAGAGAAAGACGCGCTCGCGCAGATCCGAGAGCGCGAAGCGCGCACCGTCGCTCGTCAGCACCGCCGCCGGACCGAACTGCGTCATCACGTCGACGCGCACGCGATCGGGGCGCTCGACGAACATCAACAGCGTGCCGCGGATGCGACCGTCCGGGCCGCGCTGGTCGGCGCGCGCCTCCGCCCGCAGCGAACGCACGCGCGCACGCAGCGCGTCGTGCGTGTCGAGCGCGCGCACGGCGTCGTCGAAGGGGCGCGTGGGCCGGACGATGTGCGGGCAGCCCGCGAGCAGCGGCACGAGCAGCGCGACCGCGAACGCGAACGTCGAGAGCGGCCGGCGCATGGCCGGCGAGCGTAGCCGCGCGTCGGAGCGGTGCCACCGCGCGCGTCGGCGACGCGCCTCAGCGCACGATGCCGTCGATCACCTCGAGCGCGAGCTCGTAGCGACCGAAGGGCGGCATGATGTACGCGCCCGCGACGCGCGACTTCACGGCCGCGAGCATCTCGCGTGCGATGGCGACGCCCTCGCGACGCCCCGCAGGCCCGCTGCCCGCGGTGCGCATGCGCTCGCGGATGTCGTCCGGGATACTCATGCCCGGCACCTCGTTGTGCAGGAACTCGGCGTTGCGATAGCTCGCGAGCGGCAGCAACCCGACGAGCACGGGGATGCCGAGACCGGCCACATCGTCGAGGAAGCGCTCGAGGACACGCGGATCGTAGACGGGCTGCGTCATCACGAGCTCCGCGCCCGCGTTGCGCTTCTGCTCGAGGCGACGCAGCTCGCGCTCGTAGTCCTTCGCGGCAGGCTCGGCGCCCGTCGCGCACAAAAACCGCGTCGCGCCGCCCATCGGCTTGCCGCCCGGGTCGAGGCCGTGGTTGAGCCCGCGCACGAGCCGCAAGAGGCCGATCGAGTCGAGGTCGTACACGGCCGTCGCGTCGGGGAAATCGCCCATTTTCGGCGGATCTCCCGTGATCACGACGAGATCGTGCACGCCGAACTCGTGCGCCGCGAGCAGGTGCGCGACGAGTCCGAGCAGGTTGCGATCGCGCGTGGTGACGTGCATCAGCGCGGGCATCCCGAGCTCGCGCTGGATGCGCGCGCAGAGCGCTGCGTTGCCCATGCGCGCCGAAGCCCGCGCGCCATCTGCGACGTTGATGACGTCGACGCCGCCATCGCGCAGCAGCCGCGCGCCCTCGAGCGCCGCGTCGAGCGAGAGGCCCGGCGGCGGGTTCACCTCGACCGACACCACGAAGCGCCCGGCCGCGAGACGCGCGCCGAGCACGCCCTTCTGCGCGAGCGGTACCACCTCGATCCCAGGCGCCGCTTCGACGCGGTCCGCAATCGGTGATGCGTCGTCGTCGCGCATGCCACCGCCGCCCGACACGGCCGTCCCGCCCTCGTCGACGCCGAGCATCCGTGCGGCCGCGACGACGCGCTTCACGTGATCGGGCGTGGTGCCGCAGCAGCCACCCACGGCGCGCACGCCCGCCTTGAAGAGCCGCTTCGCGTAGAGCGCGAAGTACTCGGGCGTCGCCATGTACGCGAAGCGCCCCTCGACGCGACGCGGCAGGCCCGCGTTGGGCATCGCGACGAGCGGCAGGCCCGGCCCACGCATCCGCACGACCATCTCGTAGACGCCGGCGGGGCCGTCCGCGCAGTTCACGCCGACGGCCGTCGCGCCCCACGACGCGAGCCGCGCCGCCGTCTCCTCTGGGCCGGTACCATCCGCCATCGTCCCAAAGGCGTCGAACGAGACGAGCGCGACGATCGGCAGCGCATCGTCGACCGCGGCACGCGCGCCCTCGAGCGCGAGGCGGATCTCCTCGGGCTGGCGGAACGTCTCGAGCACGAGCGCATCGACGCCCGCGTCGCGCAGCGCCGTGCACTGCTCGGTGAAGGCCGCGCGAATCGAGTCGTGCTCCTCGGGGCGCACCGTCTTCAGCATGAGCCCCGTCGGCCCGACCGACGCCGCGATGTGGCAGCGATCGCCCGCCGCCTCCCGCGCGAGCCGCACGCCCGCCGCGTTGATCTCCGCCACCTTCGTCTCGAGGTTGTGCGCGCGGAGGCGATACGCGTTCGCGCCGAAGGTGTTCGTCTCGAGGACGTCGCAGCCCGCGGCGACGTAGCTCTCGTGGACCTTCCGCACGAGCTCGGGGCGCGAGAGGTTCGCCTCGTCGAAGCACTGCGTGTAGAGCATCCCGCGCTCGTAGAGCGCCGTGCCCATCGCGCCATCGAAGACGAGCGCGCCCTGGCGGAGGGCTTCAGCGAAGTGGAGGCGAGTGCGCGGGGCCATGATCGCGGCCGATTGTGGTGCGATCAGCCGCGGTGTCGAGCGCGACGTCCGCGCACGTCAGCGCTGCGCCCGTCCGCGATCCACGCGCGAAAGGCCTCGATGACCGACGGGGCGAGATACGGCCCGCCGAGCGGCATCCGACTCCCACACGCCGCGCCGTCGGGCGTGCCGTCGCCCTCGAGCTTCTGGATGAGCAGCGACGCATCGGGGTCGCCTGCGACGACGCGCGTGCGCGGCGCATCCGTGCAAGCCGCCCCCATCGCGCCCGTGCCGACGAGGCTCGCATACGCGGCATCCAAGTCATCCGGCGGGAACGCCATCATGCCCGTCGGTGGCGTCCCGCCGTGGCAACCGTCGACCGCGCACGAACCGCGGATCACACCGTCGTAGAGCGCATCGAAGGTGTTGGCGCTCACGCCGCAGGCCGTCGCATCGAGCGCATCGCCCGCGGGCGCGCCGGGCAGCGCGGGATCGGCCGTCGTGCGCTCTGCGACGGGTGCCCCGCAAAGCAGCCACGCGCGCAGGATCGCGCGACCTTCCGCCGTGTCGAGCGTCGGCAGTTCGCTGCCATCATCCGCGAAGGTCCCCTGCAACTCGCGCACGCGGTCGAAGCCCGGCAGATCGCGCGGCGGCATCTCACCCTCGACGACCACGCCGTAGATCTGGCCGCGTTCGTCGACGATCTCCTCGCGATGCGCCCGCAGCCGCTCACGCTCGGCCGGGGTGCGCGCGTGCTCGAGATCGAAATCGAAGCCGGCGGGAACGCCGCGACGGCTGTCGGGATTCTCCGGATCGCTCCCGTTCTTCGCCGCGCTCGAATGGCAGAACGCACCCGCACACGAGCCGTTGATGAGCGCCTGCCCCGCGTACTGCGGGACCTGCTCCGGGGTGCACGCGACGCGCATCGCGAGCGCCCGCGCCGCATCGTCGCACGTCCCTTGGAGCTCCGGCTCGCAGCCGCCAGCCCCAAGAACCCCCGCCACCACGAGTCCAAACACCCACTTGCGCATCGCGGCACGATGCCCGCGCGCCTCCCACAGGTCAACGACTACGCGCACGCGACGCATCGGCCCGCTGCACTGCTACCTTTGCGCCCATGATGGACATTGCGTGGGGGGAAGCGGTGGCCGGCGAGGTCGTGCGATTCGGTCTGGTCAGGCCGCGACATCCTTTCGAAGCCGGCGCCACCGTCGCGCTCACGCTCGTCGCCGAGAACCTCGGGAAGAGCGATGCTTGGCTCTTCGGCTTCGCGCCGGGCTACCCGCGGAGCGTGCGCGTCTCTCCACCGAAGACGGATCGGCCGCACATCCGCGTCTCCTTCGCAGACGTCAACGTGCTCCACGGCTTCGACGCCTTCACGCGCCTGCGTCCCGGGCAGTCCATCACGACCACGCTCGATCTTTCCTTCGCCTTCGATCGACGTGGCGTCGGTGTGTGGCCCGTCGCGTTCGCCTACGACGCGGTGCGGGCGAGCGGTGGGCTCACGCCCTGGGCGCCCGCCTCGGGCAGCACGAGCACCGGGCGCATCGAGCTGGTCGTCGAAGCCTCGCGCAGCCTGCGCGACGCGGGGATCGATCTCGCGACGGAGCTGCTGCTCGACGAGTCGCTCTCGCGCGGCGACGCGCACCTCGTCGAGCACGTCCGCGCATTGCGCGGCGGCGCCCTCTACGCGGCATGGCGCTCGGCCCGCGTCCTCGCCGGCGGCAGCGAGTCGAGCCTCGGCTGGCGCGCGATGGATCTCCTCGCTCGCCTCGGCGAACCGGGCCTCGCGGCCGCAGAGCGGGTGCGCGCCGAGCTGCCGCACGCTGACGCCGCACTGGCCTTCGCTGCAGCCTGGACGGCGCACCGCCTCGGCCACCAGGCGCCCGCGGCGCACCTGCCCTTCGTCACGATGCTCGACGAGTTGATCGCCCAGCCCGACCGACGCGGCAACTTCATCCTCGGCTGGACGGCCTACGACTCGGCGATCCACGGCGAACGTCGGCTCCAGATCCTCGGCAGCGGCGACGCCATCATCGTGACCCGCGGCCCGCACGAGCCCGTTCCGACGACGCGTCGCTCGCGCCTCAACGCGATGCAGATGCGCGCGGTGCTCGAAGCGCTGCGCTACTCGGCGGTGTGGCTGCTCGGGCCGCTGCGTCCGGTCGGCATCCCCGACGAGCCCCGCCCCGCGCTCGAAGTCCGCCTCGCGCTCGGTGACGCGTACGCGCGCCAGGTCGCCGCGTGGAATGGCGAATGGCGGCAAGGGCCGGGCGCACACATCGCAGACCTGCTCGACCGCATCTGCGCCGAGGGCGCAGGGGCACGCGACTCGCTCCGCCCCAGCAGCTACTGACTGCCGCATCGCAAAAACCAGCGAGCGGCGCGCGTCCGAGAGGGCGGCGCCGCGCATGGAGGCAAGCGGGGCGCGGCGTTCAGGCACCCGGCGCGAAGGCCGAGAGGCGCTCGCGCAGCTTCATGCGGGCGCGCTCTTCGATCTGGCGCACGCGCTCCTTGCTCACGCCCATCTCCATGCCGAGTTGCTCGAGCGTGCGCGGCTCGTCCGAAATCATCCGCGCCTCGACGATGCGCCGCTCCCGCGGATTGAGCCCGACGAGGGCCGCGTCGAGTGCTTCGCGCACACCGTGCGTGGTGCGCGCGTCGACGAGCGCATCCTCCGGCGAGATGCCGTCGTCGCCGAGCCGATCGACCGCGGGGCCGCGGTCGGCGTAGGTCGCGTCGAGCGACATATCGCCCTGTCGGAGCAGCGGCAACAGCATCTGCGCGCGCGCCTCGGGCATCCCGCTCTCCTCCGCGAGCTGGGCGACATCGTCCGCGCCAGTGCGGCGGAAGGCGCGCATCGCGCGGCGCTCCGTGCGCGTCGTCCCGAGCCGCACGATGCGATACGAGCGCACGACGTAGTCGCGAATCTCGGCCCGGATCCAGTACACGGCGTACGTGATGAGCCGGCACTGCTTCTCCGGATCGAACTTCTGCGCGGCCTTCAGCAGCCCGAGGTTCCCCTGCTGGATCAGGTCCTCGAGCGGAGCGCCCCAGCGGCGGTACTCACGCGCGATGCGGATCACGAAGGGCAGGCTGGCCTCGATGAGGCGCTTGCCCGCGAGGGGATCCCCGGCGCGCCAAGCCGCGGCGAGCTCGCGCTCGAGCAGCGGGTCGAGGGGCGTGAGGCCATCCAGCGAAGCGCGGTAGCGGTCGAGCGAGGTTTTGCGGAGCGAGGAGGAGGTCATACCGTCCCCAAGAGCACGCCTCGTGCCAATCACGCATCACTACGGAATCGTTATATTTTTCCGCGCTGAGGCGTCCTTGGACGCGGTAGCAGCCATCCTGCCGCGGCAGTCATGCGCAATCTTGCCGCGGTGACACGCCTGCGCCGCGCTCTTCTGCCGCGGTCGTGCCGCACCACCCTGCCGCGGTGGCAGGGGTGTGGTCAGCCGAGATCGAGGACCAGCCCCTCACGCGCGACTTCGCACTGCGGGAAGAGGGCCTGCGCGCGCGCTTCCTTCTCGCGGACCATCGCGTCGTTCTGCATCGGGTCGTGGTGATAGAGGATGTAGCGGCCCACGCCGGCGGCCTTCGCGAGCGCGATGCCCTCGATGAACGTCGAGTGACCCCAGCCGACCTTCGACCCGCCGCCGCTTTGGCCGACGTACTCCTCGGGCGTGTACTGCGAGTCGTAGATGAAGATGTCGGCGCCGCGCGCGAGCTCGACGAGGCCTTGGTCGATGCCGTCGGCGTAGTGCTCGGTGTCGGTCGCGTAGACGAGCGACTTGCCCGCGTGATCGACGCGGTAGGCGAGGACGCCGCCCGGGTGATTCCCCGCGACGGTGCGCACGACGACGTCCGGCGCGACCTCGCGACGCTCGCCGGCGTCGAGGTCGTGGAAATGCAGCTTGCTGCCGAGTTGTCCGAGCTTCACCGGGAAGTTCGGATTCTCCATCTGCCCGGCGAGCGCCGTCTCGACCGTGCCGACGATGCTCTTGCCGCCGTACATGTGGATGACGTTGCCCGGCACGAAGGCCGGCGCGAAGAACGGGAAGCCCTGGATGTGATCCCAGTGCACGTGGCTGAAGAAGAGGTGTACCTGCACGGGCATCTCCTTCATCAGCTTCTGCCCGAGCATGCGCAGGCCCGTGCCGCCGTCGAAAACGATCAGCGTGTCACCGCAGCGGACCTCGACGCAGCTCGTGTTGCCGCCGATGCCCGCCGTCTCCGGGCCGGGTACCGGAATGCTGCCGCGTACTCCCCAGAACGTTGCCCGGAACATGTCGTCGTCTCCCTCGGGTCCCGGAGCGCCGGCACCACAGCAGCGCGCAGCATAGCGTGATCCCCGTGTCACTCGTCAAATCCGCGGCCGTGCTACGAAGGCGCCACCATGGTGGCCGCCCGAGGACGAGGCCTCCGCGTCGAGCGAGCGCCCGAGCCGCGACCCGCGAATACCGCTGCGCGCGTCGCGGTCATCGGCGCGCTGTCGTTCGCGACCGGGCTCGCATTCGTCGTGTGGAACGCGGGCGGCGTGCGACGGACTTCACCCCGCGTCGCGGCACCCGCCGCGCCACACGACTCCGGCGAGGCCCCCGAGCCCACCGACGAGACTCCGAGTGACCCGCAGGATGCCCCCGAGGTCGCCTCGGCGGCTCCCGATGACGAGGCGGGCGAGGCCCACGCCCCTGAGCCGACCCCCGGCTTCGTCGTGGTCGATGACGACGGCGGCGTCCCGGTCCGCGGAGACGTTCCATCGAGCGATGTGCCAGCCGCAGACCTCACGGCCGAGAGCGCTGTTCCGACCGCTACGCCCCACACGGGTCCGCGACGCGTCGAGCGCGGCCGCGTCGCCTATCTACGGTGCGATGGCGTCCCCCAGCGCCCAGGCCCCTTCCCGTGCCCGCGCGACGAGGCACTCGAGACGGCCGTTTGGAACGTGCTCGAGACGCTCCCGCGTTGCGCCGAGGCGCCGCCCGGACTCGGCGAGTCCGATGTGCGACTGGAGTTCGCGCCGGATCGACCCACCGTCGCGCGACTCCGCGCCCCGCGTCCCGACGTCCCGCGCCTCGATGGGGCGGCGGTGCTCCGCTGCGTCGCGGGGCCGCTCTCGCATCTGACATCGGCGGGCGGCGCCACGCGCCTCATGCTCGCGTTCCGCTTCGCGCTCGTGGACGCGGCGGCTCCGCGCGGCGACGCGCGCCCGCGCGCCACTCCCTAGCCTTCGGCGAAGAGGTCGCCCGTCTGCGGCTCGACGCGCGGCACGTGGCAGCGCCGACAGCGCGCCTCGTAGCTCTCGAGCGCGCCGACGACGACGCGCGCGCCCGACGCGACGAGCCGCTGCGAGCGCCCGGCCGGCGCCCCGCAACGCGCACAGATCGCGAGCGCCTTGGTGACGTACTCCGCGACCGAGAGGAGCGCCGGCATCGGATCGAAGGGGCGCCCCGTGTAGTCCTGGTCGAGCCCGGCGACGATCACGCGCGCGCCCGCACCAGCGAGCCGCTCGCAGACGTCGACGATGCCCGCGTCGAAGAACTGCACCTCGTCGATCCCCACGACGCGTGTCTCCGGCAGCACCGCGCGCGCGATTTCCTCGCTCGTCCCCGCGATCACCGCGTCGATGGCGAGCTTCGAGTGCGAGACGATCCGCGTCGCGTCGTAACGATCGTCGATGCGCGGCTTGAAGACCTGCAGCGGCTGCCGTGCGATCTCCGCGCGGCGCAGGCGACGGATCAGCTCCTCGCTCTTGCCGCTGAACATCGGACCGCAGATGACCTCGATCCAGCCCGTCTCGCCGTGGGTGATGTGCACGCGCGGAGGGTGCGGCACGAGCACGGCGCGGATCAATGGCGGCGTCGCCGGTCCCCGGTTGGGCGGAGACGGCCGCAGGAATCCAGCTATCGCGCCGCACCTCGCCGTGCTAGCGTCGGCCGGTGGACGTCGTCCTGCGCAAGGTCGGGCGCAAGCCGGGGCGGGCCGTGATCGGCCGCCTGCTCCGCGCGCCGCGCAAAGGCAGCGTCGTCGTGATCGAGTTTCCGGACGGTCTCCACGAGTACGTGACGACGCCGGTGAAGCGCGTCCTCCGCCTCGCAGGGCGCGAGGTCTATTACCTCGAGACGGCCAACAGCCGCTATCGCCTCGAGGTCCGCTCGGGCGCCGCCGCGATGCGCGAAGTCGCTCCCTGACACGCCCGACGCGTCGCTCAGCCGAGCGTGAGCGCGCCGAGCTTCTCGACGAGGGCGGCGACGAGCGCGCGGGTCTTCTCGAAGTCGCCGGACTTGCGCTCGCCGGTGTCCTCGTGGACGTAGAGGGCGCGGTTGAGCTCGATCTGCACGACGTGGCACGCCTCGGCAGGGCGACCGTAGTGCTGCGTCGTGTAGCCGCCGCGGTACGGGTCGTCGTGACGCACGCTGAGCCCCGCCTCGCGGAAATGCGCGTCGACCAGATCGATCACGCGCGCGTCGGCGCTCGTGCGGCCCTGCGTACCGGGCACGACGTCCGCGCGGCGCGTGCCGCGATCGTTGTGCCCCGAGCGACCGACGCTCGGCATCGAGTGGGCCGCGACGAGGACGACGTAGCCGAAGCGCTCGCGGGTCTGCGCGAGTTCGCGCTGCAGAGCCTCGTGATAGGGCGTGTGATACGCGGCGAGACGGGCGCGCAGCTGCTCGTAGCGCAGCGGCTTGCGCAGCACGCGGCGGCCATCCGTCGAGAGCCGCCACACGACGCCGCGCGGCTGCAGGCTGCGCGGAGAGGGGTGATCGACGACGGTCGCCGCGTCGACGTCGTCGGCCGCGCGATTGAGGTCGACGACGTAGCGCGAGAGTTTCGTCGTGAGCAGCGACGCGCCGTGCTCGGGTGCGTCGGCGTAGAGTTCGTCGACGAAGATGTCGGCGTCTCGGAGGATGCTCGCGCGGGCGACGTCGGTCTCGCGACGCACCGCCTCCGGCACCTCGAGCCCCGCGTGCGGCACCTCGACCACGACGGGTGTGCGCCCGCGCTCGGGGACGATCAGCTCGTAGGGCGCCATGCCTCGGGCGTGTAGCACGGGGCTCGGTCAGCGCGCGAGGACGAGCCCCGTCGAGATGCCGAGCAAGACCGCGCGGAGCACGTCGTCGGCGTCGATCCGCTCCGCGTCGCAGCGCCCGACGAGTCCGGGCAGCGTGACGTCTCCGCGCACCGCCCCGAGCGCGGCTTCCCACGTCGGCGGCAGGCGATACGCGGACGCAGGGGCGTGGGGCGACGGCGCAACGACGAGGACGCGCTCACCCACCGGAGCGAGCGCCGCCTGGACGGCGTCGATGTGCATCGCCGCGACGGCCTCGCGGAGGAGCTCGTAGGGATCCTTGCCGAGCGGGAACGTCTCTTCGTGGCTGCGCGCATCGCGCACGTACACCCACTGCCCGCGGCTCCAGCGGAAGGCCTCGAGGTAGCGCTCGACGACCTGCGCCGCGATCGCGCGGAAGAGCTGGACCGGGCGCAGGACGCTCAGCCCGACGAGCGCGTCGCCGAGCCGACCGCCGTAGCGAGGCAGCAGCGCGAGCGCCATCTCGAGCTCCATCCGGAGCACGAAGCCCTCGCGCACGAGGAACTCGCCGAGCAGCTCGCGTCGATCGGTGGACGCGATGAACTCGGGCCTCCCGTCGACGAAGTAGATTTTCTTTCGACGCGCGCCATCGACGAGCTGCAAGACACCCGTCTCGCGCCGCGCGACGAGCTGGAAGGCGACGGGCAGGAGCGCGCCCGGGGTCACCGTGCCCTTCCACGTCGGGCGCTCCGTCTCCTGCGGCTGCCACTGCAGACCTGGCGACGAGACGAAGCGCGTCAACTCCGGGTAGGCGGCGAGCTCGCGAAACGCGTCGTCTCCCTTCGCGACGAAGGCGCCCGGATCGACGCCGCCCGTCGTCAGCAGCTCGACCAGCTTCGGAAAGGAGAACGGCCCGAGCAGCCCGCCATCACCGCGCCGCACGCGCCAGATCGCGGGCGTCGTCGCGCGTCCGCCACCGCGTGCGGTCTCCGGCTGGGGCGGCTCGCTCGCGACCTCGGGCGGTGCCGCCCGCGCATGCGCGACGCTCGTCCGCGCGTCGGTGTCGACGTCGTCCTCGGTGGCCTCGCCTTCGACCAGCCCGATGCGCGCGAGAAAACCGGCGACGCGCTCCGGGCCGACCTCCTTCCCGCGTTTGCGGACGAGCGACGCGATCGCCTCCGCGAGCTCGGCGGCGTCGGGGCGATTCGCGGGCTCCCGCTCGAGCCCGAGCAGCAACAATCGGCGCACCTCGCTCGGGATCAGCCGCGTCGAGCGCTGCAACACCGAGAGATCGACGTCACGGATCCGGAGCAGGATGTCGAGGTCGGTGTTCGCCGTGAAAAGTGGCTCCCCGAGCAGCAGCTCCGCGAGGACGACGACGAGGGTGAAGACGTCGCTGCGCCCGTCGAGCGGCCGCCCCATCACCTGCTCGGGCGACATGTAGCCGAGCTTGCCGCGGAGGCGTCCGTCGTCGGTGCGCGAGTCGACGCCGGCCGCGCGCGCGATCCCGAAATCGGAGAGCTTCACGTGCCCGGTGTGCGCGAGCAGGATGTTCGCGGGGCTGACGTCGCGGTGGACGAGGCCGAGCGGCTGACCGTCTTCGCCGCGCGCCGCGTGCGCATACGCGAGGGCGCGCGCCGTCTCCCAGACGATGCAGAGCGCGGCGTCGACCGGTGCCGCCTCGCCGCGCTCGGAGAGCGTGCGCAGGACACGATTCACGTTCGTTCCGCGGACGAGCTCCATCGCGAGGTAGAGCGCACCCTGCTGCTCTCCGAAGTCGAAGATCTGAACGATGTTGGGGTGATCGAGCTGCGCGGCGACGCGCGCCTCGTCGATGAACATCGCGACGAAGTCCGGGTCCCGCGAGAACTGCGGGAGGATGCGCTTCAGCGCCACGCGCTTGGTGAAGCCGTGCGGGCCGACGCGGCGCGCGACGAACACCTCCGCCATGCCCCCTGCGGCGATGCGACTCTCGAGCAGGTAAGGTCCGACGGGTCTGGGCTCCACGGCCCCTCACGCGCTCCCCGCGGCCCCCGCGCACGGACGGCGCAGGCCTCGACCGCGGCCAGCGGCGAGGGTACGGCCCGCCCCGCGCAACTTTCAAGATCATCGCGACGACGGGGCGCGGCGCGTAGTAGAGTCACGGCTCCGAACCGGAGACCAGGCGAGATGACCACGACTGCAGCGACGGCCGCTCGACGCCCCAAAGATGAGCTCCTCAGTAAGGTGATCGCCGGACGGTACCGCCTCGAGGCGCGCCTCGGCGAGGGCGGCATGGGCGTCGTCTACCGCGCCCGCCACGTGCTGATCGAGCGCATCGTCGCGCTGAAACTCATCCGCCCCGACCTGAAGGGCGAGACGCATCTCCGCGCGTGGATGCTCCGCGAAGCGCGCGCCGCCAACCGCGTCGATCACGCGCACATCGTGGAAATCCATGACGTCGGCGAGACGGAAGAAGGCGACCTCTACCTCGTCATGGAGCTGCTCTCCGGCGCAGCGCTCTCGGCCGAGATCGCCAAGGGCCAGATGCCCATCGCGCGCGGCGTCGACATCATCGAGCAGATGTGTGCCGCGCTCGCCCGCGCGCACGACCTCGGCGTCATTCACCGCGATCTCAAGAGCGACAACATCATGCTCACGGTGCGCGGCGGCCGCCGCGACTTCGTGAAGATCCTCGATTTCGGTCTTGCCGCGCTCGCACGCGATCCGCGGCTCGCCCCGAAGGGCGCCGTCTTCGGCACGCCTGAGTACATGTCGCCCGAGCAGGCGCGCGGTGACGATGCCCTCCCCGTCAGCGACCTCTACGCGCTCGGCATCCTCTTCTTCGAGATGGTGACGGGGCAGCTGCCCTTCCGCTCGAGCGACCGCGAGACGCTGCTCGAGATGCAGCGGAGCGCGACGCCGCCGCGGCCACGTACGCTTCGCCCCGATCTCCCGGCGCAGGCCGAGTCGATCATCCTGCGCCTCCTCGAGAAGGATCCGCGCCGCCGCTTCCGCGATGGTCACCATCTCCAAGAGGAATTAAAGGCCTTCCAGCGCTCGCTGCCCTCGACGCAGTGGGATGTGCAGCAGGGCGATGCGCCGGTCGTGGCCCCGCCTCCGCCACCGCCGCCCGCGACGCCCGGCGTCGTCGAGTGGGGCGCTCGCGCGACGCAGTTCGCGCGCATGGTCGCTCGCGCGTATCCGAACGGCGCACCGCCGCCCGACGTGCAGCAGGCCGCCGACGCCGCATGGGAACTCGCGGCCAAGGCCTCGCGCCTCGAGGGCGAGCTCGCGTCCCTCTCGCGGAAGCTCGAGGCCATCGAGCGCCGTGGTCGCGCGCTCCGCGCCGAGATCGGCCGCAAAGTCGAAGAGCTCGCCCACGAGGAGTCCCGTGCCCTGCGCGCCGCCTCGGACGAGCGCGAGCGCGCGACGCGCGTCATCGAGCGCATCACCGAGGCGGAGACGCGGCACCGTGGCGCCGCGGAGCGTGCAGCCTCGGTCGAGCGCGGCGGCACCTCGACGCTCACCGTCGCTCGCGCCGTCTTCGAAGAAGTGGGCGCGGCGCGCGCCACCGTCGAAGCGCTCCGCAGCGTCTCGGCAGACCACGAAGCGCGCGCACAGACGCGCGAGACCGTCGCGCGTGATCTGCGCCGCCAGATCGACGAGCTGAAGGCGCAGCTGCAGCGCTACGGCGACGCGCTCGAGACGGATCTCGCCTCCGGGCGCGAGCGGATCGCGAAGCGCGTTCAGGAGGCGCTCGGCTACGAGAAGGCCTTCGCCGACGCCTCGGCGCTGCTCACCGCGCATCTGCGCGGCAAGCCGGAGTGTCGTGATCTGCTCGACGAGCTGACGCGCCGCGAGTCGCTCGCCGCCGAGGCCGGCCAGGGCGCGCGGCTGTCGAACGCCGCCGTCACGCCCGGTATCCCCACGCTCTGACGGCGATTCGGAGTCGCGACGAGCGCGCCCGTGAGGAGCGGCACCGGGATGAGCGCAGGCCGCGCTGACCCGGGCCGCCGCTCAGGCCGGCGCGAGCCGTACACTGCCGTCCTCCGCGTGCATCACGCAGGAGACGCGCTCGGCGTGGGGGCCGAGCACGTCGATCATGGCGCGTGCGTCATCCGCATTCGGAACGGCGGGCTCGAAGAGCAGCCCCGGCCGCGCATCCTCGCGCACGAACACCAACTCTCCGTTGCCCCCGAGCGCGGCGCCCACCGCGATGACGAGGTCGGTGAGAGCGCCCGCCTCCGCATCGGCGCGCATGGGTCGCGACAGCGCGCCGACCGACAGATTGCGCTGCTCGAGCCGCGCACAGAGCACCGCCGCACGCAGATCGAAGGGCCGCACCGCGCGCCCCTCGCTCGAGAGCCCGCGAAGCACCTCGCTCACCAACCCGCTCAGCGAGACGAGCTCCGCGACGCTGTCGGACACTGGCTCACCCGCCGCGTGCGCGTACCCGAGCTCGACCGCGGCGGCGTGCACGACGCCGACGAGATTCTTCAGGTCGTGCAGCAAGATGGCGTCGACGCTCTCACGCGCGGGCGGCGGCGGCATGACTCCTTGTATTCCCGAGTTTCCTTTGAATTGCGAGCGATTTTTCAGCGCGCAGGCGCTCGCCGACGGATATAGTCGCGCCGCGTGCCGCGCTTCGCTGCCATCGACATGGGCTCGAACGCCTCTCGGCTCCGCATCGTCGAGGCCGACGCGCCCGGCGTGCTGCGCGAGGTGACGTCGCTGCGCGTGCCGGTGCGCCTCGGACACTCGGTCTTTCTCACCGGCAAGCTCGATCCGCGCGTCATCGATCATGCAGTTGCCGCACTGCGCACCTTCGCCGAGGCGATGGACGACGCAGAGGTCGAGCGCCACCGCGCCGTCGTCACGGCCTCGGCCCGCGAGGCCGACAACGCCGAAGTGCTGCTCTCCCGCGTGCGGTCGGAGACGGGCCTCACGCTCGAGGCGATCGACGGCGGCGAAGAGGCGCGCCTCGTGAAGCTCGCCGTGTCGCGCGCGATGGATCTCCGCGACCGCCGCGCGCTGCTCATGGATCTCGGCGGCGGCAGCCTCGAGATCAGCGAGGTCGAAGCCGGAGAGACGCGCTTCACGACGTCGCTCGAGATCGGCACCGTGCGGCTGCTCGAGTCGTTCCTCACCGCGGGCAAGCCGGTGAAGCCGCAGCAGGAGCGCGTCCTCGTCGAGTACCTCGATCGCATGCTCGCGCCGATCGTGCCGAACCTCGCGCGTCGCCGCTTCGACGTCGTCGCCGGGACGGGCGGCAACTTCGAGGCGATCGCGCAGCTCGCGTCGCCGCCTGCCCGGGCGGGCGTCATCGACGTCGCACGCGCCCGCACGCTGCTCGCGCGCGCCGCCGCGCTCACGCCGCGACAGCGTTGCGATCAGCTCGCCATCCGCGCCGATCGCGCCGACGTGCTCGTGCCCGCGCTCTACGTGCTCGTCGCCGTCGCGGACGCCGCGCGCGCGAAGGAGATCGTCGCGCCCGGCGTGGGCCTCAAGGACGGCATCGTCGCCGAGCTCGTCGACAAGTACTTCCGCGTCTGGGACTACCGCGGCGAGGACGACGCGGCCGCGAGCGCCGCCGTGCAGCTCGGGCGCCGCTACCACTTCGACGAGGGCCACGCGCTGCAGGTCGATCGGCTCGCGGTGCGCCTCTTCGACGACCTCGCGACGCTCCACAAGCTCGGCCCGCGCGAGCGACGCTATCTGCGCCTCGCCGCGATCCTCCACGACGTCGGCGACTTCGTGCACTTCGCCGCGCACCACAAGCACTCGCAATACCTGATCGAGCACTCGGAGCTGATGGGCGTCTCCCCCGCCGAGCGTGCGCTCGTCGGCTGCATCGCGCGTTATCACCGACGCGCTTTGCCCTCGACGCGACACACGAGCTACCGCGCACTCGACACCGCGCAGCGCGCCATCGTCCGCAAGCTCG
>Ga0172373_10006537_pt1 | contig 15462 bp, 13 predicted proteins | sample Lak10m_2_FD_114546 | JGI IMG/M metagenome (GOLD analysis project Ga0172373, IMG submission 114546) | Freshwater microbial communities from Kabuno Bay, South-Kivu, Congo - kab_092012_10m | ecosystem: Environmental > Aquatic > Freshwater > Lake | place: Democratic Republic of the Congo...
TCTTGGTAGTCCGCTGTCCCGCATGGAGATAGCAACGCCTTTGCCTTGAATTACACCATCGGTTGCCCATGTGATATCAGAGATTAAAGCTTGTCTTATGCCATATCTTTTGTACAAATATGATGCGCAAAAACCGACTGAATTTCCGCCGTGTTCCTCATAGGTAGAAAAAACAATAGCACCATTATCTAGTGTTTTAGCAACTTGCAATGCACTCCAAACTCCAAGTCTATTGTCGAGGTAAGGTGATTGTATGCTAAGGTCTGTTTCCCTGAAATTGGGTTTGTAAGTCAATATTGTGCCACGATCAATAATACGATTAAAAACACATTGTATCGATTTGTAACCATTTTCATGCTCAATAATCATAGTTTCCGCTTCAATTTCTCCTTGGGAATCACATCCAACCAATGTTAAGCCGTCCTCGATAATTGGGCCGCCTATTTTTATGAGGTTATTCTCGTATCCAACACTAAATCCGATGGTGTCTGTGTGTGCATATATCGCGGTTCTAGGGTGTTCACCAAAAACCAATAGTAAACAATCCTGAAATTCTTCACCATGTATGATAGTTGGTTGATGTTTCCAATTTGCTTGATTGGATTGGATATAGTCCAGTATGAAGTTTTTAATTTGACCTTCATCACTTGATGCGCCACGAATGCTGATTAATTCTTCTAGTAATTTCATTATTGAATTCCTTTTAGTGTTATTTGAATATCGAGTTGATTAAGTTTAATCATGATTTCAGATTCTATTCGAGATGGAATATGGCATGTGATATGATTTAACTCATCGTAAACTTGTTCTTTAATTTTGATGCTATAATTTTTTAAATGAGACATGACTTCTGGCATGGCTTGGTGTTCGAATGACAACACAACATGGTGAAGTACATCGTATTCCATGATTTGGCCATTGGTGATCGCGTCGATAGCTGCAGATTTATACGCATTCATGAGTCCACCGACACCCAATTTTGTACCGCCATAATAGCGAACTACACCAATAAGCGTGTTGGTTAAGTCAAAAGCTGATAATTGACCAAGAATTGGTTGACCGGCAGAATTAGATGGTTCACCATCATCGTTTGCCCGAAAGATTGATTTGTCTGCACCTAGCCGGTAAGCGTAACAAAGGTGTCTTGCTTGATGATGTTCTTTTTTCCATTTTTCCAAAAGAATCTTCACTTCGTCAATGGAAAAACATGACTCTATAATCCCAATAAATTTTGATCCTTTCTCTTTGTAAATTCCTTCACTTCTGCTTTGGATCGTTTTGTAGGTGTGATTTTGCATGTTGTCTAAGTTGTAAGTGATTGTTTGGGATAGACCTGTCTACAATGCAAGATTTGGCGTATGAAAAAGGGGCTTAATTAAAGCCCCTTAGATTATTGGATAGTTAATTTTTTCTCAAGCTCCTCGAGATAAGCTCTAAATTGTTTATCGGTTTCAGAAAGATTGACTACCGTTCTGCATGCGTGAAGCACGGTTGCGTGGTCTTTTCCTCCGCAATGTGCACCAATGTTAGCAAGAGAGGATTTTGTCATTTTCTTTGAGAAATACATTGAAATTTGACGCGCTTGAACAACTTCACGTTTACGAGTCTTAGATTTCAGCATTTCTATTGGTAGATCGAAATAATCACAAACGATCTTTTGGATGTACTCAATTGAAACTTCTCGTGCTGTATTTTTGACGAACTTGTCAACCATTTGTTTGGCTAGTTCAAGCGTAATCGATTTCTTATTCAAGGAAGCCTGAGCAAGAAGTGTATTCAATGCGCCTTCCATTTCACGTACATTCGTGTTGATGGAGTATGCTAAATATTCAACTACTTCTTTCGGAAGTTCAATTCCGTTACCGTACATCTTTTTCTCTAAAATCGCGATACGGGTCTCTAAATCCGGAGTGCCTAAGTCAGCAGAAAGTCCCCATTTGAAGCGAGATAATAATCGCTGCTCCATTCCTTGCATTTCAACAGGTGGCTTGTCTGATGTGAGGATAATTTGTTTTCCATTTTGATGCAAGTGATTAAAGATGTGGAAGAATACATCTTGAGTACGTTCTTTACCTGAAAAGAATTGTACATCATCGATGATCAACACATCAATCATTTGATAAAAATGAATGAAATCGTTTGTAGTTTGATTCTTTATTGCATCAATGAATTGGTGTGCAAATTTTTCAGAGCCCACATATAAAACGGTTTTATTCGGAAATTGATTTTTGATGGAAATACCAATTGCATGAGCAAGGTGGGTTTTTCCTAGTCCAACACCACCATATATCAATAAGGGATTAAATGCTGTGCCACCAGGTTTATTTGCTACTGCATATCCTGAAGCTCGTGCCAGTCTGTTGCAATCGCCTTCCACAAAATTCTCAAAAGAATGTGATGGGTTTAGGTTGGAGTCAACATTAACTTTCTTAAGTCCAGGAATAATGAAAGGGTTTCGAATTTGATTTTCTGTAAGGTCTAAAGGAACCGAAACTGGAGCATTCTTAACGGCTTTTTTGTTTAGCGCTGGCAATTTAACCGTGTATGGAGTAGAATTGGTTGAATTGTTCTCCATGACGATACTGTATTCTAATGCTCCTTCTGCGCCCAATTCTTTTTTTACTACTTTTTTTAGTAGGGTGATGTAGTTTTCTTCCAACCACTCATAGAAAAAATGAGAAGGAACCTGAATTGTCAATGTACTTCCCTCTAAACGAACGGGTACAATAGGTTCAAACCATGTTTTAAATGCTTGCAAAGGAATGTTGTCTTTGATAACTTTTAGGCAAGCATTCCAAATGGACTCGTGGTTGTTACTCATCGTTAAATTTGTTTTAATCTGTGTGTTTTTACAATAGTGTCAGGTTGTTCTGAAACAGTTATCTCCCCTAACTGTATCTGAGGACAAATATTTACATAAAAAAGTGAAAAAAAAAGCTGAATTGGTATTGATTTTTTGAAAAGTTTTACTCTTCAGAATTAAACGCTTCAATTATTCAGATATAACTTGTTGATGTTAAACAAACTGACTAAAAATCAATTTTTATGTTCATAAGTATCACCAAAAAGTAATTCACATTTTTACGAAGATAATAAAAATAGAGTGGTTTATAAGTGGTTTCGTTCTCGATTAACTTTGATTTAAATAAAAGGTTGAATTATGTTTAAAAACAATCATCAAATTCGAGTGAGATACGGTGAAACGGATCAAATGGGATATTGTTATTACGGTAATTATGCTCAGTATTTTGAAGTTGGTCGTGTTGAGGCGCTTAGATCGTTGGGTTTAAGTTATAAATCGTTGGAAGAGGATGGGATCATGTTGCCTGTACTTGACTTTTCGGTGAAATATATTTCTCCTGCTTTTTATGATGACTTATTGACTATCGAAACAACAATTGAGCGGGTTGATGGTGCCCGTATCTATTTCTCGTATGAAATTAAAAACGAGGCAGACAAATTAATTTCTAAGGCTACAACGACCTTGGTTTTTGTAAATAAATCCACGATGAGGCCAACTACGCCTCCTTCCCATTTTTTATCGTTATTTTAGTGTATTATGGCTGATTGGATTTCTTTTTCTGAATTAACACCAAAGTCGTTAGCATTATATGCTGTAATTCGTCCGGGTGAAGATCGACTAGGACAGCATGTGACCACTCAGGTTACGGACAAAACAAAATACATTATTGTAGGTGTAGAAGAAAGTATTGGTCCGCGAATGAATAAAGGGTTTTCTGGTGCTGAAAATGCTTTTCACGCTTTTTTATCCCGTTTTTTAACCATGCAATCTACTCACTTTTGCAGTGGAGAAGAGATTGCAATATTAGGAAGTGTTCAAGTTGATGAGGATGCGAACGGTGAAGGAGTTGTTGAGGAGTTGGATCGATTTATGGTTCATCTCTTAAAGAAGCAATTCGACATTCGAGGAAAGAAATTAATTGTAATAGGTGGTGGACACAACAATGCTTTTCCAATTATTCAATCCATAAGTTCAATTTACGATGAGCCTTTAGCTGTATTGAATATTGATCCGCATGCAGATTGTCGCAGTATGGAATATAGGCATAGTGGTAATCCATTTTCTTGTGCTTTGTCATCTGGTTCCTTGAAAGCCTATACTGTACTGGGGTTACACAAGGCTTACAACAATCGGTTTATCTATGATTTTCTTGAGCAATATTCATGTACCTTTTCATTTTTTGAGTCTTATCTCACTGGTGAAAGAGATTTACTGCTCGATGTTGATGCCTTTTTAAAAGGCAATGCTAATGATTCATTGGGCTTGGAAATTGACCTGGATGCCATTGAAGGAATGCCGGCATCAGCCTTTACACCTTCAGGTTTTAGGCTGAATGAAATTCGAAAAGTCATACTGAAGTTGAAGACAGAATCAAGGATAAAATACATGCATTTACCCGAAGGGGCACCTAAGACTGTAGACGAAGAGCGAATAGTTGGTAAGGCCTTAGCTTACTTGGTTTATGATTTTGTTTCGGAATAATTAACTAAAGTTATAGGAATAAGGAATAATTTTCTTTATCTTAGAGAATGGTCTCTAAGGTATTTCATATGTTGAGTAAGATTGGTTCTTTTTTACCGATTCACATCTTATTTGGTTTAATGAAATACAATATCCTATCCCTTTTCTACTGGGTGTTATTGTTTTCAATCGTTTCTGGAAACTTCGGAAGTAGTTTTGGTATTCCTTCACTTTTTTTTTCTCCTGAATATCGTGGTGAAGTAACGGGTTGGTCATTTGCTTTTCTTGGATTTAGTTTTGGTGGATTCAGTATGGCTTTTCATACCTATAGTTACATCCGGCTTGGGCCAAGGTATCACTTTCTCGCTTTGGTTTCTCGACCATTTATGCGCTTTTGTGTCAACAATTCATTGATACCGTTAGCATTTCTGTTTTATTATCTGTTTCGTCTATACCTTTATCAAACGCAAGACGAACTGGTGTCTGGTGCTGAAGCGTTCTCCTACATTGTATTTGTGTTGTTGGGGTATGCTTCGTTTATGTTGCTCTCTATTTTTTATTTTTTTCCGACTACCAGAGATAAAATAGAAACGGATCAAGAGGATGAGGATGTTCAGGGGCCAATTCAATCAGTTACCCAAAAAAAGGACATGTGGTACGATTACTTTCGGAAGGAAAAACAACGTGCGTTTTATTTTATCGGAAAGAACTTTCGTATTTACCGATCTAGGCGAACAGAACATATTGATAAAGAGATTATTGAGCAGGTTTTTGCTAAAAACAGAATCAATGCATCGATATTTGAAATTTTAAGTATTCTTTCCTTCTTGTCATCCAGCCTTTTGGTTGACTTGCCTTATTTTGAATTGCCGGCAGGAATGAGTTTTGTTTTGTTGTTGACCTTAATTCACATGCTCTTTAGTGCTTTAATGTCTTGGTTTCATCGATGGACTTACCCCTTGTTGATACTCTTCATTATCATGATGAATGCTTTAAGTATCAAGACGACGCTGTTTAATTATCGAAACTACGCTTATGGACTTTCTTATGACGCTGAGAAGTTGACTAAGTACTCCAATGAAGCAATAAGCGCGAACTGCTTATGTGCCGCTGCGTGTGAAACGTCTTATCGAAATGCGATTCAAACCTTAGAAAATTGGAAGCGTAATACAGGGCACAAAAAACCAAAACTGGTTATTCTCAATACTTCTGGCGGAGGCAGTAGAAGTGCTTTATGGACTTTTACCATCTTACAAAAGTGCGATGAGGCCTTAGAAGGTCGATTAAGTCGCAATTTAAAACTCATAACCGGTGCATCTGGTGGCATGTTGGGAGCAGCCTATTACAGGCAATTGTGCTTGATGGAAAGAACGTCTGAAGTGAATGATCGATTTGCGCAGCGATACACGGATCGCTTAGGCTTGGACTTATTGAATAAAATCTCATTTTCGATTACTACTACCGATATGTTTTTTCGGTATCAAACATTTGATTATGAGGGTAAAACATATACGAAAGACAGGGGGTATGCTTTTGAACAACATGTGAGTGAAAACCTAAACGGTGTCTTTAATCACAATCTATCCTACTATCAAAAGCCAGAGGAGTCGGCTATGGTGCCACAAATGATATTTAGTCCAACAGTTGTCAACGATGGTAGGCGCATGTTGATTGGTGCATCCAGTTTAAGTTTTTTAACCAGTAACAAGAATCAAGCCGAAACATTTGAAAACATAGATTATCAGTCCTTTTTCAAGGGTAATAATCCAGGCAACTTGCGGTTTTCAACGGTTATTCGTTCCAGTGCAACATTTCCATTCATTATGCCTATGGTTACATTACCTACTTCTCCAGATGTGCAGTTAATGGATGCTGGTATTCGAGATAATTATGGAAAGAAGGTAGCCGTTCTCTATTTAAATGCCTTGAAAGATTGGATTAAACAAAATACTTCTGGTGTCATCATTTTAGAAATAAGGGATACGAAAAGAATTTTGAAAAATGATGCGTATGAACACATTTCACTGATGGATAAAATCACGCTTCCTTTTGGAAATATGTATAACAATTTCCCGAAAACACAGGATTATGATCAAGATCAATTGATGAATACAGCTAAACAAGCGTTTCAGTTTCCTATAGATGTGGTTACATTCAATCTGAGAGAAAGTAAGCGGGATAAAATTTCGTTGTCTTGGCACTTAACAGCTCAGGAAAAGGTTAAAATTGCAAACTCACTTTATTCCAAACAAAATCAATTGGCCTTTAAGCGTCTAATTGATTTGTTAAACACAAAATAATCTAGCTGTTGCCAAATTTTGGATTGGGGTTTTGTCTCAATTACGACAAAAAAAAGGGTTACCGTGAGGTAACCCTTTATTATTTATTGCCTATTGGATTAAGATTTTACCAACACTTTCGGTGCCGCGGCCAAGATGTCTGCACTTGTTTCATTAGCAAACTTCTCAAAATTAGCCACAAACTTAGCAGCTAGATTATTAGCTGTTTCGTCGTATGCATGCTTATCAGCCCAAGTTTCACGTGGGTTAAGGATTTCTGTAGGAACTCCTTCACATGAAGTTGGAATAGCTAATTCGAATACAGGTAATTTCTCAAAGTTTACGTTGTCTAATTTTCCTGTCATAGCTGCTGTAATCATGGCACGTGTATAGGATAATTTCATACGACTTCCAGTGCCGTAAGAACCACCTGTCCAACCTGTGTTCACTAACCAGATATTGATAGCTTGCCCTTCAAGTTTTTCACCCAATAACTTAGCATACTTCGCAGGGTGAAGTGGTAAAAATGCTGCACCAAAACATGCTGAGAATGTAGTTGTTGGTTCTGTAATACCCACCTCAGTACCAGCTACTTTAGCCGTGTAACCAGACATGAAGTAATACATAGCTTGCTCTTTTGTAAGTTTAGAGATTGGAGGTAATACGCCAAATGCATCTGCGGTTAAGAAAAATATATTTTTCGGAGCGCTTCCTGCTGAAGGTGTTGCAATGTTATCGATATGATGAATTGGGTAGGATACACGCGTATTCTCTGTAATTGATCCATCTGCATAATCTGGTGTAGAAGAACCGTCTTGGAACCCAATGTTTTCCAATATTGCACCAAACTTGATGGCATCGTAAATTTGTGGTTCTTTCTCTCTTGAAAGATCAATTGTTTTTGCGTAACAACCTCCTTCAAAATTAAACACAGCATTGTCAGACCATCCGTGCTCGTCATCACCAATTAACCTTCTGTTCGGGTCTGATGATAATGTTGTTTTACCTGTTCCTGAAAGTCCGAAGAAAATGGCAGTATCATTCTCCTCATTGCCAATATTTGCCGAACAGTGCATGGAAAGCACATGCTTTTCATGAGGTAAAACATAATTCAATACAGAGAAAATTCCTTTTTTGATTTCACCTGTGTAACCAGTTCCACCGATTAAAATCATTTTCTTGCTGAAGTTCAAAATAGCGAAATTGTGCTGACGTGTTCCATCAATCGCAGGGTCTGCTTTGAAACCTGGTGCACACACTACATGCCAATCTGCTTCAAAAGACTCAATCTCCTCAGCTGTTGGGCGTAAGAACATGTTGTAGGCGAACATGTTTGACCATGGAAATTCAGTTACAACACGAATATTTAATTTGTGTGCAGGGTCAGCACATGCATAAGCATCACGCACATAAACATCACGTCCACTTAAGTATGCTTTTACTCGGTTGTAAAGTGCATCGAATTGCTCAGTTGAGAACTTAATGTTAATGTCTCCCCACCAAACTGAATCTGCAGTTTTTTCATCATAAACTACAAAACGATCTTTAGGTGAGCGACCTGTGAACTCTCCAGTTTCAATCGCAAGAGCACCAGTATCACTCAATACACCTTGACCGTGAAGAATAGTGTCTTCAACTAGTTCTGCTGGTGTAAGATTCCAGAATTGAGTACCAAGGTTATCTAAACCAATTGACTCCTTAAGATCGGCAAATTTACCGTGTTTACCAAATACGTCCATTCGTTAGTATTTTATAGCTGTCGCTTATTTTTGTGGGGCAAAATTACGCCAACTAGATTGACAATTCCACATTTTTCTTGTAAAATTTCAAACAATGTTACCTCGTTGTTAACAATTTAGAAACATTCTTATGTCTTTTGATTAGAGTGTACCGCTTAAATCGCGAATCGCTTCAATAGCAGTTCTAATGTTTTTTCGAACATCTAATATGCTGGCTTCCATCATGTAACAAGGAGCAGTAACAATTTTGTTTGTCTGATCAACATGTATTTGAGGCACGGAACATGGGGTCACATGCACTCCAGTTTGACTTAAGCCCGCATTAAATTCTTCAATGCTATATGGTGAAGCATCTGTTGTGTTTCCCAAGGTTAAGCTCGCTTGGATCGATGAGCCTTCCAGTGCTTTGGCCAAAACAATTGGACTAACACATAATGCAGCAATAGGTTTCCCTATATTGATCATATTAACAAGCAGTAACTTAACTTTCGGGTCTATGGTTGAATTTGGCCCCTCAAAGGCCCAAGATGTGAAGTTTTTAGCATTTCCAAAGCCGCCAGGAATGACTAACGCATCCAAATCAGATGGGGAAATAGTGGTAATGTCTTGTATTGCACCTCGCGCAATACGAGCAGATTCAACAAGCATGTTTCGAGTTTCATCCATTACTTCTCCAGTCATGTGATTGATGACATGGTGCTGTGGCGCGTCAATGGAAATACAAATTGCTTTAGCTCCAATTTCTTCAATTGCCAACAAGGTCAGCACAGCTTCTTGCAGTTCGCTACCGTCATATACGCCGGAGCCTGAAAGTAAAACGCCAATATTCATTTTAATCGATTTTGTATGTGTAATAAAGGTTGTTATAACCAAAAAGATTCAAAACTGTAAGGTTGTTAACGTTATTGATGTAAGCAAACTTAGTGATGTCAGTTTTTAATTTAACGTGAAAAGTTTTTGTTGCGAGTTCGGAATGGTTATTTTGAATGAGTTGGATGCTTCTTTGAGGTGGAATTGATTTTGAAATAGCTTGAGATCCAATAAGTTCAAAAGTCGTTTTTTTATTACCGACATATGCTATCTCAAGTGTTAAGGTGTTATTTTTAATTGTCGCTTGTTTTATTGTATACCAGGTTGTATCGGGTTTTATTGTCGAATAGGATGATGGAATTACCACCATTGTCTTGGATCGCAGTAAAACACTGCAACTTGACAACAAGAAAATAATAAGGGCTAGAGTAGGGAGCCAAATCTTCATAAAACAAATATACATTCAAATTGAATGTGTTTTATGATTCATGGTTAAGTCGGATAGCCTTTGTCAAATGGGAATTGTTTGTTTAATTTTACACCATGAAAACAAGAACCCTCAAAAAGAATAAAGTTAACGTAGTAACTCTTGGTTGTTCCAAAAACATTTTCGATTCTGAAGTGATGATGGCACAATTGAAAGCAAATAAGTTTGAGGTTGAACATGAATCTACCACCGATGATTCAGAGATTGTGATAATTAATACGTGCGGATTTATTGATAATGCGAAACAAGAATCCATTGATACAATTCTTCGATATGCAGATGCCAAAGCAGAAGGGTTGGTGGACAAAGTTTACGTTACAGGTTGTTTATCTGAGCGATATAAAGATGATTTAGAAAAAGAAATACCTGAGGTTGATGCTTTTTTCGGAACTAAAGATCTACCTCGATTATTGAAAACATTGAAGGCAGATTACAAGCATGAACTTGTTGGAGAAAGATTACTTACTACACCAAACCATTATGCCTATTTTAAAATTGCAGAAGGATGTGATCGTCCTTGTTCTTTCTGCGCAATTCCTTTGATGCGAGGCAAACACAGTTCAACGCCAATTGAGGATTTAGTTCATCAAGCCAAAGGTTTGGCTGCAAAAGGCGTTAAAGAGTTGATGTTGATTGCTCAAGACTTAACATATTATGGTTTGGATCTGTATAAGAAAAGAGCACTTTCAGATCTGTTAAAGTCTTTATCAGATGTAGAAGGGTTGGATTGGATTCGTTTACATTATGCATTTCCTGCTGGTTTCCCGATGGATGTGTTAGACGTTATGAATGAACGTTCGAACATCTGTAATTATTTAGATATGCCACTGCAACATGGATCAACAAAAATCTTGCAAGCCATGCGCCGTGGTATAACACGAGAAAAAACAGAGGATCTAATCGCCGAAATTAGATCGCGAGTGCCTGGTATTGCACTTAGAACTACACTCATCGCAGGATATCCCGGAGAGACGGAAGCGGATTTTAATGAAATGTATGATTGGGTAGAGCGTTCACGTTTTGATCGACTTGGCATATTTACCTATTCTCACGAAGAAAATACGCACGCTTATTCTTTTACTGATGACGTGCCCGATGAGGTGAAACGAGAAAGAGCAGATGCCATCATGGAGTTACAGTCTGGTATAAGTTATGATTTAAATCAGCAAAAGGTAGGGAAAACATTTAATGTGTTGTTTGATCGCGTCGAGGGTGATTATTTTATCGGTCGAACTGAGTTTGATTCTCCGGAGGTTGATAACGAAGTGTTGGTAAAAAAATCAGAGGGGTATATCCGTTTGGGTGATTTTACTCAAATCGAGATTATTTCTGCTGATCATTATGATTTATTCGGTAAAATCAAAGCTTAGTTTTTAGCGTTCCTCGGGTGGAAGGTGATAATGGCATCCTTCAGCATACGTTGATCTAAATGTGTGTAGATTTCCGTTGTCGTAATTGATTCATGCCCGAGCATATCTTGTATGGCTCTTAAATTTGCTCCGCCTTCAATCAAATGCGTCGCAAAAGAATGCCGAAATGTATGGGGAGATATAGTTTTATTTATTCCTGTAAGTTCTGTTAAATCCTTTATGATTGTAAAAATCATGACACGGGTCAATTTTGCACCCCTTCTGTTTAGAAAAACATAAGCTTCATTTCCGCTTTTGATATCTTGATGATTGCGTGTTCCTTCAACGTATAACTTGATTTCTCGTTCAACAGATTGACTTACCGGTACCAACCGTTCTTTGTTGCCTTTTCCGATGACGCGAATAAATCCTTCTTCAAAAAATAAATCGTTATATTTCAAATTGACTAACTCACTTACTCGTAATCCACAACTGTACAGGGTTTCGAGTATAGCGCGGTTACGTTGTCCTTCTTTTTTACTCAAGTCAATTGAATGTATGAGTAAGTCGATTTCTTCAATGGTTAAGTATTCCGGTAATTTTCGACCCATTTTAGGCATGTCAAGCAATTCACTCGGATTAATTGAAATGTATTCTTCCAGTAATAAGTAACCGAAAAATTGTTTTATTCCACTTATTATTCGTGCTTGAGTGCGTGGACTTAGTCCAAGGTCATACAAAGTTGCAATGAACTCTTTGAGGTCTTCGTAACTGAGCTCGGTAGGGGATTTGCGTTTTTCGAAAGAAAAATCTTCTAATTTGGAAACGTCATTCTGATAGGCAAAAATCGAATTTTCTGCTAAACCCTTTTCAATTTTCAAAAACGAAACAAATTCCTTAATATAGCCTTCCCAATTCAATGCAATGAAAATTTTAATTCTAAACGGACCTAATTTAAATCTTCTGGGTACTCGCGAACCACAAATATATGGTAATGTATCATTTGACACTTATTTTGAGCAATTGAAAAACAAGTTCGATTGTGAATTAGAATATGTACAAAGCAATGTTGAAGGGGAGTTGATAAATGCGTTACATCAAACGGATGCTGCGTCAATAGTTTTGAATGCAGGAGGTTATACCCATACCAGTGTTTCTCTTCGAGATGCAATAGCTGCTATTCAAACACCTGTAATTGAGGTGCATCTTTCTAATGTTACTCAACGTGAAGCGTTTCGTCATGAGTCCTTGATTACACCGGTTTGTGTGGGTTGTATTTTTGGGTTTGGGCTTCAGTCTTATGACCTTGCGATAAGTTATTTTTTAACGAATAAACGCTGATTCAATCCAGCATAAGTTTTTATACCTTTTACATATCTGGCCCACAAGATATTTCCTTTATACCAACCGGTTAAATTGGACTGAGTATTGATTGCCTTTATTTTTTTTCGCTGACTCAATAGATAAGGTAAACGCGTATACATGTGCATATGAGCAAGGAATAACGCATAGAATTGTTTCAATTCAAATCGTATCAAAAAGCGTACAGCAGCAACACCGTCCAACAGCAATCTATTCAACAATTTCGGAATAAGTACTCCATCATGATTCTTAATCAACATGAACAAACTATTTCTGAAATTCAAATAAGTCTTTCTCGGAGAAGAATAGGGAAGGGTACCACCACCAACATGGTAAACCACAGAAGCCGGTACCACATGAAATTCGAACCCCATTTTTTTGATCCGCCAACAGAGATCTATTTCTTCCATGTGAGCAAAGAAATGTTTGTCAAATCCACCTGCTTTGAAAAAGACCTCAGAACGAATGAGTAAACATGCTCCTGTTGCCCAAAATATTTCAGTTTCACCGTCATATTGACCCGAATCGAGTTCCGTAAGCTCAAAAATTCGTCCTCTGCAAAAGGGATAATAGTTCCTGTCTAAAAAACCGCCAGAAGCCCCTGCATGTTCAAATTGATTTTGATTGGCATAAGATAAAATTTTGGGTTGAACACCCGCAATGTGAGGTTCTTCATGGATCTTATCCAGTAAAGGTTGGAGCCAATTTGGCGTAACTTCAATATCACTATTCAACAATAGAAAGTAGGTGTAGTTAAGTTCTTTTAGGGCTTCATTATAACCTTGAGCGAATCCGCCATTGAACTTGTTTTGTATGAGAAGGACCTCAGGAAAGTTCTCTGCAATGTATTCAACTGAATCATCCGTTGAAGCGTTATCCGCAATAATAATATCAGCCTCTTTCGAATGTGATAAGACTCCTGGTAAAAATTTCTCCAAATATTTTTTACCGTTGTAATTCAGTATAACGACAGCAAGCGGTTTATTTTCCATATCAGTCAAAATTAATATTGTCTGAAAAGGTCATAACCTTCACCACCATAATGTTGTTGTAGGTCTCTATTTGGGTCATCAATGTTGCCATTTGTTGTATTACGCTTGGATAACATTAACTGCCATGACGGGTTTTTTAATTCACCTAACATATCAGAATGAAGCAGACGATAGGCATTGTTTGTTAAATCGGGGTTGTAAAAAATAAATCGTCTATTACTGAAGTTTCCAATTTTGTCATATTGCCAGATTTCATAAGGGTAGTCTGTTGGAGAGTTTTCTCTTGTGTTTATTGTTGATGGTGCACCGTATTGCAGGTAAACTCGACCTCTATCCGTTTCAAATCCATTTTGAAAGTTATTTCTGTACAATTTTTCGACGAGTAAGACTTGTTGTTTATATTTAATCCAACTTTCAAAGGTATTGGTAGGCGCAGTTTTATTCCAAAAAACTTGAAAATGTTGGCGTTTTTCTTTTTCCGAATTATTCTTCAGCAGTTTCATGAGTGATTTAACCTCAGATGCTTTGGCGATTGGAATGAGCGCAGCAAGGAAAAAGTCTAAACTATCGGTTGGTAAGGCAGCCTGAAACCCAGGGTTAAGTTCAATATTCGATAAATCCTCCGCTATCTCAAGGTCATTACTGCGTTCAATTGGTAGTGTACTGTATGCCAATTCATTCATAGTGCGGTCCAATAAGGCAAATTTTAAAAGGTAATTACCTGTGGGCAGTTGATCTACAGGTATAGATCGCATCACCGGTAATATTTTCGAAGTTTTACGCTTGGTTAACAAGGTTAATCCTTCTAATTCTTGATTTGTTTTTAAATCAATGAAGGATTGTTTGATCACACAGGCGCTATCTGCCAATAGGTCCGTATTATAAAACTCTACATAAACGGGTAAAGTGGTAAGTTGCGCTGGGTAAAAGGTAGTTAAACGCGGAATAATGGTATAACCAGCTTTTTCAAAATTTGAAGAATCATTGCCTTTTCTAGCGTATTCAATTAGTTCGATATCAGAAACTGAAATTTGTTTCGAAAGGTCGTCAACTTTAATGGGTTGTATGCCGTTTATACCAGCCTCTTTGGTGTTTAAGTCAAAAAGCTTGATGCTCAGTTGATATTCGCCTGGGGACAAAGAATAGCGTTTGAGGTCATAAAAATCCTCAACTATACTGTCTTTCATGAATGGTGAAAGCATTTTATAGCTATCCTGCGAGATGATACTATCTCCTTTGGAAAGTGTTAATCCTACACCAACTTCACCTTGTAATCCATTGTCTATTCCGATGTAATGTACTGAGCTTCCTACGTATTGAAAATAAACTTCAATGTAATTCCCGATTTCTGGATGGTAAAATTGTTTGTGGTCAACGTATGCACGCAACTGCTTTTGTTGGGAAAAATGAAAAGTAATCGATCCGAAAATCAAAAGTGTTGCAATTAGAACCTTTTTCATAGCATTTATTGTTCAGCGAATGTACAAAATATGTGCCGATTCATGCTTGTTTTGGGTAGCAAGGTATTGATTTAGCATCCAGGTAGTTAGTTCTACAGAATTAATATTCATTTCATGTTGAATTAAAAAAAACAAAAAAAATCAGGTAGAAGTCTTGCTACTTTTCAAAGTATTAGTACTTTTGGCTCGGAGAGTTGGCAGAGTGGTCGATTGCGGCGGTCTTGAAAACCGTTGTACCGAGAGGTACCGGGGGTTCGAATCCCTCACTCTCCGCTGAAAAAAATAAAGTCGCTTGATGCGGCTTTTTTTGTTTGATATCATTAGAACATGCCTCAACTCAATCAAAAGTCCGCCCTTATTTTTATTTTGGTTACCATTTGCCTCGATTCAATAGGTCTTGGCATAATAATTCCATCATTTCCACAGTTGATCGCCGAAACCGCTCACGTGGGGTTAAAGGAGTCGGCCAAATATTTTGGTTGGGTGATGGGTATATATGCA
>Ga0172373_10006538_pt1 | contig 15458 bp, 13 predicted proteins | sample Lak10m_2_FD_114546 | JGI IMG/M metagenome (GOLD analysis project Ga0172373, IMG submission 114546) | Freshwater microbial communities from Kabuno Bay, South-Kivu, Congo - kab_092012_10m | ecosystem: Environmental > Aquatic > Freshwater > Lake | place: Democratic Republic of the Congo...
TATAAAAAGATGACTCAAATGGGGCATGATTTTCCAAATCTAAGCAAACAGAAAGCTAATACTTCAGTTTCTATGCCATCGTATCAGATACAACCCATCAAAATGAGTTATGAGATTTGATGCTGGCGTAATCCTAATTACTCATCATAAAAAAGAGCGCTCTCAAGCGCTCTTTTTTATGTATTTTATTTTGCTAATTCAGCTTCAATTGCATTTACGATGCGTTCATCATCCGCTGTAATATCTGGTGCAAAACGCGCCACAATTTCACCATTTTTATTTACCAAGAATTTTTCAAAATTCCATAAAACTTCAGGTGGATTGTTTGGCGTTAAACCATAATCAACTAAATCTTTCCACCAAGGACCTTCACCAATACGTTCAGGGATTGCTTGAGTTAGTGTTTGATAGAGTGGATGTTTGTCATCGCCAGCAACAGAGATTTTTGCAAATAAAGGGAAATGAACATCATAATTCAATGAACAAAATTGCTGAATTTCATCATTACTACCAGGTTCTTGCTCTAAGAAGTTATTTGCTGGAAAACCTAAGATTTCTAAACCTTGATCTTTCTTCGCTTGGTACAGTTTTTCCAAACCTTCATATTGGGGAGTTAAGCCGCATTTAGATGCGACATTGACGATTAAAAGTACTTTACCTTGGTATTGTTCAAGGTCGACTTCCTGACCTTTGATATCCTTAACAGGAATGTGATAAACCGATTGGCTCATGGAATACGTCCTAATTTGTTGTTGTGACAAGACTTGTTTGTTTTAACTGCTTATTTATCAGAGTGCAATCTTATTCATAGTAATCAATACAAATAATGAGCAAAAGAAGAAAGCTGAATTAGGTAGATGCATTTTTGAGTTGAATAGGTGTTTGTCCCGTATAGCGTTTAAAAAATTCGATAAAACTTGAGCTGTGTTGATAACCCAGAGAAAACGCAAGTTGTTTAATGGTCATCCCTTGGCGAATTTGATTGATCGCATAGATGATCTTAGCTCGATTGCGCCATTCTGCTAAAGATAGCTGTAACTCTTGTTGGCTGAGGCGAAACAGATGACGTTCACTGAATGTAAAGTGCTGTAAGATCTGTTGTAGGCTCATATGAAATAATTCAGGATTCGCAAGTTGATCGAGGATCGGAGCTAAGGTTGGATGAGTGCTTTGCGGCAAATAATGTGTATATGCTGGAGCTTGTTTTAGTTGATCGAATAACACTTGTAATAAATGTTCAAGATATTCGGGTGCAGGATTTTGCTTTTGTTGCTCTAGAATTTGAATGACCAAGGCGCGAAAAAAAGGTTGAATACTAAAACAGCGGCAGACATCGCCTAATGCCTCTCCGAAACGAGGATGAAGTCGGATGCAAATATAATGAATTTCATGTTCAACAGGCAGTGATTGGTGTTCTGTGCGTGGTGGTAGCCATAGCCCATAGCTTGGCGGTGATAAATAATATTTCCCTTCAATATCAAACTCTAATGTTCCATTTAAACTAAAATTAAAGTCACCCCAAAGTGAAGAGTGAGGACTAACAACGTCATTCTTTTGATAGAGAAATTCATGCACCTCTATACCAGTTAAGAATGGAAATTGTTGGGTACCGTCAAACTTCATTTGGATTCTCAACTTTTAATTTTCACAAGTGACTTTGGGGTTATTTAAGCCTTTGGCTAAAGTGAAAATGCTTATCAAGGCTAAAGCCACAAAGCTAATTACACCATAAATTAAGATATTTTCATTAAAGTGATCAACGACATAACCGCCTAATAATGAGCCAACAGCAATCATGACTTGGAACATGCCAACAAATAGAGGCATTCCTTTTTCAACAGCATTGGATGCATGAACAAACATCCAAATATTCGCGGAAGTTGGAAAAGCTCCAAAGGCAAAACCCCAAAGTGCGGCGAGGATGACAGCACCCAGTTCATGCACTGCAAATATCGGGAAGCCAAAGAACACAACTGCAAAGCAGAAACCCACAAAAGCAAGCGTATAGCGAACATTTAAATTGCCACTATAACCTGCGAATGCATTCCCAAATACACCAGCAATTCCATAAAGTAACAGGAGAGAACTAATGGTGGTGCCATCAAAACCTGCGATATTTTTAAAGAAAGGGGCTAAATAACTATAGGCACGGAAATGTGCTAAACCAATCAAGAGTACAATCAACATGCCACTACGTGCTTTGGGTATTCTCAACAGCGCAGGAAGATCACGCAGGTGAATAGCGGATTCAGGATTTAATTTGGGTAAGAAGATGATTTGTAATAAGAGGACGATTAAGCCAATTGCCGCCGTTATTCCAAATGCGCTAAGTCATCCGTAGAACTCGCTGAGCCATGTGCCTATAGGAACGCCTAATACCGTTGCAAAGGTTACACCTGCCATGACGACTGCTGTTGCCTTAGCGATGGGCAGATGAGCAGGAGCAAGTTTGCCACTCAAAGCAATTGCTGTTGCCCAAAAGCCTCCAATTGCAATTCCTAATACTAACCTGCTCAGTAAGAGGATATTAAAACTCTCATCAAATGCAGTAATGGTATTTGCTATCACCATGATCGCAGTCAGTAGAATTAAGTCATAACGACGATCTAGTTGTTTCACTGATATCGGGAGAAGGGGTGCTGCAAATGCTGCCATGACGCCTGGTAGAGTGATAATCAAACCCGCTGTGCCAATAGAAATATTCAAATCAGCTGCAACACTGTTGAGTACACCTACAGGGAGAAATTCACTGGTCACCAGTGCAAAAGCGCCGATCGCGACTGCAAAAATCGCATACCAACTCCCTTGATTTTTCGTTGATGATGCGCCACTAGATTCGGGAGAGTAAGAGTTTTCCATATAAAATTCCTTTATTGTTAGATGCATAACAATAAAATTTCGAATACTGGTTAAATTTTTATAACGATCGTTATAAAATAAAAATAGATGCGTCAATTAATTTAATAATGATCGTTATGAAAATATCTGTGGCTTTTATGAAAGATACGCATGAATCTCACCTAATGCCTTGTGATAATAGCTTTAAAAAGAAACGTGGTCGCCCAAAGTGTTTTGATGAACAACAAGCCTTACAAAAAGCCATGCTATTGTTTTGGGAACATGGCTTTGAAGCGACATCGATGAGTGATTTAACTCAAGCTTTAGGGTTAACTGCACCCAGTTTATACAGTAGCTTTGGTGATAAGGTGGGACTTTTTTATAAGTGTATCGACTACTATTTGGCTCATGAAGCATGTCCAATTGAAGCGATTTTCTTAGAGGCGAAAACTGCCAAAGTCGCATTTGAATTATTTCTTTATGATAATGTACAACGTTTGGTTCAACCCAATAAACCTACAGGTTGTATGCTTGTCGTTGCTACCATGAATTGTTCTGATCATGCGCAGACAGTGCAGCATACTATTCTTGAAAAGCGCCTGAAGACCAAACAAAAAATGCTTGAGCGTTTAAAACAGGGTGTAGAAAATGGTGACATTGCTCAGTCTACCTCTCTACAAGAGATAGCAGATTTCTATGCAACAGTCTTACAAGGATTGACTGTGCAAGCACGAGATGGTGCAACGGTTCAACAACTGCATAAGGTGGTTGAACACGCAATGCGTAGCTGGGATTTATTCTAAATTTGATGTCTAAACAGCGATATAAATGTCTGAAATTCGATATTTAAATTGATTTAGACATCTTTCAAAATATTCGCATTACTTAGAAAATGCGGGAAAGTGGATGGGTCAGCTAAGCAAATATCAAAAATGGGTGTTTATCTTACCTCTCATTGCTGTTTTCATTTGGTCATTGAACATTGCGGTGACTCGTTATGTTGCAGATTATATTTCACCTGCCAGTATTAGTTTTTATCGGTGGTTTGTCGCTTTTATTATCCTGACGCCATTCATGCTGCCCAAAGTTTGGCAACAACGTGCTTTGATTCGACCTTTGATTGGACGTTTAGCTGTGCTAAGTGCTTTTGGTATGGTGTTATATCAAGGTCTTTCATATACCGCTGCACATTATACGACGGCGACCAATATGGGCATCGTCAATGCATTTGTTCCCATTTTTACTATATTTATTTCATATTTGATTTTAAAGGATAAACCTAATCGTTTTGCGATCTTTGGTAGTTTATTGTCCTTTGCTGGATTGATCTATGTGATGAGCCAAGGTCAGCTTTCTAGTTTGTTTGCTCAAGGCGGACATTGGGGAGATGCTGTCATGGTGATTGCGGTAGGATTTTATGCATTTTATGGGGTGTTTCTCAAAAAATGGCAAGTCCAGTTACCCTTGATGACCAGTCTATATGTCCAAATAGGGTTTGCATTGTTATATCACGTCCCATTTTTATTATATTTAGGCTTGGATGCGATTGATGCAGAGAATGCCATGAGTGTGCTTTATGCTGGTATGTTTCCATCTTTGATTGCTCCCTTGTTATGGATGGTGGCAGTACAAGCGATTGGCCCAAATCGAACCAGTATTTTTATGAATCTTATGCCTGTATTTACGGCAGTGATAGCCAGTGTTTGGTTGGCTGAACAATGGACCATTTATCACTCGATTGGCGGTATAATGATTCTCATAGGGATTATTTTGGCTCAAAAAAAGACAAAAAAAGTTGTTCAATCACAGTTGGAAACGGCGACTTAGTTGCGCATAAATGAGATGGTTTTGCTTAAAAGAGCAACAAACGAACGTAATTTTTTTATTAACTGTTTATTCTTTCTATATGATTTACAAATATATTTTAAAGGAGTGCTTCATTTGTGATTCTGAAAAAGATCAATAAAAATAAAAATATATTTTTATTGGATCTTTAAAACTGACAAAAAAGGTACGCTTTTCACTTTTTTTGTTAGATAAATAATATATTTGTATAAGATGAATGATTGATCCATAATACTCAACACAGCAAGATGATTCGTTTTAGAATGAATGAGTTGCTTACCAAATTTGCGAACCCTCTGGATGTGATGATACACATCCTTTTTATGCTCAGTTATCCCTATATAACTGAGCTTTTTTTTATCTGCTATTCATGTAATTAAGCGCGAATCACTTCACCTGTTAGTGCATTTAGAATACGACTTGGTTCTTGGCTCAAGCCTAATTTACCATCTAGATAATGCAGAGATGAACCAAAATAAGCTTGTGCTTCTTCTAAACTTTTTGCTGGAGTTAAGCCTGCGGGATTTGCGCTTGTCGATACGATAAATCCACCAAATGAATCACATAGCTCTACGCACAAAGGATGTGTTGTTACACGAACAGCAACCAAAGGGTGTTGTCCTTTAATCCAAGTCGGGATATGTTGGTCGGCTGGAAGTAGCCATGTTGTGGCACGTTCGGTCTCTTGACGATTTGACCAACTGGCAATCACTTGGTTGCGGAGGTTGGATTCTAGGTTCTGTAGTAAATGTTCTACTTGTTCTAGATGCCCAGCTAATAAAATCACGCCTTTTTCAACTGGACGATGTTTTAACTCAAGAATGTCTTGAAATGCTTGTTGATTAAAAGGATCACAGCCCAAACCCCAAACGGCTTCTGTTGGATAGGCGAGGACTTGTCCTTGTTTTAGACAATCAGCGGCTTCGGCAATCGAGTTTGTAATCATGTCTAGGAGGGTACTAACAGAAAAGATTGGCTATAGTTTAATGGATTGGACGACAACGTAAATAGCGACCACCTTGTTGTATGCACAAACCTAGTAACTCTAATTCCATTAATTGAGATGTGATTTCAGAGATTGGTGCTGGATAGCGTTGGCTGAGTAAATCTAAATCCTGTCCAATCCAATCTAAATTCTGATACAAGCTAATCAAATGTGGCGGAAGTGTTGAGTGCTGTTCTACAGCATCTTTAGTGTGTTGTTGGGTCTGCCAATGTGTAGGTAATGCTAAATCTTCAATAATCTGTTCAGGATGATCGACCAAAACAGCCCCTTCACGAATAAGTTGATGACAGCCTTGATGGTATTCACTGTAAATATGACCAGGGATAGCAAATACCATTTTACCTTGATTGGCTGCTTCATTCGCCGTAATCAACGATCCACTTTTTAGTGCTGCTTCAACCACTAAGACACCTAAACTTAAGCCACTAACAATCCGATTTCGTCGTGGAAAATGTTGTTGTAATGGCAGTGTCGTAGGAAGAAACTCTGTGATGATGGCACCTGATTGAGCAATTTGTTGTGCCAATGGTTTATTTTGAGTGGGATAAACGGTATCTAACCCAGTACCTGTGACAGCGATACTTCGATGATGTGCTAAGCCACCGCGATGAGCAGCTTCATCAATCCCATGTGCAAGACCACTGGTAATATAAAATCCTTTCTCACTAAGGTAATAAGCAAAATCATAAGCCACTTGGCGACCATGTGGACTAGGTTTGCGGCTCCCCACCAATGCAATTTGCGGTTGCAGTAAAGCCTGAAGATGACCTTGACCAAATAATATGGGGGGATGATCTGCATAAGGCATGAGTTGTTTGGGATAGTCAATATCGTGTGGCGTCACGATAAAGTCACAGTGCTTCAAAATCAGTTGAACTATCTGTTCAAATTGTTTTTGACCTTGTGTACTTTGAAATTCTTCTAAGCGTTTTAGATGGTTTGCATGTAAACCGAGTTGATACCACTCAGAGAATCGGTGGCTTTGTGTTGCTTGTTCACAACTCCCAAAATGTTTCAGAATTTTGTGAAAGCTGGATAGGGAATGTTGAACCAAATACCACACCAACACGGTATGGTAGTGGTGGGGTGATAATTGATTCAACATAGTTTGTTCTTAGTCATCCAAGCGTGGTGGTTGGATGTTTGAACCGACCTTGATTGGTAGTTCACTTTCTAAAACGTAGGCATAGCTGATACGATCAAAACTCTTGAAGATCATCAAGCTACCCACATATTGTCCAGGTAATTTAACTTTCTCTTTAGTTTTTGGATCTTGTACGATCTCACCCTCTTGGTAGGTGCTAAAGACTTGACCAATTTCAACGCCATCAGCAGTACCACGATCAACAGTGACAACACCATTTTTTGCGGCTGTACCAATCGATCCTAATACACGAATCACTTTACCGCCATCGCGTACTTGTTTTGCATCGATAGGATAGAACAAGGTTGGCAACATTGCCTCTTGTTCAAGCATCACGCGATCACCACGACGAACTTCGCCGTTATAACTATCAGTCAGTTCAACCGTAGTAATGTCGTTTTCATTGCGCACAGCAACACCAGATGCGACTTGAAGTAATTCAACACCTAGGTTTTGCTTTTTGCCTTGCTCATCAACAATGATGTAAGGTTCACCTTCACGGTAAACGCCATAACGCTGACCATTTTCTAGACCTTGACCACGGACGTAAACACTTTGTCCTTTGCCTGCAAGCACGCGATTGTCAGCTGTGCCTAAGATATAAGGGGTATTCGCAATCGCATCCGCTGGTAATACTGAACTACGTTCTAACCATTGTTGAATATGAGCCAATGGAATAACGGGCACACTATTGTTTAATGCTTCGATACGTACTTGCGGACGTAAAGTTGTTCCGCCACCTGTATAACGACGAATAATACCGTCACAGCCGTCACCTTCATCTTTACCGATTAACGGTTTGCCATTCAAACTACAGAGTAGTAAGCGGTCACCTGGATAAATCCAGTGAGGATTCTTAACGTGTTTATTGCTTGCCCAAATTTCTGGCCAGCGCCATGGTTTACTTAAAAACTTGCCTGAGATATCCCAAAGGGTATCGCCTTTTTTCACTACATAGACATGTGGTGCCCCAGCTTTGACAGAGGGTGGGCTAACATTAGGGCTTGCTGCATGCGTTATATTTACCGTCATGCCTAATCCTGCACAGATGGCAACAGCAATCAGTTGTTTTTTTAACCCCAAGGCATGAAATGAGTGTATGCCGTTTAAAACCTTTTTCATTATCATAATTCCTAAAAATTATGTGTGTAGTTGCGCTATAATAACGACTTTACACACAATTTTTTGATCAAGCATTCCCTTCAGTTGGTTTTCTGATCAATGGCATAAATGAGGAACAGTATGGCCTTATTACCTATTTTAAGTTTTCCTGATCCCCGTCTTCGTACCATTGCCAAGCCAGTCGAAGAAGTCACTGATGATATTCGTCAGCTTGCAGCAGATATGTTAGAAACCATGTACGAGGCACCGGGTATAGGTTTAGCGGCAACTCAGGTTGATCATCATATTCAGCTTATTGTCATGGACCTTTCTGAAGAGAAAAATCAACCGATGGTGTTCATTAACCCCAAAGTCACTCCACTGACTCAAGAGACTCAGCCGTACGAAGAAGGCTGTCTCTCTGTGCCTCAAATATACGACAAAGTTGAGCGTCCGTCACGTGTAAAAATTGAAGCAATTAACCTTGATGGTCAAGCATTTGAGTTAGAAGCTGACGAACTTCTCGCAGTTTGTATCCAACATGAAATGGATCACTTAAATGGCAAACTTTTTGTTGATTATTTATCGCCATTAAAACGTCAGCGTGCACGTGAAAAGGTTGAGAAAGTAGTACGCCAGCGTGAAAAAGAGAAAGTTGCCGTGAAGCGCTAAGCTCATCGTTGGTTTTTCGTGATGCCATTATTGTTTCGCAGTGGTTTATTATTCGCATTTACCGCAGTCTGTTTGCAGATTGCGGTCTTTTTGCAGCCTCTACTGCCGAAGCAATATCAAATCGCACCAGTCTGTGAAACGATTACCAAAGCTTTACTGTTACCTCAGGTACAAGCTGAGCACAGTCAATCACAGCATCATGCTCATCATCATTCACATCAACTTGAACAAGCACCTTTATCTACATCTTCGCACGATCATCACGATCCCAACCATCAATGTCAGTACTGTACGGTATATGCCAATTTAGTATTGCCGCCTGATGTTGGTGTCAAAGAAATTTTAGTTCGCGTTCAAGTACGTTTAGTCGCATTTCAGCAAACATTTCATCATGTTTATTTTGCGCTACAACGACTTTTTCTATTGCCACAAGGGCGAGCCCCACCTGTTTTCGCATAAATCAAAGCACTTTTTCTTAGGGTTTGTATGAACTCTGAGCCCGTTTTATTTATGTTTTAAGAGAAGACATCTCATGGCACAGCCTAAATTTTTATTACAACCCTTAACGGTTGCGATTCTTGCTGCCTCAAATTCGAGCTTACTTTGGGCAAATTCTGAAGATTTATCGACTCAGCAACGTGTTGAAGCAAAGCTTGCACCTATTGTTGTGACTGCTCAACAACCGAACCAGAATAATGGTTTAGTCATTGAAGTTGATCCTAAACAACCCATACAACCTGTACCAGCAACTGATGGTGCTGATTATTTGCAAAGCATCTTAGGCTTTAGCGCCATCAAAAATGGCGGAACGAATGGTGATGTTACATTTAGAGGAATGTTTGGTTCTCGGATAAAAATGCTGGTGGATGGCAGTGAGAGTTTAGGTGCTTGTCCACAACGAATGGATGCTCCGACTTCATATATTCAGCCTGAAAGTTTTGACAAAATTACGGTAGTGAAAGGTCCACAAACTGTTCAATACGCAACGCCTGGCTCTGCAGCAACGGTGATTTTTGAACGCCAACCAGAGAATTTGAGTAAAGATCAGCCTTATCGTGGACAAGCGAGCGTCTTGATTGGTTCATATGGGAGACTCGATCATAATGTAGAGGCTGCGATTGGGGATGAGAGCAAATATGCGCGATTAAATGCTAATCGTTCTGTCTCAAATGATTATCAAGATGGTGATGGTCAGACGGTTCATTCAAATTGGGAGCGCTGGAATGCCGATCTTGCCTTAGGCTGGAAGCCTTCAGAAGATTCTTGGCTAGAGTTTCGTGCGGGTAAAGCAGATGGCGAAGCGGCATATGCAGGTCGTACTATGGATGGTTCGCAATTTAAACGCGAAAGTTTAGCTTTGCATGCGGAACAAAAGAATATCACTGAGGTGATTAAGAAGATTCAAGCACAGATTGATTACAGTTATAACGATCATGTGATGGATAATTTTAGTCTACGCACACCTCCGATGACCACGATGAAAATGCACGGTATGGAGATGACTGTACCGAACAAAATGTCGATGCGCGTTGATCGTCGTACCTTAAATACACGTCTAGCAGTAACAACCGATTGGGACAAATTTAGCGTGATTTCGGGTGTAGACACGCAACAGAATAAGCATGGTGGCGATATGGTGATGTATGCCATGCCGAAGATGAACATGCCTTATGCGGAAGACTTGAAGTTTCAATCTTATGGTGCATTTAGTGAGTGGACTTATGCGATTGATCAAGATCAAAAAGTCGTAGCAGGAGCGCGTGTCGATCAAGTCAAAATAGACAATCTGCAAAATGCTAAAAATCGTAAAGATACTGTACCAAGTGGTTTTGTACGCTTGGAAAAGAGTCTCCCAGAACATGGTTTAAAGACTTATCTAGGTTTGGGATATGTGGAGCGTACACCTGACTTTTGGGAGTTATATAGCACCACGACAGATCATGGTGTAGGTTCCACAGATATGATGGGTAAAACCACATATAAAATGGTGGATAATCTAGACAATCTGAACAATGAACGCACTGCACAATTGGATCTCGGTTTGCAAGCAGAGCATGGTGCATGGAGTACTTGGGCATCAGTTTATGCTGGATTAATCAAAGATTTCATCCTACTTGAATACAATACACCAGATAAAAGAAAACCACTTGCGCGTAATGTAGATGCCACAATTGCTGGGGCAGAGGCTGGGGTGGGTTATCAATTCACTGATCGTTTCCAAGCGGATATTTCAGCAATGTATGCGTGGGGGGAAAATAGGTCAGATGATCGTGCTTTGCCACAGATAGCGCCTTTTGAAGCGCGTATGAATCTTCGTTATGTGGATGAAAAATATAGTCTAGGATTGCTATGGCGTGCCGTTGCAAAACAGGATCGTATCAGTCTCAATGAAGGGAATGTGGTTGGTTATGATATGAATGAAAGTAAAGCGGCTAATACCTTGGCGATCAATGGAACATATCAATTGACCGATACTGTCGATGTTTCGGTAGGCGTTGATAATCTTTTAGATAAGGCTTACACCGAGCATTTAAATAAAGCAGGCGCTTCGATGTTTGGTTATGCAGCCAATGAGCAATTCAATAATATTGGACGTAATTATTGGATGCGTATGAGTATGAAGTTCTAAGGAATAAAAAAACAAGGTGGGAATTCCACCTTGTTTTATTTTGCAGTTAAGCCAAACAATCTTGTTTTGGCATCAAACTATCGCAATACAAAGGATTTAAAGCACATTGTAGGTCATCAATTTGTTCTTGGGTCACATAGCCTTTAGCTTTGAGATATTCTGCAACGCGGTCATCTCTTAGACTTAAGAATGCTGCATCGTAAACCCCTAAATCTACAAATAAAGCAGCAGTTTCTAAGCTATTAAAATGATCTAAAAATACGTCATTTTCATACATCAGGAATACATGGTCTAAGTCTGCATTCGCATCGACTTTGAGTCGTTGTGCAAGCTCTAAAGGACGTGTTTTGATAAACAGTAAATCGGTCAATTCATCAAATTGTGATTTATCGAGTTGATGTGTGCCTGTTTTAACGTGCCCTAACCATGCTTTAAAGACGAGAACTGCACCTCCACGAAGTAGCATGCTCCACATTTGATGGCGTGTATCGTGATCTAGATGTGCAGATTCATTTTCCAAGGCTTTAACTAGATTCTCTTCTTGCTGAGCCAATTTATCAAAAAGCCCTAAACCTTGTGGATGATATGCAGCTGGTGCAAAAACATCAAAATTCAGTTCGTGAAACACTTTTAGCGCGAGTGGAACAGCAGCTTGGTACAATGTATTTAATGCACGAGTGTGTAGTTCACTGAGCTTGCTTTGTTCGAAAATTTGTTGCCACTCAAGTTCTGGAAGTAGCGCATTTGCACTGTATTGGCGATAAAATTGTAATGCGGTATGCTCTGAAGTGGCTGTATTGCTATTCATGATCAATGTCCTTTTTGGCGAGAGTAAGAAACCAAAGAATTGATGCATTGGTTTCTTGCAATTTGATCAATTTATGCGTGATTTAAAATGCAAGTAGAATACGACTAAAGTTGTAGATGTGGATTTTTATGTTATAAAAATAAATAAAATCAATGATATATATAATTGTAAGTAAGTGTACAAACGTTCACTAATGTAAGTGATTTATTTTGCCATAGTCAACTACTGTTTGAGCATTTTGGTCAATTTTTTAGCAACCAAAATGCTTTTTGTTGATCACTTCTGCCTATATCTAAAAATATTATGCTAGTCACTGATCATTAATGGGCGTTTGACCCTTCTAACTTAATTTTTGTGCATCGGCATAATTTTTAATCCCGAAAGCCACGAACGCAGGCCTGCTGGTTTTAGTGGTTTTTTCAGTAAGACGATATTCTGTTGTTTAAGTTTTTGCGGTAACTCTGGGTCAGAATCCGCAGTGATGAGCGCAACAGGAATGTGGGCAGGGCGATGCTGTTCAATAAAATCGAGTCCACGTTGATCATGATTTAAATGTTGATCAATTAGCCAAACCTGAATATCTTCGTGTTGGATCAGCTCTAATGCTTCTGCTGGTTCAGTGGCAGTAAAGATTTGATAACCCCATTTGCTGAGTAAAGTCCGCATACCTTCCAAAATCGTTTCATCATTATCCAAGCATAAAACTTTATAAGCCGTATGTTGTAAGGCGGTCATTTGTGGTGAGGTGACTTGGATTTTTGGAGCTTCTGCTAGAGGTACTTCAATCATAAAACAAGAACCTTTACCCAACTCAGAATAAACTTGAACAGGGAAATCTAGTAAGCTCGTCATACGTTGCACAATCGCTAGACCTAAACCAAGTCCTTGTTCACCCCATGGTGAAGTATGTCCACAACGTTCAAACTCTTGGAAAAGTTTTACGCGTTGTTGTTCATTGATACCAGGTCCTGTATCCCACACACCGATTCGAATATGATTCGGACGTTGAGCTGAACGTAGCACACCTACTACAACACGACCTTGAGCAGTATAACGTAATGCATTGCTGACAAAATTTTGGATTATTCGTCGCATCCATTGTGGATCAGTGTCTACCCAAAACTTAGTGTCATGCACTTTGAGTTGAATATTGCGTTGAGCTGCGATGGATTTAAATTGCAATTCGAGATCACTCAATAAATCATGTAATGAATATGCTTGGCGCTTCGGTTGAATTGTTCCACCTTCGAGGCGAGCAATATCTAAAAGTGCGGATAACATACTCTCTGCACCATAGAGTGCACGGTCTAGTTGTTGTAGGGTGAGTTGATCATCTGGATTATCAATACTTTGCTCAAGTGCAGTACTAAACAGTCGAGCCGCATGCATCGGTTGTAATAAGTCATGGCTTGCGGCAGCCAAGAATCGACTTTTGGATTGATTGGCTTTATCGGCTTGTTCAAGTGCTAATTGCTGTTCTGTCAATGCATCTGCAAGCTGTCGGGTACGATCACGGACTCTTTCTTCTAAAACAGCTTCATTTTCACGGAACGCCGTAATATCTGCGAAAGTCGTGACAAAACCACCACCTTCGATTGGATTACCACGCATTTGAATCACAAGACCATCTTTACGAATCCGTTCAAATTCATGAGCACTTCCAACTTTCATCCAATGAATACGTTTACGAACATGTTCCTCAACTGGTCCTGGACCACATTCACCACGTTCGGCGTTATAGCGTATAAGATCAGCAATTGGACAGCCGACATAAACTAAATCTTTAGGGTAATCAAACAGTTTTAGATATTGATTGTTCCATGCAACTAAACACATATTTTTATCGACCACACTCACCCCTTGAGTCATGTGGTCAATCATGGTCATCAGTAAGTTTTGGTTGAAACGCTGCCATTGTGAGGCTTGGTCTAAGATATTGGCGACTTGACCTAAAGCTAAACCGTTATTGATCAAAGCAGTGGTCAATAATGTTCGTGCCGATGCTGCACCAATGATCCCCGCTAAATATTGTTCAGTAAAACGCCACCACATCCCATTTGCGACATGGTTTTCATTTAAAACCACATGATTTTGTTCACAAAATTGCTGGAAGGCTTGGATTGTCGGTTTTTCACCTGTAATTCTTTTCGCGAGAGCGAGTAGGTCACCGACTTTTAATCGTGCGGCATTTTGATGTAAATCACTGAGATCTGTTGAAGTCTGTGCTGAAGGTAGAGGTTTGCTTTCGTAATAAAAGAAACTTTCAGCCTGAATTTGTTCAGCAATACTTGGGCGGTACAAGCGTGAAACCCAAATATACATGGCGATATTTAGTCCTAAAGACCATAAAACACCATGTGTTAATGGAACAAAAGATTCAAAACCCAATAATGCTTCTGGGCGTAAGCTATTAATATCAAAAGGACCAAACAGCAATAAATGTTGAGCAAAATTTTGATAATGCTCAGGAAGACTACGTAAAACTGTTGGGAATAACAGTGTATAGCTCCACATCACAAAGCCAACAATCAGTCCCGCGTATACGCCTTGACGACTAGCTCCTCGCCAGTACAAACCACCAATCAAAGCAGGTGAAAATTGTGCGACTGCACTAAAAGCGAGTAAGCCAAAAACAGATAGTTGGTTAATATCATTGAAAAAATGGAAAAACAAAAAGCCGAGCAGCATGACACCAACGATACTAATCCGACGAGTTAATTTCAAAACACGTGGCAGTTGTTGATCTTGACGAGAAATGATCTTAAATCGCCAAAGTGCAGGCATGATCAAATCATTACTAAGCATGATTGAAAGTGCCACAGATGCAACCAGTAACATTCCTGTAGAAGCCGAAAATCCGCCTAGAAATGCCAGTAATGTAAGCCATTCTTGTTGATAACTGAGCGGTAGTGCGAGTACCGCAATATCAGGTGTGCCCAATGATTCAGGCAATGAGTGTAATGCCCAACTTGCGATAGGAATAATCGCGATGATGGTCAAAATCAAATACGCTGCAAACCAACGTCGAGCACCACGGATATGTTTTTCATCGCGTAACTCAACCACTGCAACGTGGAACTGACGAGGCAGACAAATCATGGCTAAACCAGCCAGTAGCGTTTGCACCCAAAAGGTTTCTGGAACGCCAACTTGTTGTAAGTCATGAAAATGTTGACTGACATCGTTGCTGACTTGTTTAATATTTTCAGGCGATTGCAATAAGAAAAATCCTGCAACACAGAGGAGGGCGAATAATTTCACAAAGGATTCAAAGGCAACCGCCAGCATCAAACCGCCATGTTGTTCCGTGTGTGCAATATGTCGTGTTCCGAAAATCATTGCCAAAATAGCCAAAAGGGCAGTTAGCATTAACACACTGTTTGTTGTCGTAGTGACGTGTGCATTTTGTTCTAGA
>Ga0172373_10006542_pt1 | contig 15456 bp, 12 predicted proteins | sample Lak10m_2_FD_114546 | JGI IMG/M metagenome (GOLD analysis project Ga0172373, IMG submission 114546) | Freshwater microbial communities from Kabuno Bay, South-Kivu, Congo - kab_092012_10m | ecosystem: Environmental > Aquatic > Freshwater > Lake | place: Democratic Republic of the Congo...
CTTGATGGTTTCTACAATTATCTTTCGCAACAAATAGATCCAGAAAGTCCAACAGAAAAACTTGATCAGAGCACTGTGTTCGTTGCTTATGGTGATACGCCTCATACACCTCTTCAAGGTTCGACATGGCCTGATGCGACCCCTGATGCATGCAATTGGATATACGTAATGGATCCGAAAAGAAACATAAAGAATGGTTGGTTTGGTCACGTATACGCGAATAAAATGAATGGTAAAAATGCTATTGGATTCAATCCGATTTCTGGTATAGACGATCCTTCCAAAACGTCTGAACAAATGTCTGCATTCGCTTCCACAGCGACAGTTTACGCCGCCGCGAAGGGCGACAGTAACAAGACGGCAGAGTACGGAAATTCCCCCAACATCGTCCCCGGATTGATAAATTTTAAATAAATCATAATTATGCCATATTTAAAGTCATTCCCTACAGGTGAACACTATGAAATTGACGCCTTCTAAACTTCGACAGATCATCCGCGATGAAACAAGAGCAGTGCTTCGCGAATCAGTTAAACCTCGTAAGCGCAGTCTAACTTCTTTAATTTTTGAAGACGCCGACGCGAGTAAAATTGATCCTGAAAAATTTCCAACGACTTTATCGGCAGCCGCCGCTAGAGGAGAAGAAATATCTACCGCTGTTTCTAGTGGCAAGAAGGACGGTGAAGACGTAGACGACAAAGTCAAGGCATCCTCGGCATCTTTTTCTTGCGCTAAACTGAAGCCTTCACAATCATCGATGAATATTGACAAAGCTGTAAGCATGGCGTTCGGAGCTTTAAAAAGTGGTAAAGCAGGCGGAGAACTTGGGGCTTTTATTTCCGAAGACGGTTACATTATGGACGGTCACCATCGTTGGATTTCTACTTTCATGGTAGATCCATCGGCGACGATCAGCGGGTTTATGGTTAATCTGCCAGGCGAACAACTCGTTGCTGTATTAAATGCGTATACGGCGGGTAGATTGGGAATCAAATCAGGCAAACCTGCAACTGGTGGATTCGACCAATTTAAAGATGCAAATGCGATGAAAGAAGCCGTACAAAAATTCATGAAAAATGGAAGCGAAAGAGTTTCAGCAGAAGACGCCACCAAAATTATAGAAGACAAAGGTGGCCTCGATGCGTTAGTCGAGATGTTCATGAAAAATCTTTCTGGTGCTACGATGTCTTTACCAGGCTGGGCGCCCGAAAGACCAGACATGCCTGTTATCGATGAAAAGGATGTTCCCGGCGCTCTTGACGCTCTCAACAGTGGTGAAATTGATCTCAATCCTCCCTATTTTGGAGGTGATGAAAAGAAACCAGAGAACGCAGGTCGAGTTAGATCTGGCAATGTGCTGGTCGAGCGCTGGCAGAAACTCGCCGGCTTAATCAAGTAATAAACGCCCTTCGGTTAGACTAGAAGGAGGCTAGAAAAAAGCCTCCTTTTTTCTTTTATAGGTTTATTATTTTATTTATTTAATTTTTTTAAACCAACCACTTGCGATTATTTATATCATAACGCGATGGTACCGATTTTAAAACCGACCGAAGTAGGAGCTCACCTATTCAGAGTCAAAGGTGAACTTGAAAATATGCTGCGTTCAGCTAGGTCTTGGCGTACCGTCGGTCTTGATGGTAGTGGTATAGTACCTATCGAAGTTTTGCCGCTCGAAGTAAAGTTAGAAAAGGCGCTGGCCGACGTCGATGAAATGATAAAATTAGTTTCTAAGATCAAACCCAGTCGGAAAAAAAAATAAAATTCAATAAAGAATTTATAATTATTGATAGGCCCGAATCATGTGATTAGCTGACATCGCCAGCGGTTCGGAATCTTGCGAACAAGAAAGGGAAATCACAATGCCAAAAGTTATTATCAACGATTCTAAGGGATTGGTCCAAGAATCTGGTTCGGGATTGACAGTAGATTCTTCTGTAAGTATTTCTTCTCCAGTAACTATGTCTGCTCTGCCAAAGACGACAGTCGCCGCGCAGACTGCGTCTTCTACGATAGCAGACCCGGGCGTTTATACGATATCGGGCTCTAGTGCGTTAACTATGACGATACCTCTTGCAGCTAATGTTCCTGGAGGTTTATTTGTTTTTAGGGCTGCTTCGGCTCATGCTCACGTCTTGACGGGTTCGCAAGAGGCCAATGGTACGTTAGTTTTTGCAGGAATGCCAGGTGCTATACCCGCAAACCAAGGCAGCGCGTTGACTCTTCCAGCCGTTGTTGGTTCTTCTGTCGCTCTCATTAGCGATGGTAAGAGCTTTCTTGTTACCGCAGTCTCAGGGTCTTGCACGATAAGCGGCACCTGAAATTTTGTTGTCTTAAAATTTTAGGGGGGATAATCTCTATTATCCCCTTTATATATTCGTAATATGTGAATCGCAGAATCGAAGCTCAGAAATATTATTAGGGAACAAATCTTCGCCTTGTTGAAAGAAGAAAGTGACAAGGGAAGTGGTAGCGTTAGCGTCGGTAAAGAGATTAAGGGCGGTGATGCTGCTACGATGGCTGCGTCTAATTTAGAATCGCCGGCCATTAAAGCCGCGCTCGATGCAATAAAAACCACAAGATCTTGCTTCATTTCATTTTTACAGGACGTATTTTCTGCTGCGACTGAAAAGGGTATGGACCAAGAAGAAGCTAAGATGGCAGTGAAAAAGTTTGGTCAAGCTGCGTGTTGAGCGCAAAAAAGACCGAATAGTCAAACAAAAAATTTTAGTTTATACAACGTTATCTTCTCTAGATAAGATCTCAATAACTTCGGAAGCTCAATAAAATGCTTCTGTAATTGGAGATCATATATTATGAAGACACGTAAGAATCGCAAGTTTGTTCCGCAAAATCGCAACGCTGTTATCCGTACTCGCGAGGACCGCACTGGCAAGACTCGAACCGAGACTGCTCGTAGGGATCGTTCTACGATTACGGCCGCAGTTAGCACGAATCCGAAGACGGATTCAACTAAGTTGTTTATCGATTTTCCAGATCGCGGTGGAGTTGTTGAGTTTTCTGGTAGCGAAGCTCGCACGTTGTATCGATTGCTACAAAAGCATTATAGCGAAACAGGTAAAACCCACTGATCAATTAGTATATTGATAAGCCGGATCTCTCGAAAGAGAGACCGGCTTTTTTCGGTTAGGAGACTTACGAATGAAGCTAAAAAATTCCGAGATTTTATTGTTAACGCAAGTTCTTTATCACATTAAATGTGTAGATGGATATCTTGAAGCTTATGATCAAGTTGAAGAATTGCATAAAAAACTTTGTTCTTTTCTCCTGAATAAAAATGACGATGCGACCGTCGAAGAAGAGTGTGTTTGGCACGAAGAAGAATCAGCTGATGACGATGAACTGGAAAATGAAAATCATGAAAGTATCGAATTAAGTAAGCTTTTATTACTTGACGCTACGAAAGTGAAACTTGACGAAAAGAAATTTATTTTATCGTTTGAACATGGAACATCTAAATCTATATTGGATATTAATTTAGACGATGGAGATGAAATTATTTCCGACGTGATAGAAATTCAAAGGAATTCTAATTCTTTTGAAATTAATTGTAATTCTGGCTGGTTGACATTCGAAGTACAAAAATTTCCAAAAACATGGACATCCCTATTGAAATTAGGGATTTGCTATAAGGTAGTATGATATGATTTTGAGTTTAAATCCACAACAATTCTTGGCAGTTTATAACAGCGTCGCTACTAATTCGTCTTTGACTTCACAAGAAGTAAAGTCAAAAATGGAATTGATTTTATTAGATGCGTTATCACAAATAGACGACTCAAAAAATCAAAATAAATTTGATAATTGGATTAAACGAGAAAAAGAAAAGGTACATGTTTTACAATCAGAATTAAAAACTTTGAATAGTTCTGTTTCTGATGACGGATTACCGTTCCCACCCAAGGAGGGAATTTAATATGTCAGCAAGTGTCGAAGAATTACTTCAACAAATTTATGATCTAGAGAACCAGATTCGATCAGATTTTGAGTTAGGAAAAAACACGAAATATCTTAAAGAGCAACTAGATTCTCTAAAGGAACAATTTCATTCGATGAATGAAAATCTTAAAAAATCAGAAAAAATCTTAAAAGGTTAATCATTCAAAATGCAAAAAGTAGATTTATATCAACCGCTCATTCACGATAAAAATAGTCCAGCTCCTTTAACCTTAAGAGTTGGAATAAACGCGTTAAAAGGTTACGTCGAAGGTGGCTCTCCAAGTTTTGTCTTAAAACCCGAAACGTATGTACTTTTATCTGCATTACCGACTGAATTACAAGAGAGAGTTAAGACGGCAGTGCAGGCTATTATCTCAGGTATGTAATATTTATGTTATGAAGCAAATGACGGGTTATATACCTTTTGGGGGGCTCGTCGAACGATGACTCAAACTAATCAATTGACGAGTTCGAAGAAGAAGAAGATTCATTAGAAGAAGTTATTCGTTTATTTATAAGATTGTGGTTGAAACGCAACAACTAATTTCTTCAATATTAGCATGTAAATCATAATTAATTACATGCCGCTATTTGTAAACACTATTAGCCCGACGCCATTCGGTTTTTTTGATTCGGATACCGTCTTTCAAGAAGAGGCAGACGGTATGGTTACATTTGTAAAACGTAAACTTGGCGACGACGTATTATCGGTCGAGTTAACTCGTAAAGAAATATGGGCATGCTTCGAAGAAGCATGCTGCGAGTATAGTCGTTTAATTCACGAAACTAAAATAACCTCAGAATTAACTAATGTTTTAGGATTAACGACTGGTTCACAAGACTTTGCAAACAAATACGCAAAACAAACTTTAGAATTTTTATTACGAAAAGCCGAGCCTTACGCTACTGAGGCTTTCGTTGGAGGTTCTTTCAATGCTACGATGGGATACGTAGACCTCGTCAACGGACAACAAGATTACGACATCTATTCTGACGTTAAGGTATTGTCGGGGAGCAACGCCAACGAAGTTGTATATGAAACGTTAGCAACGGGATCTAGGGGAAAATTAAAAGTAGTAGAAATATTTCACTTTGAGCCCTTAGCTGCGCAAACGTTTTTATTAAATGCTTCAAACGTAACAAATTTTCTCGCGACAAATTTTAATTACGAATCATACGTAAACTCGACTGTTTTCTACGTATTACCGATCTTCGAAGACGTTCTTCGTCGAGGGATGTTAGAGAGCGCGTTCAGAGTGCGACGTTCAAATTATTCTTATGAAGTATTAGGTAGTAAATTAAGAATTTACCCTATTCCAACGACAGATCTACAAACGGGGAAGCTATATATCAAATTAATGCCGCCACATGATCCATATAGACCATCGTCGTATACCGACGATACGATATATGGAATATCTGGACCGAGCAATTTCCCTTTGGGAAATATACCATTCAAAACCATTAACCAACCTGGAAGACAGTGGATTCGACAATATGCATTGGCGTTATGTAAAGAATTGTTGGGTTTAATTCGTTCCAAGTTTCAAAGCATACCGATTCCTAACGCAGACTTGCAACTTAACGGTGAGGCTCTCGTTTCACAAGGCAGAGAAGACAAGGATAAATTAATCACTCAAATGAGAGAATTTTTAGCCAACATGACGCATGCTAAGTTATTAGAAAACGATGCGTTGGCAGCTGAAAATCTTCAAAAGCAGTTGAAGTATATTCCAATGCCCCTAGGTAAATCAATTACGATAGGCTAAAAAATGGCGCGCCTATTTATCACACCTAGAGAATTAAACTTCATTAGTGATATTTCGAAAGAAATTATCAAAGACGTCATTGGTCAAAAAATAATCTATTATCCTATCTCTGAAATAAAAACTAAAACGCATGAAGTTTACAATGAAGCGTTAAAAAAAATCTTTGATAATCCAATCATTATCGATGCATTGGTTAATAACGAATTCCAAACTTCAACGAAAATAGACAAGTTTGGCATCGATGCCCAGTATCAGATCGAGGTGTATATTCAGCACAGAGATCTTGTAGATAAGGGAATAAATGTCAACATTGGCGACTTCTTTTCTTTTTCAGACGTTTTTTATGAGATAACTGAACGTTCTTTCATGCGAAACATTTATGGCATGGCGGAACATAAGGATGGCGTAAAAATAGTTGGTCTTAAATCAAGACAAGGTCTCTTTGAGGCACCTCTGATTGGACCAACTGACATTAAGTACGCAGATCCAGATGCTATTCAAGACGTGTTTGTTCAACAAAGAGGGCTTAAATACGACAAGAAGACAGGCGATCTTACCGGGGATTTTAGAGATCTTGTAAGAGAAGGAGTACTTGATGAACCGTTAACAGGACAAAAAGAAGTTTCAGATCTAGGCGATCCTGACGACGTAGGTAATGCGTTTTATGGAGATGACACCATTACAACTCCGAGTACCTATGTCGCTCCGACCATTTCTCTTTCCGTAGCTGAGCTAAATTCGAGTGGTATAACAAACGAAAGCGCGACCTTACGCGAAAGAGGCAACATAGGTTCTACGATTACAGGTACAATCACAAGGAATTATGTCACTGCCGCGATTACTTCTTATACCGTCGAATATAGGGTAGGCGGAACAAGTATATGGACGCCAGTGCCTGGTTTGTCTAGTATCGCGGTATCAGGAAATCCAAGTTCAGTAACTATAACGCTAACGACGCACAACGACGCAGATCTAATTTCAGCTACAACTTTATATTATAGGGCAAAAGTTACTGATACTTACGAAATAACAATGTCAAGTACAACTTCAATTTCATTTTCAAAGGTTATATTCTTTGGTGCTTCGGCGACACAACCAGCGACATCTGCAGATATTCGCGCATTAACTGGGAAAATATTTACGAACGGCGACAATCCGTTTATTTTAAATACGGGAATAACGCACAAAATTTTCACGATCGCCATGCCAGCTCCATTAGTAATAGATGAAGTCGATGATTTAGACGCTTTAGGAATAGAAATAACTGATTCATACGTTTTATCAACGCTTAATGTAGCCGACGCAGCAGGAACATTATCTTCCTATAACGTATATACATTAACTAACGCTATTCCTTATCTTATTAATCATCAACATCAAATTACAAGAGTGTAACAAATTATGGCTCTCACGCCCGGTCTACAAATCCCATTTGGGATACAACCTGTCAATCCCGTTCCTGTTGATGTATGGTCGGGACCATACACAGGATCTTTGGGAAATGACAATGCGAACGGAGCCAAAGCTGCTGCAAATTCTTCCATTCCATCTGCGATTCGTTTTCAATCGATGGAAGTTCGTCTTATCTTCGGGGGTGTAGCTTACAAATATTGGTATCGAAATGGCATAGACGATGCCGATTTGGTTTTGTTTTCAAGCGAAGGCGGAGGAGACGGCAGCGGCGGCGCGACTTATTTTAACAGCGAAACTGCTGATTCTATTTTTGCAACAGGCGCTTTAGCTCTTCGAGGAAACGAAAACATAGATTCTCCGCGAGACAAAGGCGCTGACGTCTTTTTTTATGTTAGCGGATCGATTGGAGGAAATGACAAATCTCTTTTCAGCGGAGACGTTATTACGAGTGGATCATTTTTAGCAACGCAAGGGTTAAGTGGTTCATTAACTAAGTTATTAGACGGTACTTCATTTATCATAGCAGGAGATAACGTCGTTATCACCTCCGCCTCGAATGGCTCGATAACGATATCTTCTTTAGCGGGTGGTGGTGGCGGAGCGAGCGACGCTAATGCAACTTTCTTAGTTCTCTCAGCAACAGGTTCTTTAAACGCAGAAAGAGTTTTTGCTCCTGGTACTGGTATAGTTACGACGGACGGCGGAGCTGGTGGAAATTATACAGTTTCAATAAGCGATTCTATCGTAGCAACCGTCAGTGGCGCTACTTTTACGGGTGTTACAAAGCACAACTCGGGCCTCAGCGGCTCATTGACCAAGCTAGTAGATGGCACGTCTGCTTTCGTCGCCTCTACTGGAATTCTTATTTCATCGTCTTCAAATGGCGCTGTAACTTTCGTCATGTCCAACACAGGCTCGGCGGGGACGTATGGTTCTACTTCGCAAGTGCCAGTGTTCACAACTGATGCTCAAGGAAGAGTGTCTTCTGTCACGAATACTTCGATTCAAATCAGCGAATCGCAGGTCACTAATCTTTTAACCGATTTATCTTCATCGTATAGTTCTGTTGCAAATTTGTCGTCTTCTCTTGCTGCAGAAAAAGCCGACAAAACAGTATCAATTAGCGCTGGTTTGGGTCTAGTCGGGGGCGGAAATTTATCTGCTGATAGAACTCTATCAATCAACGATTCGATCGTAGCGACTATATCAGGATCTACTTTCACCGGAGTTTCCAGATTTAATGCAGGCTTATCTGGTTCTCTTACGAAACTAGTTGATGGATCATCTTATCTCGTCGCTGGTGATAATGTCACTATAACCTCGGCTTCAAACGGACAAATTACTATATCATCGACCGGTGGAAGCGGCTTCGGAGATGCAAACGCTACGTATTTGGTCATGTCGGCGACGGGGTCTCTCACAGCTGAACGAGTTTTAACGGCAGGAACAGGACTAATTTTAACTGATGGTGGAGCAAATGGCAACGCTACTCTGGCGATCAACGACTCGATCGTCGCAACGACGAGCGGCGCGACGTTTACAGGCCCTGCGAACTTTAATCAAGGGCTTTCAGGTTCGCTAACGAAGTTGGCCAATGGAACTTCGTACCTAATTGCGGGATCGAACGTAACCATAACGTCTGCTTCGAATGGATCAATTACAATTTCTGCATCAGTTAGTGGATCTGGCGGTTCATTAACAGTAACATCTGGTTCTACCTCAATATCTTCTACAACGGCTATCAAGTTTGGATCAGGTTTTACGTTATCAGAAGAAAGTACGGGCATCGCGGCAGTCTCAGCGTCGATTGGCGAGCCAGAAGATGGAACATATAGCGACGGCATCTTTACAGACTTTAACCCTAGTACGCCGATCGGAATCGCGATAGATAGATTTAACGAATTATTTTTATCGTTAGCGCCCTCGCCTGCGCCTGACTTGGATGATGTAGATTGCGATACGGCAGCTGGCATTACGGCATTTTTATCATTCGGAACTAGCAATGATTTATCTTCTTCCTCGCCCGCGTACATATCAAGTAACACGACAGCAGGATTTTCAGCGGTTGATGTGAACGGTTCATACTCAACAGCGACCTCAGGATCCAACATAAGAAAAGGCATCTATAATGGTGCATCGAGTATAATTGGTGATCTCAATGAAGACGTCCCCGCGTATGTGCATAATTCTGGTGTAACCAATTACGTAGCTAACGCATTCGGAAATGCGAATCAAGGATCTTTAGAATTATATGTAAATGGAACTTTAATTCACACCGTAGATTTAACAACGAGCTCTGCAGGGACGGGCGTTCCGGGGTCAGGAACGGCCTCTAAATTAAACGCCAGCGGATCTGGATTCATCGATTTATCTCAAACTGGTAGTGCAGTTCAATCCAACAATCTACCATTTACGCCATTCCAGCATAGAACCGGTCGTTACACGATTAATCCTAACGATCAAAGAAATGGTTGGAATTATGCGAGAGTAATTCACAATCGTTCCACGTCGCAAACGCAAACAAATTATGTCGAATGGATAAATGACGACAACGCAGACGCCTTGACCGCGAATAATAATTCTTTAAACTTCGAAGGTTCTGGTTCTATTCATTTATCAGGAGTAGAGTATTTCCAAAGTGGTACTCTAACTTATCTTGCAAAAGTAAATAACGCGTACAAGTACATCTACAACACGACCGCGATATCTTTTACAGCTTCAAATTCTGCAGCAGCTAGTTCTGGGCTTAGCGTAAGTTTCGCCAATCAAGCAAAACCAACTATTAATATTTTAGGCGGCGAAAATCACACGAAATCGCTACATCTAACTGCGTCGACGACGTTAACTGCTAATTATTTTACCAGTGGATCAATAACCGTAGGTACCACAGTTACCCATCCGCTTAAAACTAATTTAACAAATGGTGGACAAGCTACTACGGCAGGTATTTTAACCTATAACTATTCTAACACGTCTACCGAAACAGCTGAAACTTTTAGAAGAGAAAATTACCGAATTTTATCGGGTTCTTATAATACTCAAGCTGATGTAGTCGACAGTGGTAACGTTTGGGACTCTACAGTCTTTATGACGTCATCAAACGGAGGACACTCCGACGGATTACAGTTCTTTAATACGACACTAGTTTCTCCAAAAAACACGACTAATGGAGGAAACTTCTCAACATTTAATGGCGGCCCATCTGGAAATCCGAACTATTCTGGTATAAGTGGAGTAAGAACTTTTTATCGTTGGTTTAAAAATACTTCAGGCGCGCAGTACGATTTATCTTTATCAATGAATGGTTCTTCGACGATAGTATCGAACAGCACCGCTTTGAATAGTACGCGTATCAAAGCTTTTATAAAGATACCTGGAAAAACGGGCTGGATGGATGTTGCCCTACCATACACGCTGGATCAAGCGCAAGATGGCTCTGGAGCGCACATAGTTAACGCATATTTAAGTTTCGATGATACACTTAATGCAATCAACTATTTAAATTTCGGTAATTTATCTATAGACAATAATGAATATGTCGTGTTGAAGATTCTAGCGGACTCTGTCTGGACCGGTAATGTATCTTCAATTACGGTAGACTTCGGCGCGGGGACAGGTACGTTGACACCAGTGCCAGATCTAGACGATATAGATTCTGATAATACAGGCACCACTGCGAGGTTATCTTTTGGTTCATCAAAATCGATATCAGGTTATGACGATCCAACGTCTGCAGCAGGATTCACGGCAGCTGACTTAAATGATGTCTATCAGGTAGCTGAAGTGAGTAACAATTTAAGACGCGCTGTGTTTACGGGTACGACAATTATGCAAGGCGATTTAAACGCAGATGTTGTTTCACCCGGCGCGGATTACACCACTTATGCATTTTCTGACGCGAATAGCGGAAGTTTGAAACTTGAAGTCAATGGTTCTGTAATACACGAAGTAGAAATTACCGGTTCTGTTTCATCTGTAGGTGTTGGATCGCCCGGCGCGGGGACTGGAACTAGCGTTAACGCGAATGGTTCAGGATTCGTTTCTTTAAGCCAATGGGGACCTGGCTTGTTCGACAACGGAGTACCGAGATTTTCTGAAATTCAAAGAACAGCAAAATACAAGGTAACGACCACCAACCAAAGAACTGGATGGAATTACTTACGCGTAATTCACAGAATCAACGGTACTGATAGAACGACTAATTATGTAGAGTGGATAAATGACCCTAATGCGAATGCTCTCAGCTCTGCCGGTAATGGATTGTCTATCTTCGGCGACGACTCGTTTTCTTATATCAGTGGAGTTAAGTATTTTACTTCACCGTCGGGAAGTATAAGAACGCGTATATCAAACATCTATAAAAATGTTTATTCCAATAGCAGTACTGCAATTTCTTTCACAAGCCTTAGTAACGCGACTGCTTCCCAAATAATCCAGTCAGGTTCGGGTTTGTCTTCAACAAAAACTACAAACGCTACGACCGACAGTCTTCAAACTCTCAATACGAATCTAGACAGTCAAAACGAATTATTGCACGTTAGCGGAACTATTAATTTCAATACAGCAAAATCGCTACCAGGAACTTATACAACGACTTATGGTTGCGGCGGGTCGATGATATTCGTTCATCCTCTCAAGTCTAATCTCACTTTAGCGACTCAAAGTACGACAAATCTATTAGTGTGGTCTCCGACCAACACGAGTAATGCAAACACTGACGAATATTTTACTAGTGAAACTTATCGTTTAGTTAGCGGCTCTTATTCAAGTCAATCAGATATTACTAGCGGATCTTATACTTGGAATTCGACGATCGACATGAACGATCAAATGAATTTCCCAACTTATGCTACAGGTCTATTAATTTACGACACTTATCTTTTAGCCCCGAAAGACGGAGGGGTTAATGGAGATTTTAGAAATCACAAAGAAGGTGGTAGTATAGAATCTCCAGCAGGAAACGTCAACTACAGCTCTTTAACTAATTCTACACGTCAATACTATAGATCATTCTTAAATAATACAGTCAACGATCGACCCAGCATTCAAGTAACGTTATATGGCGATGCAACCATCGTCGGTAAAACGGGACCAAACGCTGCAGCATTGGGCACAAATAAAAATATATTTGTCGAAATCAGTATACCTGGTAAAACGGGTTTATTAGATTTAGGTAAGCCCTCGGCAGGGTCTGGTAACTTTAATGAAGGAGATGGTTGTTTAAGTGGTGATCTAAATCAAACAGTAGACGTCGATGGTGTAACTAACACTTGTACATTTAATGGTGCAACAGTCGATGGTACAGTTTCAGGCGCTGAATATATAATAATCAAAATTTCTGCATCTGATGGGTGGACGGGATATTTGGATAGACTGAGTATAAGCTGGAGCTAAAGTGGCCGGAAAGAGTGATACAAGCGCAACACTGTTTGCACAGAAAAAGCTTTTGGGTAAAGCCCATACTTCTAATCTTAAAATAGATGGCGAAGAAGTAATTGGTTCAAACGTCCAGACGTCTACCAGCCTTATTTTCGGGGAAGATATTCCTAATTCTCCAACTCAAACGTTGTATCTCACTCAAAGCGTAGGAGGTGGATCGCCAACGATCGAATACGTTCAATTTGTCGTTACTGCGCTTACAGGTACGACATATGACGCTAACGTATCCGGCGGCGGTGCAGGTACTGACGCGGGTGAAGATTCACAAACAGCAGGTCCTCACGCATATAAGTTTGTCCTTCCTTCTAATTATCAATCGTTAACTAATAACCCCAGGGCAGGCAACGGGGTTTTTAACAACAGTAAATTAGTTCATGAAACATTAGGCCAACTTCAATTAATACCACCATTTTATTCTCAAACTGCTCCGAATCCGTATATCGTAAAAATATTTAAAGACGACGGCGCGGGTAATCCTGGCGACGAAATTCCCTTGCTAGATAACGTCGACTGGAATGTCGATTATTACAATGGTATCTTATTTCTACAAGACTATAGCCCTACAAAAATTCCGGCTTTTGCACGAGCCTTTGCTTACATCGGTAAAATGGCGAGTGAAGTCATTAGTTCCGGCTCTGCCGGCTCAAGTGGAGCAGGCGGAGATCCAAATGCAACTTATCTTGTTTTATCAGCTACTGGATCTTTAAGCTCAGAAAGGGTTTTTGCAGCGGGTACAGGAATCGTAACGACTGACGGCGGAGCAGGTGGAAGTTACACCGTTGCAATAAATGATTCGATAGTCGCGACGGTGAGTGGTTCGACATTTACGGGCGCGACGAAGCATACTGCGGGCCTGAGTGGATCATTAACAAAATTAGTCGATGGTACTTCTTATATCGTCGCAGGTGAAAACATCAACATTTCTTCTGCATCCAATGGTTCAATTACCATCTCAGCCTTAGTTGGTGGCGGGTCGGGTGGTGATGCGAATGCTACATATCTTGTACTCTCTGCTACTGGCTCTTTGAACGCAGAAAGAGTTTTTGCAGCGGGTACAGGAATCGTAACGACTGACGGCGGAGCGGGTAATAATTACACGATATCGATCAATGATTCTATAGTGGCTACTACGAGTGGTTCGATATTTACGGGAATCACGAAACACAATGCAGGCTTAAGCGGATCATTAACAAAATTAACCGATGGCACGTCTTATCTCGTTGCCGGTTCTAATATCACTATTACGTCAGCTTCCAACGGGTCGATTCTAATATCAGGCCAGGCAGGTGACATAACTGCCGTTAATGCTGGTACTGGATTAAGCGGGGGTGGATCGACAGGCGACGTTACTTTAGAAATTAACGACTCGATCGTCGCGACGATATCAGGTTCGACTTTTACTGGCGCCGTTAATTTAAATCAAGGTTTATCTGGCTCGCTTACGCGTCTTGTAGATGGCACGTCATATCTCATCGCGGGTAGTAATATTACAATCGCTTCAGCGTCAAATGGCGCGATTACAATATCGGCAACGAGCAATGGCAGCGGTGATATCACAGCCGTTAATGCGGGTACAGGATTATTGGGTGGTGGACTATCAGGTGATGTAACTCTAAACATCAACGACTCAGTCGTCGCTACGATTTCTGGTTCTACATTTACGGGTGCTACAAATCATTTGTTAGGTCTAAGCGGATCGCTAACCAGATTGACAGATGGAACTTCTTACTTAGTAGCAGGACAAAATATAACAATTACTTCGGCTTCCAATGGTTCTATTACCATCACTGGGTTAGCGGGAGATATAACATCTGTTAGCGCAGGAACTGGATTATTGGGTGGTGGTTCTTTCGGAGATATTACTCTTGATATAAACGATTCGATAGTCGCAACTTTATCAGGTTCAACCTTTACCGGCGTCGTTAATTTTAATCAAGGAATTAGCGGTTCGCTAACAAAACTCATCGATGGTAGTTCTTATTTAATAGCTGGACAAAATATTACGATCGTCACCGCCTCGAACGGTGCGATCACAATTTCCAGCGCTGGTAGTGCGGGTGATATAACGACAGTAAATGCAGGAACCGGGCTGTTGGGCGGCGGAACGTCCGGCGATGTTACACTTAATATTAACGATTCAGTCGTTGCAACGTTAAGTGGATCTACTTTTACAGGCGCGGTCGAGTTCGATCAAGGTTTATCGGGCTCTCTTACTAGACTTACCGATGGTAGTTCTTATCTAATCGCAGGTAACAATATAACGATAAGTTCTGCATCGAATGGCGCTATTACGATCTCGGGTTTAGCCGGCGACATAACGTCAGTTAATGCAGGTATAGGTTTATTGGGCGGTGGATCTTTTGGAGATATCACATTAGACATAAACGATTCGGTCGTCGCTACAATTAGCGGTTCCACATTTACGGGAGCTGTTAATTTCAACCAAGGTCTTTCAGGTTCGATTACTAGATTAGTTGATGGAAGTCCATATCTAATAGCAGGTTCTGGCATATCGATCGCGACTGGATCTAATGGCTCGGTTACAATTACCAACAGCGGTAATGTGGGTGATATAACCGAAGTTGTTGCAGGCGTAGGGTTATTAGGCGGAGGTAGTTCTGGTAGCGTTACTCTAGACATTAACAACGCTGTAGTCGCGACTGTTTCCGGTTCTACATTTACGGGTATTACAAAGCATGTTTCAGGACTTAGCGGATCTTTAACACAACTCGTCGATGGAACATCTTATCTAATAGCTGGTTCTAACATCACAATTACTTCGGCATCAAACGGCGCGATTACTATATCGGGTCAAGCAGGAGATATTACTTCTGTTTCGGCTGGTACTGGTTTAAGCGGAGGCGGCGTATCTGGCGAC
>Ga0172373_10006544_pt1 | contig 15456 bp, 16 predicted proteins | sample Lak10m_2_FD_114546 | JGI IMG/M metagenome (GOLD analysis project Ga0172373, IMG submission 114546) | Freshwater microbial communities from Kabuno Bay, South-Kivu, Congo - kab_092012_10m | ecosystem: Environmental > Aquatic > Freshwater > Lake | place: Democratic Republic of the Congo...
CTGCGCCCGGGTGCGGCGTAGTCCAGCTGGCCGATCAGCCGTTGCGACAGCCGGTAGTCCTGTATGTATTTCAGGTGTTTTTCCTGGGCATTGCCTTCGGCGCCATCGTTATAGAACTGGCGGCCACCGGCGAGGTAAAAGCCATCCTGCTTGAGCTTGAGCCAGCCCTGGCGGACGGAGGCACTGGCCTGGGTCGAGTGGGGCGACGCGTTCCAGTAGCCGTAGCCGACACCGACACTGTCGCTGGGCACGCCGGCGACGACGACATTCTGAAATTGCAGCTGGGTTTCCAGCCAGTCGCTGTGTTCCAGTTCCAGTCCCAGTTGCGCGCGATGGGTCATGAGGCCGTAGCTCGACGTGCGGGGTATCTCGTACCCCCTAATGATGGGGTTGCCAAACCAGTGAGTCCCCTCACCACGCAGGCGCTCGTAGAAGGACAACTTGACCTTGGTGTCGGGCGTGAGGGACCACGGGCCATGCCAGCTTTCGTCGGCCGCCTGGACGCCGATCGGAATCAACGACAGGAACACAGCAAGCACTCCGCCGGGAAGCCATCCCGGCAACGGGCAGTGCCTTTTCAGCCAGGACTCTCTCGCTGACGGCTCGGCAACGTCGGCCGCATTCGGAGGCTGGGGCTTCATGGGCCGCGGGTCGCTGCCAGGGCCATGTTGATGAGTTCGGGCAGTCTGCGCACTCCGGTCTTGTGCCGCAGGTTCTGGATGTGGGTCCGGATGGTGGGCAGGCTCACATGGAGTTCCTGAGCTGCCTCTTCCGCCGTGGCGCTCATCATGAGCTGACGAAGAACGCTCTGCTCGGCTCGGGTCAGTCGGAACAGCGCGGCAAAGGCCTGGAAGGCTTCCTCATCGAGACAGGGGCCGGGATCAAGAATCAGGAGGAAGCGCCCACCGGTCTTCGGCAAGCCCCAGATGACGCGCTCTGTCAGCGGTGACAGCCGGGCCGACCGCAGGCAGGGGCTGCCGTCGGGAGCGATGCAACGGAAGCTGATGGCGCTGGCCACTCCGGTCCTGGCTTGAGCCAGCGCCTGGTCCAGCGAGGGATGGGCCGACTGCCCCAGCGATTCCAGCCGGCCCTGCCGCACCCTGAAGGGCTGTACCTCGGAGTTCAGCAGGCGCTGGGCCGTCGCATTGATGGCAACGATCTTGGCCGCGTCATCCAGCACGATGACCGCCTGCCGGAGTGCGTCGAGCGTCGCCTGACTCAGCTGACTGTCGCGGGCCAGCGTACCGACCTGAATGGCCATCTGAAAGGCACGATTGAGATGACGGGACAGACGCTCCAGCTTGAGCCGATCCGGCTCCTGAAAATCTTCACTGCCCTGACCGCGCATGAAGCAGAGGACCAGGCGAGGATGGTTCTGATCCTTGCCCCAGTGTGGCTCATTACCCCACAGGTTGGTGGAGAGCACATCCTGGATATCCTGCTCCTGCAGCCAGTCGTTGTAGAAATCGGTCTTGACCAGGTCGTGCCGGTCCACCAGTTGATTGCCGATCAGGGTGGCACCACCAAAGCCCAGTTTCTGCCGGGCAGCGCTTTTGATCCACGGGTCCCGCTTGAACCAGTGTTCCTGGTAACGCTTGCCGTAGTCGACGGGGATATTGGAGGTGTAGACGAAGGGGTTGTCGTGGGTGGCGACTTCCAGGCCGATGAGGTTGATGGCGCTGGCATTGACATGTTGCCGGACCTGATTGAGGGCTTGATCCCATCTTTCGGAATCAAAGGAGCACTCGTAGATGGATTCGATCAGATCATCGTAGGAAAGCTTCCCCATGAGTGCCCCATATTGATTTTTATGATTGTGGCGATTGCATCATGCCTGTTTCACCCAAGCCTTTCCAATAGGGAATTACCCCGGGCCAGCAAACCCAGGTGACCGATGCCAGGCTGTAGGTGAAGTTCTGCGTTCAGTGCGGTCTGCTGAAGATATTCACTGTGACTGACAGGCACAATACGATCCTGGTCCCCATGAATGACCTGGATCGATTTGAGTATGTTTGTCAGTTCGAATCCCCAGGGCTTGTGAAATGTCTGGACATCGTAGGCCGACCCGCGGGAGCCCTGCCGAAAGGCCTCCTGAAAATCGCGCATGAAGAGATAGGCGTAGTCCGGATGGCGGAACAGGGCCCGGTCGTCAGCACTAAGGCTGGATGCAAACAGCCGCTCGAAAGTCTGCGGGCTCTTGAACCGGGTCTGCAGCAGACCCAGCAGGGAATAGGGCAATCGGAACAGCGGCAATGGCAAATGCCGCCCTAAGGTAGTCATTACCCGGACCGAGCGGCCGACGCCTTGGGCATAGCGAGGATCGTTCATGACCGGCATGACACAGGCCAGGGCAAGGATCTGGTTCAGCCGATCCGGAAAGGCATGGGCCATGGCCATGAGCGAGGGGCCGCCACCAGAGACTCCGATTGCATCGACTACTCCAAGACCCAGCCACTCGCAAAGCTCGTTGAGGTCCTCGGCGAGCTCAATCAAGGTCCAACCGGGGCGAAATGGGGAGCGTCCGATACCGGGTCGATCGGGTGCAATGATGCGAAACCCGAGTTGGCGGGCGGGTTTGTGCAGCAACATCCCGTGCACATGTGAGCCGGTACCGTGGAAAAACAGGACAGGGCGCCCCTGAGGGTCGCCATATTGATGGTATGCGAGAACATGTCCGCGCCGACTGATAAAGCTATTCCACCGGCCTTCGAGGGCTTCCAGTTCGGTCGCCTCAATGAGACTGTGGTGTTGGGCCGTTAACATCAATGAAGTCATGGGCGGATTGTCCCTGAGACGCACCGGCAAAACATCATCAAAAGTGATGATGTTTTGCCTGCAAGGCACGAATCACGTGCATTGCGGTTTGTCGGTTGCGTGACTTCGGCTGACCTTCAGCAGGATCAGTCCGCCCGCCCTCCTGCCACGATATTGAACCGGCGGGACAACCCATCACCCCGTAGTGTTATCGCCCCAGCCCAGCGTAATAGCGGGCCACTTCCTTGATTTCAGCCTCGGTCAGCTGACGCGTGATGTCACGCATGCGGCCGTAGAGGTCGTTCTTGCGCCCCCCGCTCTTGTAGTCCAGCAGGGTCTGCTCCAGATAGGCGGCGTTCTGGCCGGCAATGGCCGGCACGTCGATTTTCTGGCCCTTGCCGCTGGCTTCGTGACAAACGGCACAGGGTGCCAGGATGCGGCGTCCGTCCCCTTGCTTGACCAGGACCTCGGCGGCTTCCGAACCCTTTTCCGCCGTGGTGGGCGGCGGGATTTCCTGTTCGCTGTAGTAGACCGCCACATCGGCCATGTCCCCCGGTGACAATCCAGCCACCAAACCGCTCATGATCGGATTGGCGCGGCTGCCGTCCTTGTAGTCATGCAGCTGTTTGTAGAGGTAGGGCGCCAGCTGCCCATCGAGGTAGGGGAACTGACCTCCATTGGCATGACAGGAGGCACAGGATTCGGCAATGACCTTGCCCTTGGCAGCATCGCCTTTTTTGATGGCGGCGAGGGTCTCCGGGGTCCAGGCCAGACTGGAGGAGGGTTCGGCCAGGCTCAGTCCGGCAGTCATTGCCAGCACCGCGCCGGCAAGCAATTGTGCGGTTTTCATGATCAATACCCCCACCCGGTGGAACCGAAGGTTTTTGTCAGGAAGAACTGGGCAATCGGATAGCCGAAGTTGGCCAGCATGAGCGCCAGGATGACGATGTTCCAGAAACCGAAGCCGTTGAGCAGGGCAGGCACACGGCCTATGGTTTGCTCGCTCTCGGCATAGCGGATGTCGGCCTGGTCCGGCCGGAGTGGCTGCCCGCGCTTCTGTGATTTGCCGAGAATGTGGAGGAACAGCAGCGCCGACCCCAACAGGACGGCACCGCCGATGATCATGGCGAGTTCATACGGGTCCCACGCCAAGGTCAACAGGCTGTTGTAGACCACGCTGGAAATTCGACGCGGCTGACCCAGCAAACCCAGAATATGCCAAGGGGTGCTGAGGATGATCATGCCGATGAACCAGCTCCACAGTTGAACCAGGGGCAATGAACCCGCGATCAGCGCCTTGCCGGTCAGCCGCGGCCAGACCGCATAGGCGACGGCAAAGTACATGATGACCGTGGTGCCCCCGAAGATGAGATGGAAATGTCCAGGGACCCAGGCGGTGTTATGGACCATCGCGTTCATGGCGTAGCTGGCGTTGACGATGCCGCCGAAACCTCCGGCGATGAGCATGAGGAAGGCGAGGATGGCGGACAACACCACCGGATTGCTCCAGCGCAGGGCGCCGATCCAACCGAACAGCCCCTTGCCGCCGGCATCGCGACCGGCCTTTTCAAGCGAGGCGATCACGGTAAAGCCGGTCATCAGTGTCGGCATTGCAACCAGGAAGGTGCCGATGCCGTGGATCATCTTGAAGCCCTTGCCCTGTTCGGGGTCCATGTAGAGGTGATGGAAGCCGATCGGCAGGCCGAAAACCAGCAGCAGAATGAAGGCGATGCGGGCCAGGTCATGACTGAAGAGCTTGCCACCCGCCGCTTCCGGGACCAGACAGTACAGGGCGATGTAGGCCGGGATCAGCCAGAAATAGACGATGGGGTGCAGGGTCCAGGAGAACAGTGTCCGTGCCAGGCCGACATCGACGGTGTCAATCCAGCCCAGGGCCCAGGGAATCAGCTGAAACACGACTTCCAGCGCAACGCCGGCGCTGGTCCATAGCCAAAGCATGGCATTAGCCGTGTTGGCAAACATGGGCAAGGGGACGGTCTCGCCGGGATGGGCCTTCTTCCATTGCGCGAACATGACCACCATGATGGCGGCCCACAACCAGGAACCAACGACCAGCAGGGTCGCGCCCAGGTAGAAAAACACGCTGGCCTGCACCGGCGGGTAGAAGGTGTAGAGCACCGATGCCTTGCCCAGCAGTAGCGGGATGGCGGCCATGACGGTGCCGAATACGGCAATTCCGAAACCGGCCCAGGCCAGCTTGGGATTCCAGATCGGCATCTTCAGGCTGGTTGTCGCCACCAGATAGCCGAAGCCCATGATGAAGAAGGTGGTTAGTACAAAGCCCATCAATACCCCATGGGTACTGACCGAGGCGAAGTAGACTTGCGGTGACTGGATGGCCTCGATGAAGCCGCTGCGCTCCAGGACCTGATAAAAGCCCATGACGCAGGCCAGACCGAAGGCGCCAAAAGCCAACCAGAAATGGCTGAGTACGAATACGCGAAAATCCTTGTCTGCCATGGCCGTTATCTCCCCTGTGTTTGCGTGTCGCCGGCGAGCCAGCTTTCACGGGATACCACTGTCACTTTGCTCCACATGTGGTCGTGCCCCATGCCGCAATACTCATTGCACAGCATCGGGTATTCACCAGGCTTGGGAAACGTCGTGGTCACGGTGGAGATGTAACCGGGCACGACCATGGTGCCCATGTTGGTCATCGGCACATGAATGCCGTGCAGCACATCGGCACTGGCGACGCGGAAAGTGATTGGCTGGCCAGCGGGGATTCGGATCTCCCTGGGGTAAAACCCATAGCGGGCGGCAACCAGGGTGACCCTGACGCTGCCATCCGGCTGAGTTGTCACGCCCAGTTTGTCCTCGGCAAACTCCTCGCTGAGGTGAAGCCGGGCGGAGTCAATGACTTCCATTTCTCCCGGCGGATGCACGTGCTTGGCAAATGCGGTGTAGAGGATGACGGTTACAAAGACGCCGATCAGGCCAAACGCGACGAAGATCCACTTCTTCTCCAGTGCATCCACGTGAATCTGCCCGCGAAGCGCCATCAGTTCGCGGGCATCATCCGCGAGTTTCTGCTTTTGCTTTGACATTGCCCCACCTCACTGGACGGTCCCACGGGGCAGAAATACCCCGAAGTACAGGAACAGCCAAGCCGCTGCCATGGCGATGGCAACCAGGCAGAGCAGGGTCCAGGTCCCGACTGGAGAAAAGGATTTGGGCTGCTTTTGTTTTTCTTGTTGCATTATTTTTCCTCGCTACCGTGACTCCCCCCGTTTTGGAGTCTGCTCCGCGGGATTTTGAAAAGCAAGATGATTTGACGGGCCCAAAAGTCGGGTGCGAGAGCGAGAAAAGGGGCAAGACGCCCGCGTTGCAAAGTCTTCGTAACAGAGAAAGCTCAGGCTTGAAGCCGCCCGAAAGGAGTTTGGCGTGAGGCGAGGATTACTGCCAGTCGAGGCAGATCTTGAAGGGGAAAGTAATCAGGGCTTGGCGCCTTGGGCAGGGCCAACGGAGGCGGAAACCGGGTCGGCCAACATCTGTCTTTTTATGAGGCCCTGAAACGACAACGGGGCCGCAAGCGGCCCCGTGTCCATCATTTGGTGACCCGAAGGACTTAGTAACGACCACCGCCGTAGCCACCGCGATCACCGCGGTCGCCACCGAAGCCACCGCGACGCGGGCCGGCAGGACGTTCTTCACGAGGACGCGCCTCATTGACAGTGATGTTGCGGCCACCCAGGTCGGTCTGGTTGAGCTTGTCAATGGCGGCCTGTGCGCCCGCATCTTCCATTTCCACGAAGGCAAAGCCCTTGGACTGGCCGGTCATGCGATCGGTGATGATGTTCACCGAGGAGACTTCGCCGAATTGTGCAAAGGTGTCACGCAGGTCATCCTGAGTGGTTTTGAAGGAAAGGTTTCCTACGTAAATGTTTTTCATACCAACAACTCCAGCCCCGACAGATCGCCGGAACTCTCTAATAAACAAACAAAATTGGCCACAAGGGCCGGCTAAACCTTAGGGAGTTACTTCGAGGGGGAGCGGACTTCAAGAACGGAGCGGCTGAGACGCTGGATTCGCGAAGGGATTACGCGGCGCCATGGAAGAACTTTACAGGCTGGGGTACGGTAACACGGCCATTTATATTTGCCCATTTTTTTTTCATTGGCCTGAAACTGCAGTACTCACGGGCATGCAAGCTCACAAAAACCTCCACCTCTCCGCTCGCGGTTTGAGCTACATGCTGCTGGCGTGCATGCTGTTCGCCATCATGGCTAATTGTGTCTATGCCGCTTCCCGGGCACTGCCTCCGGTTGACGCGGCCATGGTCAGCTTTATCCGCCTCAGCGTGAACCTGTTCTTTTTGGTGATTCCAGCTCTATGGGTGCGGGATCTGGGCGGACTGTTCGGCGATTGCCGCCCCTCACTGTGGCTGCGGGGACTGTTTGGCGGTGTTTCACTGATTCTCTCCTTCTGTTCCATCCAGGCCATCGGCCCCGGCGAAAGCACCTTTCTCTCCTCCTCCAGCGGCATTTTTGTCGCGACACTCAGCCCCTGGCTGCTGGCCCAGAAAAATACCCGGAGCAACTGGCTGGCGATCCTCGGCGCAGTGGTCGGCATGTTTCTGCTGTTTCGGCCCGAGGCCAATGCTACCCATGTCAGCGGCCAGCTCATGGGCCTGGGCTCGGGTTTTCTGGCGGCTCTGGCTTATCTCATGATCGCCCGCGCCGGAAGCAGCAACACACCTCGCACCATCGTGTTCTATTTCTGCCTGGTCGGCCTGATGGTCCATGGCGCCTGGTTTGCCTGGCAAGGCTTTCAGTGGCCGCTTGGACGCGAAGGCTGGCTGTGGACGTTGGCGGCTGGGGCGGCGGGCAGCCTGGCCCAGATTTACCTTACCCGGGCCTATCAGCTGGCACCGGCGGCCTTGGTGAGTGCGGTGGGATATTCGGCGCCGGTCATGAGTCTGGGTCTGGGCATCCTGTTATTCGATATAGCCCCCAGTCCCACCTCGCTAGCCGGCTGCCTGCTGATTCTTGCCAGTGGGGTTGCCCTACCTTTCATCAGCGTTCATCGCCGGTCAATCCGTCCATGAGACCTCCGCCCACGGCCTGCTTCTGGGTACAATTCCACCGTTTGATTGTTCTCTTTTGTTGAATCCCCATGCGCTACCCTCGCTATACCTTGTTCGTCCTGCTGCTCTGGCCGCTCACATCCGGCGCCTATGAGGCAACCGCAGAAATCCATGCCATCGATGAGAAAGGAACGGGGGCCTTGCTAGGCCATATCGCCGTCCGGCAAGTGCCGGAAGGTATCCAACTGAGCCCCGACCTGCATGGACTAGCTCCCGGTCAGCATGGTTTTCATCTGCATGAAAACGCCTCCTGCGAGCCCAGCGAGAAGGACGGCAAGGTTCAGGCAGGTCTTGCGGCAGGAAGCCATTACGACCCGGACAAGACCGGCAAGCACCTGGGCCCGGAAGGCCAGGGCCATAAGGGCGACCTGCCCATGCTGATGGTGTCGCCGGAAGGAAATGCCACGACCGCCGTAACATCGACCCGCCTCCGTGCGGACGACATCAAAGGACGATCCCTCGTCATTCACGCTGCTCCGGACAACTATGGCGACCAACCCGGGGGCGGTCGAATTGCCTGCGGAATTATCAGGTAACCCAATTCCCGAAAGCCCCGGACTCACCTTTTAGTTCGAGATCGATCGTTGAGCGCAGAACATCCACCCACCTCTGCCCAGTCCGGCTATGTCGTTGAGGCGCCGGCTCGCCTGCACATGGGCTTTCTCGACATGGGTGGCAGTCTGGGCCGGAAGTTCGGCAGCATCGGTATCGGCATCAACGAAATTGCCACCCAAGTCTCCATCCGAAGGTCAGAGCAACTTGAGGTAACCGGTGAGGATGCCGGACGCGCTGAACGGGCCGCCCTCGACATTGCCCACGCCCTGGGTCGAGCCCTACCGGCGCGGATTCATCTAGATCGGGTCATCCCCCACCATGCCGGCCTGGGTTCGGGTACCCAGATGGCACTGGCTGTCGGGACGGCTCTGGCAAAACTGCATGGCCTGAAACTCACCACGGCAGACGTTGCGGGGATCATTGGCCGGGGCGCGCGCTCCGGAATCGGCATTGCGGTTTTCGATCAGGGTGGCCTGGTGCTGGATGCCGGGCGGGGGTCAGACACCCGAGTACCTCCGGTGATCTCAAGATTGTCACTGCCGGCCGATTGGCGATTTCTGATCGTGCTGGATCAGGAGGAAACCGGCCTGCACGGATCCGGTGAGACCCTGGCTTTTTCGGAGTTGCCGGAGTTTCCCGCGGCTGAGGCAGCACGCCTGTGCCATTTGCTGCTGATGCGGGGATTGCCGGCCGTGATGGAAGACAATATTGAGGCATTCGGCTCGGTGATTACCGACCTGCAATGCTCGGTCGGCGATCATTTTGCCCCGGCTCAGGGGGGGCGCTTCACCAGCCCCCGTGTCCGGGATGCCATGGAGTTTCTGGCGGCCCGCGGAGGCGTCGGAATTGGCCAGAGCTCGTGGGGACCGACCGGATTCTGTCTGGTCAATAGTCCGGACCGTGCGCAAAACCTGAGCAGCGCCTTGCAGGCCGCTGTGGGGCCCCACTCAGCGCTGCGATGCCTGGTTGCGACCCCCCGCCTCTCCGGCGCGACGATCCGGGAAATACCCGCCGACCTTGCCTGACACCGCTCCGCCCGGCAAACGCCGAAAAAGTGATGACCTGCCGAAAAAATTGCTGGTTGTGAGCTGTTCGTCTCGCATGCTGGCACAGTCAGCGGCGCGGGCCAGTATTCGCGTGGTCGCCCTTGATCATTATGCGGACGCGGATACACGGTCTCACTCGGTCCATGCGCGGGCGATCCCCTTGCTTGATGAGGCCCTCGACCCAGAGGCGCTGATCGAAGCCGCCAGCCAATTAGCCCCGGCCCATGATTTCCCGCTGGTCTATGGAAGTGGCCTGGATTCCCAACCTGAACTTCTGGCAACACTCGCCCGCTCCCGCGAGGTGATCGGCAATCCCCCGGATACGCAGCGTCTTTTTCGGTCGCCGAAATCCTTTTTCGCGCTGTTGCGACAATGCGCCATTCCCCACCCGGAAACTCGCTTCGAACGCCCGAAAAACGAGAGAAATTGGCTCATCAAGTCCGGTTGCAGCGAGGGGGGCAAGCGTGTACGCTTCTGCGCCCAAGAACAGGCGGGGCGGGACGATTATTATCAGAGGCAGGTATCCGGCACGACTTGCTCGGCGCTTTTCCTGGCAAATGGTTCCGAATGCCGCATCATCGGTTTCAACACCCTTTGGACCCCTGATGCCGGAACGCGACCGTTTCTGTTCCTCGGCGCCATCAATCATGCGCCGCTGGGCAAACTCCAAAGACAGCAGATCAGCGATCATATTGAAGCCTTGGTCAAGGCAAGTGGCATCAAGGGGCTCAATAGTCTGGATTTCATGATTGATGACCGCGGAGAACACCTGGTGCTTGAAGTCAACGCACGCCCCAGTGCCACGATGGCACTCTATGATGCCGATTTCGCTGATGGCCTGCTGGCCGCCCACATTCGAGCCTGCCGGGGCGAACTGACTGCGGATGGGGTGAATGCTCAAATACGTGCTTTCCGCGTCTGCTTCTCGCCAGATCGAATGATTTCCATGCCTGCGGCAGGTTGGCCCGTTTGGTGTGCAGACCTGCCGGTTGCAGGTTCTGTCATCGAGCCGGGACAACCACTCTGCACCGTGCTCGCCGAGGGCCAGCATCCCATTGAAGTCAAACAATTGCTTACCGAGAGGATGAGTCGCCTGGCAACCCTGCTGCCGAAACCTCACTGACCCACTTACATTCACCCAGACCGTCCGGAGAGAATCCCATGCAAGCCCATGTAAGCGTCAACGCCTACGCCCTCCCCATAGTCAAATACATGATCGCGCATGCGGACCGCCTGCGCCTCAAGGTGGACCGACTGGCCAACAACTGCACCGTCATCGATGCCGGCATTCAGGCACTCGGCGGCCTGGAGGCCGGGCGACTCATCGCCGAGGTGTGCATGGGCGGGCTCGGCAAGGTCACCCTGACCCAGGACTCTCCCTTCAAGCGCTGGCCCACCATGGTCAACGTGTACAGCACCAATCCGGTCTTTGCCTGCCTTGGTAGCCAGTACGCCGGCTGGAGCCTCTCCCATGGCGAAGGCAAGGGTGCCTTCTATGCTCTCGGCTCGGGGCCTGCCCGCGCCATGGCCACCAAGGTCAAGGACGGGGTGGAAAAGCCCGTCGAGGAACTCTACGAGGAACTGGGTTACCGGGACGTCCACGGCGAAACCGCGATCGTCATGGAGGTGGACAAGGTGCCGCCGGTTGAGGTGATCGACAAGATCGCCCGCGCCTGCAAGGTGGAAACTGATAGCGTGCACGTCATTCTGACCCCGACCTCCAGCCTGGCAGGGGGCATGCAGGTCGTCAGCCGCGTTCTTGAGGTCGCCCTGCACAAGGCACATTCGCTGCACTTTCCATTGGGCAACATCCTCGACGGCATGGCTTCGGCCCCGGTCCCGCCACCGCACCCCAACTTCGTCAAGGCAATGGGCCGGACCAACGATGCCATCCTGTTTGGCGGCACGGCCCATCTGTTCGTGAAGGGCAGCGATGAGGATGCCCGGGCGCTGGCTACCGGTCTGCCCAGCTCGACCTCACGCGATTACGGCAAACCCTTCGCCGAAGTGTTCAAGGAATATGGCTACGATTTCTTCAAGGTGGATGCCATGCTGTTCAGCCCGGCCAAGGTCATCGTGACTGCCGTGGAATCCGGCCACAGCTTCCATGCGGGCGCCCTGGATGAAGCCCTTCTTGATCGCTCCTTCGACGAATAGTGGGTCGCATCGCCGTCATCACCGATGACCCGGGCTGGCATGGCAAACGCTTGCGCGAGGCCTTTGCCAGCCGGGGTTACGCCGTCAGTTTTCTGAGTCTCACCACCTGTCGACTCAATCTGCATGAGGAGACACTACCCGTCGTTCTTCCGGGTTTTGAAGAGCAACTCCCGGAGGGGGTATTTGTTCGTGGGGTGCCAGGAGGGACACTTGAGCAGGTCGTCCTCTACCTTGACATACTCCATGCCCTGAAAATGCTGGGCATCCCCGTCTATAACGATGGCCAGGCCATCGAGCGTACTGTGGACAAGGGCATGACCAGTTTTCTGATCAAGCAGGCGGGAATCGCTACGCCGCCGACCTGGGTTCTGAGCGACCCCGACATCGCCCGTTCAATTGCCGAAAGAGAAATTCAAATGGGCCATAGCGTGGTGTCCAAGCCACTGTTCGGCTCGCAGGGAACCGGGTTGCGCCGGTATGACTGCCTGGAAGATCTGACCGGGTTCTCCGATGACCAGGGTGTTTTCTACCTGCAACGCTATATCCACTCCGGTGATTCTGCCCATGACTTTCGAGTGTTCGTCATTGCCGGCAAGGCGGTGGCCGCCATGAAAAGATGCGGATTGACCTGGCTGAACAACGTGCATCAGGGCGCGCATTGCGAGCCGGTGCATCTGGAGGATCTGAGGCTGTGCCGCCTGGCCGAGGACGCCGTGCGGGTACTCGACATGAATTACGCCGGCGTTGACATCATCCGCGACGAGCATGGACGCGACGCTGTGCTTGAAGTCAACAGCATTCCCGCATGGAAAGGGCTGCAAGGCGTGACCGAGATCGACATAGCCGATCGACTGGTGGAGGATTTCCTCTCCCGCTTGGCCCCGAGGACAACCCAGTCCCGGTGTATCCAGTGAACCCTCTCCCGGAATCGGAGCGTCGGGATTTCGCCCATAACGCCTATCTCTGGGCATGCGAGCTTGAACTGCGGGCCTACAAACCCGGCAACGTCAGCCTGCACTCCGAAGGGCACGACATGACGGTGGAGGATTTTCGCCGCAGCGCCCGGGTGAGCGCTCCCTGCCTCGCCGACCCTTCACTGTCGCTGGGACAGAAAATATACGAAGCCATCCGGGCCACTCGCGACGCCGTGGGGTGCAATACCAACCTTGGGATCGTCCTGCTTGCGGCTCCTTTGATTCAGTCCTTTCTGACTCCTAATCGGGACTCTTCCCTGGCGGATGGCCTCAAGGCTGTTCTGGATAACACCACCATCGACGATGCAGAATGGGTCTATCGTGCCATACGCCTGGCCCAGCCGGCAGGCCTGGGCCAGGCGCCGGAGCAGGACATCTACGAGCGCCCTGCGGTCAATCTGCTTGAAACCATGCGACTCGCGGCTCACCGCGACACCATTGCCCGCCAATATGCGAATTCCTTTGCTGATATTTTCCACATGGCCGTTCCGTTGTATCATGCGCAGCTGTCCCATTGGGATGACGAAGAGTGGGCGGCGGTGGCGGTATTTGTCGGGTTGATCACCCGATTCACGGATAGCCACATAGAACGGAAATTTGGAGCGGAGTGTTCCCGGCAAATCTCAAGCAGGATGGCTGAGGTTGAGCGCGCACTCTTCGCGTCAGAGTTGCCCGAAAAAAAGCTGGGTGTTCTGAGGGAGGCGGACTTGGAGTTCAAATCCCGCGGAATCAATCCGGGAACAACAGCCGACCTGACAGTGGCAACCCTGCTGGCCGCTCGGCTGGAAAGCCAATACTGAAACGCGAGATTTCAGATACGGTAAAGGCCTTTAAGGACTCATAACAAAAAAGCAGGCAACCCCTCGTCTGCACGGGGAGAAATTATGTCGATACTTCAGAAGTTCTTTTCTTTTTTCAACAACGATAATACCGAGGACTTAGTCATGGGAAAAATCAACAAACTGCTGGTCGGTGAAGCTTTGGTGGGTGATGGCAACGAAGTTGCGCACATCGACCTGATCATGGGACCGCGTGGCAGCGCCGCTGAAACCGCGTTCGCCAACTGCGTCACCAACAACAAGGACGGTTTCACCAGCCTGCTGGCTGTTGTTGCACCGAACCTGCTGTGCAAGCCTGCGACCGTCATGTTCAACAAGGTCACCATCAAGAACGGCAAGCAGGCTGTCCAGATGTTCGGACCGGCTCAGCGCGGCGTCGCCATGGCCGTGGCGGATTGCGTTGAAGACGGCACCATCCCTGCGGATGAAGCCGATGACCTGTTCATCTGCGTTGGCGTTTTCATCCACTGGCTGGCTGAAGACGATGCCAAGATCCAGGACTTCAACTACGAAGCCACCAAGACCTCCATCAAGCGCGCCGTTGCCGGTGAGCCGAAGGCCGCTGACGTGGTTGCCAGGAAGGCCGCTGAAGGTCATCCTTTCGCTGCTCACAAGTAAGCATCCTTGAAAAACGCTGCCTTGCATGTGCGAGGCAGCGTTTTTTTTCGTCTTGCGTGTGGGGCGGCAACCTGACTGCTATGGATTGAATCGACTCAGCACTTCCGGACCGATGGCGCCGCTGTGCAGCGCACTGGCTACAAGCACCTCCGTCACACCGACTTGCTGCAGATCCTTCAGATCTCTCTCATTTCGAACACCCCCGGCAGCAACGAAATGATGCCCGGGGTACTGCAAAATGAATCGTGCTAATCCCGACAAATCGGGCCCGTCGAAACTGCCGACCCGCGACAGGTTCATCACAATGATGCGCTCTGGCCACAAGTCGTCTGCCGCAAGAATGTTCACCGGCCCCAGCAGCCGACCCTCACAAAAATCCAGCGACAGAATCCAGGACCGACCATTTCCGGGCATTTTTTCCAGGGCACTTTCGGTCATTGACTCGCTGCCAATCACTGGCACTACTTGTCCGCAGGTAAAATTCGCCCCCGATAGCCCGCAGTCCACCCAAAACCGGAGATGAGGATAGGCGGCCGTCAGGCTGCGGATAACCCTCGCCTGAGAGCCATGACCCATGAGAGCATCAAGGTCCGCGACGTAAACCGTTTTGAAATCGGCCAGCTCGAGCAAGCCGTGAACCACCGAAATTGGATCGGAAGTTGGACTAAGCGGGGTCTTTATGGCCTGATAGGAGTGACGATGGCCGCGGCGGGCGTGAACCACCTGACCGCCCATGAGATCAATGACAGGGATGATTTCCAAGACTAAGGATGATGAAGCTGCTGGTTTTTGAATATATTACCGGGGGAGGGATGGCGGCAATGCCATCCATGTCCTTATCCAGGGAGGGCAGCAGCATGATCTTCGCGCTCTTGAAGGATCTCGCCGAAATCCCCGAGCTTCCACTCACGGCAACGCGGGACAGCCGACTGGAGCTTCCGACCCTGTCGACGCCGACTGTTGACTGGATAACTGTCGACCCCAACTCCAGTGACATGCCCTGGCTGGAATCCGCCATCGAAAATGTGGACGCCGTCTGGCCGATTGCGCCTGAGACAGGAGGCGTACTGGAATCCATTTGTAATTTGGTCACACGCAAGGGCAAAGTCCTGCTGAACACCCCGGCAGAAGGTGTCCGCTTGGCGGCCAGTAAATTTCTGACTGCAACCCGTTTAGAGGGCTCTGGTGTCCCGGTTGTGCCCACCGACCGTTGGCAGGGCCAATCTTCCGCCCCAGCCAGCTTTCCGTTTGTCATCAAGCCCGACGATGGCGTCGGCTGCGAAGATACCCGAATCATTTCAGAGGTACAGCAATGGGAAGAATTCAGGGGACACTCGCCTGCAAGTCACTGGATCATGCAGCCCTTGCTCGAGGGCGACAGCCTGAGCCTGTGCGCCCTGTTCTC
>Ga0172373_10006546_pt1 | contig 15455 bp, 10 predicted proteins | sample Lak10m_2_FD_114546 | JGI IMG/M metagenome (GOLD analysis project Ga0172373, IMG submission 114546) | Freshwater microbial communities from Kabuno Bay, South-Kivu, Congo - kab_092012_10m | ecosystem: Environmental > Aquatic > Freshwater > Lake | place: Democratic Republic of the Congo...
CCGATCACTTCGACAAGACCAACCGTGCTCGTCTCGCCGCCCGTCTCGCCAAGAAGCTTGACGAACTCGGCTTCGACGTCGCCATTGCGGAAAGGGTGGCCGCGTGATGGTTTCATCCTAGCGCCGCCGACAGCGTGGCGCAATTGCTGCTGGCCGGCGACGGCGCGGCCGGGTTCATGTCGCTGGCCAATTTTCAGAAGCTGCCGCCGCCGATCCAGGCCCAATTGCGCATGGAAGTGCAAAGCCAGCCCATCCCCGGCCGGGTCTACATGCTGAACCGGGATCAGGGTGGGCGCCTGGAAAAGATCAAGGCTGCCCTGGCCGGCTTCGCCAAAACCCCGGAAGGCAAGCGTTATTTCGACGACAACAAGCTGGAGAACTACCAGCCCATCACGGTGGCCGACCTGCAAAGCATGGGCAAGTTCGCCGATGAGGTCCGCCAGGTTCTGAAGGAAGGAGCGAAATGATCCTGCGCTTGCGCTGGTGCGGGACGATCCGCAGCAGGCTTCTGGTTGCCGCGATATGCGTCGAAGCGTTCATGCTGACGCTGCTGGTGACCAACAGTGTCCGCCTGCTTTACGGTTCCCTGTCCAGTCAGGCGCAAAGTCATGCCGATCAGGTGGCGCCCGTTCTCAACGCCGCCCTGGTGGCGCCGCTGGTGCAGCGCGACTATGCCACCTTGCAGGCGATCCTGGCGGAAAGCCACGCCGTTCAGGGGTTCGAGTATCTGGCCGTGCTGGACAATCGCGGCAAGGTGGTGGCGATCAGCGGCTGGTCTCCTGAAAAGGACCTGCCCGAGCCCGATCGGAACTTCACCCTGGAAAGCAAGGACGGCCGGGCGCGCTATGACGTGTTGCGTCCGATCGTCCTGGCCGGCCAGTCCCTGGGGACCTTGCGGTTCGGCCTGGGCCTGAACCACATCGTCGAGGCCCGGCAGGCGCTGGTGGCGCAAGGAATCGGCATCGCCATCGGCGAAATCGCCCTGTCCGCCGGATTGCTGATCGCCCTGGGACTGTGGCTGACCCGTCATCTGTCGATTCTGACCCGGGCCAGCGAGGCGGTCGCCAACGGCGACTTCAGCACCATCGCCGAACCCCAGGCCAACGACGAGGTCGCCCGTCTCAGCCGGGCGTTCAACGCCATGTCGCGGGCGGTGAACGACCGTGTCGGACAGTTGCAGGAAGCCCTGCGTCACAATGCCGAGACCGCCTCGACCCTGGACCGCGAGCGGGCACGTCTGCTGTCGCTGCTGTCGGCGATGGAATTCGGCGTGCTGTTCGTCGATCCCGACGGCCGGATCGCCTATGCCAATCCGGCCCTGATCGAATCCCTGCGCCTGCCCGCCGATGCCGTCGGCCATTCCTTGCGGCAGATCCTGGAGAATTCTTCCTGCCGGATCGAGCCCCCGCATGTCGACGCCCTGTGCGAAAGCGGACAAAGCGGGGAATTCCGCCTGTCCGACGGGCGGATCATCACCTATCGCGCCTTCCCGGTCCTGGCAAGCCAGGGCGGCGGCGGGCGGCTGTGGACCTTCCTGGACGTGTCGGCCTCGCGTCAGGCGGCCCAGCAACTGATCGCCGCCAAGGAAGCCGCCGAGGCGGCCAACCAGGCCAAGGCTGCCTTCCTGGCCACCATGAGCCACGAAATCCGCACCCCGATGAACGGGGTGATCGGCATGACCGGGTTGCTGCTCGACACCGCCCTGAGCGTCGAACAGCGCCACTTCGCCACCACCATCCGCGATTCGGCCGAGTCCCTGCTGTCGGTCATCAACGATATCCTGGATTTCTCCAAGATGGAGGCCGGGAAGCTCGAACTGGACCATACCGAGTTCGAGATGCTGCCCCTGGTGGAAAGCATCGTCGACATCCTGGCCCCGCGTGCCCACGCCAAGGGAATCGAGATCGCCAGTCTGGTCGATCCCGGCATCCCGTCGCTGCTGCGCGGCGATCCCAGCCGGCTGCGGCAGATTCTGATGAATTTGGCCGGAAACGCGGTCAAGTTCACGCCCGGGGGCGGCGTCTCCATCGAGGTCAGGGTCGGCGGACGCGAGGCCGGCCGCATCATGGTGACCTTCGAAATCCGCGACAGCGGCATCGGCATTCCCAAAGATGCGCATGACCGCCTGTTCACCATGTTCTCGCAGGTCGACGCCTCCACCGCCCGGCGGTACGGCGGAACCGGGCTGGGGCTGGCGATCAGCAAGAAGCTGGCCGAGATGATGGGCGGCAGCATCGGGTTCGAAAGTGAAAGCGGGCGGGGCAGCCGCTTCTGGGTCGCCGTCGGGCTGGACGTGGTCGAGGCGTCCTTGCCCAGCCGTCCCGACCTGACCGGGCGGCGGGTGCTGGTGGTGGACGACAATCCCATCAACCGGGATGTTCTTGAACGGCAGTTGCGCGGCTTCGGGATCGAAACGCAGTCCTTTGCCGACGTCACCCCGGCGATGAGCGAACTGGCCCGTGCCGCCGCCGCCGGGACGCCCTGGGATGTGGCGATGATCGACGCCCGCATGCCGGTGATTTCAGGCCTGCAGATGGCCCGCATGATCAGGGGCGCGCCGGCCTTGGCGAAGACCCGGCTGATCGTCACCTCGTCGCAGGGGGCCGTCTCGGCCGCCGAAGAATCGGTGGTCGACGTGTTCATGCACAAGCCGTTGCGTCAACGCTCCATCGTCGATGCCCTGGGGCGGGTCCTGGGCATCGCCGGGGCCGTCAGCGAAGCTCCGGTGGACCAATCCGGCGACCCGGACCAGGGCGAGGCCGGGGTGCGCCTGCGGATCCTGGTGGCGGAAGACAATCAGGTCAACCAGCAGGTGGCCTTGGGCCTGCTGCGCAAGATGGGGCATTCGGTGGACGTGGTGGGCGACGGCGCCGAGGCGGTGGAGGCGGTGCGCAAGCTGCCTTACGATCTGGTGCTGATGGATGTGCAGATGCCGGAAATGGACGGGCTGGAGGCGACGGCCGCCATTCGCGGCCTGGGGACCCTGGCCGCACAGGTGCCGATCGTCGCCATGACCGCCAACGCGATGCGCGGCGACGACAAGATGTGCCTGGATGCGGGGATGGACGGCTATATCAGCAAACCCATCGACCGCAACAAGCTGGCCGACGTCATCGGCCATTATGCCCACGGGGTGCGGGCTTTGGCCGCCGCCGAGCCGGTGTCGCCCGGTGACGTCGATATCGACCTGGGCGTTCTGGATATGCTGAGCGACGACATCGATCCGGAAACCGTGGTCACCCTGCTGGACAGGTTCCATGCCGATGCCTCCCGACGCCTGGGCAACGCCCGCGCCGCCCTGGGCCGTGGCGATTTCGATCAGGTCCACCGGGAAGGGCACGCGGTCAAGGGGGCCTCGGCCAGCCTGGGTCTGCAGGCGATCCGGGCGGCGGCCTTCGCCCTGGAGAAATCCGGCGTTTCGGCCGATGAAATGGCATCCGCCCTGACCGCCGCCGAGACGCTTGTCGCCGCTTTGCCGGAACGGCTCAGCGCCACCCGCTACCGGATATGACCGGGCTGTTTCGGTGGTCGGCGGACAAACATGGCCGGTCCGTATTTTCCCTCTTGCCAGCCCTGCTGGATCGCACTATAAAGCCGGCCTCCGGACGGCATCGCCGGTCGGAAACTGGGGGCGCATAGCTCAGTTGGTAGAGCAGCTGACTCTTAATCAGCGGGCCCAAGGTTCGAGTCCTTGTGCGCCCACCAAAATTTGGTGGAAGCCCAAACCACTGGAAAGGCCCGGTCGCAAGATCGGGCCTTTCGTCGTTCCCGTCCCCGTATTCTCTGTCGCCCCCTCCCTTTCTTCGGTCACAGGGGGGGCGCCGCTTTGCCCGGCCGTCCGTGTCCGGGATGGGGTGTCGGGTGCTGCATGATGGCGTGGTTCAAGGGGGTGGCCGTGGGGGCGAGCCGGTTGCTGGCGGGACTTGGGGTGCTGGCGATGGCGATTTCTCCGGCCTTTGCGGCGGACGGTGCCGTCGAACGGGTCGCGTATCCGGCTGGAGACGAACAACTGGACCTGTCCGGGGAGCTGGCGTTTCCAGACGGCAGGGATGGCCGCGTGCCCGTGGTGGTCGTCGTCCACGGCAGCGGCGGGTTGGGACCGCGCGAACGGGCGTGGGGGGCTTTTTTGCGACAGCAGGGGCTGGCCACGTTCACCATCGACTATTTCGGTCCCCGTGGGATCACCCGGACGTCTCCGGTCCAGCCTACTCCCGTGGGCGATGTCATCCAGGCGGTCGCCCATCTGGCGAAGCATCCGCGCGTCGACCCGTCCCGTATCGGAATTATCGGATTCTCGCGTGGGGCGGTCATGTCCATCGCCGCCTCGAACGATGGGGGGCGGTCGACCGGCGGGATTCGCGCCGTCGCCCATATAGCCCTTTATCCGAGCTGCCGCCGTACCGTCATCGACCCCGATCCGGTGTTGCCGCCGGTGCTGATTTTGGTGGGTACCCAGGATTCCTACACGACGCCCGACGAGTGCCTGAGGCTGGCCAATGCCGGAAGGGCCAGGGGCCGGGCCGTCGCATTGGATATCTACGAGGGTGCAACCCATGCCTGGGACAGCGGCTTCGACGGCACCTTCCATCATCAGGCTGCCGACCGGATGGTCACCATTCACCCATCCCCGGAATTTACCGGGCAGGCCCGGGACCGTGTGCTCTTGTTTCTCAGGCGGGCCGGGATGGAATAGGTCTTTTGCTCGTGCTGGTGGTGGGGGGGCTGATTCTCTTCGTTTGGTATAAAATATATTCCTCAGCCGATTGAGCCTTAATCTCTGTCCGCACGCGGCAGGCAACGGGAAATCATCTTCAGGGTGATCTGATTTTGTGAAAAAATTCCATTGAATCAATTGGTTGTTGATATAATCGCAGTATTATTTAAGTAAAGAATGCAGTCAAATATAAATATAAGGCATATAATTCATCTGCTCTTTCCGGTGGTGTGCGTAATTATGCCTGGTGAGTCCGGCTCATTTTCAATTATTGAATGCTCGTGGCTGTAGCCCGGCGGCGTTGAATTTTGGTTCGATGCTGTTATATCTATGCCCTGTTCTGTATGAAGATTTGTGTAGCGATCGATGCAAAGCCCTGCCGGGAATGAAGAAGTTGTCTGGGCGCCTCGCGACCATTGCGAGGCAGAAGCCATCCACCATGTCGCCAGCATCCAGCCTCATGGGGTGATGCTTTGCGTGGATGCCCGGCATGGAACCGTTCTTGCCGCCAGCGGCAACCGTGGAATGATCCCCCGGCTGGCGGGAACATTGGAAGGCCGCGCGCTCTGTGATGTCTGGCCGGCGCTGGTGCAGTGCGGCGACGACGCCATCGAGGAGCTGGATGACGGGTACGCCGTTTCCCGCCATACCCGGGGGGCGACCACGTTCATCGAGATCGAGCCCTTGTGCGGCGAAGACCGGATTCCGGCGCTGCGGCTGGATGATCCCGGCGCGGTGCTGGAGCGCCTGAACAAGGCCGATACGCTGGAAGCCCTGTGCGAGGTCGCCGCCAATGCCATCCGCCGCATCAGCGGAATGGAACGTGTCCTGATCTATCGCTTCGAAGAAGGCGGGCATGGCGAGGTCATCGCCGAATCCAAGGTCGACGACTGGATGGAAAGCTTTGCCGGTTTTCATTTTCCGTCTGCCGACATTCCCGCCCAGGCCCGTGCCCTTTATCTGGTCAGCCCCTGCCGCTTCGTTCCCCGCCGCGATTACGAGCCGGTGGATCTGATCCCGCCGCTGGACCCCCGCAACGGCGCTCCCTTCGACCTGTCGCGCAGCCGCCTGCGCAGTCTGTCTCCGATTCATCGCCTGTATCAGAGCAATCTGGGCGTCGATGGCGCCATGTCCATCTCCATCGTCAACGAGGGCCGGCTGTGGGGGCTGGTGGTCGGACATCACCGCAAACCCCATCGGGTCAGCATTCCGGCCCGCCAGCAGGTCATGACCATCACCAGCGGCTTGGCGATGCGGCTGTCCGCGACCGAAACCGCCGAGGAACGGGACGCCCGGGTCCGTCATGTCGTTTTGCATGCCAAGCTTCTGGAACAGATCGCCGGTGCCGATGATTTCGTCTCTCCGCTGATACATGGCGACGTCAAGCTGACCGATCTGTTCTTCGCTTCGTCCGGAGCCGCAGTCATCTACCGTGATGATACTGGGGAAGAACAGGATATGGACGTCCGCACTGTCGGCCAGGCCCCCGACCGAGCGCATATTCTGGCATTCTCCAAGGCCTGTCGCGACCATCTGGTCGATGGCGTTTTCGCCACCGACCATGCCAGTTCGATCCTGCCCGCCTTTTCCAGCCATGCCGGCTATGCGTCGGGCGTGCTGGCCATCACTTTGGGTGATGAGGGGCGCCACATGATCCTGTGGTTCCGCCCGGAAACCATCCGCACCACCATATGGGGCGGCGCTACGCCGGATCAGGTGGCGCGGGAGAAGCAGGCGGGCAATTACCTGCCGCGGCAATCCTTCGCCCGTTGGGTAGAGGAACGGCGCGGTCATTCGCGTCCCTGGCCCAGGTGGAAGATCGACATCGCCCGTTCGCTGCGCAATGCGCTCAACGACGTGATCTTGCGCCAGATGCGGACCATCCGCCGCCTGAACACCCGGCTGCAGGAAAGCGACCGGGCCAAGTCTCGCTTTCTTGCCCATATGAGCCATGAATTGCGGACTCCCCTCAATGCGGTATTGGGTTTCTCCCAGATGCTGGAAGCGGGCATCTACGGGGCGATCACGGACAAGCAGAAGGAAGTGCTCGCCCTGATCGGCGAGGCGGGAACCCACCTCCTGGTGATGGTCAACGACGTCCTGGACCTGTCGAAAGTCGAGGCGGGCAAGATGGAGCTGCATTCCGCCCCTTGCGACCTTGTCGCATTATCCGAGCGGGTGGTGACTTTGCAGATTGGTTTCGCCCGCTCTCAGGGGCTTATGATCAAATCATGCCACACCCAGGATCTGCCCCGGATCAGCGCCGATGAACGTCTGGTCAAGCAGATGCTGCTGAACCTGTTGTCCAACTCGCTGAAATTCACCCCGGCCGGCGGCTCCGTCACCATAGCCACCATTCTGCGGCCCGATGGCGGCGTCAGCCTGTCGGTGGCCGATACCGGCATCGGCATCCCCGGGGCGCAGCACATCAGTGTGCTGGAACCGTTCCGCCAGGCCCACGACGACATGATGGTCAGCCATGCGGGAACCGGGTTGGGTCTGCCCATCGTCAAGTCCCTGATCGAGCTGCATGGCGGCTTTCTGAACCTGGACAGCCAAGTGGGCCGGGGCACGACCATACGCCTGAACTTTCCTCGTTCCGCCACCTTGCTGCCATGACCGGCGGCTCGGCATGGCAAGGCCTGCGGGCCGCGACGGCCCAAGCCCACGCCGCGCTGGAGGCGGCGCCCCTGAACCGGCGGCTGTTCGCCGACGATTTCACGTCCGGCGAACTGGCGTGCCTGCTCAATTGCATGGTCACGGTCTACCGGCCGCTGGAAATGCTGGTGATTCCGTCCGATCCGGCCCGGTCCCTGGGCTATCGGCCACGTCTGCCGTTGCTGGTGCGGGCGCTGACGAGCCTGGGGGCGGAGATTTCCACGGTCGGGATGCCGCCGCCGCCCCTGGCCGACGACATGGCCTGTCTGGGGGCTCTTTACGTCGTCGAAGGCTCGACCCTGGGCGGGCAGATGATTTATCGGCAATTGTCGGGGCGCTTCGCCCCCGACGCGCTGGCGGTCTTCATGCCGCACGGCGACCGGGTGGGCGAGAACTGGAGCCGTTTCCGGGCCGAGCTCGACGCCCGTCTGAACGGCCCCGGGGCAATGGAACGGGCGGCGGCCGGGGCCAACGCCACCTTCTGCATGTTCCGGCAGGCATTGTCGGCGAACTGAGCCCCGGCCTTGCGGATCGCCGGGCGACGACCCGCCTTTTCCCTGTCAGGCTTCCCTGTCGCGGGACTTTGCGTCAGACGGCCTTCGCGCTGTCGAGGAAAACGGTTATTTCGCTTCGCAGGGCGCTGTTCTTGCCGGCCATGATGTGGGCGACATCGGCCATGTCCGTGGCGATTTCCTTGACCTTGACGGCTTGCAGGCTGACCTCGGCGATGCTGCGTTCGATCATGGAATCGCTGTTCGCGGCTTCTGACACGTTGCGGACGATTTCGCGGGTGGCTGCCGTCTGTTCCTCGACGGCGGCGGCGATGGACGACGCATAGGTATTGACGTCTTCAATGGCCAGTGCGGCCTTGGCGATCGAATCGACAGCCATCCGGGTGCCGTTCTGCACCTCTCCGATTTGCCCGGCGATCTCGTCCGTCGCCTTCGATGTCTGGTTGGCCAGGCTTTTGACCTCGTTGGCGACGACGGCGAAGCCCTTGCCGGCGTCGCCGGCGCGGGCCGCCTCGATGGTGGCGTTCAGCGCCAGCAGGTTGGTCTGGCTGGCGATGTTGCTGATCAGCTTGACGACGTCGCCGATGCGTTGGGCGGAGATGGCCAGGCCGTTGATGCACTGGTTGGTGTTCTGAATAATCGTCACCGCGTTGGTGACCACCTGGGTGGTCTCGACGATGCGGCGGGAAATTTCCTGTTCAGAGGTTTCCAGCTCTTCGGCGGCCGACGCCACGGTCTGGACGTTATGTGCCGATTGGGTCGCCGCCGCGGCGACCTGGACGGTTTCCGACCGGACGGCTTCGGACGCGGCATTCAATGTGTCCGCGGTCGTCTCGACCTTGGCGACCAGATCCTGCGTCGCCGACAGCAGGGCGACAACCGTGCCGTCGAAATCGGAGATCAGGATTTCCCGGCGTTCCGCGCGGCGCAGGCTTTCATCCGTCCGCGCCTTGTTTTCCGCTTCCAGTTGCTCGGTGCGGACAATGTTGTCGCGGAAGACCTGAACGGTCTTGGCCATGTCGCCGATCTCGTCGCCGCGGTCGACGAAGGGAATCCGCTCCGTCTTCTGGTTGTTGGTCAAAGCCTGCATCGTATCCTTCAACTGCAGGATCGGCTTGACGATGCCAAGGCGCAGATAGGCCAGGGTCCACAACGAGCTGGCGGCGACAACCAGAATCGAAGCCAGCATGACCAGCTGGTACGTCGCGGCGGCACGTTCCGACGCGGCGACGGTGGCTGCGGTGCGGCGGTCCAGCAATACGAAGAAATCATCCATCGGCTTCATGATCTCGGCCTTGTAGATGTGGTATTGCCGGGAATGCACCAGCTCGGCGGCCAAGGCCCGGTCGGGCTCGCGCTTGCTGGTATAGTTTCCGGATCCGTCCTTGAAGATGCCCTTTACGGCATTCATCGCCTCGACTTCCAGTTTGACAAGGCCGTCCGAGTTGGCCTGGGCCTGCTTCAGTTTGTCGAATTCGTCGGGGGTGAATCCCGAGGATTGCATCAGATCCTGCAGGGATGCGGTCTCGCCGTCGGGGCGTGGCTTCCGGCCGTCCGCGGCGACGAAGTCCCAATAGATGCGGTTGTATTCCTGCGGGCGCGGCTTCTTGCCGTTGCGGATGTCGAGTATCGCCAGATACTGGTCCTCGTAGGAGGAATCGCCCGTCAGCACATATGTGCGGCCCAACCGGGTCAGGTCATCCGAGCTTTGCCGCAATTCGTCCGCCAGAAGATACGAACGGTAGCGGTTTTCGTGGGCGTGCTGAATATCGGATTGCGCCTGGCCGTATAATCCCCAGGCCGCAAACAGGGCCACCAGTGAAACAATGACGCATCCCACCAGCAACAGGACTTTGGACCGTATCTTGATCTGATTGTTGCTGGCCATCGGTACCTCCCATTTTTGTATTTATCTGATTGTATTATTCAACCTGCGCTTTTTATGCGAATACCATGCTTTCCTGTGCTCTTGTCGAGCATATCCCAACTCGATGTTTCTGAGAAGCAGCCCTCCGGGCAATTTCCTGGGATATGGGGCGCGGCCCCTTTGATGTTTCGTTTCCGCCCGGGACGGCGTGGCCCCGGGCCGCCGCACCGGGGGGCGCCGCTTTTCCCTTCGGGGCGGACGAAAGCCGGCGCAGCCGCCTGCAAGGCGACCGGGCTCCGTCTCAATGTTCGGAAAGGGTGCCCCGCCAACCATTGGGGATCTGGGGATGGGAACGGTTGGCGGGGGAGGAGGTGTTCGGCGGTCAGTTCGTAAATTTCAGCGACCGTTATGTGCATCCTGCCCTTGATACGCATATGGGAATAATCCCAAACGGGACTTGAAACGATTTTAAACCGGAAAACCGCCGCCCGTCGCGCCGGCCGCAAATTCACCAGAATAGCGACCGGATGCCGCCCGCCAGGACGATGATGGCGATAAGCTTGAGGCCGATGGCGATGCGACGCTGCTTGATCCTTTTCATTTTCGCGTGCGACGGACGAATCCTCGGGGCGCGGGCCGTCACCAGGACGGGATCGGATCTGGTTGCGAGGCGGTTATACATTGCGAACCCTCGATGCAAAAATATAGCCGACATGGCGGATCGCCTTGATGGGGAGTTCCTCTCCGGTTTCTTTCTCGACTTTCCGGCGCAGGCGGTTCAGGACGGAATCCAGACTTCTGCGGTTGTTCTTGCCCGGATCTTTTCCCAACGCCTGCAGCAGGTCCTTTGCTGACACGGCGGTTCCCGCGGTGGCGGTCAGCAGGCTGACCATGCAGAATTCGGCGGTGGTCAGTGTCACCGCCGTGCCGTTGGCCGCAACCAGCTGCCAGTTGTCGGGATCGAAGGACCACGCAGGCAACGGCAGCGTCGGCGGCGGCGGGCCGGGCTCCAGCCTGCGCCACAGGCCGGTGATCGCCGCAACCAGCTCGCGCAGGACGACGGGCTTGGTCAGGTAGTTGTCCGCTCCGACCTCCAGGCCGGTGATGCGGTCCTCGGACTGCCCGCGGGCCGTCAGCATGATGATGCCGACCTTGCGATAGCGGCGCATGCGCGAGGCGATGGAAAAGCCGTCTTCACCGGGCAGGTTGACGTCGAGCACCAGAATGTTGGCCGGGCGTTCGGCAAGGGCGCGGTCGAGCTGCCAGCCGTCGTCGACCCCGCGGACATCGAAGCCGGAAGCGGCCAGGAACGCGCACATGGTGCCGCGCAGGTCGGGCTCATCCTCGACAATCAGGACAGAGGGAAGAGACATCAGGTCCTCGGGCGAGTGGGGGACGGATCGTTGATCAGGGACAGGCGGACGCGGAATTCGGCGCCGGGGCCGTCGGATGGCAGCAATGCCACCTGAGCGTGGTGCAGTTCCGCGATGCGTCTGACGAGATGCAGGCCCAGGCCGGTTCCGCTTCGGTTGTGGGCGGTGGGGGATCGGTAATATTTGTCGAAGATCAGGTCGGCCTCGGCCCGGGGAATGCCGGGGCCGTTGTCGGCGATGGTCGCTTCGGCCCAATCGGCGGATCGGGCCAGGGTGATCCTGACATCGCCGTCGGGGGCGGAATATTTGACGGCGTTCTCGATCAGGTTCGAAAACAGGACCCGCAGCAGCTGGGGGCTGCCCGACACCATGAGCCGGCGCTCCGGAAGCGAGAGGGACAGGCGCGAAGCGGCCAGCCCGCCGTGTTCGTCGCGAAGTTCGGCCAGCAGGGCGTTAAGGTTGACGGGGACGGCGTTTCCTCCGTCCAGGGTGGTGTCCAGCCATTCTTCCGCCAGACAGTTCTCCATCAGGCCAGAAAGGCGCAGAACGGCCCGCCGGATCTTGGTGATCTCGGTCTTGGCGACGGGGTCGCGGCCGGCCGGCGTGATTTCCAGAAACTCCGAGGCGGCGCCGATCACCGCCAGCGGGGTGCGGAATTCATGGCTGACCATCGCGACGAAGTTGCGCTGTTCGCGCATTGCCTGCTGCTGCACCGCCATCCCGCTTTCCAGCCGTTCCTGGGCGGCCAGCAGCGTCCCTTCCAACTCTTTGCGGGCGGTGATGTCGCTGGCGCACGACATGATCGCGTCGTCGCCGCTGTAATGAAAACGGACCGCCGACATCAGCAGCCAGCGCCCCTGACCGTCCGAGCGCCGGATCAGCATTTCCTCGCCGGCAACGGCCCCGGTCGCTTCGATTCGGGCCAGAATATCCTTCCGCTGGCCGGGGTTGCCGTAGAAGCCGACGATGGAACGGCCGGTGAGGTCGTCGTCGGGGGACAGGCCCAGCAGGGAGCGGCCGGGATTGTTGACGAACAGTATCCGTCCATCGGAAATCGCGGTCACCACCATCGGGAACGGCGCCGCGTCCAGCATGGCGCGCAGCCGGTTCTCGCTGTTTCGCAGCCGCTCCTCGGCCATGCGGCGTTCATTGATCTGCGCCCGCAATTCCTCGGTCCGGTCCAGAACGCGTTGCTCCAGTTCACCGTGGTGGCGGCGCGTTTCCGTCAGCAGGGCCTGCTGCGCCGCATGCTGGGCCCGTTCGGCGACGGCGGCGCGCTGCGCCACGGCGACGCTGACCATGATCATCAGGAACGCCGCGCCGACTTGCGGCCCGTAGTGGAGCTGCGCCGACACCAGATCGATGCCGAGATTGCGGAAGGCGAACAGGATGTAGGACAGCAATACCCCGCCGAACGCCGCCAGCACCAACATGCTTTCCCGGTCGCGGCGGATCACGCCGCCGATGCCGATCAGGATCTGCATGGCACAGACGTAAAGCGCCGCGGCGTTGATCGCCCCGCCCACCGGACGGTAGGCGTCGAACAGGGGCGTCACCGCCCCCGCCAGCCCCAGCACGGCGACAAGCCGGTACGAGCGGTGGATCCGGGGATGCCGGCTTTTGATCCCCATCAGCTCGGACGACAGCAGCGCGCCGCTGGCCAGCATCAGGCACGAGGAAATGCCCATCAGGGAGTCGGCCACCAGCGGCAGGGTCGGAAAAAACAGCGACGTATAGCCGTTGTTTCCGCATGCCGCAGCCTCGAAGCACGTCCCGAACAGCGCCAGCGCCCCGTACACCCGCTGGCGGGTGACCAGGAACTGGATCAGGGCCGACAGCACGATGACGATGGTTACGCCGTGCAGCATCCCCAGCAGAGCCGAGGCGGTCGAGGCTGCCGCCACGAAGGCGTCCGGCGTCCACAGGGTGGCCAGAACGGTGGTGGTGCTGGTGGACTGGACCCGGAGGTACAGCCAGCGTGCTTTCGTGTCGGCAAGGAAGACGGGAAAGATCAGGTTGCGGTCGCGGATCGGCCGCTCGGCCAAGGGGTGGCGGTCGCCCAGTTGCAGATGGCTTTCCACCGTCTTGCCATCGGTCCGGTAAAGATCGACATGGTCGAGAAACGGCATCTCGACCTCCAGCCACCAGTCGGGGCCGGCGTCGGCCGGGCGGCGGACGGGAACGCGCAGCCAGAAGGCTGACGTCGTGTAGCCGGCGACCAGATCGCCCGGCAACGGGCGGAATTCCTGCGACGTCAGAACCTGCTCGATGCCCAGCCGCGCGGTCTCGTCGCGCAGAACCTCCATGTGCCCGCTCAGCGCCGCCCGCCCGGTCAAGGCCGTAAGGTCCAGGGCAAAGGCCGCCGGCCGTGCCGCAACAATGGCCGCACAGACGCAGAACAGTAAACGGAGAGCCTTGCAAACCATCGTCACCCGCCGGGTATCTCCTGGATTCGTCTGGCAAGGGCGGACCGGGCCGCCCGTTTCACTGGTGTGGCGGCGGCTTCCGGTCGGGCGGGCATGGTCCCTGCGGTGACGGCGCGTGTCCGCGCAGGCGGCTCAGCAGGTCCGTGGCCGTGGCGAAATCCCACGGTGGGGGCGGGGGTGGCGCGGGTGGCCGCGGCGGACCCAGTCTCAATCCAAGGGAGGCGAGGAAACGGTGCAGCGTGCTGATCATGGGGCGGTCGCATCAAGGGGGCAACGCGATTGGAAGGGGGGACGAAGCGGGGCAGCGACGATCCTGCCGCAGGAATGCCAGGGAAGGGGGGGAACGGGGGGTTGTCCCCTCCCCAGGCCACCACCCGGATCGTCATCCTTGGCGGAAGGCGACGATCGGCCGCGGCGGCCCGCATGGCGGTGAAGAACGTCGCTGCCCCGTCCGCTCCCATCACGACATGGCCCGGGGGAGCCTGTGTCGCGACGAGACCCGATGGGGGCGAAACGTCATGGTGGTCGGCTGAGCATCGAAAGTCCGTCCATAACGCGGTTAACCAGCAGCTTCCGCAAAGGCTACTCGCTTCCCGGCGAACGGGCATACCGACAAAATGTAACTCTTTCTGGCGTATTTACATTAATATTAGAATTATAATAATTCAATGAACCGGGGGGTGTCCCGGCGTCTGTCCGTCCGCCGTTCCGTGATCCTGCTTCTATGATCTTCCCTTGAACGGGACGACGTTGGGAGACGGGGTGGAAGGGGGGGGGGACGGGGCGGGGCGGTCGGGGGCAGGGGACGTTTTCTTTTGCGCCATCGCGCCAAGGCGCGCCGTCTCTTCGGCGATCCGTCCGCGTTCACGCTCCGCCGCCTTCAGGCCGCTGACGTCAAGGGCGACGCCGTCCCACAGCCAGCCCCCTTCGGTCGGAGAGGGAGACACGACCACGCGCAGCCAGCGGGGCGGTCCCGGCCGATCCTGGCGCAATTGGAATTCGAAGCTGAGCGACGATGGCTCCGAGCGTCTCAGCATGCGCAACAGGCTGCTGCGGTCCTCGGGGCGGACCAGCTGGCGGATCAGCCGGCGCACGGGCGTGTCGACGATATCGGCCGGCGACAGTCCGACGATGTCGTTCAGCTTCCGGCTGGCGCAGACCATCGCCAGTCGCCCCGTTTCCGATTGAAAGACCCGAAAGACGATGCCGGGGGTGTTGTCGGCCACGACCCGGAGCCGTTCGGCATTGGCGGTCAGACGGCGGGCTTCCAGCAGGTCGCTGCGCACCAGACGCTCCTTGAGCTGCTGGACGAATCGGGCCACGCCGCCCAGTTCATCGCGTGCCGACAGGCCGGGAATCGCCACCGCCCGTTCTCCATCGGCCAGGCGGCGGACCGCCTCGGCCAGCCGGGCCAGCGGCGGCAGGATGCTCCAACCCAGGCTCAGCACCATCAGCAGCGACAGCAAGACCAGCATAGCCATTCCGCCGGCCAGCATCATGAAACGTTGGTTGGTGCGGCGGTCCAGAATCTCCGCCTCGGCCTCCAGCCGTGCGGCCACCTGATTTTCGACATCCCGAAGGGCATCGATTCGGCTGCTGGAGATGTCGAACCATTCCTGAGCCGTCAGGTGGGTCAGTTCGCCACTTTCCAGCATGGTGCGCATCCAGGTCATCGGGCCGTCGGTGGCCCGTTCGGCGGCCTGATAAGCCCTGGCGAGGTCGCCGGGGGCCAGAGCCATGAACCCGGCCCCCAGCGCCCGCTGCTCGGCGGTCAGATCGCGAACCGACAAGGTCGGCCGCCCCGGTGCCGCCGCCGACAGAATGGCGACGCCGGCAGCCCGTTCGTGGCCGGCCCGCTCCTTGGCCTGTTGCAGGAACACCAGGGCGAAGGTCAGCTTGGTGAAG
>Ga0172373_10006547_pt1 | contig 15454 bp, 9 predicted proteins | sample Lak10m_2_FD_114546 | JGI IMG/M metagenome (GOLD analysis project Ga0172373, IMG submission 114546) | Freshwater microbial communities from Kabuno Bay, South-Kivu, Congo - kab_092012_10m | ecosystem: Environmental > Aquatic > Freshwater > Lake | place: Democratic Republic of the Congo: South-Kivu...
ATTTAGGCTATAGAGCGAAAGGTGTTTTTTTGCCGCTGTTAGGCGAAGGGGCGCCCTTTTTTTGTTTCTTTTTTTGGGCGTGCAAAAAAAGAAAGTAAGCGAAGAACGGATATTTAGGCTATGCACCTGCAATAAAAAAGGAAGTACGGGCAGACCCCGTACCCAGAATATGTGGGCGCACAAAAAAAGAAAGTAAGCGAAGAACGGATATTTAGGCTATGCACCTGTAATAAAAAAGGAAGTACGGGAAAACCCCGTACCCAAGATATGTGCGCGTGCAAAAAAGAAAGTAAGCGAAGAACGGTTATCCATGCTATGCACCTGCAATAAAAAAGGAAGTACGGGCAGACCCCGTACGCAGAATATGTGGGCGCGCAAAAAAGAAAGAACGGCTATCCATGCTATGCACCTGTAATAAAAAAGGAAGTACGGGAAAACCCCGTACCCAAGATATGTGCGCGTGCAAAAAAGAAAGTAAGTAGCGAACGGCTATCCTGGAAATACGAAGTATGTTCGGCTTCAGCCGTGGGGAAAATCCAGTTTCAAGAAAGCAAGGAAAAATAGTTGCCTGTGTTTGGAGCAAATCGGAAAATTTATTCGGTTTTCCCTACCCGTTTTTCAACGCAGTCAGAAACAATTTACTATCCTTTTTTGGGGAACAGGATGGAGGAGAAGGCACCCTATTGAAACCATTCCTTGTTTATCATTTGAAATTTTTCCCGAAAACGTTTCCACTGATTGGATAGCACGGATTGAACGGTGGTATCGAACAGTTGCACCATGGTAGCTGCTTCTTCCAGGCGTTGCCATTCCTGAGCGGAGGGTACTTCTGTGCGGGCAGCAGCAATCAGCATCAGGTCTTCGAGTCGGGAATAGGGGCTGACTTCATTGCTTTGCCAGGCGCCTATCTGGCGATTTTGGGGCCGCGGCTGTCCTTTTTGTCGGGTCGCAATGAGTAGTGCTTTCATTTCCTGGATTTCCGGTAATACCTTTTTGTCTTTGGCTTCGGATTGCCCGGAGAAGTATTTTTCTATGGTTTCTACCGTTGAAAGGCATTGCTGGAGAGTGTTGAGTGCATGAAATAGGCGGCTGGCCTGTTTGTATGCCGACTTTTGGAAGCGGTGTAATTGGATATCCACATCCGAAGCGGGTGAAAAGCGTGGATCCGGAATGACCTGCACGTATGTCGTGTCTTTAACATGCTGGTATTCAAGTACGATTGTGTACTTGCCGGGAAGTACTGGGATTCCTCTTTCGTCTTCAGAAACCCAGGAGGGGGGAATGGGGTCGGTCGCCTCATCCAGTTTCCATGTCAGGTAGTTGAGGCCTTTGATGAGGTTGGAAGTGCTGAGGTGGCGGATGACTTCATTTTTGTCGTTATACACGGTGGCCCGTATGCTATCAGTTTTATGGGGGAATGAACGGATGAAAAAAGGAATTTCCGTTTTTTGAAAGACCCTGTTTTCCCCTTCAAAGGTAGTATGAAAGCCCGTCCAGATATTTCCGGGAGGGGCAATAAAAAGGCCCTTGACCTGTACGGCATCGTTCATGGGCAGGGCAGTCAGACTGGAGTTCAGTCGCCCCGCGGCTATTTCGCGGAGGCTGCGCAGGTCATCGAGTATCCAAATAGCTCTTCCAAAGGTACCAATGACGAGTGCCGATTCTCTTTCCTGGATTACCATATCCATGGTGGATACGGCGGGGAAGCCGTTTTGAAACTGCGTCCACGTTTTTCCGGTATCCATGCTTAGCCAAAGGCCTTGTTCGGTGCCGAGAAATACCAATCGGGGTTCTTTTGGATCCTGGATGACCGACAGCGTATAGCCTTTGACCGTCGCGGCATCGGCTAGGCGGACCCATGTTTTTCCAAAGTCGTTGGATAGAAAAAGGTAGGGGGCATAATCGCCTTTCCGGTAATTATTGGCGACCATCCAGACGGTGCCTGGATGATAGCGGGATGCCTGGAGCTGGGTTATCCATGCTTCCTCGGGAAGTCCGGGTATGTTGCTGCTCAGGTTGGTCCAGGATGCTCCCCCATTGGTGGTCAGGTGTACCTGGCCATCATCGGTACCAACCCAGATGAGTTGGCTATCGAGTGTACTGGGGGCGATGGTGAGAATGGAATTATAGACTTCCGCTCCGGATACGTCGAGGGTGAGGCCGCCATAGTCGGCTCGCTGGTGTTGAGGGTTATTGGTCGTGAGGTCTGGGGAGATAATATGCCAGGTCGCTCCTTTGTCATAAGTGGCGTGCACAAATTGTGAACCATAATACGCGGAAGCGGGATTCCATGGGTTTTTGGCAAACCCGGCGTTCCAGTTGAATCGCAGGAACGTATATTGGTTTGGGCTCGGAGGGCGAATACTGCAATAGTACCCGGTGAGCCGGTCGTAGCGGTATAGGTAGCCATTTTGGGAGGAGCCGTACCCGAAGCGGGAGTTTTCCAGGTCGGGGGCAATATCGAACCCATCGCCCCCGACCAGGTATTGCCAGTACAAGGTGCGGATTCCCCCTCTTTTCCAAGTATAAGCGGGTCCTGACCAGTTGCCATTATCCTGCATGCCGCCATATACATTAAATGGGCGATCTTCGTCGGCCTGGACGTGGTAGAACTGAGCTACGGGTATGTTTTCAGGAAAAAACCAGCTTTTCCCATGGTCGTGGGTAATCCCTAATCCGCCGTCGCCCCCGATGATAAAGTGCAGTGGATCGGAGGGATTGACCCAAAATGCGTGAAAGTCGGCATGAATACCTTTGGTCTCATCGGCTGGAATCATGGGTATAGAATCGAAAGTAGCACCGCCGTCGTAGCTCAAGGTGAGGGGTTGGTAGATGTTGTAAAGGCGGTTGGGGTTCTGTGGATCAACGGCGAGATCCTGAAAGTAGAAGGGGCGGTTATTGGTGAATTTGGGGTTGTCATTAACCTTTCGCCAGGTTTTTCCGGCGTCGTCGCTTCGGTAGAGCGCATTTTTGGCTGCCTCTATTTTGGCGTAGATGCGGTTGGTATCGCTGGGGGCGATGGCGATGCCGATTCTTCCGAGGTCGCCGGCGGGCAGCCCATCCGCTGCGCCCAGTTGTTTCCAGGTAGCTCCTCCGTTGTAGGTGACGAAAAGCCCGGAGCCCGGGCCGCCGGAGGTGAAGGAATAGGGCGTCCGATGGTGTTCGTACAACGCGGCGAAGAGCTTTTGAGGGTTGTGTGGATCCATTACGAGGTCGGCAATCCCAGCTTGATGGTTGCTGAACAGGATGCGTTGCCAGGTAGCACCCCCATCGGTTGTTTTGTATAATCCCCGGTGCGGTCCAGGGGTGAAGGGGTCTCCCATACTCCCCGCATACAGCGTGTTGGAATCGAGCGGGTCTATGAGAATACGGTGTATGGTCTTTGTTTCTTCGAGACCCCGGTATTCCCATGTTTTGCCTCCGTCGGCACTTCGGAAAATTCCCATTCCCAGGTTCATCGAGTTGCGGGGGTTTCCTTCGCCGGTACCAGCCCAAACCACCTGGGGGTTACTTTGCTGAATGCGAACACAACCTATGTTTTGAGTGGGTTGTGCATCGAATACAGGAGTCCAGGCCGTTCCTCCGTTTTCAGATTTCCAGACGCCTCCGGAGGCGGCTCCTACATAAATTAGGCGGGGATTGGCATGTGCCGCGTCAATGGACGTAATCCGGCCACTCATATTGGCTGGTCCGATATTTCGGATGCGGAGTTTGCTCAAATTGCTGAGCTGAGCACTCGCGAAATGAGCGCAAAAAAGTAGGAAAATAGCCATTCGAACGGGTCTATTTGGCGAGATACTTTTCATAGAGAGCAAGGATGTTTTGGCAAAAAATCCGTAAAAAATAGAAAATTTTTTAAATACCCGCCCATGGCACCCGTTTCAAGCCAGAAAATTAGTTTGCTTTTCCTCGGTATATACGTATTTTGTGTAACACCAGTGGTTGTATCAAATTACTATACCAAATACACTCAGTTATATTCATGAAAACTGCCCTAAGACTTCTATCCCGATATTACATGCTGCATCCAACCAGCTTTTGGGTCATTGCGGGGGTCATCTTTCTCCTTGTAGTGATTGGTCTTTCCATTGCAAGCTATATTTATGAAGAAAAAAACACCGAAATACAGCATGCTGATTCCCCTGAAAAGGAAGAGGATGCTACAGATTTTTCTTCTAAAGAAAGACCTTCCGGCATTTTAACGGGCACGGTAATCGGACTTGTCGCGATGGTTATTTTCATTTTTTCGATAGTAGGTATGCGCTATTTCAAAAGGGCGAAACCACCTTTAACAGTAGAAAATACCTATCTCTCCACATCCGGCTATTTATTTGGCATTGATATTTCGCATTATCAGGGTCGTATTGATTGGGAAAGTGTACAAAATACCCGGCATCCGCTCAAATTTGTTTTTATTCGAGCCACGATGGGGGTCAATGGCAAGGATTCCCATTACAATCGAAACTGGAAGAGTGCGCGGCACTCGAACTACATTCGGGGGGCATACCACTTTTATCGACCAGATGAGAACCCGGTGGCTCAGTTTGAGAACTACCGAGCCAGCGTGCGACTGGAGTCCGGTGATTTCGTTCCGGTGCTCGATATTGAAAGCTCCGGGACAATCGGAATAGCAAATCTCCGCAATGGCGTTTTGCGCTGGCTGGCGCTTGCCGAGGAAGCATACGGAGTAAAACCGATTGTCTATACAGGGAGCCACTTTTACCAAACCCACCTGAACGGGTATCTGGATGAATACCCCTTATGGATTTCCGCTTTTTCGGGAAAACATCGCGTGCAGGGTCTGCCCTGGCGTTTTCATCAGTTTACCGATAAAATACGCATCAAGGGCATTCGTTCGACAGTGGATGGCAATCACTTTAATGGAGATATAAGCGACCTTGCTGCCTTTCGCATCAAATAGCCCTTTAAGAATTCGGAACAGTTTTTATTTCTCCTCAGCCGGTTGCAAGGAGGCTTTTTCTGCCGTATTTGCATACGATTGGTAGAAAGTGGATTGATTTTTCACCTATTTCTATTAAATCTCCCATTCCGGGGTTTTATTTGTTCCTATAAACAAGTGAAACCATGTACGCAATGTTGGGCTTCATCGGGTTTTCTGCTCGGTTTCGGATAATAGGACTTCTGTTTTTCATTTTTTCCGGATGGCGGGTAGCTGCGCAGTTGCTGCCGCCGTCGGATGCGCTGCTGACCCGGAGTGGTTATCCCTATGTACTGCACACCCAGCTCGGCGGAAAGAAACCGGCACCGGGTAACATCATATACTTTCATGCGGAGATTGGCTCGGAAACCCGTTTTATCGTCAATTCCCGCAAGGAAGAAGGGTATTTATCGGTAGAGATTCCCCGATCTTGGGCATCTACGGCCAATCCGGCTCCTATTGAGGAGATGGCGGTACAGATGGGTATAGGTGATAGCGCTACGGTATGGGTTCCCATCGAAAAATTCGAGCACCGCCCACCTGGATTTGACCAGGCGAAATACTATGTGGTACGGATAGTTCTCCACGAGGTCAATAGTCCGAGCCTACAGCAGCGGCGCCTACAGCATGCGCGTTTCGAGGAAGTACAGGCTCAGACAAAAACGCTGGTGCGCGATTATGGCGCAGGCAAACTGGCAGGGCAGCTAAAAGAAACAGGCAGTGGCCTTCAATACATCCTGCTCAAACCGGGCGAAGGTCCTACCGCACGGCCGCGTCAGACGGTTTGGGTACACTACCTGGGCATGTTTCTGGACGGGAAAACCTTCGATGAGTCCTTTCGAAAAGGAGAGCCATTGAAATTTATTCTCGGCAGAAAGCTGGTTATCCAGGGCTGGGACGAAGGAGTGGCGCTACTCAGTCCGGGGTCAGAAGCAGTATTTTTCATCCCGCCTCACCTGGCTTATGGGGAAACGGGTGCCGGCGACCGCATCCCTCCCGGTACTACCCTAGCCTTTTTTGTACAACTCGAAAAGGTGAAATAATGGCTTCTCACTAAGGATTAATCGTTAAGTGAACGAGCTATATAATCATTAAAGTTATATTAATCAAAACAATACACAAAATGAAAAAAACATACTTATTGCTTTTGCTCCTAGTGGGGGTGTTGGGTGTCGGGCTAGCTCAAAGTGACGCCAAGCGCAAGCTGTTGCCTTCGGATGTATATCGGCTTCAAACACTCGGTGACCCCCAGCCATCTCCGGAAGGGAGTTGGGTCGCGTACACGCTCAGCACCGTGGATAGTACCAAGGACAAGCGCAACACCGATGTATGGATGGTAAGCTGGGATGGTACACAGTCCGTACAACTCACCAACAGCTCCGACGGGGAAGGTACCCCCCGCTGGAGTCCCGATGGAAAATACCTGGCGTTTTTGTCGTCCCGTCAGGGGGCGAAAAGTAGCCAGGTGTGGTTGTTGGATCGCCGCGGAGGAGATGCTGTAAAGCTCACTGATATCAAGCAAGGAGTGAATGAGTACGCCTGGAGTCCCGATGGGAAAAAGTTGGTACTCGTTCTGGAGGATGCGGAAACGGATGAGGTCAAAGAAGGAGAGTCGGCCAAACCAATTGAAATCAACCGATATCAGTTCAAACGGGATGTAGAAGGGTATATTACTACCAGCCAGCGTTATACCCACTTGTATCTCTTGGATGTTGATTCCAAAAAACTGGATACTTTGACTAAAGGGAATTTCAACGAGCACAGTCCCGCATGGTCTCCAGACGGCCGGTATCTTGCTTTTGTCAGTAACCACACGGCTGATCCCGACCGCAATGAGAATAGTGATATTTTTGTGATGGAAGCCCATGCGGGTGCTGCAGTACGGCAACTGACTACCTGGAATGGCTCCGACCACAGTCCGCAGTGGAGTCCGGATGGTTCCCGGATTGCCTATCTGCGTGCGACGTCGGACGCTGATTGGATGATGTACGACCAGGATGTACTGGCATTGGTGCCCAAGGACGGTGGCGAGCCCCGTCTGTTGTCGGCTACCCTGGATCGACCGGTGAGCAATCCGAGATGGGCGCGGGATGGTAAGTCCATTGGCGTATTGGTTACAGACGACCGTCAGCGCTATGTAGCTGCATTCAATATTCTTACTGGTGCCATGAGTAAGGTGATGGGTGGCGACCGCAGTTTTTCTACGCTGCAGGCGCATCGGAGCGGGCATTGGGTAGTTACGCTCAGCGCACCACAGTTGCCGGGTGAGCTGTATGTTATTGAAAATGGAGTGCTTCGCCGACTCACCAAGATACAGGATACCTTTCTGGCTCCGCTTCAACTGGCGGAAGTAGAAGGATTTGTATCCAAAAGTAAAGACGGAACCGATGTGGGCAACCTTCTGTTTTGGCCTCCCGGTGTGCCCAGAGGCCAAAAAGTACCGGTTGTATGGTATATCCATGGTGGTCCGGTAGCACAGGACGAGTACGGCTTCGACTTCACTCGTCAGATGCTGGCGGCAAAAGGGGTAGCCGTAGTAGCGATTAATTACCGGGGGAGCAATGGTCGGGGGCTGGCGTTTTGCAAGTCTATCTATGGCGACTGGGGAAATAAAGAGGTGCAGGATATTCTCGGTTCAGCCGATCATCTCGTGGCCAACGGCATAGCGGATCCGGCGAAGCTGGGTATTGGTGGCTGGAGTTATGGGGGGATTCTGACCGATTATACGACGGCAATGGACGCACGGTTCAAGGCGGCATTTAGTGGTGCCGGCAGTGCATTACAGCTTACTATGTACGGTACGGACCAATATGTACTTCAGTACGATACCGAGATAGGAGCACCCTGGAAGAACCTCGATAAGTGGCTAAAACTGTCCTATGCGTTTTTGAATATCGAAAAAATCAAAGCACCAACTTTGTATATGGTGGGACAGAAAGACTTCAATGTGCCGGCGGCGGGTAGTGAGCAAATGTACCAGGCGTTGCGCGCACAGGGAGTGCCAACCGAATTAGTCATTTACCCGGGGCAGTTCCACGGTATTAGTGTTCCAAGTTATCAGGTGGACAGATACCGGCGCGTGGGTGAATGGTTCGCGAAATACCTGAACGTGGTGCAAGCCAGAAAGTAGGTAAACCAGCAGATTGCTTCTTCTCCCCGTGGTGATGTACGCATACAATCACCACGGGGAGAGGATAGGTTGACATGAGCGTGCTGCTATCGGGCACGCAGTGTGGGAGTAAGGCTATCAATAGGCTTTTGCGAAAAGAACGCGCTGAGTAGAAGGCTTACCGCTAAAGATACAGGTACCACTTTCTGGCTCGTTGTTGAGCGGGATACATCGGATAGTTGCCTTAGTAGCTTCTTTGATGGCCAATTCGGTCTCGGTGGTTCCATCCCAGTGTGCGGAGATAAAGCCAGGCGTATCCGAATCAATCAGGGCTTTAAAATCGTCGAAGGAATCTACGCGGGTCGTTTTTTCATCGCGGAACGTTTTAGCTCGTTGGAAGAGGTTGTTTTGAATATCTTCCAGTAGTTGTTGGATATAATCGGCGATGCCATCGAGGGATACGGATGTTTTTTCTCCGGTATCGCGGCGGGCGATTTCCGCCTGGTTGTTGTCGAGGTCGCGTTGGCCGATGGCGAGGCGTACGGGTATTCCATGCATTTCGTGCTCTGCGAATTTGAAGCCCGGACGGTTTTTCATATCCGTATCGTACTTGCAGGTAATCCCTTTGGCCTTGAGTTCGCGCATGATGCGCTGAGCCACCTCGTCGATAGGGGCGGCGGGTTTGGGCACTGGTACGATGACTACCTGGGTAGGCGCTAAACGAGGAGGTAGCACGAGGCCATTGTCATCGGAGTGGGTCATGATGAGGCCACCGATGAGCCGGGTGGATACCCCCCAGGAGGTAGCCCATACGTGTTCCTGTTGGTTATTTTCGTTGAGGAAAGTGACATTGAAGGCTTTGGCAAAATTCTGACCCAGGAAATGGGAGGTGCCGGCCTGCAGGGCTTTGCCGTCTTGCATCAGGGCTTCGATACAGAAGGTATCCTCGGCGCCGGCAAAGCGTTCATTGGCTGTTTTGACCCCGCGAATAACGGGCATAGCCATATATTCTTCCGCAAACGTAGCGTACACATCCAGCATGCGCAGGGTTTCTTCCATCGCTTCCTCGCGGGTAGCGTGGGCCGTATGGCCTTCCTGCCAGAGGAATTCGGCGGTGCGAAGGAATAGGCGGGTACGCATTTCCCAACGCACGACATTGGCCCACTGGTTGATCAGCAGCGGCAGGTCGCGATAGGAGTTAATCCATCCCCGATAGGTATCCCAGATAATCGTTTCGGAAGTAGGACGCACGATGAGCTCTTCTTCGAGCCGTGCTTCCGGATCGACAACGACGCCTTTTCCGTTGGGATCCACCATCAGGCGGTGGTGGGTAATAACAGCGCACTCTTTGGCAAAGCCTTCCACATGCTCTGCTTCGCGGCTGAGAAAAGATTTGGGTATAAACAATGGAAAGTAGGCATTGACGTGCCCTGTTTCCTTGAACATGCGGTCGAGCTGGTCGCGCATATTCTCCCATAGCGCAAACCCGTAGGGCTTAATGACCATACAACCCCTGACGGCGGAGTTCTCAGATAGGTTAGCTTTTTTTACAATATCGAGGTACCATTGGGAATAATCCTCTGAACGGGCGGTAATTTCTTTTGCCATGGTGTTTGTCAGATATAATTTATGCGTTTTGCCAGGTGATGGCCAAAATAATGCTGGTGTACTTGCTGCGAACTACTGGGCTAATCGCGTGGGGCGTAGGTAGGCTATTTTGTTTTTGAATGGCAGTACGGCATAAGCCGACGCTTGTTTTTTGTGTATATCGAAAAATTAAATTTGGTTTTTTGTGTTAAAAAAATTTTTTAACATTTTGCCTATCTGTTAACACTTGGGTTTAACGAGATTATCGACGTAATTAATGGGGTTTTAACAAAAAACCGGCACAAAAGTAATAATTTCGATGTTGTGAATTAGGAGGGTTAATTTGATTATCTAAGAAAAGCTGTAATTGAGATGAAAAAAGAAATGCTCATAGTACTGTTGTTCTCCCTGTTGGTGACGGGGGTATTGCAGGCTCAGGTGGTAGATGACTTGTACTACGATCCGGAAAAGGCGCGTACGACGGTTGCTTCAAAGTCTCCGGAAAAAGCCGGTTATGGCGATGATTATTACGAAGACGGCGGGGCGGCGGTGTATGAAGATGAGTATGACTACTACAACGATTACGACTATTATTATACTTCGCGCATTCGCCGGTTCCATCGTCCGTATTATGGGTTCAATTATTTCGACCCCATCTATGTGGATGCTTATCACTACGACCGGTTTCTTGCGCCGGGTATGACCATGCTGATTTACGATGACTACTACAGCAATCGTTTTGCATCTTCGTTCAATCGCTGGAATCGTTGGAACTCCTGGGGGTACACACCTGGCCTGACGATCAATATTTTCAACAACTACAACAGCTTCGGATATCGGGCCTGGGATCCTTGGTACGGTTCCGGCTTCAATACGTGGAACCGCTGGAACTCCTGGAATTCCTGGGGGTACGGAGGCCCATATATGTACAGCAGTGCTTTTGGGTACTATCCTCCCAGCTGGGGCAACGGTTATCAATATAACACCATCGGCAACACGGTGGACGACAACACGCATTTCGGTCCGCGTACCGGCGGCAGCGCTACCGGCCCGGCTCCAGGCGCTCGCCCAGGTCGTGCCCCTGGTATAACAGACAATAGCCCCGGGGCCAGCCCTCGCACGATTAACAACGCTGGAGGCCGGCTCACGGAAAGCGAACGTACGCGCATCCCCGTCAATCCGGGAACCACACCAGAGCGCATCAGTCCCCAAACCCGCGAGTACAACCGCTACCCTACGAGTACCCCACGCCCTACGGAGACGCCCCGCAACCTGGGTAACGACCGCGCCGTCCCAACGGATCGCAACATCAGCAATCCGGGAACTCGCGTAAGCCCGGCCACTCGTGCCACTACCCCAAGTTCAAATAATATTTATAATCGCCAGGGAAGCAGCAGTGCGCCATCGCCTTCCGCTGCGCCCCGAACCTACTCTCCGAGCACGCGGAGCTACGACCGTAGCGGCAGTTCGTACAACCAGCCTACTACGCCGTCTTCATCCGGCTCATTTGATCGGCCACGCAGCAGCTCATCGGGATTCGAATCACCGCGCAGCAGCTATACGCCTTCAAGTTCCTCCAGTAGCCCACGCAGTACGACGCCATCGACGTCCTCTTCCTCTTCGGGAGGACGGGTTCGGAATTGAGCCGACTATTTCCGGCGACAACCAGTTTTTTGGTTGCGTGCGTAGCCAACTGGCTCAAAGAGGGCTTATCGGGAATAATACCCGGAAGTCAGTATCAAATACCCTCGAAAATTGTATAAGAACAAGAGGGTGGAACGCCTTAGCGGGATGTCCACCCTCTTGTTTTGTCCCGACTTTTTAATTCAGCACCATGCATCAGCTCTCTTCCATCATCCACATTCAGCGGGTCAGTGCGCATGCGGTGACCCCCCATACACCGATATCTGCTAACCGTAGCCGTGTTGTCTTACAAGTAATTCGACGCACCGCTCTCCTCTCTTCCTTTCTGACCTTGTTGCTATTTCCGGTGGCGGCACAGAATGTATCCGATGCACTGCGCTTCTCTTTCTTCGAATACGGGGGCACCGCACGGTTTATTGGAACGGGGGGTGCTATGAGCGCCATGGGCGCAGACGTATCCAACGCCAGTACGAACCCAGCCGGTATTGCCTGGTTTCAACGCTCGGAATACACCATAACGCCGGCTGTATTGAGCGGACGTACCAGCTCCCGATTGCTGGATGCCGCCGACGGGCCGCTCTCCGATGCACTGCGCACGAGCTTCAATATGCAGAACCTGGGTATGGTCATCGTTTCCAAACCGCAGGCAGGCAAATGGAAAAGCGCCAACTTTGCCATTGCCTTTAACCATCTGGCCAACTACAACCAAAAATTTGCCTTCGACGGGGTATCCCTGGGAAGTCTCACGCAGCGGTATCGGGAAATAGCCAACAGCTCCGTTGGACTGAATGATTATGAAACCGGTCTGGCCGCAGATGCCAGTGCCATTTACGACCTGGATGAAGACGGGGTGTATGAGGTCGATTACGAAATTCCGGAAAAAGCGCCCCTTTTGTATAAAAACCAAAATGGGTTTACGAAAGGCTCCATGACGGAATTTAGCTTCACGCTGGGAGCTAATTATGACGATAAAATATTGGTCGGATTTAGCGTGGGTATCCCTTTTCTCGCATTTACCTCCGACAAAACCTACGCCGAATCCGATGATAAAGCCATTCCCAACGGAGGGGCCGTGCCCTATTTTTCCAGTTTGTCGCTCCATGAGCGGGTAAGTACGATAGGCGGAGGAGCCAATGCCAAGCTTGGCATCATCGTGCGCCCTAACCAAAACATCCGCATTGGCGCATCCATACATACGCCCACGGTGATGGCATTGACCGACAGCTATGAAACATCGCTTGAATACAACTATTTCGAAGACGCCAAGGAGGTCGGACGATCTATTCAGGGAAGCGCGACAGGGCCGGGTAACTTCGAATATGGGCTGCGTACGCCCTGGCGTATCCAGGGCGGGCTTGGCCTTATGTTGAGTACGTACGGATTCATTTCCGCTGATTTGGAATATGTGGACTACAGCAAATCAAACTTCCGCTACACAGGCTATGTGGATGCACAGGACGCAGTGAACAGCGATATACAAGGCCAATTGAGCGACGTGATGAATGTGCGTATCGGTGGAGAGCTTGCGCTCGATATCCTTCGGCTCCGCGCCGGTATCAACCGGCTTCCATCTCCTTTCCTGAACGACGACAGCAGCCGCTTCGTGGTCAGTGGAGGGCTGGGAGTACGCCTGCGTACTTTTTATCTGGATTTGAGCTATCGCCAAATGAGCCAGGAAGAACGCTACTATCCTTATTTGACAGATGAGGCGCCGATTCAGGAGGTATTGCAGAGACGGAAAACGGGTACGGCAGCGGCCACACTGGGATTCAAGTTTTGAAAAACCAGCAATAAAAAAAGCCCGGCAAATTTGCCGAGCTTTTTGCGGTCCGGACGGGACTCGAACCCGCGACCCCCTGCGTGACAGGCAGGTATTCTAACCAACTGAACTACCGAACCAAACCTGCAATTGCGCTGTTGCTTAATTGCGGATGCAAATATATGTACCAGCTTTTAATCTTGCAAGACCTATGATAAAAAAATGAAAAAAAAATTGAGGCATCGCAGGAAACGACACTGAATTACTAACTTTGTCCGCTGCTTTTCAGGCTAAAACAATGTATTTCTTTATCAAACACGCGGGCTTATGGTATTCCTGGATTTTGAAAAACCACTGGAAGTGCTCTACGAGCAGTTGGAGAAGCTCAAAGAAATCGGAGGAGACGGTGAGATTGATGTTTCCGAAACGATTCGAACCCTGGAATCCAAAATAAAAATCAAGCGGAAAGAAATATACAGCAACCTCAGTGGTTGGCAGAAGGTGCAATTATCCCGACACCCGGAACGCCCGTACTCGTTGTTCTACATCAACCAGATGTGCAAGAAATTTATTGAGTTGCACGGAGATCGGGTAGTACGCGATGACAAAGCCATTGTAGGTGGATTGGCTTCGCTAGACGGGCAGACCGTCATGATTATAGGCCACCAAAAGGGAATTAACACCAAAATGCGGCAATACCGCAATTTTGGTATGGCCAACCCGGAAGGCTATCGGAAAGCCCTTCGGCTCATGAAAATGGCGGAACGCTTCAATATTCCGGTGATTACCCTCATCGATACACCGGGTGCATTTCCAGGTCTGGAGGCGGAAGAGCGGGGTCAGGCGGAAGCAATTGCACGCAACTTGTTTGAGATGGCGCAATTACGGGTGCCTATCGTATGTGTCATTATCGGAGAAGGAGCTTCCGGTGGAGCTATTGGCATTGGTCTTGGCGACCGGGTCTTTATGCTTGAAAATACCTGGTACTCCGTTATTTCTCCCGAATCCTGTTCTTCCATCCTTTGGCGTAGCTGGGACTACAAAGAACAGGCCGCTGAAGCGCTCAAACTTACCGCGGATGATATGTACGCCAACGGCCTGATCGACGGCATCATCAAGGAGCCCGTCGGCGGTGCACATTCTGCGCCGGAAGAAATGGCTAAAATCCTTAAAAAGCAAATCAAAAAGTCCCTTTCCGAACTGATGGAGATGGATCCCGACCAACGCATTGAAGCGCGCATCGAAAAATACGCGAGCATGGGTGCGGTGACTATCCTCAGTCCGGAAGAAATGGAAAAGGAGAAAAAGAATTAAAATGGGTGCTTTACAAAATATCCGGTTGGGCTTCCGCCGACGTGCTTTGCTGCGTATTCTGGGTGATGTTGCAGGGATAAGCAAAAAGAGACTCAACCTGGATACGGCATCCACTGTGGGCTTACTTTTCGATGGTACCAATCCGGAGGTACAACAGGCCGTGCTGGACTACAACGATACCTTGCGTATTCAGTACAAAAAGAAAGTACAAATGCTCGGATTCGTGGATATCGATCGGGAAGATACCAGCCTCCCCTTTCCTTCTTTTAGCCGTAAACAAATGGACTGGGCGCTGCGTCCCACAGGGAAAGCGGTGGAACAGTTCTTGCAGCCTTCCTACGATCTATTGATTGTGCTCAGCCCCCTTCCCCATCCCGTGCTCGAGTTCGTAGCTGCACAGGTAAAAGCGCACCTGAAAGTAGGGCCATTTTCCGATGATGCACCTGTTTTTGATGTTATGATCGATCACCCAAACGCGTCGATTCCGCAGTTTATCCGCGAGATAGAAACGCTCCTGAAAAAGACAAATTCCAACTAATGCCAACACCCGACCTGCGCGGCACCGGAGTCGCACTCATCACCCCGTTTCGAGAAAAGATGGTTTGTTACGAACAGCTCGAACAAATTATCGAATATGTCATTGCCGGTGGCGTGGACTATCTGGTATCACTCGGCACAACGGGCGAGGCGGTTACGCTTAGCAGCAAGGAGTGCCGGGAGGTCTTTGATTTTACCCTGCGCACGGTCAACGGACGTATTCCGGTAGTGGCAGGTCTGTTTGGAGGTAACTTCACCGATGCACTGACCGAAAAAGTACGACACTACAATCTCGATGGTTTCGCGGCTATTATGTCGAGCAGTCCAGCGTATATCAAGCCGTCTCAGGAAGGTATTTATCAGCACTATCTGGCCCTGGAAGCGGTTTCTCCGGTACCTATCATCATCTATAATGTGCCTGGCCGAACGGGTAGCAACGTCAAGCCCGATACCGTGCTTCGCCTGGCTCAGCAGTCGGAAAAATTCATTGGTATTAAAGAGGCTTCCGGCGATATGTCCCAGATGATGTACCTGGTCAAGCACCGCCCGGAACATCTTCTCGTTA
>Ga0172373_10006549_pt1 | contig 15451 bp, 14 predicted proteins | sample Lak10m_2_FD_114546 | JGI IMG/M metagenome (GOLD analysis project Ga0172373, IMG submission 114546) | Freshwater microbial communities from Kabuno Bay, South-Kivu, Congo - kab_092012_10m | ecosystem: Environmental > Aquatic > Freshwater > Lake | place: Democratic Republic of the Congo...
AACAGGTGCGACCGCCCTCGCGGCGCTCGCTGGCACCCATTACGACCGAAATGCCGGCCTGGCGGGCGGCCTCCTGGATGATTTGCAACTCGGCCCCCGCAGCCTCGACCGACTGGTCCTGGTAGGCGCGGTTGAGGCCGGCCTGAAGTAGCGGTGGGTAACAGTTGATCCAGTAGGGGAAGCCCGGCAGAAATACTTCCGGAAATACGACCAGTCTTGCGCCCAACGCGCCTGCCCTGGCGATCCATTCCGCAGCCTTTTCGGCAGACGCCAGTGCATCCATGAAAACCGGTGCGACATGCGCAGCAGCGACCGTGATGTTTCTGCTCATCATTCAACTCCCCGAAAAAATGTTGTGTCCGGATGCATTTCCTGGATCTGAAAAATTCATCCCGATGAATGCGAAAATACGCGTTTGATTGCACGATCCACCGGCGCGAGGCGCAAGGAATTCTATAGATGCTCGACCCTCAGGCAAAGTACCTACTCGAATTGGTTAAGGCAAGCGGACTGCCGCCGTTTCATCGCTTGTCTCCTGCGGAAGCGCGGGAGACCTACAGCAAACGAAAGCAGGCCACCCAGGCCATACCCGCGCCGGTGGCCGAAGTGAGGAATCTCACGATGCCTGTCCAGGATGGCGCGCTCGGTCTGCGACTGTATCGTCCCGATGTCGCTACCGGTTCCCCTGCGCCGGCGCTGGTGTACTACCACGGTGGCGGTTGGACCATCGGCGATCTTGAAACGCATGACGTGCTCTGCCGCGATCTGGCGCTGCAATCCGGCTGCATCGTGATCGCGGTCGATTATCGTCTGGCGCCGGAGCATCCTTTTCCCGTGGCGGTGGATGACGCATTGGCGGCTTACCGCTGGGTGCGCAATCAGGCCGGTGCTCTCGGCGTCGCCCCCGACCGGCTTGCTGTCGGCGGCGACAGTGCCGGCGGCAATCTCGCGGCCGTGGTTGCCCTGCTGCTGCGGGACGCCGGCGAGCTATTGCCGCGGCTCCAGCTCCTGATTTACCCCGCGACCGACATGCGCTGCGTTGCGCCGTCACACACCACCAATGGCCAGGGTTTTCTGCTGACCGCCGATACCATCGCCTATTTCCGCCAGCACTACATCCCGGACGCGCAGCAGTGGTCGGATTGGCGCGCTTCGCCGCTACTGCATCCGAATTTGGGCGGCTTGCCTCCTGCGTTGATAGTGACCGCCGGCTACGATCCGTTGCGCGATGAAGGCAGGCAATATGCCGACGCGCTATCCGCTGCTGCCACGCCAGCGCAGTACATTTGTTTTGAGCGCCAATTGCACGGATTCGTCACCATGGGCAAAGTTCTTGACGAAGCCAACACGGCAGTGACGTTGTGTGCGCAGGTTGTGAAGCGGGCGTTGCGCTCGTGATTTGGCGAGACGGCGACTGAACTCGTTGGCCATTTCCATGCGGGAACCTTGGATATGGGGCAACTTGTTCAATTCCTGGCGTATGCCGTGGTGGCGCGCCGCATGTTCAGGGCAATCCGCTGTTTTATACGCCCGGGGATGCTATCCCTGTGTGGATAATAAAGCCAATAAAAAACCCGCACTTGGCGGGTTTCAAGGATGTCGCCGGACTTCTATTAGATGCTTATTTGGTGGGCCCAGTGGGGCTCGAACCCACGACCAAAGGATTATGCTTACCACTACGGCTTTCGCCGCCCCTTTCGGGTTTGTGGTCCGGACTATACCTTCCCATTACAGGCTGATCGTCTAGTCTCTACACCTTCCCATTACAGGGCTTGGCTCGGAATTGGCAGTCCCGCCAGGCGGGTTTGAGCGTTCTCCGAATTTGATCAGTTCTACATATCGCCAGAGCAAACTTGACCATATGCAACCCATTTTCGCGAATCCATGCATGCCTGCGGCATGTTTAGGGTTCGCAAACTTAAGTCCTCTGCTCTAACCAACTGAGCTACAGGCCCACAGCATGCATTATACGTGAGCACTGGCTGATTGGGCGTTAGGGGACGGTAAAGGGCGGTAGGGCCGTTCAGGTTGGCTCGGGTTTATCTTCGGCGGCAGGTGTTTCCTGGTCCGTCGCGGGTTCGTCGGGAGCGGTGCCATCATCATCTTTGGCCGGGACATTTTCGTCGTTTGGTGCTTCCGCCGGCGCTGGCGCCGAGTCTGCTTCCGGCGCAGCCGCAACCGCCGCCGGTGCCGGAGCAGTTGCGGTGCGGGGAGAGGGCATGTCCGGAGTTGCGACCATCTTTGCAGATCTCACCAATTCTCTTGGCAGATTCTTTTCCAGGATCTGTTTGCCATCGCGGGCGAATTTGGTGAATTGAATGCCCAGCCTGAAGCCTCCTTGCTGCCCGGAAAGCACATTGTTCTTGATTTCTCCCTGGGACTCGACGATCACCTGCGGATGGTTTTCATCGCCAGGATTAATCAACAGATACACTGTCACCGCTTTCGGCGGGGGGATGTTGCGGTGGCAAATGACAGAAACACCAGTCATGCTGATGTCATTGGTTCGGGTCTGCAGCGTTTCCTGCTTGCCATGATTTTCAATAACGATGGCACATCGCCAGTGAATGGAACATCTGGGACTTTTTCGGTTGTCTTCCATCAAGCTGATTTCCTCGCTGCCACGCTAATCAGAGCAACTCATCCGGTTTCTGGATTGGCCGAGATGGTTTCTCCAGCGCAAATTCTTTGTCAGTACGCATCAACTTTAACATTATCTTCAGTTGGGTTTCCAAGGGACGCTGACCGCAGAGCCCGGCCGCGCCTCTCCTTCAATGGTGGGGGATTGTTTTAAGTTGGCGTTGACTTTGCAAATGCGAATTATTATCATCTAAGGAAAGGAGGCTCATATGAGAACATTACTGTTTACATTGTTGTTTTTGCCCTCGCTGGTATTTGGCGCAGAGGCCGAGTATTTGCTGATCATTCGAAACCATATATTTGAGCCGAGCGAGATTCGTGTTCCGGCCAAGCAGAAAATCCAATTGGCCGTGAAGAATCTGGATACGACTCCGGAGGAATTTGAGAGCCATGAGCTCAACCGGGAAAAGGTTATCCCGGCAGGAGCCACGGTGAAAATTCTTATCGGTCCGCTCGCACCCGGGCGCTATCCGTTTGTGGGCGAATTCCATGAGTCGACCGCCCGCGGAACGCTGATTGCGGAGTAATCACGATGTTTGGATCGGCCATCATTGTTTTCAGGGAAGTGTTTGAAGCTGCATTGATCATCGGTATCATCGCCGCTGCCACGAAGCATCTGGATGGCCGGAACCGCTGGCTTACCCTGGGTATTGCATCGGGTATCGCCGGATCAATGCTGGTTGCCTTCCTAGCCGAATGGATCGCTGGTCTTGCCGAAGGTGTGGGACAGGAATTGCTCAATGCAGGAATTCTGGGTTTGGCAGCAGTGATGCTCGCCTGGCACAACATCTGGATGGCGCGTCACGGTTCACAACTTGCTCAGGACGCGCGGACACTCGGCCGGGATGTCAGCGAAGGCAGCAAGGAAATGTCTGCGCTCGGTCTGGTCATTGCGCTCTGCATTTTGCGCGAGGGGTCCGAAACGGTTCTTTTTCTCCACGGCCTGCTCGCCGGCAACGAAGAAACCCCGACGCGCGTATTGACCGGAGGTGCGCTAGGACTTGGACTGGGGGCTGCAGCGGGGATCGCCCTGTACAGCGGTTTTGCGAAAATTCCGGCGCGCTGGTTCTTTACGGCTACCAGCGGCCTGATTCTCGTGCTTGCCGCAGCCATGGCGAGCCAGATGGCCAAGTTCCTGGCCCAGGCCGATCTTCTGCCGACGCTGGCCATGCCAGTCTGGGACAGTTCCTGGCTGCTTCCCAACGGCTCGCCGGTTGCGGCCTTCCTGCGCATCCTGATGGGCTATGATGCGCAGCCTTTGGGGATTCAGGTGCTTTTCTACGCCGCCACCGTAATACTGATTATCGTCGGCATGCGTGTTTGCACCCCTGCCAGGCAATTTGCCAGTGCAGAGTGATCCTGTCTGAACCGTTAGAAACGAAATCAGGTTTCCGAATCCAGGAAACTGCGCAATTTTTCAGAACGCGATGGGTGACGTAGTTTGCGCAACGCCTTGGCTTCGATTTGGCGGATGCGCTCACGCGTCACATCGAACTGTTTGCCAACCTCCTCCAGGGTGTGGTCGGTGTTCATTTCAATGCCGAAACGCATGCGCAGCACTTTGGCTTCGCGCGGCGTGAGTGAGTCCAGAATCTCCTTGGTAATCTCGCGCAAGCCAGTGTACATGGCCGCATCGGCTGGTGCGAGCGTTGCGGCATCCTCTATGAAATCGCCGAGATGGGAATCGTCGTCGTCGCCGATCGGCGTCTCCATGGAAATCGGTTCCTTGCTGATCTTGAGGATTTTCCGGATTTTCTCCTCGGGCATCTCCATCTTTATCGCCAGTGTGGCCGGATCGGGCTCGGCGCCGGTCTCCTGAAGTATTTGCCGGGAGATGCGATTCATTTTGTTGATGGTCTCGATCATATGCACCGGGATGCGGATGGTGCGGGCCTGATCGGCGATGGAGCGTGTGATGGCCTGGCGAATCCACCATGTGGCATAGGTGGAAAACTTGTAGCCGCGGCGATACTCGAATTTGTCGACCGCCTTCATCAGTCCGATGTTGCCCTCCTGGATCAGGTCCAGGAACTGCAGGCCTCGATTGGTATATTTCTTGGCGATGGAAATGACCAGACGCAGGTTGGCTTCGGTCATTTCGCGCTTGGCGCGACGTGACTTGGCTTCGCCAGTCGACATCTGCTTGTTGATGTCCTTGATTTCCTTGAGCGGGATGCCGATGCGTTCCTGGATGGCGATCAGTTTCTGCTGCTCCTCGATGATCGCGGGAGACGCGCGCAACAACTGCGCGCTGTAATTCTTTCCGCCGGCGACTTCTTGCTTGAGCCAGTCAAGATTGGTTTCATTGCCCGGGAACATCTTGATGAAGTGCTGCCTCGGCATGTACGATTTGTCCACGCAAAGATGAAGAATCTTGCGTTCGTGCTTGCGGATGTCGTCGACGACGCTGCGCACCGAGTCGCAAAGGCGCTCGGTGGTTTTTGCCGTAAAGCGGATGTTCATCAATTCGGCGGTGATCTGCTGTTGCAGCTTGATGTAGCTGCGATCCTGCGTACCTTTCTTGGCCAGGGTGACGTGCATTTTCTCGTAGAGGTGAACCACCACGCTGAAGCGTTCCAGTGCGTCGCCTTTGAGCTTCAGCAGTGACGCCGCGATCGCTGCGCTGCCATCGTCGTCTTCATCGGCTTCGATCGCGGCAATTTCGTCCTCGGCAAGCGCCTCGATTTCCGTGGAAGCATTCGGGTCGATCAGGCCGTCGATCAGTTCATCGATACGCATCTCGTCGCGTGCCACCTTGCCGGCCGAATCGATGATTTCGACGATCGTGGTCGGGCAGGCAGAAATGGCGATGATCATGTGTTTCAGGCCGTCTTCGATGCGTTTGGCGATTTCGATTTCGCCTTCGCGCGTCAGCAGTTCAACGGAACCCATTTCGCGCATGTACATGCGAACTGGATCGGTAGTCCGGCCAAATTCGGAATCGACGGTAGATAGCGCCTGTTCGGCTTGTTCTTCGACTTCGGCGGCATCCACCACCGCCGGCGTCTGCTCCACAAGCAGCAAGCTTTCGGCATCGGGCGCCTCGTCATAAACCTGAACGCCCATATCATTGAAGGTGGTGATAATGGACTCGATCTGCTCCGCATCCACCATGTCGTCTGGTAGGTGATCGTTGATTTCGGCATAGGTCAGATAGCCACGCTCCTTGCCAAGCGTTATCAGATTCTTGAGGCGCGTGCGGCGTGCGTCGAGATCAAGCGGCAGCACGACCGGAACTTCGGCAATGCGATCCTTGGAACGTTTGCTGCGTGCTTCGGCTTTGCCGGGTTTTGCGGGTTTGGCCTGGGCGACAACGGGTTGTACCGCCGGTGGCTGAATCTTGGCCGGTTGAGCTTTGGCTGGTTTGGCTGGCTTAGTGGGCTTAGCTGGCTTGGCCGGCGTGTGCTTGGCGGCTGACTTTGCTGGACTGGGCTTGGCTGCGACGGCCTTTGCTGGCGCCGATTTCTTTGCCACAGCTTTGGTGGATTTTGAGTTTACCTTGGCCATGATGTCCTCGCTGTCGGCCGGCGGCTGGAGGATCGATATTCCGTGCCAACCCGGCGGACAATTATTTGAGAAAACATATGATTATACACGAATCAGGCGTCTTGCCGCCCTTTGCCGGCAGCGGCCGTCTTTTGTGACAGTAGTGTTGCGAGTTGTCGTCGTTCCTCGGCGGATAGGCCGCCGCTGCGCTCCTTGGCGCTCAGGGCGCTGATCGCATGGGTCAGTCCGGTGTGGCGCAGCCGTTCCAAGGCATCGGCGAACTCCTCTTCCATGGCTTCGTCGTTGACATCTTCGGCGAGCAGGACGCTGGCATACTGGGACAGCGTCTGCTCATGTTCAGTGCCGCGAAAATGCTCCAGCAGCAACCCGATCGGCGTCGCTCCGGAAGGAAGTTGCACCGGCAGGATGCCATGGTCTACCGCTGCTGCGATGGCCCGCAAGGCGTTTTCCTCGCGGCTGTCGCCGGCAATCAACTCAAGCGGCAGGCGTGCCACGCGCTCGGGGCGATGCAGAATGTTTTCCAGCAGGCGGTGTTCGAGCGAGCGGGCGGCAGGACGCTGGGTGGATCGCGGTGGTGGTCTGCGGCCAAAATGCAAAGGCTTCAAGCCACAGGCGGCTTCGACTTCTTCCTGGGAAAGCTTGGCGATCGCGGCGATGGCCTTGGTCAATTGCACTCGCAATACCGGCGCTGTCACCCGCTGCAGCAAAGGTTTGGCGGAATGGATCAGTTGTGCCCGTCCCTCCGCGCTGCCCGGTTGAGTTTGTCGTTCAAGCGCACGCACCAGGAATTCGGAGAGCCTCGTGGCATTCCTGGCGTATTGCAGGAATGCTTCCTTGCCATGCTCGCGAATATATTCGTCGGGATCCTGATCCCCCTCCATCTGCAGAATCTCGACACTCTTGTTGTCCGCCAGGTGATCCAGGCTGGTTTCCATGGCGCGCCAAGCCGCCTTGTCGCCGGCGGTGTCGCGGTCGAAACAGAACACCACGCGGTCGGTTAATCGGAACAGTTTTTGCAGATGCATCCCGGTCGTGGCCGTGCCCAGTGATGCCACCACGTTCTCGACGCCCGCCTGAGCCAATCCGACCACGTCCATGTAGCCTTCAACCACGATGGCGCTGCCCGCATCGTGGATGGCCTTGCGTGCCTGGGGCAAACCGTACAACTCGCGGCCTTTTTCGAACAAAGGCGTTTCGGGCGAATTGAGATACTTGGGTTCCCCGGCATCAAGGATGCGGCCGCCGAAGCCGATGACATTGCCGCGCTGGTCGAGGATCGGGAACATGATGCGATCGCGAAAACGGTCGTAGCGACGACCCTGTTCGTTGTCGATGACCAGGCCGCATTCGGCTAATTCGGCGGCCTTGTAATCGGGGAACACCCGGTCGAGACTTTGCCATGCGTCCGGCGCATACCCCAGACCAAATCGCGCGGCGATCTCGCCCGAGAGTCCGCGGCGCTTGAGATAATCGATGGCACGCGGACTGGCTTTCAGTTGCTCGCGGTAAAACTTCGCCGCACGCGCCATGAACTCAGTCAGCGGCGCCTTTTTCGCGGCGTCCTCGCGCTGCGCTGCAATTTGCCTGGGTACCTGCAGTCCTGCGATGCTGGCCAGTTCCTCGACCGTTTCGACGAAGCCCAGTCCGGAATACTGCATGACAAAGCCGATCGCGCTGCCGTGCGCACCGCAGCCGAAGCAATGGTAAAACTGCTTGCTGGGGCTGACGGTGAAGGAGGGCGATTTTTCCGAGTGGAACGGGCAGCAGGCGCTGAAATTTGCACCGGCCTTGCGCAAGGGAACATAGCGCTCGACGACATCGACGATATCGACGCGCGCCAGCAATTCTTGGATGAATGCTTCAGGGATCATTGCGTTGTCGCGATCACCCGCCGTGATCGATTTTGGCGATGATTTTACGCCGCAAGGCTTGGCGTTAGCCGGTCAGTTTCGCCTTGATCAGCTTTGATGCTTCGCCCATGTCAGCGCGGCCCGCCAGCTTGGGTTTGGCAATCGCCATGACCTTGCTCATTTCCCGCATCGATTGGGCACCGCTTTCGGCAATGGCTGCGGCGATGACGGACTCTATTTCCGCGGCGGACAACTGTTGCGGCATATATTCCGACAGAACGACTGCTTCAAACTGCTCGGCGTCAACCAGATCCTGCCGCTTGGCTTTCTGATACTGTTCTATCGAGTCCTTGCGCTGCTTGAGCATCTTGTCGATCACGCCGATGATGGCGGTATCGTCGAGTTCGATGCGTTCATCCACTTCGCGTTGCTTGATTGCCGCCAGCAGCAGGCGGATGGCGCCTAATCGCGCCGTTTCGTGGGCGCGCAGGGCATTTTTCATGTCTTCGGTGATGCGAGTCTTGAGAGGCATTCGTTTCTCCTCAAACAACAACGCCGGCAGCGCTCGCGCGGTGCCGGCTTTCCGCTGACGCTGCAGGGACGGATGCTTAGTAGAGCTTGGGTGGCAGCATCTGGCCGTGAATGCGCTTGTGATGACGCTTCACAGCCGCAGCCAGTTTGCGCTTGCGCTCGGAAGTGGGCTTCTCGTAGAACTCGCGTGAACGCAGTTCGGTCAGAACACCTGTTTTTTCGATGGCGCGCTTGAAGCGACGGATCGCCACTTCGAACGGTTCGTTTTCCTTGAGACGGATACCCGGCATAGATAGCTTCCCTGATTGGTACAAATAAACGCGCATTTTATCGATCTTTCCGGGAGATTCCAAGCAATAAATCATCAAAATCGCCTTTGTGGCGGGGGGGCCGATTCGCGGCGGGTAAAATGAGCCGCATCATGCGTGTGCTGGGCATCGAATCTTCCTGCGACGAAACCGGAGTCGCCATCTACGATACTTCCACCGGATTGCTCGGGCATGCCGTGCATTCCCAGGTCGATATGCATCAGGCTTACGGAGGCGTGGTGCCCGAATTGGCTTCACGCGATCACATTCGCCGCTTGGTGCCATTGTTGCGCCACGTACTCAGCCAGGCCGATGCCAGCCTGGAAAGCCTGGACGCGATCGCCTACACCGCCGGCCCCGGACTGGCTGGCGCGCTGCTGGTGGGTGCCAGCTTTGCCGTCGCGCTGGCATTCGCGCGCGGCATCCCGGCCTTGCCCGTCCATCATCTCGAAGGGCATCTGCTATCGCCCATGCTGGCGCGCGATCCTCCGCAGTTTCCGTTTGTCGCACTGCTGGTGTCCGGCGGCCACACGCAACTGATGCGCGTGGCCGGCGTGGGCGATTACGCGCTTCTGGGCGAGTCGCTCGACGATGCGGCGGGCGAGGCTTTCGACAAGACCGCCAAGTTGCTCGGTCTTGGCTATCCAGGCGGACCGGCACTGGCGCAGCTGGCGGCTGCGGGCAGGCTGGGCCGTTACCGTCTGCCCCGGCCGATGCTGCACAGCGGCGATCTGGATTTCAGCTTCGCGGGACTCAAGACGGCGGTACTAACTCTTGTTCGCAATGCGGAACTGAAAGGGTCCGAGCGGGCCGATTTGGCTGCCGAGTTCCAGGAAGCAGTGAGCGACGTGCTCGTCGGTAAGTCGCTCGCTGCCCTGCGCCAGAGCGGCTTGCAGCGCCTGGTTGTGGCTGGCGGCGTCGGCGCCAATCGCAGATTGCGTGAACGGCTTGACCACGAAACGGCCAGGCTCGGCATCAGGGTCTACTACCCCGACCTGGACTTGTGTACCGATAACGGCGCCATGATTGCGTACTGCGGTGCCAGGCGCCTCATGGCCGGTGCGACGTCATCCGATCAAGGCGTATTTGCGGTGCGGCCGCGCTGGCCGTTACAGGAACTTTTCGTGCCGAACTAACTTTTGTTGGCTCCGATCCTGGTTTCGCTGCCGGCCAGCAAATTGGCAATATTGCTGCGGTGGCGCCAGATCAGGATCAGGGAAATTGCGCTGACGCACTCCGCCGCGATCGCATCGGGCAGCAGCCACCAACCGAGCATGGCCGTACTGATAGCCGCGCTGAGTGCTGCGAGAGAGGAATAGCGCGTGATCAGGGCCACCAGCAGCCAGGTACCGGCGGCCGTCAATCCCAGCAGCGTGGACAAGCCCAGCAGCACGCCGAATGCCGTGGCGACACCCTTGCCGCCGCGAAATTTAAGGAATAGCGGAAACACGTGACCGAGGAAGGCGGCCAAGCCAGTGGCGGCTACCAGCACTGCGTCGCTACCGTAACGGTTTGCCAGCCAGACTGCCAGCCAGCCTTTTGCGGCGTCGCCGAGCAGGGTCAGTGCCGCAGCAGTCTTGTTTCCGGTACGCAGTACGTTGGTCGCGCCCGGGTTACCCGAGCCATAGCTGCGCGGGTCGGCCAGGCCGAAACTGTGCGAGACGATAACCGCGAACGGAATCGAGCCGAGCAAATAGCCGAGTGCGGTGAAAATTGCCTGGGTCATGGGCGAAGTCTGGTGGCGTCACCTAGAATGCGGGACATTCTAGCCAAGAAAGTACGGCCTCGATCATGGACTTTATTTTCATCGATGATATGCGCGTCGATGCGCACGTTGGGATCTTCCCGCGCGAGCGGGCGGCGGCGCAGACTCTGGAAATCAGCATGACCTTTGGTGTGCCGGATGCGGCGGCGAAGAACGACGACATCGCGGCGACGATCCGCTACGATGCGGTGATCGTGCGCATTCGCCGGGAGCTGGCGGCAAGGCATTTCAACCTTCTGGAAACCCTCGGTGAATATGTCATCGGACTGATGCTGGACGAATTTGGCGCGCCCTGGGTGAAAATTTCGATCGCCAAGCTCGGCATCATGGCCGGCGTGCGCCGGGTCGGGGTGCAGATTGAGCGCAGCAAGAGCGGCTAGCCGCTCTTGCCGATCGGGTTGTCAGCCAAACGCAAGACGGCTCAGGCAAAATTCTTTGCCGCGAAATCCCAGTTGGTCAGACTGTTCAGGAAAGTTTCAACGAACTTGGGACGGGCATTGCGATAGTCGATGTAATAGGCGTGTTCCCAAACGTCGATGCACAGCAGGGCCTTGTCGCCGGTCGTCAGTGGCGTGCCGGCAGCGCCCATATTGACGATATCCACCGACCCGTCGGCTTTTTTCACCAGCCAAGTCCAGCCTGACCCGAAGTTGCCGACGGCCGAAGCCTGGAAAGCTTTCTTGAACTCGTCGAGCGATCCCCATTTCTTGTTGATCGCATCGGCCAAGGCGCCAGTGGGAGCGCCGCCGCCATTTGGCTTCAGGCAATTCCAGAAAAAGCTGTGGTTCCAAACCTGGGCGGAATTGTTATAGATGCCTCCCGCCGGGGCTTTCTTGATGATCGCTTCGAGCGCCAGGTTCTCGTACTCGGTGCCTTTGATCAAATTATTCAGATTGGTGACATAGGCCTGATGGTGTTTGCCGTAATGGTATTCGAAAGTTTCCTTGGACATGTGCGGCGCCAGGGCGTCCATCGCGAAGGGCAGCGTAGGTAGGGTGTGTTCCATGAGAGTTCTCCTGTGATCTGATGAGGCAAGGGGGGTTAATGCCCGACAATTTTAGTCGGGAAATTGTTATTGCACAATAGACACGACGAAAATATGGGCTCAGCCCAATTTATCAATATGCCCCTGCGCCCTGCCCTTGGCAAATTGCAGATCGATTGCGTCACCGGAAGCGAGTTGCGTGCTGTTTACGATCGGGCGACCGCGACCGTCGCGCACGATGCTGTACCCCCGTTCAAGCGTGGCTTGGGGACTGAGTTGAGCCAGCGCAGCGGCGAGCGCTCCCAGTCTGGTCTGTTGTTTGGCCAGCAGGAATTTGAATGCGGTCTGGCAGCGTTGCCCGGTGATTTCGGCGTGCGCTCTGAGTTTCTGGACGGATGGTCGGGCCTGCCCAAGTCGCCAGCGTGCTGTTTCCAGGGCAACGGCCTCGCGGCGCAAACGTTTTGCCAGAGCAGCTTTTAGGCGGGTGGCCAGATGTGCTGCCGCTTCCGCCTGATGTTTCAGCCTACTGCCCGGATGCACCAGGCGCTGAGCCAGCAGATCGAGATGCTGCATGCATGTTTCCAACCTCCTGCGCAGTGCGCGCTGCAAGGCGACATCAAGCCCGGCGAGTTGCTCGGCAGCGGCGAACCAGCCCGCGCTGACCAGTTCAGCCGCCGCAGTTGGCGTTGCGGCGCGCTGGTCGGCGACGAAATCGGCGATGCAGAAATCCGTTTCATGGCCGATGCCGCTGACAACAGGCAATGGACAAGCTGCCACAGCGCGTGCGACACATTCTTCATTGAAAGCCCAGAGGTCTTCGATGCTGCCGCCGCCGCGGACCAGGAGCAGGACATCGATGCCGTCCAGAAGCGCACGCTCGGCGGCCTGCGCGATCGCCGTCGCGATTTTTTGGGCTGCGCCGTCGCCCTGGACCGGAACCGGATAAAGGACAGGGCGAAGGTGCGCCGCGCGCCGCAGCAGCGCGCTGACGACATCGCGCAATGCCGCGGCTTGCGGCGAAGTGACGATACCGATGCGGCGCGGGAATTTAGGCAGCGGCAGTTTCTTGTCCGCTGCGAACAGACCTTCGCGTTCGAGTTGCATGCGCAGCCTGGCATAGGCTTCATACAGGGCGCCCACACCTGCACGGCGCATGCCTTCGACGTTGAGTTGAAATTCGCCGCGTGCCTCATACAGGGTGACCAGAGCCTGCGTTTCAACCTGCTGGCCGTTTTCCAATCGCCAGGCAAGCAATTGCGCGCGGTTGCGAAACATCACGCAACGTACCTGCGCGGTTGCGTCCTTGAGCGTGAAGTAATAGTGTCCGGAAGCCGCGCGGGTCAGGTTGGACACTTCGCCGCTCACCCAGAGCAGGGGGAAGTTCTGTTGCAGGATTTCGCGGGCGCGATTGTTGAGGGCTGCGACAGTCAGAATTTCGTTCGACATGCGATGGCTGGGCGGAGATGCCGCAGGGGTTGACATTGGGGAAAATTCAAGGGTGGATTGTAAGGGAATCGGTGACTGGGCTGGAAACATTCGGGAATCATCGCGGAAACCCGCACAGCGGTTGAGGCTGCTGTATAACTATTTGTTTTATAAGAAATGTAACAAAAGCTTCATTTTGTGGCGATGTAAAAAAAGGGCTTACTGGAGGCTGATTTAGCGACTTCATTCCCTATCAATCCACAAACTTATCCACAGATTTTGTGAATAATCGAAGGTGCGGGAGTTATGTGTATTGCATTGACTGGGGCGCGTTTTGCGCTGCGGCAAAAGAAAATCCGGTAACCTAAGCGGCCATCTTTCTTGTCCCTGGTTCGTTTCATGTCTGACGCACTGATTCCGCTTCATTCGCCGGTTCTCCTCGGAATTTTTCGTGAGGCACTGGAAACCAGCCTGATTGAAAGAGGCGCGGCGCAGGGCATCGAACTGCTCGGGTCGGCAGACGAATTCTGGCGCAGTTTGGCTCTACCCGAGCTGATGCGCATGGCGGAAGCCGGCAATGCTCAGGCGCAAGCCGAACTGGCCTGGCGCAACGCCATCGGTGCGGGGATGGCCAAATCTTATGCGCAGGCTCTGCGCTGGGCGAGTGCAAGCGCGGAGCGCAGCTGCGCCGCCGGCGAGGCAGTGTTGGGCTGGCTGCTCTACCACGGGCTTGGTTTGCCCAAGGATCATGCCGAGGCGGCGCGTCTGTTCGAGCATGCCGCGGCGCGAGACGACATGCGCGGCCTGACCTGGCTGGGTCTCTGCTTGTTGCGTGGCCATGGCATTGCGCGCGACGCCGCCAGGGCAAGGGATTTGTTTCGCGCGGCGGGCAGCAAAGGCGGTGTGGGTGCGCGCTTGTCCCGGTATTGGCTGGGCCGCATGTATTACTTTGGCATCGCCGGCGTGCGCGACTACGCCGAAGCGGTGCGCTGGCTGCGCCTGGCGGCCGATCAAGGCCATCAACGCGCGCGCGATCTGTTGGCACGGTGCAGTTTTTTCGGTCGGGGCATGGGCGAGGATCGCGCGGTTGCTGCACAGCTTTGGCGCGCTGCGGCCGAAGGCGGCAGCGCTGCGGCGATGTATTGCCTGGGCATGTGTCTCTACGCCGGCGAGGGGGTACCCCAGGATTTTGCCGAGGCTGCCAACTGGTTTCGCGCAGCAGCGCGCAAGCAGCTCACCGGAGCGATGTTTCTGCTTGGCCAGTGCCATATTTTCGGCCATGGTGTGACGCGCGACATACAGGCGGGATTGGGCTGGTATCGACGCGCCGCCGAACTAGGCAATCGCGATGCCGAGTTCGAATATGGCGAATGGCATGCATTCGGTCGCGGCGGCCTCGCGCACGATGTGACCGAGGCGATACGCTGGTACCGCGCGGCGGCGCGGCAGGGGCATGCGCGCGCGCAGATCAAGTTGGGTCATTGTTATCGCTATGGCGACGGGGTTGCCGCGAATGCGCAATTGGCCGTGGCCTGGTATCGCCGTGCTGCCGAGAGCAAGGATGTCGCGGCCCGCGTTTGGCTCGGCGAATGTTATGAACAAGGCGAAGGCGTGCCGCGCGATTTTTCTCTGGCCATCGAACACTATCGCGCTGCCGCTGCGAGCGGGGAACCGCACGCCATGGCCGAACTCGGTCGCTGCTATTTGCACGGCATCGGCGTGCGCGTCGGCATTCGGCGTGGCGAGCAACTGCTGCGGGAAGCGGCGGAGTTGGGCTGGCAGCCGGCTCTGGGAGAACTGGAGCGTTACTATTTTGCCCATGCCGAGCATATGCTCCACGGTGACGACCGGGTTGCCGACCCGCAACAGGCAGTGACCTTCTATCGCAAGGCTGGTGAACTCGGTCATCGGCGCGCAGCCTTCATGCTTGGCGAATGCTACCGCTACGGTATCGGGATTGCGCACGACTATCGTCAGGCACTGGTCTGGTATCACAAAGCCGCACGGCTGTTCGAGGCCAAACTGGCATTGGCCGACATGTACTACTTCGGGCTTGGCGTTGCCCAGAATTACCGCGAGGCACTGCGCTGGTACGAGCAGGCCGTGGGCCAGCATCAGGATGCCTATGCCATGTATAGCCTGGGTTATTGCCTGCTGCACGGTCAAGGCGCGAAGCGGACACAGGCCACAGTGCGCGAGGCGATTCGCTGGCTGCGCATGGCCGCGGCGCTTGGCGAGGCCGATGCGCAATACGAACTGGGTTGCGCCTACTATCGTGGCGATGGCTTGACGAGAAGCTTGCGCCTGGCGATGAAGTGGCTGCGCAGTGCCGCGCGCCTCGGCAACGAAGCGGCTCAGGCTTTCCTGGAACGCGTCGAACGCGGCGATAAGCTGAACTGATCCCGAATCGAGTCGCGGGACAATAGTCCGAAGAGTCCGA